>Ga0182018_10000733_pt1 | contig 40925 bp, 37 predicted proteins | sample 812P2MmetaG_FD_120490 | JGI IMG/M metagenome (GOLD analysis project Ga0182018, IMG submission 120490) | Permafrost microbial communities from Stordalen Mire, Sweden - 812P2M metaG | ecosystem: Environmental > Terrestrial > Soil > Wetlands > Permafrost | place: Sweden: Stordalen | collected... | reverse complement strand
GACGGCTGCGCCACCACCCTCGCTGACCGCTTCGGCGCGTGCGCCACGCCTCAGCACGGGTCCACGGGTACACTCTCCCAGCAGAATGTCTCCGACCTCATCGCTTACCTCGAAACGCTCTGAAGAGACGGCAACGCGGATGCGGCAGGCGAGCATCCTCGCGACAGCCGTGTGGCTCTTCAACGCGACGGCGGCGTGCAGCACTTCGGGAGTCGCGGCACCTTCGGACGCCTCCCACGGCGTGGAAGTCGACGCATCTCCCGAGTCGGGAAAAAGGGAAGGTGGAAACGATGCAACCGACACGGGCGCATGCCAGGGAGACGCCTGCCTGCCGCCGCCTGACGGTGTGCTCGTGTCCGGACAGCAGACTCCGATCGGAATCGCCCTCGACGACGACAACGTGTACTGGATGAACCTCGGAACGTACTCGGCGCAGACTGGCAACTACAGTGGCGCGCAGCTCATGAAGTGCGCGAAGGCGGGATGCGGCAACGCGCCCACGGTCCTCGCTTCGGGCCCATGGAACGGTTCGACGAGACTCGCCGTAAGCGGCGGGAACGTCTACTGGGCAACGCAGAACATGGTCCTCAGTTGCGCGACCGACGGATGCACCTCGGGCCCGACGGTGCTGTGGGCAGGCCATCTCGCCCCTACGGACATCGCGGTCGGCGCAACGGCCATCTACTTCGGGGACACGACCAACGACGACCTGCTGACGTGCCCCGTCGACGGCTGCGGCGCGAATCCCACCGTGCTCTGGAGTTCGACCGTGCCACCGGCCCCGATCGCTCTCGATGGGGCGACAGTCTACTTCGCGACTTCAGGAATCTCCCTCCTTTCCTGCGGAACGGGCGGATGCTCGCCCATCCTGATCGGAGGGACGCCAACGGCAATGGCCATTGGCGATGCCAACGTCTACATCGGCACGCGGGGCGCGGGAGCGCCCGGCGCCATCGCTTCGTGTCCGGAGGCCACCTGCCCGACCGGACTGACCATCGTCACGAGCAACCTGTCGAACTGCGTGGGGCTCGCCGTCGACGCCACGAACGTCTACTTCACGGACCAGGGAATGGCCGACCCGGAAGGCGGCACAGGCGGAGCCGGGAGCGTCTCGAAGTGCCCCATCGCCGGTTGCAACGACCAGCCCTCGCCCCTGGCGGGCTTCGTCAACTTCCCCCAGCAGATCGCCGTCGATGCCACGAACGCATACTGGACGGACTTCGGCTCGAGCACGGATCCACACGCGAGCGATGACGGGCGAGTCATGGCCGTGCCGAAGTGATGATCGCCCACGTATAGGTGCGTGGGAACGGCATCCGAATCACGCCTCCGCGGGATCCATCGGCCTCTGCTCCGGGCCTCCGCCGTTGCCGCCTTCTCCGTGACGCGCCCTCCAATCCTCGAGCCAATGGTGCGCCAGAACGAGCAGCGGCGGCTGAAGAATGCGCGTCAGAATCGCGAGAATGAGCGACCCGCCGATGACGACGATCGCCAGCGGCTTTTGCGTCTGCGCGCCAATCCCATTCGAGAGCGCCGCGGGCATCAGACCAAGCATCGCGACGAGGGTCGTCATGAGCACGGGACGGAACCGTTTCTCCGCCGCCTCGCGCGCCGCCTGCTCGATAGAGTGCCCCTCCGAATAACGCAGCCTCTGGAAGTAGGTCACGATCAGAATCGCGTCCTGGATCGCGATACCGAAGATCGAGATGAATCCCATCGCGGCCGACACCGAGAAGGTCGTCCCCGTGACCAGCAGCGCGAGCACGCCGCCCGTGCAGGCCACCGGGATATCGATGAGGATGATCAACGTGTCGACCCAGTTGCCGACCGCGATGTACACGACGAAGCCGATGAGCAAGATGGTCAGCGGGATGATCAGCGTCAGACGTGCCTCGACGCTCTTCAGCTCCTGGATTTCCCCTTCCCACTCCAGATGCATTCCGTACGGAAGATGGACGTGGTCTTTGATCTGTTTTTGAGCGTCGGCGATGGCGCCTGCCAGGTCGCGGCCTCGCACGCCGAACTTCACCGGGGCGTATCGCTGCAGATTCTCCCGATAGATGCTCGTCGGACCAGTAACCTGCTCTATGGTCGCGATCTGCCCGAGCGGGATGTAGGAGCCGGAGGGCGTCGATACTGTGATTTCGCGAATGGCCTCGATGGATGAACGGTACTGCTCCTTCCATCGCACGGTGAGGTCGAAGAACTTGTCGCCTTCGTACACCTCGACGATGGGACTCCCGTTGCCCGTGAGACCGCCGAGGGCGGACTGCACTACGTTGGCGACGTCGCCCGTATTCAGGCCGTAGCGGGCCAGCGCCGTGCGGTCTGGCGTGATCTTGACGTCGGGTTGCCCGAGCGATCTGAAGAGCCCCAGATCGACGATGCCCGGGACGGTGCGCATGACGTCCACGACTTGGCCGGCGTACTTCTCGTTCAGGTCGATGTCGCGCCCGAAGATCTTGACCGAGTTTGCGCCCTTCACGCCCGCGGTGGCCTCCTCGACGTTGTCGAGGATGTACTGCGAGAAGTTGAAGAGCGTGCCGGGGAACGCTTCGGACAATTGCTTGTTCAGCTCATCGGTCAGCTTGTCCTTCGTCAGGCCCCGGGGCCACTCGTCGAACGGCTTGAGGGGTGCAAAGAACTCGATGTTGAAGAATCCGGTCACGTCGGTGCCGTCGTCCGGCCGCCCGAGCTGAGAGATCACCGTGACGACTTCCGGATGTTTGCGGTTGGCGTCGGAGCACTCGACCTTCGGATCATCCGGACAGCCGCGCAGGATCCGCCGCATACGTGTCGTATACTCGGCCGATCTCTCGAGAGAGATCGACATCGGCAGAGTCGCCCGGATCCAGAGGTTGCCCTCTTCCAGCTTCGGCATGAAATCACGTCCGAGGAGGGGAAATAGCGCGATGCACGCAAAGATAGGAATCGTCCGGACAGCCAGCGCCGTCTTCGGACTCCGCAAGGCCGCATCGAAGAAAGGATTGTAGACCCTGTGAAGGAAGTGCATGAGGAAGTTCTCCTTTTCCTCGTGCTCTGCCGGTAGAAATTTGGCTGCGAGGACGGGAGTGAGGGTCAGTGCAAAGAGAATCCCGCCACTGATCGCCGTCGCATAGGTCCGTGCCATCGGCCCGAAGATGGCTCCCGGTACGCCGACCAAGGTGAAGAGCGGCAAGAAGGCCAGGGCGATGATGAGCGTCGAGTACATCATCGGCGTGCCGACTTCTCGCGCGGCGGTGAGCACGCGCTCGCTCATCGATCCACTTCCGCCACTGCCGAGGCGCCGGAAGATGTTTTCCATCATGATGATCGTCGAGTCGACGACGATTCCGAAGTCGACCGCGCCCAACGACAGCAGGTTGGCCGATTGGCCGGTGGTCACGAGCGCGATGATCGCCACCGTCAGCGCCAGTGGGATGTTGATAGCGGTGATGATCGCCGCCCTCGCATTGCTGAGAAAGAGAACCAGAACCAGGAAGACGAGACCCATACCGATGAGGACGTTCTCGAGAACCGTGTGAATTGTCAGCTTCGTGAGCGTTCCGCGATCGTAGTAAGGGACGATTTTCATACCGGGCGGAAGGATGTTGTTCTCCTCGATGAACTTGACCTTGTTCTTGATCCCTTCGAGCACCGGGTTGGCCTGCCCGCCATACCTCATCAGCACGATCCCCTGCACTACGTCGTCGTCGTCATCATGCCCCACCATTCCGAGGCGTGGCGCGTATCCGACGCTGACGTCGGCGACGTCGTGGACTCGGACGGGCGTTCCGGTGTTGAGGCCAGTTGCGGTAGGGCCTTGGGAAATGACAACGTTGTTGATGTCGGTCAGCGGTGTCTCGAAGTAACCGAGAAGGCCGATCCCGCGGATGTCGTAGGACTGCTCGCCAATGGACAGACGCTGACCGCCGACGTTGGCGTTGGCGTTCTGTAGGGCGGTGATGGTCTGCGTGAGCGTCACGCCGTGACCGCGCAACCGGTAGGGGTCGACGTCGACGTGGTATTGCTTCGTCGTTCCGCCATAGCTCGTGACGTCGATGACGCCTTGCACCTGGCGCCACTGCCGCTCCATGAGCCAGTCCTCGGCGGTCTTCTTGTCGGTCAGGGTGTAACCCTTGCCCTCGAGCGTGTAGCGGAAGACCTCGCCGATGGCGTTCCAGGGCGAGATCTGTGAGGACAAGCCGTTGGGTAGCTGGATCCACGTCGTCATCCGGTTGATGACTTCCTGGCGATCCGCCCAGTAGTCGGTCCCCCAAGCGAAGTAGCACTTGATGTCGCTTAGGCTGAAGAGCGATTGCGACCGGATGTAAGTCAAGCCGCGCATTCCGGAAAGCCCGACCTCCATGGGGATCGTGACGTAGCGCTCAACCTCTTCCGCGCTCCACCCCATGGGCTGCACCAGCGTCTCGACCAGCGGCGGGCATGGGTTGGGGTATGCCTCGATATCCAGCTCCGAATATGCGATCGCGCCGCCGAAGATGACGAGCAACGTGGTCGCGATGACGATCGCTTTGAATCGAAGGGCAAACTCTACGACGCGCTGAATCATGGCAACGGGAGCTTTGGCTGACCGCGCTCCGCCGCGCATTACGGCGACATTAAATCGGCGTCATGATCCGCACGAGGACGCGACCCTCGGGTAGCCCGGACATTACGTATTCTTAAGCGTCCGAGTTATTTCACTTTGTTCATATTTCTTGGCGCGCGAAGTGCTGCGCGGACACCTCCGTGCACTCGAAAGAAGAGAATCTCGGCATCCTCTTTTGCTTGCAGGGGCAGGGCGCCCCGGAGCGCGTGCATCGATGGCGTTCTCTGTCGCGGCGAGTCGTCGTTGGAGGCTCGCCGTGAAGGTGTTGATCCTAGAGGACGACCAGAGGCAGGCGCGCTTCCTCGGGCGCGTGCTCTCGGAGGAAGGACTTTCGGTCGACCTGTGCGCCCGCGGCCCCGATGCAGTCGCGCAAGCCGAAGGCAGCACCTACGATCTCATCGTCCTCGACTGGATGGTGCCGGAAACGGACGGGCTGACCGTGTGCCGGGAGATCCGTCGAGCCGGCGGGGCCACGCCAATCCTCATCCTGACGGCACGGGGGGAGACGCGCGAGCGAGTGCTGGGACTCGAGGCCGGTGCGGACGACTACATGGTCAAGCCGTTCGAGGTGGACGAGTTCGTCGCGCGAGTTCGCGCTCTCCTGCGGCGGGCATCCGGCTTCACGGCTCTGCGCTGCGGCGACCTCGAACTCGACCGCGTCGCCCGGCAAGCGAAGCTCGGCGGAGCCGAACTGACGCTCACCAACCGCGAGTACAGGCTACTGCTCCACCTGCTTCACCGCGCGGACCGGATCGCGACCCGGTCCGATCTTCTGGCGCATGTCTGGGACATGCACTTCGATCCTGGTTCGAACCTCGTAGAGGTGCATATCAGTCGATTGCGCGACAAGTTCGCGGATCGATCGTGGATGATCGAAACGGTGCGAGGGGTGGGCTACCGCCTTCGCCGGCAGCGGGCCGCATGAGTCTGCGAGGTCGTTTCGTCACCGCTTCGTCGGTCGTCGCGCTGGTCACATTGGCCGGCGCCTCCTCCGCCGTGTGGGTCGCGTACAACTCGGCCCAGGAGGGGCAGCTCGATGTGACCCTCCTCGCGGAAGCGAAAGACGACGCACTCGACGCGTCCTTCTCGAACGTTGCTCCCCCAGGAGGTCGCCCCACGTTGCGCCGCGGCGAGCTCGGGCCAATCACCAAGTACTCGGCCATCTACGACTCGAGCGGTCAGGCCGTCGTCTGGACGCCCAACCTGGAGCAGGCTCGCCCGCGGATGGACTTCATCCGCCACACGTTCGGGACTCCGTTCGACCTGTGGTGGAACAACGAGCACTTGCGCGCGGTCCTCGTTCCTCTGAAGGGCAATCTCGGGCAGTCGCTCCTCCTGGCGACCCCCCGGATGGATATCGACGGCGACGCAAGGGATCTGGCGCGGCGTATGCTCGCAGCCGCCCTCGTCGCGCTGGTGGCTTCAGCGGCGGCGACGTCGTGGCTGGCGCGAAGGCTCACGCGGGATCACGATCGGATCGCAGCGGTCGCTCGCGCCGTGGCGGCTGGTGACCTTTCCGCGCGCATCGGACGGACCTCAAGCGATCCAGAGATGGCGCGTCTCGGCCGAGACGTGGACGAGATGATCTCGCGGCTGGCCGTCCTCGTGGAGACGCAGCAGCGGTTCATCGCCAATGCTTCCCACGAGCTCCGGTCTCCGGTCACGACGCTGCTCGGCGAGCTTTCCTTCGCGTTGCGCCGCGACCGAGACGCCGCCACGTATCGGGGAGCAATCGAGGAGGCGCTGGACTCTGCCAGGCGGCTCAAGGTCGTGACCGAGGACTTGCTCGCGCTGGCGCGCATCGGCGCGAGCGAGATGACGTTGGAGAGTATTCCGCTGGCCAACGTGACCCGTGCGGCGGTGGAGTCCACGCGTGCGGCGGCCGAGGCACGCGGCGTGGCCCTCGAGATCACGTGCAATGGGCCTGCTGTGCCAGGCCATGCGGGAGACTTGGAGCGCCTCATGCGCAACCTTGTCGAGAACGCGATCCGCCACTCCCCTCCCGGTGGCCGCGTACAAATCGAAGCGCAGCGCCAAGTGGACCATGTCGACCTGCTCGTGACCGACGACGGTCCCGGCGTACCACACGACGTTCGCGAGCGCATTTTCGAGCCTTTTTTTCGACTGGCCGGGGACCGTGCGGACCACGCCGGCGCGGGTCTCGGGCTGGCGATTGGGCGAAGCATCGCGCGCGCACACGGGGGTGATCTTTGGGTCGGCGATTCGGCGCATGGTGCGCGATTCGTCGTGCGCTTGCCCATGTCCGGGTCCATCACGGATTGAGCGCATGTCTGCGACGCAACGACTCGCTTCCGGATATTGGGTCGCCGGCTGGCCCGAGCTCGTCGCCGAGTGGCACCCCATACGCAATGCGGATCTCGACCCGTGGGAGGTGTCGCATGGTTCGGGCCGCAAGGTCTGGTGGAAATGCCCGCGCGGCCCCGATCACGAGTGGCGGGCGTCTCCGAATAACCGGACGGCCGGCGGAACGGGCTGCCCCTTTTGCGCGGGCCGAAAGGTTTCGGTCACCAACAGCCTGGCGAGTCTCCGGCCGGATCTCGCGAAGCAGTGGCATCCGGAGCGCAACGGAGAGTTCGGCCCCGAGGACATCGTGGCAGGCTCCACGCGAGCGCTCTGGTGGAAGTGCGCTGTCGCTCTCGATCACGAATGGCGCGTGTCGCCCCACGATCGCCTGAGTTTGATGGGTGGCTGCCCGTTTTGCCTCGATCTGCGAGTGTGCTCGACCAACTCGCTAGCGGCGACGCGCCCACGGATCGCGGCAGAGTGGCACTCGACGAAGAACCACCGTGTGACTCCGCACGACGTCGTCGAAGGGTCCGCGCAGCGGGTATGGTGGCGCTGCAGCCGTCACTCGGAGCACGAATGGCTCGCGTCCGTGTCCAACCGAACGCTCCGCGGTTCGGGGTGCCCCTTCTGCGCCGGCCGGAAGGCGTCGGCCCAACATTGCCTTGCTCTGGCGCAGCCGGCCTACGCGCGTGAATGGCACCCGACCCGAAACGGTACCCTTACACCGGCCTCGGTAACCCCGCGCGCGAGGCAGAAAGTCTGGTGGATGTGCGCAAGCGGTCACGAATGGCGCACGCGGGTCAGCACTCGGATGCAGAGGCGGAGCTCGTGCCCAGTCTGTACGGGCACGTCTCCAACTCGCATGCAGTCCCCGTCGACACCGTCGCGACCGGCCACAAGCGCTCGCACCAACGCCGTGCGCGACATCCGCGTGGACCACGGTCGACTGGAACAGATTCTGCTCCTTCTCGTTGCCGATCCCAGCGTGGAGGACGGGGTGGTCTCTCGATTCGCGGCGGACCTGACGGCCCATTTGGAGGCAGAGGCGAGCGTCATCTACCCGGTTCTCGAGCGCGCGCTGGGGCCTCTGACCGCGCTGCGTAAGCTCCAGTCTCGATTGCAACGCGCACTCTCGCGGATCGCGCTCCCCGGCGCCGGCGAGGCGATCCGGAGCGATCGCCTGCGCGTGTTGCATGCCGCGCTCCAGGAGCACTCGCGCTTCGAGGAGCGCGTGGCTCTGCCGGTCCTAGAGACCTTCATGGCGCCGCAGTCTCTCGAGGCCCTCGGGCAAGAGCTTCGCGCCGCATTACGACGTCGTAATGCGTGATGGGGGCGCATTTGTCGTGTGTTGCGCCCGCGGGTAGGCACTCGATCCCATATCGCCGGGCCCCTCAAGGGTTGAACGCCGCACAATCGCAGTTGGTGCGGTACTTGTATGGGGGCGCGCGCTCGTGCGCGTCCTCCTCATCGATCACGACGCCTTGGCCGGACCCCTCGAGCGATTGGGGCTCCGCATCGCCGTCGCTTCGTCGTTGGACGACGAGACGGCCGCGGACGTCACTGCCTTCGACGGCGTCATACTGGGCGTGCAGGGGCGCCTCCGGGAGAGTGAGGAAGTCAGCCGCCGACTGCGAGAGAGAGGCTACGTCGGGGTCATCCTGGCGGTATGCGCCGACGTCACTGAGGGGGAAGCGTCACTCGGGGCCGGAGCGGACGATTTCGTCACGATGCCGTTCGAGCCACGCGAGTTGGTCACGCGTATCGGCGCATGCGCGCGCAGGGCCGCGGCGCACTCCCGTCTTCGGTGGGGGGCTCTCGAGCTAGATCGTGTTCACCGGGTCCTTCGAGTTCGCGGCAGGAGCGTCTCGCTGACGGCGCGCGAGTGCGAGCTGCTCGTGTGCCTGATCGAGGCCGGCGATCACGTGGTCTCTCGCACGAATCTGCGCGCAAGGGTGTTGCAGGGCAAGGAGGACAAGGGCTCCAACCTGGTCGAGGTTCACCTCAGTCGGCTGCGCGACAAGCTCGGGGAGGACGCCGCTCTGATCGAGACCGTGCGGCGCTCGGGTTACAAGCTCCGGCGGTAGTCCCCAATTCCCGGTTCTACGTCGGGTTGTCATAGCGCCAGACGCGAGCGATCTTGCCGCCCGTCATCTCGCAGATGTCGACGATCTCGAGGTTTACGACTCTATCGCGCTGCGCGGGGATCCATGCGATGGGCCCGAGCTGCTCGCCGGTGATGGAATATTCGACGACCGCAAACTGGCCGACCCCCCAGGAGTTGTTGACCGTCGTGTCGAGCTGACCGATCGCCTTGTGCATGGCCTTGTAGCTGGTTCGCCTGGCTTCTTTGCCGCGCGAAGGTTGTGAGCGCTCCAGCTCGTATACCTCGATATCGTCGGCTGCGGCGTCGACGTACCCGGACTCCCTATTGTTCTCGAAAGCGTCGAGCGCCGACTTCATCACGGCAACGTTGCGCTGCTCGTCCTCCAACGCGGTCCGCGTCTGCTCGAATACCTGAGCGGGACCCGTCGGCGCTAAAGGGGGTGGCAGCGTCAAGAGATCCTTCGGGCCAATTCCGAGCTGGGCCTTCACGATCGCGACGTTGACGTACACGTGCACGTCGGTGATGCTGCCGTCGTCCTTGGTCCACAGGAGCGTCAGCGCTCTGAAGGCCACCGGCTTCTGCGTGGCCGTGACGCCCATCCAGTCGCGCGCTTGCGTCCCGGTCATCGTCCACTCGATCGTCTGTTCGTTCGGTGTGCGCCAAACGCGGCTCGCCGTAACCTTGCGGCCGTCGAATGCCCCGAGAAGCACCTCGTGCGCGTGCACGATCGGCCCGGGCCCGTGCGCATCGTCCATGCCCGGTGCCGCGAAGTGCGCCTCGTCGTCGAGCAACGCGCCGAGCTGGGCAAATCCCGGCGATGCAAGCGCAGCGGAGTACACGTCGGGCAGAGCGCGCTCCTTCGCCGAGACTATGTCCGGCCCGGGAGCGACGGCGGGACGCGCGTCCAACGATTGCCAGTTCACGGGGGCCGCGGGAGGCGGCGCTACCGTCTCGCTCGAGCAACCCGCCAGGGCCAGACCCACAGCGCCCAGGATGAGTCGGTGAATGCGCATCGCTTGTGTATCTCCGATCATTTCAGAAGCCATAGCCCATGGAGAGAAGCAGCCGCGGCTGGACAGCGCTGTTCGCGTAGATGGACGCTGGAAGCTGTTGGTCGGGGATCGACTTGTTCGGCGTCGTGTACTGCACTCCGGCGCCCACGCTGATGGCGATCTTGTCTGCGAGCAACGCCTCGTACCCCACGTCCGCTGCAAGCCCCAAGTCGAGAAAGGATGTCTGGCTCCCATTGCCGGCCGTTGCCGTGATGGCCGCGAGAAGCAAGGATGGGCCCAGGAAGAAGCCACGGGGGCCGCCCTTGTCGAAGTAGTAACGGTAGCCAAGCTCGCCCCCGAGGCCGTGGAATGTCTGCGGAAGAACGTTGAGCGTGTAGCCCAGTTGGTTGCCGTTGGAGTCGATGTTCGTTCCATACGGCTGGGTGTTCGCCCACGTATAGAACGGGCTGAGTACGAGCGCGTGGTGATCGCGAGGCACGACGACGACATTGAGGCTGAACCTGTCGATGAACAGGGCCAAGGGGTTCCACTCGACGGTCAACGTTCGATGTGGTGACGGCGCTTCGTTTAGAGCGACGTCGACCGGGGGCGGAGGTTCCGCGACGGAGGGCGAAGGCTGCGCGATAGCCCGACGCGGCGCTGTGGTCGCGCCTGCGACGGCAAACGCGACGCCCACGAGCACTCTCGGAGCGAGGGACGAACGATTCATAGCGGCGCTCCCCTGGCAAGGTCTGTGCTAGCGCGCGTCGCATGCGTTTTCGACTCATGCTCGTGGTCTCGGCGACAATGCTTCTGGCGTTTCAAGGTCTCGCATTTGCGGAAGACGCAGGTGGCGTAATGCGGAGGGCCGATGGAAGTCTGGAACCGCCCGGGGATGGCGGAGGCATCGGCGAAGACAGTGAATCTCAGGGGTCCGGCGACGCCGCGCCTATCGTCGCTTGCGACGGTGACCTCTGCGATACTCTGCAGGGCCGCCCAACGTGCGCCGTCGCGGCCCGATCGATCGGACGATCGTCTGACGCTCCAACGTGGATGGCCGGAGCGTCCGTGGCGATAGCCATCTGCATCGCGCGACGTGCGAAGCGCGGGGCATCCCGCCTTAGGAAGAGCGGACGATGTGCGCCAAGCGGTCCCGCAGGTCTTGCAGACTGACGACCGTCGACGAGCCAGACATCGATGATTTCACTATTGTAATGTTTCCTTTTAGAAACTCGAGCAATTGCCGATTTGAAGGGATATCGGTCTCGCCGCGCAGGCCCGGCTTGGGCAGCACGCCCCGCTCATCGGTGACGGCACTCTCGACCGGAGGCTCGGCCCAAGCATCCTCCAACGACTCGTTCGTTTGGTGCGACTGTTGCTTGGTGCCGGCCGCGATGTCGGTTCGACCCCTCTTGCTTCTGTTGGTCTTGCTCGCTGGGGAAAGCATGGTTGGCACAGCTCGGGCGGACGATCCGGTGCCTGCTCCCACGGAGTTGCCGCAGACGCTCACGCTCGACGAGACGCTGCACATCTTTCGAACACGTGGGCTCGAGTTGCTCATCGCCGAGGCGGCAGTCAGAAACGCCGAGGGTGCCGTGAAGATCGCCGGCGCCGTACCGAATCCGGTTCTGAGCGCGAGCCTTGGCTACGCGTTTACGTACACGACCAAGGATCCCAGCTGCGAGTTCACCGGCCCGTCGGTGTCGCCCACCAACTACGTGAACTGCTCCAATCAGGTTTGGAACGTTGGCCTATCCGACTCGGCCGCCATTGAAGACACTCTCTCCGGCAAGCGCGACCTTCGATTCAAGGTGGCTCGCAACGCCCTCGCTGCGGCGAAAATGTCGCGCGTCGACGCCGAGCGAACCATCGCGTTTCAGGTCGAGTCGGCGTACCTGCAGATGGCGCAGGCCGCGCTTGGGTACAAGTTTGCGAAGGAAGTTGCCGACTCCAACACGACGATCCTGGACAAGTTCAAGATCAAGTACGCGACGGGCGCAATCAACGACGGCGATCTGGCTCGCATGGAAACCCAGAAGGCCGAATCGGATCAGGCCTTGGACACGGCCCAGCAGATGCTCCGTCAGGCACGCGTAGCCCTCGCGTTCCTCCTGGGAGTTCGCGGTGAGGTGACCGACTTCGACGTGGAGACGAAGGTGCTCGACTACTCGGTCCCCTCGGCGCTGCGCGACATTACCGAGGTGGGTCTGCTGCGCACGGCCTTCGTTCACCGTCCGGATCTCATCGCGGCCGGTTACAGCATGTACTCCGCCGAAGCCGCGTTAGCTCTCGTGAAGAGGCAAAAATTTCCCGACATCACGCTGTCGCTCAACTACGCGCAGGGTGGATACGGCGGCACCGGGACGAACACCGCGCTTCAAACCCCCATGGTCACCTTCGGCGTCTCCGCGCCGCTTCCCGTCCTCTACCAGCTGCAGGGCGAGCAGAAGCAGGCCGAGGCGCAGATGGACACCAATTCGCTCCAGCGAGCGCTGACGACCAAGCAAGTGGTGAGCGACGTCGACACCGCCTACGCCGCCTATGTGGGGGCGCAGAAGCTCGTCGTACGCATGGAGAAAGGCGAACCGGAGAGCAAGGTGCGTTCGATTCTGGAGAGCGCGAAGGTCGCGCTCGACATCACGCGCCTGCAATACGAGAAGGGGGCCGCGAGCTTGTCCGATTTCCTGCTCGCCCTGCAAACGTACATCGCTACCAAGGTCGAATACTTCGGAGATCTCACCAATTACTGGACGGCCGTGTACCAGCTAGAGGAAGCGGCCGCCACGGAGCTGCATCGATGAGACGCATCACGAATCATTTGCCCATTGTGCTCATCGTTGGCCTTGCGACGCTGGAGATTGCTTGCCGCGCATCGCAGGCCTCACCGGAGGTCGCAGTCGCCTCGCCGCCCTCGGGCGAGGTGTGGCTGACTCCCGGCCAAGTCGCCGAGGCGAAGATCGAGGTGGCGCCCATTGGCGAACAGGTCGTCGACGATACCATCCTCACGAGCGGGACGGTCACACTCGACGACCTGCGAACCGGTCATGTCTTCTCGCCGGTGACTGGCCGAGTCTCGAATATCTCGGCCCAGCTCGGTCAACACGTAAAGAAGGGGGAGCCGCTTGCGACCATCGTGTCGCCGGACATCGGAAACGCCGTGAGCGACGTGCACAAGGCGCAGGCCGATCTCATCGCAGCCGAGCACGACTACAAGCGCAAGAAGGACCTCTTCGCACAGAAGGCCGCCTCGGCGGCCGACGTCGAGACGTCCGAGGACACCGAGCGCAATGCCAAGGCGGAGCTCGAACGCGCGCGGCAGAAGGAGTTCTTGCTTCGTGTCGGCAACGTCGATTCCGTCACCCAGACCTTTACACTCGCAGCACCCATCGACGGCGAGGTACTTCTACGCAACATCAATCCGGGCGTGGAGGTACAGGGGCAGTACACCGGCGGTGCCGGCAACAACTGCATCCCGGGACTGACGACCAACGCGGTATGCGGGGAGCTGTTCACCATCGGCGAGCTCGACAAAGTCTGGGTTCTTGGAGACGTATACGAGATCGACCTGGCGCGCGTTCACGTCGGCACATCCGCGATGGTCACGACGGTTGCGTACCCCGGGCAGGTATTCTCGGGGAAGGTTGATTGGGTCAGCGGGAGCATGGACCCGAGCACGCGCACCGCCAAGGTTCGCTGCACGTTCGACAACCCCGACGGGAAACTCCGGCCGATGATGTACTCGACGGTCGAGATCTCGGTCGACCAGAGAAAGGCGCTCGCGATTCCACGTAGCTCCATCGTGAGGATGGGCGAATACAAAGTCGTATTCGTCGAGGTTGGTGAGGCCGACGGGCGCGTGCGCTTCGAGCGACTTCCCGTCGCCGTGGACGAAAGCAAGGCGAGTCCGTACGTTGCGGTGAAGCACGGTGTGGAGGCCGGGCAGAGGATTGTCGTCAACGGTGCGTCGATCCCGTCGCAGAGGCTTTGACGGCGCATGTCTGTGAACGTCAGGTCCCCCGTCGCTGCCATCCTTCTCGCCGCCTGCGCCGCGGCGTGCGGACGGTCGCAGGCTGCCGCGGAAATGCCTGAGCCGCAGCGACCGGAAGGACAGGTGTGGCTCACACCACAGCAGGTGCGCGACGCGAAGATCGAGGTAAAGGACTATCAGGAGCACGATATCGACGACACTATCCTGACGAGCGGCACCATCTCCCTTTCCGATCTCCTCACCGGCCACGTGTTTTCGCCCGTGACGGGCAGAGTCCTCACGATCGTCGGGCAGCTGGGGCAACGGGTCCACAAGGGCGATCCGCTGGCCGTCATCGAGTCGCCGGACGTCGGAAGCGCCGTGAGCGACGTGCACAAGGCCGAGGCCGACCTCATCGCAGCCGAGCATGACCTCAAGCGAAAGAAGGAGCTCTTCGAGCAGAAGGCGGGGGCGGCCGCCGACCTCGAGGCTTCGAACGACAACTACCGGAGAGCCAAGGCCGAACTCGAGCGCGCGCAGCAGAAGGCCCTTCTCCTTCGAAGCGGGAATGCCGACGCCGTCACGCAGCGATACACGCTGACGTCACCGGTGGACGGTGAAGTGCTTCTTCGCAACATCAATCCGGGCGTCGAGGTCACGGGACAGTACAGCGGCGGTGCGACCGTCGAGCTATTCACGATCGGGGAGATCGATCGCGTCTGGGTGCTCGGGGACCTCTACGAGATGGATATGGCTCGCGTGCATCCGGGAGCGCCAGCCACGGTAACGGTGGTCGCCTATCCCGGAAAAGTCTTCCAGGGTAACGTGGACTGGGTGAGCGGCGCGCTGGACCCGAACACGAGAACGGCCAGGGTTCGATTCACGTTCGACAACGCGGAGAGGCTCCTGCACCCGATGATGTATGCGACGGTGCAAATCTCCGTCGATCAGGAGACGACGCGCGCGATCCCACGCAACGCCCTCCTGCGCCTGGGCGATGAGACGGTCGTCTTCACCGAGGTGGGCGATGCCGACGGCTACGTGCGCTTTCAGCGCGTCCCCGTCGACGTCGACGAGGGCGAGTCGAGCCCGTGGCTGGTCGTCAAGAAGGGGCTGCAGCCGGGGCAGAAGCTCGTCGTCAAGGGCGCGATCCTGCTTTCGCAGAACCTCTAGCGGACGCGCGGCGGAAAGGGTTGCGGCCCCGCGCGTCGCGGCGTTTCCTTTCACCAGACGAACGTCTCGCCGAATCCTCCACCCCCGCGAGCCGCCCAGAACGTCGGCACTAGGCCAGCCTGGCCGATCGGCTTGTCATACGCGTGTGGATCTGCGACGACGAAGAGCACCGTGCCGAGCACGAGCGCGGCCCCGCCCACGCCGACCGCGCTCCACCCGAAATAGTCGCGCGTGTTGGCGTCGCCAATCTGCCCGTTGGCTGCGGCGAGCGGGTCGAGACAGTTCTCCTGGTATGTGCTGAAGACCTGTCCCATGTCACACACCTCGCCGCTGCCGTGCGTGCTCTGCGAGTCGAGCTGGCGCACGGTCGCCTGCCCGTTGCTGCGCTGCTTGCCGTCATAGGCGATGAGCCCGGCGCCACCGCCCACAAGGACCGCACCGCCGATGATGCCGATGAGTCCCCAGGTACGCTGCGCCTGCGCGCGAGACACATACCGTGCGCGGAACTCCGGCGTCGGCTCGAGCTCGACGTGAAGCGTTAAGGTGGTGCCGGCCGGGACGACCACGTCGCGATCGAAGGGGTCGAAGTTGCCTCGCTCGACGAACACATGGTGCGGGCCGGGCGCGAGACGCAACGGGACGACATACAAGCCACGCGGCCGGCCGTCGATCGTGACTACCGCCTGGGTCTCGCCGATGTCGAGCGCGAGTCGGCCTCCGAGCGATGCCACCGATGCGGCGTCCTCGTCCGGGTCGAGTACCACTTCGCCCGTGGCGCCGTCGCTCAATGCAATCTCCGCGCGCGCCGTCGTGTAGGCGGTCCGGCGTAACTCGATACGATGGTTGCCGGGCGCCAGCGATATCGAGGCCGCCAGCGGCGTCGTCCCCAACCTTTGATCGTCGGCAAACACGTCGGCACCCGGCAGGTGCGTCTTGATGGTCACATGCGCCAAGCGCCCTTGCATCGCGACCATGTCGAGCGGGAGCGACTGCTTCTCGCCACTCGCGATGCTCACCTCCTTGCGGACCGGCACGAACCCCGGTGCGACGGCGCCGACGACGTGCGTGCCGCTCGTTACGCGAATGGGTGCCGCCAGAGGCGTCTTTCCCCTCTCGACGCCGTCAATCTCGATCGTCGCGCCCTCGACGCTCACGACGACCGTGATCTCCGCGATGCGTGCAGCTTGCTCGTCGCGCGTCCGTCTGGCGATCGTGAGTCGCTCGGATGTCAGCGAGCCGGGGCTCGCGAGAACACGATCGAGGGCCTCCGTCGCTTCGACCGCGCGCCCCATCTGCGCGTACACGAGGCCCATGTTGTAGAGGACGAGGACGTTCGGGATGATCTGGTAGGCGCGCCGGAACTCGGCGAGAGCGCCCGCACTGTCGCCGCCGTTGAAGAGGCGCAAGCCCCGATCGAAGCGCTCTGCGGCTTCGGTGCGATCGCTCGGCGCAGGGCCCTGCGCGGCCGCGCCGCGGACACCGGACAAGGCGGCGACGACGACCAGTGCGAGCGCACGCTTGTTCATCGAAGGGGGTTTTCGCCCGCCTGACCGCTTTGGTCAACCCGGTCGCGGTCTTCTCGAGCACGATGTCGCTCGCTGTTCGCGACCACCCCCGGAGGCTACGCCACGGGCGGTAACCGAATCGCCGTGGGGATGGCAGAGCCGGCCTCCGTCAGAGATTCTTCGACTCGAGCTGGGCCCAGCCGGGGTCCTTGCAGATTCCGCAGCTCGACCCTCCTTTGAAGAGAGCGCAGGCGGTGTTGTCGCTTGCCAGGAAGCATCGGTACCAGGCGGTCATCAGGCGGACGAACTGAATCGTCCCGGGGTCTTGCATGACCCAGCCTGACTCCGTCGGCGTGGTCAGGTGATCTCCGCCGTCCCAGTCCGCCAGAAATCCGGGCCCTGTGGTGCCCGGATACGTCATCTGAATGACGTCCGCGTTGACCGCGTTGATCGCGTTCACCGAAGTGCTCTGGTTCCCCGTCAGACATAGCGTCGATACGCCCTGCTTCGGGACGCCGCCGCCCTCGACGCAGACCTCGCTCACCACGTTGGCCTGCTGCGTGGCCGTAGTGGCCGCGAAACCGCCCTGCGAGTGTCCTGCCACGCCCGCCTTCGTCCCGAGCTTTCCGTAAAAGACGCTGCTCGAATCCTTGTTCTGAGCAAGGAGGTAATCGATGCCTGCCTGGAGGTACGGCTGAGCGGCCACGTTCGAGTTGTCCGCGGCAATGACGACGATTCCCCAGCTCGCAACATTGTTGTTGAAGAAGCCGTATACCGTCGACCCGGTCACCCCTGTGCCGTTGCCCCACGCCGCAATCGGATGCGGGCAATTCGCCTCGAGGGTCGTCGGATAGAAAATGGTCGCGGTCGTAGGGCCGGCATCGACCTCACCCGTGGTTGCCAGATCGACGCTCATGGTGGACACGGCGTATGGCCCCGTCTTCGAGTAGTCGCCACTTCCTGCCTGAAGACAGAACGCCGTACTCGTCGGCGGATTGCCGGCCCCGGCGTCCTGCCCATGGCCGCCATCCGACGTGCCCGCGGCGCCTCCGCTCCCGGAGGATGATCCGCTGCCACCAGCGCTGCCCTGATTACCGCTCGACACGCCCGTGGAACCCCCAGAATTTCCACCGCTCGAGCCTCCGTTCGCAGAGCCTGAATCATCGCCGTTCCCGCTTCCATTCTCGGCGAAGTTTCCGCTCGTCGATCCCTTCGAGCCGCAAGCGGAGATGAGCTCTGCGGCCGCCGGAACGAGAAACACGGCAGCGATGCAGCCGGAGAGCAAAGGATCAAACCGTCTCATGGGGCCTCCTCATCCGACGCGGTTCGCACGTCGAATACGAGAAGTACTTAGCCTCTCGAATCAAACCTCGCACAATGGCAAATGGTGTGCTTTTCATGGTCAATCGGGTGCCATTGCAAATTTCATCTAGATCGATTCGCTGACATCGCAGACATACGTCGATATTGGATCTCGTCGTCGGCCATCTCATCTGGCGCGCGTGTTTCCCGGCGAACTGGACCGTCTACTGGCAAGTGCCGTCGACGCATCCCTGGCCGGAGACGCACTGCGTGCCGCAGGAGCCGCAATTCGCGCCGTCGGTCGAGAGATCGGAACAGGTGCCGGTGCAGTTCACCGTGCCGGTGGGGCACGTGCACTCGCTGTCCGCGCAGATCAGATTGCCCCCGCAGACCTCCGAGCAAAGACCGCAGTGATCCTTGTTCGAGGCGAGATCGACACACGTCCCGCCGCACTGAGTGAAACCCGACGCGGAACAACGTACCGCGCACATGCCGTCGTTGCAGATGGGGGTGTCGCCAGTGCACGCATTTCCGCAAGCGCCGCAATTCGCGAGGTTCGACGCGAGATTTTCACAGTCCCCCATGCCCGCGCGGCCCCCGGCGCACTGGGTGTAGCCGGGCGAGCACTGACACGTTCCGCTAATGCACGGGGCCCCACCCGGACACGCCGTGTTGCACGATCCGCAGTTCCCGTTGTTCGTCTCGAGATTGACGCAGGCGTCCCCGCACATCGTGTCGCCGGCGGCGGTGTTGCATTGGCCCGTGCACATCCCTGCGCTGCAAAGCGTCCCGGCCGCGCAGCGGTGACCGCACGCCCCGCAGTTGGCCGTCGCGGTCTGGGTATTGAAGCACCCCGTGCCGCACTGGGTCTCTCCGGCCCCGCACGTGCAAGCACCGGCATTGCAGTTGGCGCCGGTGGCACAAGGCGTATTGCATGCCCCGCAGTTGTTCGGATCGTTCGTGAGGTTGACGCATGCGCCCGCGCAGTCGGTCAGCGTCTCTCCCGCGTCATTCGCGCAGGACTCCGTGCAGTTTCCCAGCGCGCAGACTTCTCCGGGCGGGCAGGCAACCCCGCAACCGCCGCAGTTGTTCGGGTCACTCTGGGTCTCCGTGCACACTCCCGCGCATCGCATGCCGCCGCTCGAACACTGACACGATCCATTCTGGCACGATGTGCCGTCCGCGCATCTCGCGCCGCAACCTCCACAGTTGGAGCTGTCCGCCTGTCCGTCGACACACGCCGTCCCGCAACTCAAGAGCCCGCCCGGACAGAGGCATTGCCCGTCCGTGCACTGGGTCCCACTGGCGCAGGTGGTCCCGCACTGACCACAGTCGGCGTTGTCCGTCCCGAGGTCGACGCAGGCATTGCCGCAGTCGGACAGCCCCGTAGTACACTCGGTCGCGCACGCGCCGTTCGAACAGACTTGCCCGGTGGGACAAACGTCGCCGCAGGATCCGCAATTGGTCACGCTCGAAGCTACGTCGACGCACTCCCCGTCGCAGAGCCCCGGGGTCTGACCCTGGGTACACGCGCAGGTGCCTGACCCGCATGTCTGGCCTCCGCTGCAGACCGAGTTGCACGCGCCGCAATGGGAGGAGCTGCCGTTCAGGTCGACACACGCTCCGCTGCAGTTCGTCAGACCCGTCGGGCAATTCGTGAAGCAGGCTCCATTCGAGCAAACGGCCCCGGCCGGACAGGCGGTCGTGCAGCCACCGCAGTGGCTCGGGTCCGACGTGATACTGACGCATGTCGTCCCGCAAACGACTGTTCCCGGAGGGCAGGCTCCGCCGTCGGGCAGCACGAGTCCGCTATCCGTGGAGGCGTCGCCCATCGGCGCCGCGGCATCGGAGGCATCGTCGACTACCCCCTCGTCGAGGCCTGAGCCGTCAAGCGAGCTCGCGTCCGGCGAGTTGATCTCGGTACCACCGAAGTCGATCTCCGTACGGCTACATCCGGCAAGTGACGGCAGACAGCAAAGGCACACAACGCCAGAGAAGAAGCAGCGAACAATGCTCATGACCCGTCCTCATCAAGGAAAGCGTGCGTCTCTCAGCATGGCCTTTGCGGCTTGGGACGGCAATTGTCCGGGGGGTTGAACGAGCATGTGTAATCAGGATGCGAGGCAGGACGCCCCACTTCGCCAGCGACGGCAATCGGCGGGCGACTCGTGCTCGTCCCCACGCGGCCGGTCGGAAAAGGTCACCAAACGCTTCTCGCCGGCGTGGACGCAGTCATGGTTGGATATGTGAGGCTCCGGAGGTGCAACCTGATCGCGCGAGCTGCGACGGCGTTCGTCGTTCTCGGGGCGTGCTCGTCGCAGCCTCTCCCTTCGGCTCTGGGCAATTGCGTCGTCGTGGGAGACTCGAGCTGCGCCAGCGCCCATCTCGGTGGCGGCGCGGTTGGGAGCGCGGGCAACAGTGACGGCTCGGTCGATGATGTCGACAACGGCGCTAGCGGCTGCAGCGCCGGGCCGTCGGCGTCTCAATGCCAGGCGTGCGTCAGTGCCAATTGCTGTGCGTACCTCAACGCATGCACGGCTTCCACGGAGTGCAGCAATCTATTGAGTTGCGTGCTCGCCTGTGCCGGGGCCGGAGTGAGCGCCTGCATCGACGGCTGCAACGGGAGGTACCAGGGCAGCGTGACGGCCCTCAACGACGTAGAGTCGTGTCTGACGCTGAAGTGCCCCATTTGCAGCGAGTCCGGCATCGGCGACCCGTGCGCGCCGGGCGTCGACGCGTGCATCTCCGGCCTGACCTGCAACGATTTTTGGTGCACGAGCCCCGACCGGTGCACCAAGGGATCCGATTGCCTGGGAATTGGCCCCAACGGCGGCAACGATCTGGGGTTTGCCAACGAGTGCATCGCAATCGGCAGCGGCAATTTCTGCACTCCGAGCTGCGTCATCGACACGGAGAGCTCCGGCTGCGTCAGCGGTACGTTCTGTCATACGACGACATCCGTCGATGGCCTCACTGTATCTGTCTGCGCGACGTTGCCCGATGGGGGCTGACGACACGCACGATAGTGCTGCTATGGACAGAATACGATCGCGTAGTCGTTTAGCCCCTTGCACGTGAAGGTGCTCGTCGGGTCATCGTACGGATAGCTGTAGGCAGTCGGGCACGCGGTCTTGAAGAACTCGGTGTACTGGTTCGGGTAAATGCAATCGGGGCTGCTCGCGTCGTTGTTCGCCAGGATCTTGCACTCGTCGTTGGCGCACGCGATGACATCGCCCCCGGCCTTGTCCTGCAGGACTTGCGGGCAGGTAGCGTTCAGGTTCTGCGTACAAGAAGGGTCACCGCAATCGTATGGGTGCGATGGGTCGGGGGTATGGCCAAGAGCGACGATCTCGATCGGCAGGTTGAACCCGTCGACCAGACTCACGTCGTAGAAGTCGAGGCCCGTCGGCAATGTCTTCGTAAGCGTGAACTCGGCCAGTGACGACGGGAAAGGATCGCCCGCGCAGGCAAGCTTGCCATTCGTCGTCGTGCACTGGACCTTGCCCCAGATTCGGCCGGACCATCCGTTGTCCACTCCGACCTGAAACGAGTAGCCCGGCGCCATCTCGACGACGCCGCCAGGGAAGGTCGTCGCGGGGAGCGCAGCGGCCCATATCGTCTGCGTGCAATGGTTGGTCACGGTGAACGAGCGGGGCTCGCCCGCGTCCCCGAGCAAAGGGGCGTCGTCGGGTACCGAGACGTCGCCGGGGGCGGACGAGGATCCGTCGGTCGACGAGGCTCCCGACGATGACGCGTCGGACGACGATGCCCCCGACGAGGAAGAGCCCGACGAGGAGATTCCCGAAGATGATGCTCCTGACGAGGAGACGCTTCCGCCGTTGGATCCGGCCGCGTCATCGCCAAAGGCCGCATCGGCGACCACCGTCGATCTCGACGATCCGCACGCCGACTCCAGGAGCAGACCGGCAATCAGAGACCGCGAGGCCCCACGCGGCAAGGACGACGCCATGTCGGGATGATGTTCGCGGACCGCTCGCTTGTCGAGCGCGCCGGCACCGCCCTCAGTACGCGGTGCCGTCCCTGCGCCTGTGCCGTGCCTTGCCCGAGTAGCGACCGGCGGTGAATACCATGTCGATGTCCGAGTATTCACCGTGGTCTGCGTCGTTTCGAGAGCCCACGACGAGGAGGACAGCATCGGCCGACGATCGGTTCTGAAAGCAGTGACCGTCGCGAACACCGGCCTTGAATCCGGCGCCCTCGCCGGGGCGGAGAGTCTCTTCCCCGGCGTCGGTGACGAGCGTGACCTCACCTTCGAGGACATGGGCGAACTCGTCTTCGAGGGCGTGCCAGTGGCGCTGGCTCGACCAGGTTCCCGGCGGAAGGCGCACGAGGTTGACGCCGAACTGCGTGAGCCCCACCGCGTCTCCCAGCTTGCGTAGCGAGCGCGCCTTGCACGGCGCGTCGAACGGAGCGGGGTAGCGTGAGCCGATTACCTCGGGAGCAGTGGTTGGGTCGATCTTGGGCACACGACGCCGTTAGCACGCATCACGTTCGCGCCTACCAATGTCTGCCTGGCGCACTGTACGACCATGTACCGAAGCCTCTTGGACTCGCTGCCCCGGGGGCGAGAGGTGCCGGTCGGCGACGTCCGCAATATTAACATCGGGGCCTTGATCGGAAGGCTTCTCTCGAACCACTATAGGACGATGCGGTTGCTGCTCGGAGTCGTCGGCGCGGCGGCTCTCGCCACGGCGCTCGGCGCATGCGCCGCGATTTCCGGACTGAGCGCGTATTCGACGGGGGACTGTGCAACTGACGGATGCGACGCGAGCACGCATTCTGGCACCGGCGACGGGACCGTCGATACCGGCGTCACGCCCGGTGCTGATTCGCCCGTGGGCGCCGATTCCGACGCGGGTCCAGGGGACGACGGCGAGTCGGGCAGCGGATGCGCGGGCGGGCTCCTGACGTGCGAAGGCGGCTGCGCCGATCCCTCTTCGGCGTCGACCTGCGGCAGCTGCGACAACGCCTGCGGCGGCGACGCGGCTCTGTGCGCGAGCGCCGAGGCCGGGTCGTTCGCGTGCGCATCGAGCTGCCCGTCGAACTCCCCGACGGACTGCGGCGGCCGATGCGTCGACACGAGCAATGACCCCGCCAACTGCACCATGTGCGGCAACGCGTGCACGACCAACGTGGCCAACGCTCACGCCACGTGTAACGGCGCGTGCTCGTTCGCGTGCGACAGCAACTACGCGTACTGCGGCTCTTCGTGCGTCGATTTCATGACGGATAGCGCCAATTGCGGTGGTTGCGGGGCGTCACACGCATGCGCCTCGAGCTCCGCATGCATGAACGGCGTCTGCGTGACCGAGCAGAGTCCGGACGCAGGCGCCGACGCAGGCAGCGATGCGAGTGTCGCCTGTCCGGACGGCGGCTGCCCAAACTCCACCGCGACGGGATTCTCCTGCCCGTTCGGAAGCTGCAACGGCAACTCAAGCGAGTGCACGACTCCGGGGGGCTGTTTCTGCTCCAACGACAACCAGTGCCTGAGCGCGAAGTGCGTCAAGGTCACGGGAGAGAACGACGTATCCTGCGGCGGGGACAACTGCAGCGGCTCCGGCGGCCGCGACGGATTCGATTGCGAGCTGGCCAGCCCGGGCATCCCGGCCCTCGCCACGGCCGGCTATGCGTGCCCGACCGACAGCGGTTACGAGAGCACCACGCTCTCGTGCGACCCCACCCACACCAACTGCTACTGCACCGCAGACAGCCAGTGCCCGAGCGGGAAATGCATCCCCAGCACGAACAACGGGAACTGCTCCGCTTGCTCCGGCAGCGGCACCGCGGACTACAGGGGATGCGAGTCGATTGCCACGATCGGGAACTGCCCTATCTACATCGGGTGCCCCGCTCACACGGAATGCCAGTATCCGACCTGCTATTGCACCTCCGACGCGGCCTGCGACAGCGGCCATTGCATACCGAGCTCTCACAACGGGAACTGCTCCGGCTGCACCGGCACCGGCTCGGACGACGGTCACGGTTGCGAGCCAGCCCCAAGCTCGGTCCCCTGCATGGGCAGCGGCGGCACCGTGTGCACCACTACCCTCACGCCTGCGCCTGTCCCCAACTCCGGACACACGGCGTGCCTCTGCGTTGCCGACTCGGACTGCTCGAGCGGCAAGTGCGTCAACGTCAACGGGCAATGCACAGGCACGTGCACCGGGAGCGGCTCTGCCGACAGCGAGGACTGCCGTACCGCGACGTCGGTGGCGAACTCGTGGTCCTGCTCGCTCGGCAACTGCGACAACGTGTCGTCGCCGAGCGGCACGTGCACGTCGGCGGGCGTCCCATGCTGGTGCACGAGCGACGCCCAGTGCCCGAGCGGTACCCAGTGCGGCAGCTGGTCTGGCTGCGCGTCGGGCGCCTGCTCGGGGACGGGCACGGGCAACGCGTTCCACTGCGTCCCGTGATGGGGAGCTAGGTGGAGCCCATACTCAAGAGCCTCATCGATCTCCTGGCCCTCGAACGCATCGACCGCGACCTCTTCCGCGGGATGAGTCAGGATCTCGGATGGGGCGCCATCTTCGGAGGCCAGGTGCTGGGCCAAGCCCTCTCGGCCGCCACACAGACCGTCGCGGCCGACCGCCCGGTGCACTCGGCCCACGGATACTTCATTCGCGCGGGCGAGGTCGAACGGCCCATCGTGTACCAGGTCGACCGGCTGCGGGACGGGAGGAGCTTCTCGACGCGCCGGGTGGTCGCTTTGCAGGACGGCGAGGCCATCTTCAGCCTGGCGGCGTCCTTTCAGGTCGAGGAGCAAGGCTTCGAGCACCAGGATGCAATGCCCGACGTGCCGTCGCCCGAATCTCTGCCGTCCGAACGGGACATCGCCCTGAGCTTCGCGGACAGGCTGCCCGAGACCGTTCGAGCCAGGTTCACCGCACAGAGGCCGATCGAAATCCGTCCCGTGGAACAGCGCAGCCTCCTGGCTCCCACCCCCCTCCCGGCCGCTCGCCGCCTCTGGTACAGGGTGGTCGACCGGCTGCCCGACGACCCCGCGCTGCACCGTTACCTCCTCGCCTACGCGTCGGACTTTTCCTTCCTCGGGACGGCTCTCGACCCGCACGGCGCCAACTGGCTGACGCCGGGGATGCAAGTCGCCAGCCTCGACCACGCCATCTGGTTCCACCGCTCGTTCCGGGTGGACGAGTGGCTGCTCTACGACGTCGAGAGCCCGAATGCCTCAGGCGCGCGGGGTCTCGTACGTGGACGCTTCTTCGACCGAAACGGACGTCTCGTGGCGAGCGCCATCCAGGAGGGGTTGATTCGACACCGCGCCGCCACGGCGGCGCCAAGCGCACCCGGACCGGCCGGGAGAATAATGCGCAAAGATTGAGGCAGAAACCGCCGGATGGAGCTAAAGGCGTGTGCAATGGAAACAGCCGCACCGAGTGACCGAGACTTCCTTGTGCTCGAAGGTGTCGTTACGAAATGCAGTCGTGGTGGGTTTTACGCCGTCGAGTACGTCTCCGGCGCACATCGGGGGACCGTGCTTGCGAAGCGAAGCGGTCGCCTGAGCGTGCACCACATCCGAATCACCGAAGGCGACCGTGTGAGGCTCGAGATCTCGCCGTATGACACGACACGCGGGCGGATCACGCGTCGTTTGTGAGCGACGCCCCTCGCGGATTCGGGGCGTCAAGTCCGGACTAGGGTTGCTCGCGACCTCCGAAACGCGCTAGCGATGCCCTGGCGCTCCTCGAGGGGGGCCCCGGGGGCCTGATTGTCCACATACCCGCTGCACGAGTTTGGGCAGATAGCGACGGTCGCGGACGGCCTTCCGGTAGGTATTTGCGTCTCCGCCGCGCCGAGCGGGACCGTCCTGTACGCGAACGACGCGTATCGCGAAATCGTCGGACAGACGGTGGGGGGTGATCTCTCTTCGTCGCGCGAGATTTACACCCCCGACGGCGAGCCCTATCCGGAACATCGCCTTCCGTTTGCGCGAGCCCTTCGCGAGCGGAAAGGCGTCACGATCGGCGACATCGTTTTCCATCGCAGCGGTGGCACGAAGATCTTCATCCGCGCCTTCGCGCGTCCCTCCTTCGACGCCCGGGGGGACATTGCCCACGTCGTCGTCGTACTCACCGACATCACCGAGGCGGTCGAGGCGCGATCACGCGCAGATCTCGCGGAGCGACGCCTGCTTCACATCTTGGCGCACGCACCGCTCATTCTCTTCGGCTTCGATCGGAACGGGGTTGTCACGCTGTCCGAAGGACACGGCCTGCAGAGCCTGGGGTTTGGTCCCAGGGAGCTCGTAGGTCGCTCGGTCTACGAGCTCTACGCGAACGATCCCGTGGCGCTCGCGAACGCCGATCGCGTCCTCGCCGGAGAGGAGTTCACCGTCGACAATCTCCAGGGCTCGATTGTCCTCGAGACGACCTTCACGCCGGTCCGCGACGCGGCGGGCACGGTCGACGGAGCGCTCGGAGTATCCATCGACGTCACCGAGCGCGTGAAGATGCAGAATCGCCTCTTGCAGGCCGAGCGCCTGGCATCGATGGGAACGCTCTCCGCGACGGTCGCGCACGAGATCAACAACCCGCTCTCGTACGTTCTCGGGAACCTCGAGCTCGTCTCGAACATCCTCTCTCGAGGGGAGGAGACGCCGGAGAGTCGCCAGCTTGCTCAATGGGTGGACCAAGCGCGCGAGGGGGCCGATCGCGTGCGGCGCATCGTCCGCGGATTGCGCGCCTTTTCGCGACAGGATGACGATCGTACGGAGCCGACGGACGTCCACGTCGTCCTCGAGCGCGCGCTCGAGATGGCCGACAACGTCATCCGACATCGCGCCCGTCTCGTGCGGCGCTTCGATGCCGTGCCACCCGTATTCGCCAACGATCTCCGTCTCGGCCAGGTCTTCGTGAACCTCCTCTTGAATGCGGCCCAGGCCATCCCCGAGGGGCGGGCGGACGAGAACGAGATTCGTGTCTCAACGTGGCGCAACGACGCCAAAAGCATGGTCGTGGTCGCCATTGAGGACACCGGCTCGGGCATAGCGCCCGAGATAAAGGCGCGTGTCTTCGAACCGTTTTTCACGACCAAACCGGTCGGCGTAGGCACCGGCCTCGGCCTTTCGATCTGCTACGGCGTCGTCAACGGCCTCGGAGGGAGCATCGAAGTCGACAGCGTACCCGGTCAGGGGGCAATCTTCCGGGTTTACCTTCCGGCTAGCGGACGGGCTCTGAAGGAGGATGCGGCCGCGCCTGCTGCTCCTGCCACGCTTCGCCGCGGTCGCCTCCTCATCGTCGACGACGATGCCAACGTCGCGCGCACCTTTGCTCTCAGACTGGGCGGCGATCACGACGTCGTCGTCAGCCTCGAACCACGCGTCATAGCGGCACGCATCCTCGCGGGGGAACGCTTCGACATTATCTTCTGCGACCTTATGATGCCCGACATGACCGGGATGGACTTCTACGCCGCCATCGCCGAAAGGGACCCCAAACAGGCTGAACGCATCGTGTTCGTCACGGGGGGCGCTTTCACGCCGGCGGCGAGAGCATTCGTCGCCGAGGTGACGAATACGTTTCTCGAGAAGCCCTTCGACAAGGCCGCCCTCGACGCGGTCCTCGACGCCCATCTCGGCGCCTACTCGGGGCGCGGCACGTCCCCTGCGGGGTGACGGAACGCCGACATCTGGCGCGCGCCGAGGGCGTGCTTACGGTGCGATGAGAATGCCCACCGATAGCCCTCCCACTCTGCCCACGCCCAACGAGCTAGAGGACGCTCTTCCGCTGATCGCACTGCCCGACAACGTGATGTTTCCGGGCACCGGGATGCAGCTCGAGCTGAAGAACGCCGAAATGGCCGATTGGCTCGCGTCCAGGCCCGCGGCCCTCGTCGCAGTCTTCCCGGCGAAAGGCGCGCTCACCGATGAGCTCTCCGCGGCCGCTGACCTTCACCCGGTCGGCGTGCTCGCTCGGGTGGTCACGGTCGCCAGACAGTCCTCGGCGGTCGTCGTCGTCCTGCGAGCCTTGGTCCGGGCAGAGCTCGAATCGTTGACGGCCGCGCACCCGTTTCCGATGGCGAAGGTTCGACAAGTCACGGAGACCGACCTCGCCGACGACGAGCTCGGGGCCCTCTTTCTCGTGCTCCGGCAATCCGTACAGACTGTCATGAGCCTCCTCCGGGTACCCGGGGAGTTCGTCGCGCACGTCAACTCGATCGACAAGGCAGGCGAACTGGCCGACCTCGTGGCAAGCAGACTCGAAGTCCCGACGGCCGAACGAGCCGAGCTGCTCGCCATGCTCGACGTCAAGGCTCGGGTTCGTGCCGTTCTCGCCCGGGTTGCCCGCCGGATCGAAGTTCTCAAGATGAGGGAGGACATCAACGCGCAGGTGCAGGGGGAAATAGGCAAGACGCAGCGAGAGCACCTGCTACGCCAGCAGATGAAGGCCATCGAGAGAGAGCTGGGAGAAGACGGCGGCGAGGAGGACGGTGACCTCGACGTCCTCGAGAATCGCATCGCAGAAGCGAAGCTCTCCCCGGAAGCGAGCGAGGTCGCCCACAAGCAACTCAAGCGGCTACGCTCGATGCAGGGCGGCTCGCCCGAGGTGTCGATGGTGCGGACGTACATCGAGTGGATCCTCGACTTGCCGTGGACCGAGAGCACACCGGACGTTCTCGATATCGCGAGCGTGCGCGCGGTTCTCGACGCCGATCACTACGGCCTGGAGAAGGTAAAAAAGAGGATCGTGGAGTACTTGGCGATCCGGAAGATCAAGAGCGACAAGAAGGGCCCCATCCTCTGCCTCATCGGTCCGCCCGGCGTCGGCAAGACGTCGCTCGGCAAGAGCATCGCCCGCGCGCTCGGTCGCCAGTTCCATCGTGTCTCGCTGGGCGGCGTGCACGACGAGGCCGCCGTCCGGGGCCACAGGCGGACGTACATCGGGGCGCTGCCGGGAAACATTGTCCAGGGAATGAAGAAGGCCGGCGTGACGAACCCCGTGTTCATGCTCGACGAGGTCGACAAGCTCGGCCAGGGAGGGTTCCACGGAGACCCCGCCTCGGCCCTTCTCGAGGTCCTCGACCCCGAACAGAACGGCACGTTCACCGACCACTATCTCGAGATTCCCTACGATCTGTCGAATGTCATGTTCGTGGCCACGGCCAATGTCGGCGACACCATCCCCGCGCCGCTGCGCGATCGGATGGAGATCATCGAGATCCCGAGCTACACGAGGAGCGAGAAGCTCGCGATCGCGCGCCGTCACCTCGTACCCAAGCAATTGTCCGAGCACGGGATCTCTCCCCAGAAGCTCGACATCACCGACGAGGCCCTCGTCCTTCTCATCGAGCGCTACACGCGCGAGGCGGGCGTGCGCTCTCTCGAGAAGAGCATCGCCGCAGTCGTTCGCGGCGTGGCGGTGCGATTCGCCGAGGGAAATGAGGCGGCGACGGTGGTTCGCAGCGAGGAGGACGTTCGCGCTTTCCTCGGACCGGCGCGTCACGAGGACCCAATCGCCGAGCGCACGGAGGACGCGGGCGTCGCCACGGGTCTCGCATGGACGCCGGTCGGCGGTCAGATCCTCTTCGTCGAGGCCACTCGGATGCCCGGCGGCGGGAAGATCACCCTCACGGGTCAGCTCGGCGACGTGATGAAGGAGAGCGCCGCCGCCGCACTGAGTTACGTCCGTGCGAACACCCATCGGTGGGGCATCGCCAGAGACTTTCTGGACAAGAGCGATCTGCACGTTCACGTCCCGGCCGGTGCGATGCCGAAGGACGGGCCGAGCGCCGGGGTCACGCTGTTCACGGCTCTCGTGTCGCTCCTCACGGGCATTCGAGTTAGGCACGACGTGGCGATGACGGGCGAGATCACGCTCCGAGGGCGCGTCCTCCCGATTGGCGGGCTCAAGGAGAAGGTGCTCGCCGCACATCGGGCGGGTATCAAGCGGGTGATCGTTCCCGAGCGCAATCGCAACGACCTCGATGACGTGCCCGAGGACGTGAAGCGCGAGATCGAGCTGGTCTTCGTAACGCAGATGGGGCAAGTCATCGACGCGGCGCTCGAGACGCAACCCGTCGCGCTCCGGGCGGTCCCGCTCGACGGCGCCGGTGCGTTTGCGCGGCTAGGGAGCTGACCCCGGACGCTTGCGGGCCTTTTCGACCCCTGCCTTTTCGACCCCTAGAGCCATCTGTAGGTCCCGAACGCCCCTGGTCATCCGGGCGAAACGCGGCGAAGATGCCCGGCCACACATACGCCGCAAACCTTGCGGAGGGAAAAGACTATGAAGAAAATTTCCACGGTTCTTGGTGTCGTTGGGAGCATGGTCCTCGGGTCGGCCATCGGTGGATGCACGGCGCACGCGCAGGTCACTGCAGAGGCGCCGCCGCCTCCTCCGCCACCGCCCCAGCCGGCGCCGCCCGTCGTGACCGTCGCGGTACAGCCGGCGCCGCCGGCCCCGCCCCAGGTCGCTCCCGCCCCGCCGGCTCCGCCGGTGGTTGCCGCCCATCCCGCGTATCTCCACGCGCTCACCGATCTGCGCAACGCCCGCGCGAACCTCGAGCGCAAGGGAGGCGACCGAACGATGAAGTGGGACGAGCACGACGCCGTCGTGGAGATCGATCGCGCCATCCACGACATCAAGGAGGCCGCCATCGACGATGGCAAGAACCTCGAAGACCATCCGCCCCTCGATGCGAAGGAGCCGCGCGCGGGACGCCTGCACAAGGCCCTCGCCGCATTGCACGCCGCGCGCGAGGACGTGTCCAAGGAGGAAGACAACGCGTACGCGAACGGCCTGCGCAAGCGCGCCATTCACTACATCGAAGAGGCTGTCCGCTTTACCGAGCTGGGCATCCGCGCGGCCGAAGCAGCGCAGTGACCGGGGGGAGCCACCCGCGCTCCCGATGCGCCGCTTCGTCGTGATCGGGCAGCAAGCCACCGCCTCGCCCGACTTCCTTCTGGACGACGTCCCAGGGTCGAGCGGACGGCTGGACGTTCTATTGCGATCACTTCGTGCGGCGCTCCTGGTGTCGCACGGGGTGCGTCGCGACACGATCGCCTACCTCGTCCTTCTCGGCGGCCCGCGTGCTCCGAGGACCCTTCGCGTGGATGGGAGCATTTCCGAATATCTGCGACCGGACGAACGGAGCCTCGGGACTCTGGTGAAGAAGGCCCTCGCAACGGCTCCGGCCGGTCCGGCGTTCGTCGCCGCGAGGCACGGCCTCGCCGTGGCGGACGCAGGGCTCGACGCGGTGCTGGCCGACCTCGGGCCGGCGACCCACTACGTCCTCGAGGAGGGGGCGACGGACGTGCGCGCCTGTCCCCTCGATACGCGTGACGGCGCTTTCTTCGTCGGCGACCACCTCGGATTCGACGGGACGGTACGGGAACGCCTCGCAGCCATCGGTGCGACGCCCGTCGGCGTCGGCCCCATCAGTGTGCACGCCGAAGACGCCATCGCCATCGTCGCCAACGAGGTCGACCGGCGAACGCAGGCGTCGCGGCTAAACTATCGCTCATGAAGACGAGAACCTTGGGCTCGAGCGGCCTCACGGTTGGCGCCGTTGGGGCGGGATGCATGTACCTGTCGATCGTGGAGCGCCCCAGCGAGAGCGACGCCGTGCGAACTCTTCACGCGGCGATCGACGCGGGGGTGACGCTCTTCGACACGGCGGACGTGTACTGCCTCGACCACCGGGACATCGGACACAACGAGCGCCTCATCGCGCGGGCGCTCCGTGAGAAAAAGGGCGCTTCGGTCGTCGTCGCGACGAAGGGAGGTCTCGAGCGCCCGAGGGGCGCGTGGACGCGCAACGCACGCCCTGAGCAGCTCCGCACGGCATGCGAGGCGAGCCTCCTCGCGCTGGGTGTTGCCCGCATCGACGTCTATCAGCTTCACGCGCCGGACCCTTCGGTGCCTATCGGCGACAGCGTTGGGGAGCTGGCGCGGCTGCGCACCGAGGGGAAGATAGCCCACGTGGGCCTGTCGAACGTGAGCGTGCGCGAGATCGACGTCGCCAACAAGATCGTCCCGATCGTGAGCGTCCAGAACCGATGGCACCCGGGTGATCGAGGGCCCGAGACGGACGGCGTGCTCGCCCATTGCACGCAGCACGGCATCGCGTTCCTCCCCTACTCTCCCTTCGGAGGCGCGGGCGGCGCGAAGAAGCTCTCGCGCAAAGGCGGGCTCGGGGACGAGGCGAAGCGCCGCGGAATGTCGCCACACCGCCTCGTTCTGGCGTGGATGCTCGCGAAGAGCCCTGTCGTCGTGGCAATCCCTGGCATGCGGCGCGTCGAGAGCATCGTCGACAGCGCCCGGGCCGCCGACGTGGAGCTGACTCCGGCCGACGTCGCGGCCGTCGAGACCGCGTTCCGCTGACCGGGCTTACCCCCTCCTGCGGTCAGATGGCTCGTACCGCCAGCAGCGCCTGGGTTACGGCTTCCCAGTCGAGAGTGGGGAACCCATAGCTCCCCTCCTTGGCGGCCCAGGAGCGGGCCAGCGCGCGCAGCGCATCTCCACGCGTCGCGCCGGGTTCGTTGAGGGTCGGCTTCTCGGGTGCCTGGCGAGCGTGCGCCTCTGCGACCCACTCGCCCTGGCCATCCGCGCTGTCGCGTGGAGTCACCTCGATGGTGAGGCGAACGTCTTCGCAAGAGAGGTCGTACACCATGACCTGTCCCTTGCGAAACTGGTTCGTAATCCGCACGAGCGGGCGCGCACTGTCCTTGGCCATGAAGCTTTTTTTCGCTGGAACCTACGTCACTGAATCTCGTCGAAAGAAGAAGCCGCCAGTCTTCCTGGCGGCTTCTCTCTCGCTCCGGCTCCCCTAGCCCGGCGCGCCTACCACTTGTCGCGTCGTCCCCCTCCACCGCCACCGCCGCCGCCGCCACCACCTCCGCCGCGACCGCCGCCGAAGCCGCCGCCGCCCCCGCCGCCTCGCTGCGGACGCTCTTCGGCCTCGTTCACGCGAAGGGCGCGGCCTTCGAGATTCGCGCCGTTCATGGCCGCGATTGCCTTGGTCGCTTCGTGGGCGTTGCCCATCGTGACGAAGGCGAAGCCGCGCGACTGGCCGCTCTCGCGGTCGGTCACGACGTGGACGTCGGTGACCTCACCGGACTGCGCAAACGCCGCCCTCAGGGTCTCCTGGGTGGCACTGAAAGGAAGATTTCCAACGTAGAGTCGATTACCCATCTGATGCTCTCTTTCGATCTCGGTCGGGTCCGGTGGGCCCGCCTGCGAGGGCGGAGGGTAGCCGTTCGCGCGGTTCACGCCTAGCTGCGCGATGGACCCCGTCGATCAATGATTGCGTGCGCGCCGACTTTCGGCTACCGAACTCGCTACACCGTGCTTCGGCGCGGACCGAGGGAAGCAAAGTGCCTCTCTCGCCTGAAAGAAGAGCAGTGATATGGCCAAGGGCACAGTGAAGTGGTTCAACGACGCAAAGGGTTTCGGATTCATCACGCAGGATGACGGAGGTGCAGATGTCTTCTGCCACCAGTCCGCCATCCAGGCGACGGGCTTCCGCTCTCTCCAAGAGGGGCAGAAGGTCGAGTTCGACGTGAAGCAGGGCCCCAAGGGCCTGCAAGCCGAAAACGTTCGCGTCGCGTCGTAAGCTAAAGTCAGTACCGCGAGCGTCACCGAGCGGTGAGCGCGCTGCTTCGCGTGCTCGATGAGCTGAGTCGTCCGCCGGCTCTCTCACCGTTCGCTGACGCTCGCGGTACTGATGGCCGCTATCGGCGGCCATCCGCTGTGCGTGATCGCGCTCGCTGATCTACGTATCCAGGAACGACTTCAGATCCTGGGCGCGGCGCTTCAGGCGGTCGAGAGCCTTGGCCTCGATCTGGCGGATGCGCTCGCGTGTGACGACGAAGCGTTCTCCCACCTCTTCGAGGGTGTGCTCGCCTTGTTCACCAAGGCCGAAGCGCAGGCGGAGAATCTTTGCCTCGCGTGGCGACAATGTCTCGAGGAGGCTCTCGGTCCTGCTTGCGAGCGACGCGTGGATTGCCCCTTCAAGGGGGGAGGGCGCGCGATCGTCCTCGATGACGTCACCGAGGGTCGAATCGTTGTCGGTGCCGAGGGGCGTCTCAAGGCTCTTCGGCTCTCGCATGCAGCGCATCGCCGACTCCACCTGCGCCGTCCCGACCTCGAGCTCGCTGGCGATCTCGTCGACGGTAGGCCCGCGACCTAGCTCTTGGACGAGCGACTGGCTCACGCGCCGGACGCGTCCCACGAGCTCGAACATGTGCACGGGCGTCCGGATCGTGTGCGACTGATCGGCGATGGCGCGAGATATCGACTGCCTTATCCACCATGTCGCGTACGTGCTGAACTTGTAGCCGCGGCGGTATTCGAACTTCTCCACCGCTCGCATCAAGCCGATGTTGCCCTCCTGGATGAGGTCGAGCATCTGCAAGCCACGGTTCGCGTAGCGCTTGGCGATCGATACCACGAGACGCAGATTGGCCTGCACGAGCTCCGCGCGCGCGGACGCCGCCAGGCGCACCGCCTTCGCGATGACCGCATTGGCCTCGCGAACGAGCTTCCGCTCCGCGGCCGTCGCGGCCGGAGCGTCGTTCCCGTCGACCGTCGAGAGACCGCGCACCATCGCATCGACCGTGCGCTGGTTGAGGCGCATCGCGATGACCGTCTCGGCGATCTGCTCTTGCGCCTGTCGGACAGCGCGGACGGGCCCCTGCCTCGGCCCGGAGCCCTTCGGAGATGCGGCGGCCTTCGCGGACAGGCGCGCGACCGTCAGAAGAAGCCGCAGGATGCGGGTGCGCTCGGTCTCTTCCCACGTGGGGTCTTCCTCGTCGAAGCCCCGCACCACGTCGCGCGCGCGCACCGTGCCGGCGCGCAATCGATCCCCGAGAAGACGCACCTGCCTGACGCCGGCGTCGCATCCGGCAAGCCCTCGGAGCACCGCGTGCTCTCCGAGCTCGATGCGCTTGGCTATCTCCACTTCACCCTCGCGGGTGAGAAGCGGCAGTCGGCCGATTTGTGCGAGGTAGGCGCCCACGCCGTCGTGCGGGGCGAAGGGAACGGCGGCCATCTAGAGGCGTCCGCCGGCCAAGTGGCGCAAGTTGCACAAGTAGTACCCGTTGACGCGCGCACCCATGTATGGCCTCAGTCTGTGAAGAGCGGGCAAGGCTAGCACGGCTCGCTGATGGAAGCGCATTCCAGTCGCGTAGGGTGGTACGCTCCGGCGATGAAGGATCAACGGCTCAAGGTTTTTCGTGGAGCCCTCGAGGGGCTGATCGAGTCGCTCGACGCGCTCGTTCGAGTCTCTCGCTGGACGGAGGCGGATCCCCCGCCCGACCCCCTCCGCACCGCGGCCGCCAAACTGCTCGACCGCCTGGGAACCGCCGGACGGCTGTCTTCGGGGACGTTCGTCGGCACCCCTACCGACACGACCAAGGTAAACGCCATGTTCGCGACCATGAGGCGCCTGGACGTCGCCTACGTCGGCTACAGGAAGCGTGTCGAATCGGCGCCGGAGCAGGCCGGCGAGGCCGCCGCGACGCTCGAGGCGGAGATCGCCGAGGCGACCGCCGGAGCCACCGAATGGCACTGACGCGACCGGGGCGCGAGCATGGGTGAAGCCAAAGTCGAGACGGTCAGGATCACGGACCAGTTTCGCTCCAGGAACGGGTTCGTCTACGACTTCCGGTTCGAGGGGACGCGGCTTACCCTGTCGATCGCCCCGAGAGAAAACGAGGACGACGCCGGAGACTGGAAGGTGGAGGCGCGAAGTCGTCATACACCGGAGGGGTTCATCGTCGCGAAGTGGGGCCCTACGCGGGTCGATGCGCTGCGCGAGGTCGGGCGGTCGTGGCTCTCGGAGGCTGCGCAGCGTGGACTACCCAGCTTCGACTGGGAGGCGGTCGAGAAGGCGCTCGTGGAAGTCAGGGCGATCTGAAAGGCAAACGTCGCAACATGAACAAGAAACTGCTCCTCGAGAAGATCGCAACCTCCAAGCACGACATCGCCGAGGCAGAGATGCGCATGACGAAGGTCATCCGTGCGGTGGACGTCGCCCCTCGAGCCGAAAAGAGAACGGTCAGCGAGGCGGTCTCCGAGGCCATCGAGAAGCTCACATCGGCCAGGAAGGACCTGGAAGCCCTGGAGAAGCTCGTTCTCGAAGGGGATTGAGCTACCCACAAAGGATCGATTCGAGATGAGCGACGTTCCGTCGGCCGACCCCGATGCAGTCCGTCCCGAGCTGGCCGAGCTCCGCACGCGCATCGCCGCGACTACCGACGCAGGCCGCCCCGACGCGGTCGCCAGACGCCGCAAGACCGGCCAGCGCACCACCCGCGAGAACATCGCCGACCTGGTCGACGACGGCACCTTCGTCGAATACGGCGCTCTCGCCGTGGCCGCGCAGCGCCAGCGCCACTCGCTGGAGGACCTCCAGCGGATCAGCCCGGCCGACGGCATCGTCTGCGGCATAGGCGCCGTCAACGGAGCGCTCTTCGACGCCGAGCACGCCCGGACGATGGTGCTCGCGTACGACTACACGGTGTTCGCCGGCACGCAGGGTGGGATGGGCCACAAGAAGCTCGACCGCATGCTCGCCCTCGCCGCCGACTGGCGCGTACCCGTCGTCCTCTTTGCCGAAGGTGGGGGCGGCCGCCCCAACGACATCGACATGCCCACCGTGGCGGGCCTCGACACGCCCACCTTCCTCGGGTTCGCGGCACTCTCCGGTCTAGTCCCCAGCGTCGGCATCGCGTCGGGCCGCTGCTTCGCGGGTAACGCCGCGCTCCTCGGGTGCTGCAGCGTCATCATCGCTACCGAAGACAGCTCGATCGGCATGGGCGGCCCGGCGATGATCGAGGGCGGCGGGCTGGGCACCTTCAAGCCCGAAGAGGTGGGGCCCATCGCGGTGCAGACGAAGAACGGCGTCGTCGACGTCCGCGTCCGCGACGAAGCGGAAGGGGTGGCGGTCGCCAAGAAGTACCTGGCGTACTTCCAGGGACCGACGAAGGACTGGACCGCCGCCGATCAGGCGACGCTACGAAGCGCTCTCCCCGATCGGCGCCGGCGCGCTTACAAGATTCGACCCGTCGTCGAGACGATCGCCGACGTCGGGTCCGTACTCGAACTGCGGCGCGACTTCGGGCGAAGCATCGTGACCGTGCTCGCCCGCATCGAGGGTCGCTCCGTCGGCATCGTCGCGAACGACCCCTATCACCTTGGAGGCGCGGTCGACTCCGATGCCGCCGACAAGGCCGCTCGCTTCTTCCAGCTCTGCGACGCCTTCGGGCTACCTATCGTCTCACTGTGCGACACGCCGGGCTTCATGGTGGGGCCGCCGGCGGAGACCACCGCGCTCGTACGCCACGTGTCCCGCATGTTCGTCGCCGCCGCGAGCCTCTCGGTGCCTTTCTTCACGGTCGTCCTGCGCAAGGGCTATGGCCTCGGCGCGCAGGCGATGTCGGGCGGGCACTTCCACGCGCCGTTCTTCACCATCTCGTGGCCGACAGGCGAGTTCGGCGGAATGAATCTCGAGGGAGCGGTCCGCCTCGGCATGCGCAAGGAGCTCGAGGCGATCGAAGACCCCGCCGCGCGCGAGCAAACGTTCCAGGGCATGGTCGCGATGGCCTACGCGCGGGGCAAGGCGACCAACATGGCCTCGCTGCTGGAGATCGACGCCGTGATCGATCCCGCGGAGACGCGCGACTGGATCCTTCGGGGTCTGCAATCGACGTCGCTATCCGCGCGGACCCGGAGCCGCAGATTCATCGACGCCTGGTGATCGAGGGCCCACCTTCGATAGGGGCAAGAGCGCGCGAACCCGCACTGCCTGAGCATTCGTGTGCGCACTTCGGGCGTTTGGTACCCATTTAGGGTCTCAATCACGTACCAAGTCGGCCCCCGCGGAGGATCGTGCCTGGCCATCCCGTGGCAAGTGCTAGAGCCCACGGGTAGCGCGAGAAGCGGAGCGGAAACCCATGCGGCTGGCTCTTTCGACCACAGGGGCCACGGCCCTCGTCATCACACTCCTTGGGTTCGCGTGCAGCACGCAAACCTCGTCGGGCTTCGGCACGGGCGGGGGCGGCACGAGCGGGAGCAGCGGGGGCGGAGGCGATGAAGACGGCGGCGGATCGATTTCCCTGGGCGGCAGCAGCGGCTCGGGCATCGTCCTTCCCGGGCAGAGCGGTGGGAGTAGCGGCGGATCGACGGGGCCGGTCGGCTGCGATCCGACGTGCGCGGCCGCGGGAGGCACCTGCAGCGGCAGCACGTGCACCATCGCCGAGAACCTTGGCGGCATCGCCGCAGCGACGCAGACCACGTTGCAGGGAAGCGGCACCGCGGACACCGCCTTCGCCTGGCTATATCCCTACAACCGCACGGTGTTCCCACGCGGGCTCGTGTCGCCGACGATGCAGTTCGGCGGCGGCGCGTCCGACGCCGAGTACGTACACATCACGTCGACGAGCGTCGACTACAAAGGGTACTTCAAGGGAGGCGCGCAGGGCGCCGTGCAGCTGGCCCTCTCGCAGAAGGCGTGGGACGCCGTCCTCGCGGCGGTCGGAGCCACCGACACCGTCACGGTCGCCGTCACGAAGGTATCCGGAAGCAGCGTGACCGGTCCCATCAGCGAGTCCTGGAATATCGCGCAGGGGAGCGTCCGCGGAACCATCTATTACGAGACGTACGACTCGACGATCATCGCGGGGATCGACGGAGGGCTCGGCGGCATTCTCGCCGAGGCGACGGGCATCGGGATCATGAAGATCCAGCCGGGCGCTACGCAGCCGACTCCGCTGAAATCAGGGTGTGGAAACGTCTGCCACAGCGCCAGCGCGGACGGGTCGACGCTCGTCTCCGCCACGACGCTCAGCACGAGCATCGCGTACGACCTGAAGACCAACGCGTCGACGGTCTCCACGCAGAGCAACGACCACTTCACTTACGGCGGCCTCTACCCCGATGGCACGTTCCTCATGTCGGACACGAAGTTCCGCGACACGAGCAACACGTCGTCGCAGCTCTTCGACACGATGACCGGCGCGAACATCGCCGCACCCGGGTGGGACGGCGTCATAACGAGCGGCGGGACGACGGCCTTCTCCCCCGACGGTCTGCAGATCGCCTTCGTGCACGAAGACGAGGACAACGGCCACACGCTCGCGAAGATGAACTTCGTCGTCGGTACGAAGACCTTCTCGGGCCTCACCGATCTGGCGACCGACCCCAACGACTACATCGGCTGGCCAGCGTTCACGCCGGACGGCAAATCGATCGTCTACCACTCGGGGTCGAACTCCGCGTTCGAGACGGACGAAGGGGCGACAGGCAACGTCTTCATCGTCGATGTCGCGACGAAGACCGTCCACCGCCTCGACTCCCTCGACGGATACACGGGCACGGGCACCGGCACGTACCTGCCGGCGCAGGACCCTGACATGAACTTCGCGCCGACGGTGCTGCCGGAGGCGGTTGGCGGCTACTTCTGGACGGTATTCACGAGCCATCGTTCGTACGGCAACCTCGCGGTGTCTCAAGCGGGGGCCGACCAGGACGGCAAGCTATGGGTCGCCGCGCTCGACATCGGCGCGCCGGCCGGCCAGGACACGAGCCACCCCCCCTTCTACCTCGACGGGCAAGAGCTCACGGCAGACAACCTGCGCGGCTTCTGGGTGCTGCCCCCGTGCGAGCAGACCGGGAGCTCGTGCTCTTCGGGTGACCAATGCTGCACCGGCTTCTGTCGTTCGTCGGGCAGCGGAACGTCGAGCAGCACGCTCGTGTGCGTCACCAAGCCACAGGGGTGCTCGAACGAGTACGAGAGCTGCACGACGGCGGCCAACTGCTGCACCGCGGGCGACCAGTGCATCAACGGCCGCTGCGCGCTGCCCGCCGTCCCCCAGTGACCCCGCGGTAGCGGTTCCAGGGCGACGGACGCTGTTGACCCCGCCCTCCGGGGGCATCACTCTTCCTTTACATGGATCTCGCCAAGGCAAGGGACGAGGGGAAAAAGTGGCTCCGGCGCATCCTCGTCGGTGCTGTGCTTCTCGTCGTGGTCGGCTCGTCGCTCTACATGCTGTTCGCGCTCAAGTTCTCGTACTCAAATGGAGAACGGGTCGGATTCGTGCAGAAGCTGGCGAAGCGCGGGTGGGTTTGCAAGACGAACGAGGGTGAGCTGGCGATGGTCAACATGGCCGGGCAGCAAGCGCAGATGTTCGTCTTCACGGTTCCCGACGACGCGGTCGTCAAACAGATCGAAGCGCTCGCTGGGCATCGCGTCGTGCTCGAGTACGAGGAGCACAGAGGCATCCCGTCGAGCTGCTTCGGCGACACCGAGTCCTTCGTCGTCAACGTCAAGAAGACGGATTGACGGCTACGTCAGCCGCCGTCGACGGGGAGGACGCCGCTGCCGTTGCCGTTCGCATAGGCCTTGGGACCGCCCACTCGACGACTGCGCTCGCGAGCCCAGTCGAGGAGAAGCTGCTCCTGCTTGAAGAGGTCGTGCACGGGTGACTCTCCGGCGCCGTGGAAGGGCGCCTTGAAGAACATCGACAGCTGCCGTTGGATCCCCGACTCACCGGCCTGTTTGGCGACGTCGAGCAGACGGACAAGGTCGAGCACGAGCGGCGCCGCCAGCGCAGAGTCCTGGCAGAGGAAGTTGACCTTGATCTGCATCGGGATCTCGGCAAACCCGGCGATGTCGATGTTGTCCCAGGCCTCCTTCGAATCTCCGCGAGGCTTGTAATAGTGGATGTGTACCTGGTGATTCTCGACGTGGTAGCCGACGATCGAGTCGAGCACCGCGGACTTCGAGAGCACCTTCGTCTTGTTCGATCCGGGGGCGTCGAGCACGAGGCCGTCGTTGTTGCCGAGGACGTTGGTCGAGTACCACCCCTCGATCTTCAGGCGCCGAACGCGCATCGCCGCGGCGAGCACCGTCTTGACGAGGGTCTGCCCGGTCTTGCCGTCCATGCCGGCATACGGCGTCTGCGTCCGGGCGGCGAGCTCGGCGAGCGCGGGGATGTCGGTGAAGCTCG
>Ga0182018_10000731_pt1 | contig 41043 bp, 29 predicted proteins | sample 812P2MmetaG_FD_120490 | JGI IMG/M metagenome (GOLD analysis project Ga0182018, IMG submission 120490) | Permafrost microbial communities from Stordalen Mire, Sweden - 812P2M metaG | ecosystem: Environmental > Terrestrial > Soil > Wetlands > Permafrost | place: Sweden: Stordalen | collected... | reverse complement strand
CGACTTCTCCACTGTCACCTCGACCTCGTTACTCCCCAGCTATATTCTGCCACTCGAGTCCATTTTCATGAGCTTTCGCGGGCCGCAGGCCCTGTCCAGGCAGACGGAACGTTTCCTGGTTTTTCGAGACGCCTCGCCGCTCGATACCGGGATTGCTGAGATAACAGCCCGAAAACCGGGAAACGTTCCGCCTGTCCCCAGGTTTATTTATGCAGAGCGGGATGAGCGGCTAGATCCGTTCCAGCAGCCCCGTCAGCAGCCGATAGAACGGCCCAACCGACGAGATCTTGACCCGCTCGCTGGGGCTGTGGACATCCACGATGTGCGGGCCGAAAGAGATCATCTGCATCCCCGGGTGCCTCTCGCCAATGACGCCGCACTCCAGGCCGGCGTGCATCGCAATCAGTTCGGGCTTCTTGCCAAGCACCTCCTGGTGAACGGCCTGGGCCGTGCGGACGATGTCGCTGGCGGGCTCGGGTTTCCATCCGGGATAGTCTCCCGACTGTTCCACCGCGAAACCGGCTAGCCCGAATACGGTAGCCACCGTGCGCGCCGCGGCGATTTTGCCGCTCGCGATGGAACCGCGCTGGCTGGTCGAGACCTCGACTTCGTCCTCAGTGGTCGCGACAATCGCCAGGTTAGTGGACGTTTGGACCAGGCCGGGGATGTCGGGACTCATGGCCAGTACGCCGTGATGCTGGCCGGCTAGAATTCCCACCACCAGTGCCGCATCGGCATCCACGATGACCTGCTCGGGACGCGCCACGGATTCAGCCGCGATCCGCAGGCCGGGGTCGAAGGAGCCGAGATCGGACTTCATTTCGAATTCGAAGGCGGCCAGGTGGAGCCTCAAATAGTCCGCCGGGTACACCGGATTGAGCACTACCACCGCGGACGCCTCGCGCGGGATCGCGTTTCGCTTGCTGCCGCCGTTCATTTCGGCGACCGCAATCAGTTGGCCGTCCATGAGACGCTGCAGCAAACGGCCCAGGATGCGAACCGCGTTGCCGCGCCCTCGATGGATGTCGACGCCTGAATGGCCGCCGGCCAAGCCCGAGATCTTGATGCGCCAGGCATCCCCGGCAGGTACGGGGACGCGCGCGATTTTGCGCCGCGCCACCGAGTTGATGCCGCCGGCGCAGCCAATGCAGAGGGTGTCCTCTTCTTCGTTGTCGAGATTGAGGAAGTACTTGGACTTCAAGAGCCCGCTCGGGAACTTCGCCGCTCCGGTGAGGCCGCTCTCTTCGTCGATGGTGAAGACGAATTCGAGCGGTCCGTGAGCGACCGTATCGCTTTCCATCACGGCGAGCGCTGCGGCTACGCCTACGCCATTGTCGGCCCCGAGAGTGGTGCCGTCCGCCTTGAGCCAATCGCCATCCACCACCAGGCGAATGGGATCGGTATCGAAATTATGGACGGTGCCTTCGTTCTTCTCGCAGACCATGTCCAGGTGGCCCTGGATGGCGGCCGGAACGGCGGCTTCGCGTCCGGGGCGGGCAGGCTTGCGGACCACCAGATTGCCGGCGGAATCCTGGACGGATTCGAGTCCCAGGCGGCTGGCCAGAGCGAGCACGTAATCGCGGGCTTCGGCTTCCTTTTCCGAGGCGCGGGGAATCGCCGCGAGGGCGGCGAAGTGTTTCCAGACGGCCTTGGGTTCGAGAGAATCGAGGGCGGTAGACATGGTCGGAATTTATGATACCGTGCGGCGGACCGGTAGCGCCGGTTACGCGGACGTGACGTTATGCCCCGGTTCCGGAGGCCGATTCTCCTTGGGGGCGAAAGTCCTGGTGTCGAGACCCAGCAGGTCGCATTGGGCCTCGAAATACTTGCGGACATCCGGACCCTCGGACCCCGCGTCCTCCATCTTGCCGCCAACGGCCAACTCCACCAGGTCGGTATCCACCTTTTTCCCATACTGTACGCGCATCGTGTCGAGGTCGCCCTCCTGCTCCAATCCGGACGCGGTTCCGACCAGGCGCAGATAATTCAGGAACCGGCGCAATTCGCGCGGGCTCTCGCATCGGCCATAGATATCCTTTTCGTGAGCGATTAACGCTTCGGCAAAACCTTCGGCATCCTGGGCTTCCTCGGGCCGCTGCGGACGGCTGAGCCAGTACATCAGTGCGGCCAAACCGATTAACCCGGCGAACCCGAACGTGAGCCAGTTCCGCGCCGCGCGGCCGTCGTCCACGCTTTGCAGTGTTGGAGACGTTGTCGGCTGTGCAGGCGCGGCCTTTGGGGGCTCGCCGGCGTTTCGCGCGTTTGCAACCGGCGCCGGCGCCGTTGGCAGGGCGCCCGGTGGCGCATTCCCAATCGCTACGGGTGGCGTTCGGGTCGCCGCGGGTGTCTGGAAACTCGAGAACTTTGGAGCCAGGCGAACCACTCCCAAGGTCAGTAGCGCCGGCGTGGCCAGAACCGCAACCAACCGGAGGCGGCGAAAGCCCTTGCCGCGGGTAGGGCGATGGGAGCGCGGATTGTTCAGAAGGCCGCGATAGTCTTGGTGTGTGGGCAATCGCAGATTCAATCGCAGGTTGACGATCTTCTTCAGATAGTTTCGTGCATAACTAACGCGCAGGGGGACGATTCGCGCGGCCGCGTCGGCGGCTCCGCGATTCTCTTCCTCCTGGCGGGCAATCGCTTCAAACTGCATCGCCACCAGGGTCTCCACTTTCTCGTAATCGGCGCCCACGATGATGATGCAGGAAGCCACCGAGCTGAGAAAGTTGATGGCCTCCAGAATCTGTACCACTTGTTCCGGTTTGCAGCGGTCCAGGTCGTCCAGGAAAATCACCAGGCGCTGCGGGCTCAGCGCTTCCACCACATCCTTGAGGTTATTGGCAAACTCCTGGCGCACGTCCGACTTTCCCACCAGGGAAGGTAGGGCGGCCAGTTCCTTGACGGTATTCGCGATGAAGCCGCGGGAGTCGCCCACCAGCTTCTCCGGGTTGCTCTTGAAGGCCACCAACGCCTGAACGATCACCCAGCTCGCGGCGGCCACACTGGAGCCCGCCAGCCAGTTTTTCCATCCGCCATTGGGCTGGAACAGTCCGAGGTCCGGCCGCGCAAGAGCCAGCGTCACGAAGGCGATAGCCAGCAGCAGGACGGCGCGGCGGTCTTTCTCCGCCCACAAACGCACGCGCAGTAAATCCAGACGGAACATCAGGCCCACCGCCGAAAACCAGGGCGGTACGCCCTTCTTCTGGACGGTTTGCAGCAGGTACGCCAGCAGTTGGTCTTCTTTCTGGTGATGCCACGCGTTGAACCAAACCGTCACCGCGGCCCGTTTCTCTTGCAGGCTGGATTCCAGCATCCGCATCACGGAACTCTTTCCCATGCCCCAGCGGGCCTGCAGCGAGATTACCAGCGGCGGCGAGGTATTCGGATTACGTAGGAATTTGGAGAGCCGCTCCACCAGGGGGCGATGTCCCAGCTTGTCGTCCTGGAGACTGGTGACCGGCGAATCGGAGCTGATAATCTCTTCGATCGTGGAGCGGGGCGGCGGCGGCGGCCGCTTCGCGGACCAGACGAGCAGCGGAATGACGCATACGGCCGCAAGGTAGAACCACGGCGCGGGATAGCGGCGATAGCGAAGGATCTCTTGCGGACGCCAGTTGGTCCCGCCGTTGGAGGTATGCAGGATGGCGCCACTATTGCTCACGGCCCAACCTGAATTCACATCTGGGAACGCTACGCCGGTCAGGGTCTGATTGGTTCCGCTGGTCTGCGGCTCCCAGTTTGCCCCTCCATCGGAGGTGTGCAAAATCGTGCCGGCTATACCGGCGGCCCAGCCGGAATTGGCATTCACAAACGTCACGCCGTTGAGGTACAGGCCAGTTCGGAGGGCCTGTGCCTTCCAAGTCGCTCCGCCGTCGGAGGTGTGCCCGATTGCGAGGGGGCTTCCCACAACCCAGCCCGAAGTCGCGCCGGTGAAAGTCACGCCCGTTAGGTTCCAGGATATCTTTCCCTCCGCGGCCATCCACTTCCCTCCACCATCTTTGGTGTGCAGTATCGATTCCTGGCCCACGGCCCAGCCCGAGTTCGCATTCCTGAACGTGACGCCGTAGAGGTCTCGATTGGTCGTGCTGTCTTGCAGCAGCCAAGTCACCCCGCCGTCGGGAGTTTGTATTATCGTGCCATCCAACCCCACAGCCCAGCCCGATTTCGCATCCGCGAACGCCACGCCCCTGAGGTCGGGGCTTGTTCCGCTGAAGTCCGGGACGATTTCGGCGAGGGACCTGAACGTGCCTTTCTGCCTTTGCCAGTTCACCCCGCCGTCTGAGGTGTGCAGAATCGTTCCGTGATCTCCCACGGCCCACGCGGAATTCCTGTCGGTGAATGCCACGCCATAGAGGTGCCGGCCCGTTCCGCCGTCTTGCGCTTTCCAGCTGGCTCCGCCGTCGGACGTATGCAGAATCGTGCCTCCGGCTCCGACGGCCCAGCCCGTATTCGAGTCGGCGAATGCCACACTGGTGAGAGACGGCGTCCTGCCCCTGGCCTGCGCGGTCCAACTCGCTCCGCCATCGGAAGTATTGAGAATAGTGCCATGCTCTCCGACAGCCCAGCCCAGTTTCGCGTCAGCGAACGTCACGGTGGTGATGTGCCAACTCGTTCCGCTTTCCTGCGCTATCCAGTTCGCCCCGCCATAGGAAGTCTGTAGTATCAAACCCGACTCGCCCACCGCCCAGCCGTTATTTGCGTCCGCGAAGTTCACACTGTAGAGGGGTTCACTGGTTCCGCCTGTCTGCGCCGCCCATGTCACCCCACCGTCGGAGGTATGCAGGATCGTGCCGTAATAGCCCACGGCCCACCCGGATGTAGCGTCCGTAAACATCACCCCGCTGAGGTGTTGACTCGTGCCGCTGGTTTCGTGCGACCAACTCGCCCCGCCATCCATGGTGCGCAGGATCGTGCCTCCATCTCCGACCGCCCATCCGGTCTTCGCGTTCACGAACGCCACTGCGGCCAGCCCTTCGCTGGTTCCGCTGGTTTGCGGGTTCCATTTCGCCCCACCGTCCATGGTGCGCAGGATTGTGCCTCCATCTCCGACCGCCCATCCGGTCTTCGCGTCCACGAATTTCACTCCGAACAGGTGCTGCCCCGTTGGGCTGGCCTGCGTCTCCCAGTTGAACCCCCTGTTCGAGCTATGTAGAATCGTTCCGTGATAGCCCACGGCCCAGCCGTCGCCCGTATCCACAAACGTCACGCTCGTAAGACTCCGGCCCGTTCCGCTGTACTCAGTCTTCCAGCTTCTCCCCTCGTCGTAGGAACGTAAGATCGTGCCGCCATAACCCACGGCAACCAAGGACTTGGGTTGTGTGCCGGGAATTGTGCAAATGCCGGATAGGGTTTGGTTGGTAACTGCCGGCCGGTTGGACGGGTTCTCTTCCACCGGCGTCAGCCACCAACGCCAAAAGGATGGGGCCCTTTCGAGCTGGCCAGGTTGACCTTGCAGCCAACTAATCGCGGCCAGAAGAATCAGAAGAGACAGTCCCAGGACAAAGTACAACAGCTTGCGACCTTCCGTCCCGCCGCCGCGCAGCAACCCGCGCAGGACGTAGCCAAAAGGATAAATTTGCTCCCGGTTGGAACTAGCTCCCGAGGGCGTGTCGCTTTTCTGCTGGCTCATGTCATCTAACCGCGCGGCGGTCAGATAAGTTTAGCCAACCGGACTCTTTATTTCAACGAAATTCGAACGCGGGAAACTTACGGCTCCGGTACTCCAGTCCGCTTGAATAGCTCCACCGCCCCGCCATCGCCGCCCTGCTCCGCCAGCCGCGCGTGGCGCCAGGCGACGCGATACTCTCCGCGGATAGCGTATAGTTCCGCCAGGGAAACGTGCGCCGCGGCGAACGCCGCATCCAGTCGCACCGCTTCCAATAACAGGCCGCGCGCTTCGTCCGCCTTGCCGCTCATTCGATAGAACTGCGCCAGATGGTAATACGGACGCGCATTCCCGGGCTCGCGCTCAATCCAGGCCCGCTGCTCGTCCATCTGCTTGCGCGTCTCGTGGTCCAACGCGAAATCGATCACGTCCTTGCGCCAGAATGTCATCGCTGCGCCCCCACCAGGACGATCCGGACATCCATCACGTTCGTGCCCGTCGGGCCCGTCATCACCAGGTCGCCCAGCGATTCGAAGTAGTGGTACGAATCGTTGCCGGCCAGATACCGCGCGGCTTCGGGATTGCGTCGCAGGGTGTCGCCATCGGCCACGGCTCCGGCCGCGTCGGTGGGACCGTCGGTGCCGTCGGTTCCGGCGCTGAAGACCACCGTGCGCTCCAGACCGGCGATGTCCAGCGCGGCCGCCAGCACGAACTCCTGATTGCGTCCGCCTAAGCCGCTGCCTTTGAGCGTAACCGTAGTCTCGCCGCCCGTGATCAGACACGCCGGCGGCTTCACCGGCTGCCCGGACGCCACTATTTCGCGCGCCATGGCGGCGTGCATGCGGGCCACATCGCGGGTTTCGCCCTGGATCTCGCTGGCCAGCACCAGCGTGTGGAAGCCGAGTTGCCGCGCGTGCTTGCGGGCCGCGTCCAATGCCAGACGATTGCCGCCGACTACCGTATTGCGGACGCCCGCGAAGAGCGGGTCGCGCGGTTTGGGAGTCTCCGGAATCTCGCCGCGCTGGCCCTGTTCCAAACGGCTCCGCACCGGCGCCGGCACGCGATCGAGGATCCCATAACGCTCCAAAATCGCCGCCGCCGCGCCGAAGGTGGAGGCATCGGGCGCGGTGGGACCGCTGCCGATCACATCCAGGTCGTCCCCGATCACATCGGAGAGCAGCAGCGCCTCTACCGTGGCCGGAGCCGCCAGGCGAGCCAGTTGCCCGCCCTTAATCTCCGAAATGTGCTTACGGACGGCGTTGATTTCGTGGATGTTCGCACCCGACGCCAGCAGCAGACGCGTCACGGCCTGCTTCTCTTCGAGAGTAATGGGCGCGGCCGGCAGCGGCAGCAGCGCCGAAGCGCCTCCGGAAACCAGGCACAGCACCAGGTCGTCTTTACCGGCCGAAGCCGCCATTTGCGCGATGCGCCGCGCGCCGGCCACTCCTCGTTCGTCGGGAACCGGATGGCCGCACTGGTTCAGTTCAATGCGCCGCAGATGCGCGGTGTGCCCGTCTTTGACGTTCACCAGACCCGCCGTCACCCTGCGTCCCAGCACGCGCTCCACGGCCTGCGCCATGGTCGCCCCGGCCTTGCCGGCGCCGATCACGTAGACGCTGCGGTATCGCGAGAAATCCCGGAGCTTCAGATAGTGCGCGACAGCTCGGGCGGGGTCCGCGGCAGCCAACGCTGCCTGGAAAATCCGGAGAGCCTGTTTGCGTAACAGTCGGGTGCTCATTTTTTGAAGATCGGGTGCCGCAAGATTGCGCCCACTGCTACCGTCGGATCGTCACCCTCAATAGTGACATGTATGTCCGCCAGAGAGTAGACGGAGCGGCGTTCGTGGTAGAGCGTGCGAAGTGTCTCGGGATCGCGCGCCAGCGGACGGTGCGCAGTCTGACTGACACGCCTATGAACGGTCTCCCAGGGACAATCCAGCCAGACAGCAACGCCGTTGGCCATCACCAGTTGCCGGCTGGCCTCGGCAACGAAGGCCCCGCCGCCCAGAGCCAGCACCGCCGGCCTGCCTCGTTCGATCGAGCTCACGTGTTGCCGCACAATCGCCGATTCGATGCGCCGGAACTCCGCCTCGCCCCGCGTATCGAAGATCTCTGAGATCGCCATTTTCTCGGCGGCCTCAATCTCGTCGTCGCTATCGAAGAAGCTCCACCCCATGTGCCGGGCCAAGCCGCGTCCGATGGTGGATTTGCCGGATCCCATGAAGCCCACCAGGTAGATTCCCGGGGTCCGCTTGAGACGCAGATTCATGCCGTCCCGTTCAGATTTGCCAGGTTGGTTTCCACGAAACCGGGAAACAGAGCTGCCGCCGCCACCAGCAGCCAGCCCGAGCGCGGCGCCATTACGGTACGGGCATTCCGCTCTACCCCGCGGCGGATGGCCACGGCGCAATCCTCCGGCGTGATGGCGAAGCGTTTGCCTTCGGTGATCCTGGGCGGCGGCTCGCCCCCCAGCGCATGGGCGTGGAAAGCCGTCCTGACATAGCCCGGACATACCAGCATGGCGTGGATGCCGTCGCCCCGCAATTCCATGCGCAGCGACTCGGTCCAGGAGCCCAGAGCGTGCTTCGACGCACTGTAGAGCGGCAGCCACGGCAAGGTGAACTTCCCCGCTACCGAACTGACGTTGACGATCGTTCCACTGCGCCCGGCGCGCATAGGCGGCGCCACCAGGTGCACCATACCCAGCGCGGCAAAAAAATTCAGCTCCCACAGGCGGCGCGCCTCGTCCATCGGCGTGCTCCACGATGGCCGGTACAGCCCCACCCCGGCGTTGTTGATCAGAATGTCGATCCGTCCGAACCGTTCCAGGGTCCGCTCCACGGCGCTGCGGCGGGTATCGTCCAGGGTAAGATCGCCGGCGGTGATCAGGGCGTCCGGCCCTCCGGCGCGGCGCAGGCCATCGGCCGAACGGGCGGTCAACGATAGCCGTGCGCCCGCGCGGCCGAACTCGGCGGCGCAGGCCGCACCCAGGCCTTCGGAGGCTCCCGTGATAAGCACCACTTTCCCGTCGATCCGCATGCGGTGGAATCGGTCATAATATTAGCATGCCTACGCAGCTCATCCCCTTGTTTCCGCTGCAGGCAGTGGTCTTTCCCCGGACCGATTTGCCGCTGCACATTTTCGAAGAACGATATCGGGAGATGGTGGGGGAAGCCATTCGCGACAAGTCCGAATTCGGGGTGGTGCTGGCGCGGGAAAATGGCATCATCAATATCGGTTGCACCGTGGGGGTGGATCGGGTGGTCCAGGCCTATCCGGACGGCCGGCTCGACATCCTGGCGCGCGGCCGGCGGCGCTTTGAAATCGTCGCGTTGAATGAAGAGAAGAGCTATCTGCGAGGGGAGCTGAGCTTCTTCGACGATACCGATTTTTCGCCCGTTCCGCCGGAGCTGCGCGAAGCGTCACTGGCCAACTTCCGCGACCTCCGAAAGCTTGTTTCCCTGGGCGGACGCAGTGAACCCGACCTTTCCGACCCCCAGTTCAGTTTCCAGATGGCCCAGTGTCTTTCCGATCTGGAATTGCTGAACGGGTTGCTGGCCCTGCGTTCCGAAACCGGCCGTCTCAAGCGTCTCAATCAATTCCTGTCGCAATACATTCCCCGCCAGCGCGCCGTCGCGCATGTCCGCAAAGTCGCGCCCACCAACGGCTCGGCCGGCCATCCCGCGGGATTGTGAAGCATGCGGTATCTGACGAGCCCGAAGATCTCGTTCGGCGCATCCGGCGCGCTCCATGCAACCCTGCTGGTCTGGCTAGCGATTACCGCGGCACACGCACCGCGCGAGGCGCCCAAGAGCCTCTATGACCAGGAGATCCGCCCCTACGAAAAGCACATCGTCTGGTACAACTTGCGCGAGAAACTGCCGGACATCAAGCCGGCCCCGGCGGAGGCGGCTCCGGTCCCCAAGCGGGCGCGCGCGCAGCACAAGTTCCGGCAGACCCTGGTGTCCGGCTCGAAGGACGACTCCGCGGTACCGCAGATGATCCTCACCGAGGCTCCCCCGGCCGAGTTGCCCAAGCCCCTGCCGCTGCCGAATGTAGTGGCCGAAGCCGCGCCACCGCCTCCACGGGATTTCATGCCGCCGCCCGATTCGCCGCCGGTGGACGCGCCTCCGGTGCTGCCCGATTCGCCTCCCGCGATGGCCAAGCCGCCATCTCCGGCCATTCCGCTGGATGCCGCCACGCCCCCTCCGCAGCCGTTGCCCTTCCAGCCGCCGCCCGACCCGAAACCGGCATCCGCCGACCCGCCGCCGGAGTTGCCCGAGGCCCCGCGAGTGGCTGCCCTGCGGTCGCAAGCTCCAGTGACACCGATCGCGCCGACAACCCCGCCGAAACCTTTGCCATTCCACACTCCGCCACCGCTCGAGCGCCCGCGCGCCACCGCGCCGCTGAGCTTGCCGGAATCTCCCTCCAGTTCCGCGCCGGCTTCGCCCTCGGCGGTGACCCGCATCCCACGCCGGTTTTTGGCGCCGCCGTCCAAGGCCCGTCCCAAGGAGCCCGAGCCGGCAATCGCGGCTCCCCAGCCCGAATCCTTCGCCATTGCCGGGCTCGACCCGGCCAAGTTCACCGAGATTCCCGCGCCTCCGGCATCGCACGAAGCCGGCTTTTCGGGCGCGCCCGAAATCCACCCCGAAACCGCCACGGCGGCTTCCAATGAGAAAGCTTCCCTGGTGGTCCCCAGCCTGACGGCGGATGGCGGCGTCCGCGATCCCCTGCCCACCATAGCACCGGCTCCGGCGCGGGCCGCCGGAGCGCGTCTATTGGCCGAATTGCGCGAACCAGGCTCGCCGCATTTCCCCTCGTCGCCCGGTCCGAATGCTCCCAAGGCGCTGCGCGTAACGTCCGCCCCGGATCCGCGCATGGAAGGCCGTGTGATTTATACCATGGCTATCCAGATGCCCAACGTCACCAGCTTTTCAGGTAGCTGGATGGTATGGTTTGCCGACCGTGTTCCCGACCCGGGAGCGCCCGCCGCCGTCGTCCGGCCGCCGGTGCCGCGCCATAAGGTGGACCCGGCTTACGTCCGGAGTGCGGTGGATGAACGAATCGAGGGCGTCGTGAAACTGGCGGCCGTGATCGAAAAGGACGGACGCGTGGATCAGATCGACGTATTGAGCGGCATCGATTCCCGGCTGGACCACAGTGCCGAGGAGGCGCTAGGCAAATGGATCTTCGAACCAGCTTTGCGCGACGGCGTCCCGATCGATGTCGATGCGGTGTTTGAGGTACCGTTCCACCTCGCTCCCAAACCTCCCCGATGACTGGCCAATTCCTGATTTTTGACGCGGACGACACGCTGTGGGAAAACAACATCTACTTTGAGCGCGCATTTGAGGAGTTCGTGGAGTTTCTGGCGCATTCGTCGCTCACGCCCGCACAGGTGCGCGACGTTCTGGATGAGATCGAGACCGCCAACAACAAAATCCACGGTTATGGAACGCTGAATTTCGCGCGCAACCTGCGGGAGACCTACGTGCACCTGGCCGAGCGGCAAGTGAGCGAGGACGATTTGCGAACGGTGATCGGGTTCGCCGAGCGGATTCTGGCATCGCCCATGGAGGTGATCCAGGGAGTTCCGGAGACTTTGGAGCACCTGGCCCCGCGGCACGATCTGACCCTGTTTACGAAGGGCCATCCCGACGAACAGCGCCTCAAGATCGACCGCTCCGGTTTGGGCCGCTTCTTCGGTCACGCGGCCATCGTAAAGGAAAAGGATACGGGAGCGTACCGTTCGCTGGTGGAAGAGCGGCGCATGGATCCCGGCCGAACCTGGATGATCGGAAACAGCCCCAAGTCGGACATCAATCCTGCCCTTGAGGCGGGGTTGAATGCGGTGTTCATTCCGCATGCCCATACCTGGGTACTAGAGAAGCAGGATCTGCGGCCGGGCATACGACCTTTGTTAGTACTGAGCGCCTTCGAAGAATTGAAGAACTGGTTCTAGCAGCCCGTGGTGAAACTTGCGATTTGGGCAAATCGCCCAAATTAAAGCAGAAACAAAGGACTTACACGCATTTTTTGGGCGATTTGCCCAAATCGCAGGTTTCACCACGGGCTGCTAGGCGAGTTCTAGGCGGAAGTGATCGGGGAAAAAACATTTCCGGCGCTAGGGACGGAGGAATTTGACGAAAGTACTATTGGCTGCGTGAAAAACGGGGCAACTAGGTGTATACTGAACACGACCGGGAAGCCCAAGATGCGAATTGCGGCCACAGCCGACAACAGGAGCAGCCTCTGATGCGTTTGGTCCGAACCGTGGTTTTCAGGTTGGTTCCGCTTGTAGCTGCCGTTGGCGCGGTACAGGCGGGCAGCATCTACGATTTCGGCAGCACGGTTGGCTTCACTTGTGCCGCCACGGAAAACTCTTGCTCGGGAAGCGGCGCGGGAACCTCTACGCTCGCAACCACGCTTCCAGGTTTCGCGACACTCTATACCACTCCCAGTGTGACCGAAACGGACTCTTCGGGGTTGGGCGACATCGTGACCTTGCAGTGGACCGGAACCGGAGATAACCTGATCTCCTCCCTGTTCCCGCTGTTTTGGAATTTTACGATTACTCCGGTGGGTACCGCCAGCGCCATCGGCTGGGATCTCAAATTCTCACTGGGCACCGATGGGACGACAACGACGTATTACAACAGCGGGAGCCAGACCGGGTTGAGCAACTCGGGGACAACCTCGGTCACTATCCCCTCCAACGCTTCATCGGAGATCTGGACTGTGGATCTGCTGGTGAACTACAGCCTGAGCGGGTCCGCGGGCGGCGTCACGGTGAGTGTACCCCAAGTGTCCAGCGGTATTGAACTGGGCAGCCCGGCGCCCGAGCCTGCAACATGGGGCTTGGCCGGCGGTGTGCTTTTCGCAATGATGATGGCGCGCCGGAAATTGCGGGGACGATAGCCCGAGTCTTTCGCCCGAGTACGATAGCCGCGCGCCTCCACGGGAATTCCGCCTAATTCAGGTTATATTTTCTTAAAATAAAACCGCCATCGCAGGCTCGAAAGGTTGCGCCTCGGCGTATACTGAACACGATGCGAGACATTACATATGGAAAAGCGTACTAATTCCAGTTACGGTAGAGGCCTTCTCCTCGCGCCATTGGCGTTTGCCTGTCTCTGCCAGGCGGCTGCTCCCAACGCACTAATTGTGATGGACGGCACTCCGGTAATCGAACCGAACGTCGTCACGAACCTCACTAACGCCCTCATCGCGGCGGGGTACAATGTCCCCACTCCGGTCTTGGCGGTTCCCGGAAGTCTGACTCCCGCTAACTACAAACAGGTTTGGGATATCCGTTACTCCACCCCGCTGACGCCATCCGACGTCAGCGCGTACGTCGCCTACCTTGCCGCGGGCGGGTCGCTCTTCGTTGTCGGCGAGAATGTAACCGACGAGGCGAACCGCGATGGGTCCGTTGTCAACCTGATCCAATCGGCAGGGGGCGGCAACATCACGGTCGTCAACGCGAGCAACGTAGAGACGGTGCTGTCGCCGTTTACGGGGCCCGATCCGGTGACGGCGATCACTTTCATCGACGCGGGGGGCAGTGCCACTACCGGTACCGGGTCCTTCGTAACTAAAGACACGAACAACGACGGTATCGGGACCGGGATTGTGTGGCCGCCCGGTTCGCTCGTAAACGGGCGCGCGGGCACCCTGATCACCGTCTTCGACATAAATTTCATGGAGACGATTGCGGATGCTAATTCGCAAGCGTTACTGGCCAACTTGATTGGTTATCTGAACGCGCCGCCAGCTCCCCCGGCCACCGTTCCGACGCTCTCGGAAACCGCCCTCGTCCTGGCAGCCTTCGGGCTGATGGCAATCGCGGCATGGCGCCTCGGGCGCCGTCGGCCGTCAACTATTTAGCTTATATCCCACTTATATCCCGCTATTGATCGGTGCGATGCTGGCGCTCGTAGGCGGCCTTGAGATACTTAGAGGCCTCTTCCTGGGCGCCCTGGGTATTGTCCTTCGTGCGGACGGCCTGGTTGTACTCATTGACGGCGCGGTCGCGCTGGCCGCTGACGTCATAAATCTTGCCTAGGTTAATGTGCGCCCAGACTTCGGTCCATTTGGGATTGAGGTCGCCGTCAATGGCGGAACGGAATTCGTTGGCGGCCGGCCACCAGTTGCCTTGCAGGAAATAGACCTCGCCGATGCGGTAGTGGGCCAGCGAACTATTGCGTGTGGTTTCGAGCGCTCTCTGGTATTCCTTGAGAGCGTCCGAGAACTCGCTCAATTCGGCGTGCTCCTCGCCGCGGCGAATCGCCACGTCCACGCGGATCTGCGGGCTGAAGCGCAGAAGCCTGCCGTTGGGATCGATAGTGATCGCTTTGGGCTTGCCAAAGGTGTCCACCGAAAATTCCGAAGACGTGCCGGCTACATCGACGCGCTGGAATTCGGGGTCGCCATCGGTCTCGATTTTGAGCTCCACGGGCATGCGGAAGGTATCGACATCCTGACTGATCTTTCCCATCACGCGGAAACCTTTCTTCTCCTTGCCGCCGAGACGGTAGACGGTATAGTCGAGTTTGAACTCGGGGACGCCGGACGATTCGATCCACTGGATGAAGAAGTAATCCATCTTATTTCCGGTTACCGCGTCCGCCACCTGGCGGAGATCGTCCGTGGAAACGCTCTTCCAGGCGTTCTGCTGGGCGAAATTCTTGAGCGTTTTGAAGAAGGCGTCGTCGCCCATGGTGTAGCGCAGCATCTGGGCCACCACCGCGCCCTTGCTTCCGGTAAGAGCCCACATTTCGGGAGAATAATCCTCCAGGCGGGAGGACTGGATGGCGGGCACGGTATCGATGGTAAGGGCGTCCACCCGCATGGTCTGCAGTTGCGTCTCCATGGCGCCCGCGCCCACATTGTGCTCAGTCCAGAGTAACTCGGAGTAAGCGGCAAGCCCGTTCTCGATCCATAAGTGGTTCCGGGTGGTGGGCGAGACCAGCTCTTCCCACCATTGGCGCGACACTTCATTGGCCACCAGCCGGCTGGAAACCTGGCGGGTGATGCCGCGCGGCGATAGGAAAATCATACCTGGAGCCGCGTAGCCATTGGGCGCGCCGGCCTCGGTTTCGATCACGGTGAGATCGGCATAAGGAGCCAGCCCGTAAACACCGGTGAAGTAAGCGACGGCCTTACCGACTTCCTGCCCGTATTGCGGGGCCAGGTCGTTGTCCGGCTGGCGGAAATACAGCGAGGTGGTCAACCCGCCCTCGGGGACTTTGACCGGCGGATCCTTCATCAGAGCGATGCTGCCGGGGAAGGAGGCGCGGCTCATCTTGAATTCGAACAGGTTCTTGTCGCCGGCCTGCCGGCGGGAATCGATGCCGCTGCCGGCGACGGTGTACCCCATCGGTACGGTGATGCGCATGTCGGCGGCAAACCGGTCGGTGGTATAGCCGCTAACCGGGAACCAACGGGACGGGTAGAGAAGATATGCGAAATCGGGATGGATGGCGGCGAACTTGATGCCGTACACCGGCGACTCTTCGGCGCCCGTGAGCTTGCCCTCGTAATAGAAGGTCGCGGTGTAATCCTGGCCCTTGGGCAGGGGCGGCTGGAAGGTAAGGCGGACACTGAAATCCTGCTGATTGCGCGACATCTCGATGGGCTTGCCATTGGCATCCTCGACGCGCGACAGGTTCAGCGCATTGTTCAGCTCGAAGGAGGCGGAGGAGATGCCGTCGTCGACGGCCACGAAATGCACCGCGGCCTTGGCGGTGATGGACTGGGTATTAGGAGAGATTTCGGCATCGATCGTATAGTCCTGGACGTCGATGCGCGCGCGGCGTTGCTGCTCCTGGGCGGGAGCGGCAAGGGCCATTGCCAGCAGGCCGAGGACGGGCAGAACGGCCCGGACAACATGAGGATCACGAAACATGAGCGACTTCTCCTTGCAAGATTTCCTGAACGAAGGCGGCGGCCCGCTCCGCCGGAGTGCCGGCCGGGAGTCCGCCTTCGAACGGTTGGCCGCGAGCCGTTAACTTCTCGCGAACCTCCGCCAGTCCAGCCAACATTTCGCCGCGGGCGGTTTCATCGGAGAGCAGGCGGCGGGCTTCGGAAGCGATCCGCTCGCCGGTCATCCGGCTCTGCATGAGTTCGGGCACCACCGCACGCCCGGCGATGAGATTCACCATGGAATAGAACGGCACGTCGACCAACAGTTTCCCCAGCAGCCAACTGGCGGTGGTCACGCGGTAGAACGTGACCATGGGCGTTCCGAGCAACGCGGCCTCTACGGTGACGGTTCCGCTGGCTGCCAGCGCGAGCGAGGCATGCGCCATTGTATCCCAGCTTTCCCCTTCAATCACCCGAATCGTACTCCCCTTGGTCTGGTCCTCGAAAAAGGCAACCCCGGCGGTGGCCGAGGCCGGCAGAACGAAATTCATGGCCTGCTCCCGGTTCAACAGTTGCACCGCCTGGACAAGCGCCGGCAAATGGCGCGCAGCCTCCCCGCGACGGCTACCGGGCAATACCGCAATTAATGGACGGCCCGGAGCCAACCTGTGTTTCCTAAAAAACTCGACCTTGGAGAGAGAAGGCTTCACCAGACCGGCCAGAGGGTGTCCGATATAGGATGCCCGGACGCCCGCGCGGCGGAAAAATGCCTCTTCAAAAGGAAAAATGCACAGGAGCCGGTTCACCGTGCGCCGCATGGTCTTCGTACGCCCTTTTCGCCAAGCCCAGGCTTGGGGAGCCACCAGGTAGACCACCGGCACGCCCAGGAGCGCCAGACGGCGGGCCACCCGCAGGTGGAAATCGGGGGAATCGGTGAGAATGGCGACGTCCGGCCGGGACGCGCGTGCGGAGGCCAGCAGCTTCCGGTATTCGCGGTAGATGCGCAGAAGATCGGGCACGACTTCGAGCAGGCCGACGACGGCTAGGCTGGCGGAATCGACGACCGTGCGTACCCCGGCGGCTCGCAGACGGGGTCCGGTGCAGCCGAAAAATGCGGCATCGGGATGACTCTTGCGGATTTCCTCGACAACCAGCGAAGCGTAGAGATCGCCCGAGGCTTCGCCGGCGGATACGAGGAAAGAAGGCACAATTATCAGTTTACAGGTAGTAACAGTCCGCAAACCCGGCGCGCCGCTCAGCCGCTCAGCCCGGTATCGCGTATCATCGGACCGGATGGCCGTTGGCGAAACATTACTGGACGACGCTGTTGGCAACATCGGCTATCCGGTGGATGTCATCGTGATGCGGACAGAGCGTTTCGAACGAACCAAACGGGCGGCAAGCCGCCGAAAGTATCTGAAGGCGCTTCTCACGCGATACCAAATCGAGTTTCCGAAAACTCACGACATCAAGACGCTGCCGCGGCTTGCAGGCAGCGCGAGCGGTCCGGTCGCGGAAACTGTAACCGGTGCAAGCTGGCTGACTCCGATTGGCGTCGAGATTCGCTATCCCGGCGAAACCGCTGGGATGCTGCCCGGCGAGGAACCAAGGCCATTGAGATCGCAAGCAGTTACAGCAGGTCGTGCTTGCGATCCTGGACGCAGGTTGACATCTGCGCCTGAATGACCAGCGCGGAGAGCCGGTCGCTCGAACTTCGCCGGCGGATACGAGGATGGTCGTCATTCCCGGTTTACAGGAATCGGAGTCTCCTACGGATTCTTGAGGTGCTTTCGAAAACGCTCCAGCGCGCGCTCACTAATGCCCCGATCGCGCGGTTCGGGCTTGCCCGCCTCCACCGGACCGAACAGCGTCACGGCCTTTTGCTCGGTGACAATCGCTCGGTCGAAATCGCCAGTGCCGGCGTAGGCCAGCGCCAGTACGTGCAGGTGGGACGTGTCCTTACCGCCGGTCATCTCCACGGCTTTTTCCGCGTAGGGAAGCGCTTTCCTGGCGTCCTGCAACTCCGGCGGGTCCATGGTGACCGCCAGCCAGGCGTAGTTGTAGACCTGGTCGGCAGTCGCGCCGGTACGGTCGGCGATCTGCTTCGCCAATTCCAGGCTGCGCACCGCGTCCCGGCGCCCCTCCTCCTTTTGACCGGCGTTCATCAAGATGCTCGCCTGGTCGGCCAGAAGTTCGGCGAGCTGCTGCCGCCATTGAACGTTATCGGGATCCTGGCGGCTCTGCGCTTCCAGCACGCCGGTCGCCCTCTGGTAGCAGACCAGAGCTGCCGGGTAATTGTTCAACTGGTAGAAATACAGATCGCCCAGGTTCTTTTGAGTGACTGCGACATTCGTCCGGGCCCGCTCGTTGGTGGGGTCCTCCTTTAGGCTTTGCTCGTCAAGCTCCGCCGACCTCTTGTAGGTGGCCTCGGCGCCCTTCAGATCGCCGACGCTGCCTTCGGCGTAAGCCAGCCGGTTCAAAGCCGCCGTCATGACGCCGCGATGGCGGGCATTGTTCTTGTCGGCGGCCCATAGCCTTTCAGCCTCTCGCAACGCAATCTGGTATTTTCCGATGGACTCCCCGTTGTTACCGGTCCTCCACAGCATGTCGGCGATCTTGAGCATGTCCACGACCCGGCCGCGGGCGATACGCACGGCCAGGGGGCTGGTGGGAGGAACGTCGGGTAGCAGATCGAACGACTGCTGGTAGGCGACCAGCGCCTCCTCGTGACGCCCCAGGCCTACGCCTTTCAGCCCGCCCAGAACGTCGCCTTCCACTTCATACGACCGGGCAAGATCGAGCTTGTAGGTCAGGTTTTGCGGGTCGCTGGCCGAGACTTGCGTGCGCAACCGGACGGCTTGCTTGGCATGTTCGAGCGACTCGGGAACTCTGCCATTGAACGGCAGTACGCTGGCCAGTGCCTCATGAGTCTGGGCCAACACCTGGCGCGCCTTCTGATTCCTCGGATTGCCCTTCACGACGGACTCCGCCAGGGCCAGCGCCTTCCCATAGTTCTCCATGGATTTGGCCGTATCGCCCAGATTGGAGCTGTATGGGTTTCCTTCCACATCGCCAATCTTCAGGTATCCCTCGGCCAATTCGAGTTCGAGCGATGCGTCGCCATGGGCGTCGTGCGCCAGGCGATTCAAATAATCGGTCCCGGTCCTGGCGATCAGCCAACGCGCCGGCGTGGAGCCCGGCAGATCCTGAATGGAATCGTGCACGTCGAACAGGAAGGTATGAGCCAGTTGCCGGACGTCGTCGAAGCGGCGCGCCGCCTTGCGGGCTTCCCACAGGGTCGTCGCCAGACCGCCCGCCAGGGTCAGCAGCACCAGCGCCGCCGCTGCGACGCTCAGTTTGTGGCGGCCGAAGAACTTGCGGACCACGTACGTGGTGGTGTTCTTCCGCGCCATTACCGGCTCGCCCGCCAGGTGCCTCCCGATGTCCTCGGCCATCTGGTCCACCGAACCATAGCGATGCTGCGGCTCTTTGCGGAGGGCCTTCAGCACGATGGCATCCAGGTCCCCGCGCAAATGGCGGTACAGCATCTGCGGATCGCCCCCACGGCTGCGGCTCACCGTTTCCGGCGTCACCGTTGTGGGTGGGCCCGCCTCTTCGGTCTCCACTTCCGTGACGCGTTTGATGGCGACGCTGGGAGGTTCGGCGTCCTCCTCGCATACCGAACGGATCCAAGCTGCCAGCGAGGCCTCGCTCTTGGCGCGATACGGGCTGTGCCCGGTCATCAGCTCATACAGAATGACCCCGAGCGCATAGATATCGGCGGCCGTCGTGACCGGCTCGCCGCGCAGTTGCTCCGGGCTGGCGTATTCCGGAGTGAAGGCGCGCTGCCGGGTCTGCGCCGCCTGCGCCGAAATTCCTACGGACATCGGATCCAGCAGTTTGGCGATTCCGAAATCCAGCAGCATGGGCGAGCCTTCGGGCGTCACCAGGATGTTCCCGGGTTTCAGATCGCAGTGGACAATCAGGCTCTGGTGGGCATGGTGCACGGCCATGCAAACTTCCACGAAGAGGGTGAGCCGGCCGCGGATCGGAAGCTGGCGGGCGTCGCAATAGCGGTCGATCGGCTTCCCGTCCACATACTCTTCCACCAGGTAGGGAAGGCCCTCTTCGGTAGTTCCGCCATCCACCAGGCGAACGATGTGGGGATGGTTCAACGCCGCTAAGGTCTGGCGTTCGATCACGAAGCGCCGGATCACCTCGGCGCTCGCCATGCCGGACCGGATCAACTTGACGGCAACGCGCTTGCGGAACTCGTTCTCCCGCTCGGCGACGTACACCTCGCCCATACCGCCTTCGCCGATGCGCTCCTTCAAGCGATAGGACCCGATGAGGCGCCCTACGAAGGCTCCGCCCTCTGCCATCATTTGAGAATACTAGAAGTGGGGAAGTCCGGCGGGACACGTCCCCGGACGGCTACCCGATCCTGCGTCCCGGATACACCGCCACGCTGGACCCTTCGGCCAGGAACGCCGAATCCGGCTGACGATTCAGATACTGCGCCAATTGCGGACCATAGAGAGCGGCGGCATCGCCCTCGAACGTCGCGGCCGACGCCGGCCACACGCGCCAGGGTTCATGCGCCACCTGATATTCGAGCGAGCCGCCATCGGGCTGCGCGGCGTAACCCCAATAGTGTTCCGTGATGAACTGCTCGATCGATCCTTCTTCCGGACGAGACGGCCGACCCGTGCACTCTACCCGCAATGAATTCCATTTGCCGCCATGCCGCCATCCGTATGCGGCCTGGATCCGCCCGCCTTCCGACGCCGGCTCCACCACCTGGTGGCGCATGGCGAGCGCGATGTACTTCTCGTGAAATGCTACTTGGGCCACCTTGGCGATGGCCCATCGAGGCACGATCTCCCGCACGAAGGCCACGCCCCGCCGCACCCCGCCAGCCCGATTCCGCTTCACGTAAAAGCGCAGGTTGACCTCGTCGAAATCCGCATGGAACGGAATCCACAATCCCCGCACCCTCGCCCGCTCGAACCGGAACCCCACCAGGCTGACGTATGTCTTGCCGCCGAATTCGTCCAGTTCCGTGCCTCGCGGCAGCAGCGGCGCCAGCAGCGCCGGATCCACCGCGAAATTCAGCATCGCCAGGTAGAGCCATTCGGCAGTCAGGAACGGTCGCGTGGATGGGTCGGCAGTCATCCACGTTTATAGTACGGCGCCCATGAGTGACTGAGCCATGGCAATATGGGGACTGGAGGAATTATGCCGAAAATGCGTGCCGTGCGGATCGCCCGCCCGAAGGCTCCTTTCGAAATCGTTGAACTGGATATTCCCGAACCCGGCCCGGGAACGGTGCGGATCAAAGTCCAGGCCTGCGGCATCTGCCACAGCGACACCCTTACGGCGGAGGGCACGTTTCCCCTGGTGCAGTACCCGCGCGTTCCCGGCCACGAAGTGGTGGGCACGGTGGACGCGGTCGGTTCCGGAGTCTCGGGGTGGACACCCGGGCAACGCGCCGGAGTCGGCTGGCACGGAGGAAACTGCGGCTATTGCGAAGCGTGCCGTCGCGGTAATTTTTTCGCCTGCGAGAGCTTCACCGCCATCACCGGCATCACCTATGACGGCGGCTATGCCGAGTACCTGGTGGCGCGCGCCGAAGCACTGGCCCGCGTCCCGGACGAATTGTCGTCCGTCGAGGCCGCGCCGCTCATGTGCGCCGGTGTGACCACGTTCAACTGCCTGCGCAATAGCGGGGCGCGGCCAGGCGACCTGGTGGCCGTGCTGGGCCTGGGCGGCCTGGGCCATCTGGGCGTGCAATTCGCCGCCAAAGCGGGATACCGCACCGTGGGGATCGCGCGTGGCAAAGACAAAGAATCGCTGGCCCGCCAACTCGGCGCGCTCCATTACATCGATAGCCAGGCGCTGGACCCGGCCGCGGAACTGCGGAAACTGGGCGGCGCCCGCGTCGTCCTGGCGACCGTAACGAATGGCGATGCCATGGCGGCCGTCATTGGCGGTCTGGCCACCGACGGAACGCTGATGGTGATTGGCGCCGCCGGGTCGCTGACGGTCTTTCCCGGGCAGCTTCTCGGAGGACGGCTGACCATCAAGGGCTGGTATTCGGGCACGTCGATCGATTCGCAGGACACCCTGGCCTTCAGCGTGCTTTCGGGAGTACGTTCCATGAATGAAGTGTTCCCTCTGGAGCGCGTGGCCGAAGCTTATGAGCGCATGAAGAGCGGCGGGGCGCGGTTTCGCGTCGTGCTGACCATGGGCCAATAGCATCACCCGTTGTGTCCACAGCGATATATAATGATGCCGACCAAGGAGCCCACATCATGAAGCGTTACGTTTCCGTTACAGCCCTCGCGCTGGCCTCTCTTCTGCCGCTGGCCGCCCAAACGCCGCAAGGCTGGAAGATGCGCGTCGATCGCAGCACGGCTGCGTCGGACCCCGATGCCGCCGGCAACATCAAGTTCGTGACCATGGGAGCGGGCTTTCATGCGACGAATCCCCAAGCCGCGGTCTACTGGAATCCGGCCAATACGGCGACGGGCGCATATACGCTCAAAGGCACGTTTACGCTGATGAAGCCCAGCGGCCACACCAACTATTACGGTCTGGTGTTTGGCGGCCACGATCTGGAAGGCGGGGAGCAGAGCTATTTGTACTTCGTGGTGGCGCAAGACGGGACGTGGCTGATCAAGCGCCGCGACGGCAACGGGACCAGCGCCGTATCGGCGAAGACTCCCAGCGACGTGGTGAAGAAACCGGACGACAGCGGCAAATCCACCAATGCCCTGGAAGTGCGCGTGGGCGCCGACAAGGTGGACTTCGTGGTCAATGGCGCCGTAGTGCATTCCGAACCGAACAGCGTTCTGGCGAAGACCGATGGTATCTACGGCATCCGCATCAATCATCTCCTGGAAGTACAGGTGGACGGGTTTGGGGTGTCGAAATAAGCAGGCGACCCCCAAATGAGCGCTAGTTCAGGCGTCGTGACGACCATTTTATGGCCCTTCTCGGGCGGGTGCGTTAGCACGCGGATTCCCGGAGCCAAGGCGGCTTGTGGGGAGTAATCTGATCTCTCAGCCGGGAACGGGTTGGTAGCCGACGGCGGGAATTGGTATGGTGTACATATGCGTGTACACTGAATTGTGGCGATCCTCTGGGATCCTGGAAAAGCGACAAGCAACGTTGCCAAGCAGGAGTACGTTTTGCCGACGCGGCCTTGGTGTTCGACGATCCAGTGGCCATCACCGTCGTCGATGACGAATCGGACCCTATCGAGCAGCGTTTTGTCATTCTGGGAGCCGACGCCGCCGGTCGGATACTGGTGGTGGTCTACAGTTGGCGGCGGACGATATCCGGCTGATCTCAGCCCGGCCCGCCGAACCCTACGAACGGGAGGAATACGAAAACCGATGAAAACCTACGACTTCAGCAAAGGCAAACGCGGAGCGGTACTCCCGGCGCCTCCGGGCAAGGAGCGAATCACCATCCGACTGGATTGCGATATCCTCGATTACTTCCGCGATCAGGTCGAGCGTGCTGGCGGCGGCAATTACCAGACCGTCATCAACAACAAACAACGTGTTGCGTGATTATGTCGAGGGCAAGAAGTCTGCGCCCGGGTTGGAGGACACGTTGCGGCGTGTTATCCGTGAGGAATTGCGAAAGGTTTCCTAAATATCGCGATTTCGCAAACCCTGACGATTTGGTCCGTAGGCTCATCCTCGACGGAGCGATGCCTTCAACAGCGAGGCCGGGGCCCAGCATTGCGATTCCCGACCCAAGGCGACTTGCGGGGAGCAATCCGGCAGTGAACGTCCCCTCTGTACGAGTCGCCGACAATCCGCTCGGGGCTCTGATTCTCGCTTCCCAGAAGGCCGTTTTCTTGCTCACCTCTGTTTCCGCGCGATTCCAAAGGTGCGGCTGTATTTGTTAGCCCTGGTTCGGTGAGCAATAACCCGGCCCATTCAGTGGACGCATATTTGGCCATTGTGCAGGTACTTCGGAAGCAATGGCGGGGGCCCAAACGTGATGAACTCTGGTTTCGCGCCGAAGACGTAACGTATCGAGACACCTACTTGCAGCCGGGCATTTACCGGCCTCGCCATCCGGGCAAAAGAAGAACGATCAGGCACTCGCTAGACCTAGAAAACGATCTTTATGAGGAGTTTGAGCGATGCGCGACGCCGCTTTCTCAAGTAACGCCTGGAGAGGATTGGGAGTGGGAGTGGTACTTCCTAATGCAGCACCATGGCGTACCGACGCGCTTACTCGACTGGTCGGATGGGGCGCTAATCGCCCTGCACTTTGCCGTGCGCGACAAGGCCCCGTCTCCGGCCAGTGGCTCCATCGTGCATGTTCTGTACCCCTACCACCTGTTGAAGGAACTGGAGCGGCATTCAGATCGAAAGGACGCAATAGCTCGTTGGAAGCAGTACTCCAATTCGGACCCGTACCGATTGGATCCAGATGATTGGGAGCGCCTTTACCTTCCGGCAGACGAGGAAGACAATGAGAACCCGTTGTTGGCGACGCCTCAGATTCCGCTGCTATGGGATTCACCTCACGTAAGCCGCCGAGTAGCGGCTCAAAGAAGCCGGTTCATGATTTTCGGCACCGACCCGTTCTGGCTTGCCAACTTCGCGAAACGAAAGGACTCCAGACTGAAAGCGATCCGAATCCCCGCGCGTTCGATCAACGCAATAAGGCGGCAACTGCGGGACGCGGGAGTCGTTGAGTCCGTCATATACCCAGATCTGGACGGACTGGGACGCGAGTTGAAGCAACTGTGGCAGGAGAGAAGGTAGCCAGCTTACGGCCAGCTCACAGATTGGCTACGCCAACAGCATGGTCCATGGCGCCTGAGATGCGCCACATCGATTGAGTGCGCCGGCCCGCCGCCGCCGAAACTGCATCCCTACGCCGTGCCGATCCGTCGCCGCGCTGGCCGCCGATCCGGGAGCGGGGCGGCGCAGGGGCGGCGGAAAGTCCGATAACGGCGGTGCCTGAGGACGGTTTCCGATCAAGGCTAGCGACGATCCGAGCGGATCTCGCCAGTCGCCACTTCCGCGGCAAGCGCGTTAGACGGCAAGTCGAAATCGACAGACTTCCATTCCGGGCGCGAGTTGCCGGGAAGCCAGGTGAATTCGATACCCTGTCCGCGCCGTTGTATACTGCCCCAATGGCGGCGAGGATTCTCACAAGGGGTTCCAACATGATGACGCGAATGTCGAGGACGGCATTTTGGGTGCTTGCTGTTTCGAGCATACTGGCATCAGCTTTCACTGTAACGGCGCAGATCAAGCCCGATCTCTATGCCGGCCTCAACTGGCGAAACGTGGGGCCTTTCCATGGCGGACGAATTGCCGCCGTCACCGGCGCCATAGGCCGACCGGGAGAGTTCTATGTTGGCACGCCGCTGGGCGGCATCTGGAAAACCACCAGCGCCGGCGTCACCTGGTTCCCCATCTTCGACCAGGAGAAGAGCGTGGATAGTGTCGGAGCCATCCAGGTGGCTCCCTCCAATCCCGATATCGTGTATGCAGGCGCCGGCGACCCCATTCAGGGCAGCCTCGGCAACGGCATGTGGAAGTCGGCCGATTCCGGCAAGACCTGGCAGCACATTGGCCTCGAAGACACGGTGAAGATCACCAGCATCGTTGTCGATCCCGCCGATCCTAACCTGGTGCTTGTCTCCGCGCTCGGCGATGCCCTCCGCCACGGCGGCGGTATCTACCGCTCCACCGATGGCGGACAGAACTGGACCAACGTGCTCAAGCCGGCCGACTACGACGGCGCGCGCGATATCGAGTCCGCATACGACGACCCCACTGTGATGCTGGCCGCCACGCAGGGAACCGGCGGCGCCGGCGGCGGTGGTGGTGGCGGCGGTCGAGGTCGTGGGGCGCAAAGCAAGCCGCCCCTGGTATTCAAGTCCACGGACGAGGGCAAGACCTGGACCGAGATAAAGATTCCGCCCTTCCCGGGCCGCGTTTCGCTCGCCATCGCCATGCACACCAAGGGCCAGCGCATGTACATCGTCGGCAATAACATTGAACAGGGCTCGGGACTGTACCGCTCCGATGATGGCGGCGCCACCTGGCAGCACATGGCCGGCAAGGACACGCGAATCAGCAACGGCCAGAACGCTTATAGCAGCGGCGTGTTCGTGGACTCGCAGAATCCGGACATTGTGTACACCATGAGCACCGCGATGTACCGCTCGACTGATGGCGGCGCCACCTTTCAGCCCTTCAAGGGCGCGCCCGGCGGTGAGGACTACCACAAGCTCTGGATTGATCCCACGAACGGCCACCGCATGCTGGTCGGCTCCGACCAGGGCGCGAGCGTCAGCCTTGACGACGGCCGCACCTGGAGCCTCTGGTACACCGAAGTCATTTCGCAGATCTACCACGTAGCCACCGACAGCGCATATCCCTACCACATCATGGGTGCGCAGCAGGACACGGGCTCCGTAATGATCTCCAGCCGCGGCAACTGGGGACAGGTGAACTTCACGGACTGGAGCCCGGTGCCGTCGTCTGAATTCGGCGTCGATACACCCGATCCTAAAAATCCAAACATCATCTATGGCGTTGGATATGGTGCGGGCGGCGGCGGCAGCGGCCTCATTAAGATTGATATGGCCACCGGCCAGTGGGAGAACGTCGCGCCCAACTTCGGAGCCGAAGCAGACAAATACCGCGCCGGGCGCGATTTCGAGAAAAAATTCGACCTCGCGTTCGAACCCAGCGCTCTCTACGTTGCCTACCAGTGCCTTCTGGTCTCGCGCGACGGCGCCCATTCCTTTACCGCCGCAAGCCCCGATCTGACCACGCCCAAGGACAAGCCCCAGGTGGCCTGCGGCACTGCGCCGCTGGAGCCACCACCACCCCCACAGCCGCCGGAGCCGAACCCCACGCCGCCGGGAGCGCAGGGACAACCGGAGGCACAAGCACCGGGGCGGGGCGGCGGAGCGGCCCCGGTCGCGATCAGCGAATTCTCCATATCCAGGGTCAAACGCGGCGTCATCTGGACGATCAGCAGCAACGGACAGATCTACAACACCATGGATCAGGGCAAAACCTGGACGAACGTCACCAACATCGCCAACGTTCCGCCCCGCCTCAACTCCTATACCATCGAGGCAGGCGACGACGTCAATACCGCCTTCGTCACCGCTCGCATTGCCCCCGAGCGCGGCCAAACTTTGCCCGCCGAAGAGAACCCCGACGTGCCGCTCATCTGGCGCACCACCGACGCGGGCAAGACCTGGACCAGCATCGTGAACGGCCTGCCCCGCGACGAGCGCACCGGAAGCTGGATCAACAGTCTGCGGGTCGATCCCGAGCAGCCGGGCCTGCTCTTCGCCGGATCGGAGACCACGGTGTATGTCAGCTTCGATAATGGCGATCACTGGCAGTCGCTGCGCCAGAACCTGCCCAGCACCTCGATCCGCGGCCTCGACGTCCACACCGATCACCACCAGAACGACCTGGTGATCTGCACCTACGGCCGCGGCTTCTGGGTTCTCGACGACATCGCGCCATTGCGCCAGATCGCAGCCAACGCCCAAGCCATCAGCACATCGTCCGTGTATCTCTTTAAGCCCGAGGATGCCATTCGCGCACGCATCAACAGCAACTGGGATCAGCCCTTCTCCATCGAAGTGCCCCATGCGCCCAATGTGGCTTACGGCGCGATCGTGGATTACTACCTCAGCCACGAGCCAAGCGGGCCCATCCAACTCCAGGTCTTCGATTCGAAGGGCAATCTGGTCCGCACCATGACCAGCACTCTGCCGCCGCCCATCGAGGGCGCGGCGTATCCCCACTACTGGCTGGCCGCTCCCGAGACTCGCGTCCTCTCGACGCATGTTGGTCTCAACCGCGTCAACTGGAACCTGCAGTATGACGACCCGCCCGCCCTGCGGCACGACCTCGAGAATCAGATGAACATGGTGGAGGGCTCCACCACCCCCGGTCCGCATGGGCCGCAGGTGATTCCCGGCGTTTATACGCTCAAGCTGACCGCAGATGGAAAGGTCTATACGGCCGACGTCACCGTCGTGAACGATCCGCGCGTCGGCGAGAGTCCCGCGCTCATGGCCGCCCTGCGCAGCCAGAACAAGCTCACTCTGCTTTCCGTGCAGGGGATGGAGCATAGCTTCGAGGGCACTGAGGAAGTGAATGCAGTGAAGGACCAACTTGCAACCCTCATGAAGGGCAACCTGCCCGCCGACGTGGATGAGCAGGCCAAAACACTGGATGCCAGTCTGACCAGAATTGGCGGCGGCATGCCCGGCGGTCGCGGAGGCTTCGGAGGCGGCGGAGGCGGCGGACGTGGTGGGCGTGGGCGTGGCAATCCCAACGCGCTGCAATCGTTCTTCGAACTGAACAACGCATTCAACACCATGGTCAGCATGATGCAGGTCGGCCTCGACATGGAGCCCACCCCCGCCCAGATCGCCACCTGGCAGAAAGACTGCACCGACCTGAACCGTACCAAAACTGCCTGGGAGGACGCCCGGAAACAGATCACCGACTTCAATGCGATGCTGGTCAAAAACAACCTGCAGGAGATGAAGGTTGCCCCCACCAAGCTCACCGATTCTGTCTGCAGCTTTATGCCCTAACCAGCCAAGAAGGCAAAGAAGTAACTTCACCTTCCTCTCGATCGTGTGGAGACGATCAATCCGGAGGCTCGAAAGCGGGTCGAGATGGGTTTCAGACCTCGACCCGCTTTCGCTGTCTGCAGATGGAAAGACCAGCCCCGTTTCTTTAGTTAGGGGCAGCGTATCGCGCGGGGACCGCCGCCCCGCAGCACGAAAGCGTCAGCCCCTCCGTCAGCGTTTGGCGCGACACTGACGGCGCTCCGCCATAGCGTATCGTTCGCAGTGCCTGCGCCAGGCTCGGAGCGGATGGCCGGCAAACGGGAAGGAACCCACTTGGACGTATTGTCGCTATTGCGCGGATCTGCCCGCTCCGGCCGTATCACGCGCCACTCGGAAAGAGGTCGCCTCAACTCGGTCCGCAAGATTACTCCCCATAAACGCCCCAGCTTCCTGCGACGGTTCGCGGGTCTCTCGCCGACGGAAGCGCCAATTCAAGCTCGATGCCGTCGGAAGGGGTTCCGGGGACACCGCGTCGCTTACATCAACGCTTATGGGGCATTCCCCCGGGCCGGCTCAGCGACGAGGGCGCCTGCCTCTGCAATGATGCAGTTGTGCGGTCATGTGGAAGGATTCCCTGCACTACGTGCAGGGCGCGGCGGCGGCGCTTGCTTGACAAATCCTTGCTTGACAAATCAAGGCCCATCGTGCGAACAACAGGGGATGGACGCCGAGCCGCGGCATGACGTAACCGAACTGCTGCTTCGCTGGAGAGGAGGCGACCAGCAGGCCCTCGAGCGGATGCTCCCGCTGGTCTACGACGAGTTGCGCCGGCTGGCGCGGCGCTATCTGCAACAGGAACAGCCGGGCCATACGTTGCAGAGCACTGCGCTGGTCCATGAAGCCTACCTCCGCATGATGGATCAGAAGGCGACCTGGCAGAACCGCGCGCACTTTTTTGGAATTGCCGCGCAGATGATGCGGCGGGTCCTGGTGGATCACGCGCGCAGCCGGGGCGCGGCAAAACGCGGCGAAGGGGCGCGCCGGGTGACGCTCGACGCGGGAATCGTCGCCCCCGTGAAAACGGAAGTGGACATCGAGGCGCTGGACGAAGCCCTTGCCCATCTCCGCAAGATCGATCCGCGGCAGGAAAAAATCATCGAGCTGCGATTCTTCGCTGGGCTGTCCGTGGAGGATACCTCCGAGGTGCTACAGCTTTCGCCGTCGACCGTGAAACGGGAGTGGGCCACCGCGAAAGCCTGGTTGTATCGCGAACTGACCGCCTGATCCCCGGCCGGAATACACTAGAGGCGTATGCCAGCCACCACGATGACACCGGAACGGTGGGCGCAAATCAAGCAGGTGATGCAGACCGCTCTCGAACTGCCTGTGCCGCTCCGCCGTGCGTATGTGGAGACCGCCTGCGCCGGCGATACCCTGCTCCGCCGTGAAGTGGAATCGCTGCTGGCCGCCCACGAGCAAGCCTCCAGCTTCCTCGACGAACCGGCCGCTCTGCCGGATCTTGAGGACTCCAGTTACCTGCCGCCCGGCACGCGCTTCGGACCGTACCAGATCCTGCAGTTGGTGGGCGAAGGCGGCATGGGCACGGTCTACCAGGCGTTGCGCGAGGACATCCGGAAACTGGTAGCCATTAAAGTGGTGAAGCGCGGCATCGAAAGCGAGTTCCTGCTTTCCCGTTTCGCCAACGAACGCCAGATTCTGGCCCACTTCGACCACCCCTACGTCACCAAATTCTTCGACAGCGGACTGACCGGCGACGGGCGGCCTTACTTCGTGATGGAGTTTGTGGCCGGCCAGCAGATCGACGAGTACTGCGATACCCACCGGCTCGCCACGCGCGCCCGCCTGGAGCTGTTCCTGAAGGTGTGCGCCGGCGTGGACTACGCGCACCGCAACCTGGTGGTCCACCGCGATCTGAAGCCGCGCAACATCCTGGTCACCCCGGAGGGCGATCCCAAGCTGCTGGATTTCGGGATCGCCAAGATCATGGAGGAAGACCCCGTCACCGGGGCAGTTCATGCCACCGTCACCGTGGTGCGCATGATGACGCCCGAGTACGCCAGTCCGGAGCAGGCCCGCGGCGAGCCCGTCAACACCTCGAGCGACGTCTATTCTTTGGGCGTGCTGCTCTACGAACTGCTCACCGGCCACGCGCCGTACCAGCTCAAGGGACGGACGCTGCACGACGCCTCCGAGGTGATTTGCAAAGCGGAGCCCGCGCTGCCCAGCACCGTGGTCCGCCGAACCACGCAGGCCCTGACTCCGGAGAGCGTCAGCGCCACGCGCGACGGCCGGCCCGCGCGGCTGGTCCGTTCTCTTTCGGGCGACCTGGACAACATTCTGATGAAGGCGCTGCGGAAAAAGCCGGAGCAGCGCTACCGTTCGGTGGAACGTCTGGCGGACGACATCCGCAGACACCTGGACGGCCGCCCGGTAGCGGCGCGCGATGCGTCGTGGCCGTACCGCGCCGGCAAGTTCGCGGGCCGCCACAAAGCCGGAGTGATTACCGCGGCGCTGGTGGCGCTCTCGCTATTGGGCGGAGTGGCCGCCACGCTCCGCGAAGCGCACGTCGCCAACTTGCAGCGGACCCGCGCGGAGCGCCGCTTTCAGGACGTGCGCAGCCTCGCGAACTCCCTCATGTTCGAAGTCTACGACGCCATTCAAACGCTTCCCGGCTCCATCGCCGCGCGGGAATTGCTGGTGCAGCGCGCCCTGCGCTATCTGGACAGCCTGAGCGCGGAATCCGCGGAAGATACGGGGCTGAAGCGCGAACTGGCGGCCGCTTATGAAAAGGTGGGCGACGTCCAGGGCGGGTACCGCTCGGAAAACCTGGGCAACTTCTCCGGCGCCATCGACAGCTACCGCAAGGCCCTGGCTCTTCGCGAATCGGTGGAGCGCAACGCGAAGAACGATATCCAACTGAAGCGCGAACTGATCCGCAACCACGGCAAGCTCAGCGACGTGCTGCTCAACTCCGGCCATCCCGCCGAAGCCGTGGAGCACAGCCGGAAGCTGCTCGGAATGGCCGAAGCGCTGGCGGCGCGCGACCCCAACAGCATCGGGGACCAGGCCAATCTCGCCACCGCCTATATCGATGTTGGCTGGAAGCTGGCGGGCAACGGCGACTGGCAAACCGGCCTGGTGAACCTGCACAAATCCGTGGCGCTGTGGGAAGCGCTGGTCCGCGCCAAGCCGGATGACGCGAGATTCCAGCACCAACTGGTGATTGCCTACGAACGAACGGCCATGACTTTGGCCACCTGGTCGGACGCGTACGCGGAATCGCAGTCGCTGTACCGCAAGGAGGTGGCGCTGGCCGCGAAACTGGCCGCCGCCAATCCCCTGAATGCGCCCGCCCAGCGATTGGCGGCCTATGCCCGCGTCAATCTGGGAATGATGCTCTCGCTCGAAGGCGACGCTGCCGCGGCCGGCAAGGAATTCACCCAGGCGCTGGCAGTCATCGACAGGCTGGCCGCGTCCGACCCGAAGGACATGCAGTACCGGCTCGACCAGATCGACGGCTCGGGACTGGCCGCGAATTCGGTCCTCGACACGGGCGATGTCGCCGGGGCGATCGCGCGCCTGCAAAGGACCCTGGCGCTGCTGCAGAACGTGCCGCCGAGCCCCGAGCAGGCGTACTACCTGGCCACCAACCAGTTCCGCATGGGCAAGGCGCATCTACAGGCGGCCCTGGCCCGCAAGCCCGCCGATGCGCCGGCGCGGCGGGAATTCGGCGAAGCTCGCTCCTGGTTTGAGCGGAGTCTTCCCGGCTTGATGCGCGCACGGGAGCAGCGCCTGATGCAAGGGCACGAGACCAGGACCATCGAGGACGCCCGCAACGGGATTCGCCAATGCGACCGGGCTCTGGGAGACGCGCAATAAAGCTTACTGGCCCGCCTTCATCTGCTGTACCTGAATCCCGCGCTGGCCGAGCAACTCCACTACGCCTTCTTTCCCCACCAGGTGCGCGGCGCCAACCACCATGAAGCATCGGTCGGTCGATTGCAGACAATGTGCGATGGCGTCGGCCATGTGCGGATTGCGGTCCTCCAGGATTTTGCGCGAGAACTCCGGCGGTCCCTCGGAGTGTTTGCGAAGGAGTTCCTCAATGCGCGCCGGGTCGCCGCTCTTCCAGGTAGCGATCAACTCCTTGGATTCCGCAAGCGGATCGTTATCGGAATCGAGCAGCGAAGCCAGCAACTTCTCCTGGACCTCGGGCGTCAGGCTGGTAAACAGGCGGAGCTGCCACTCGGCGGTTTCGAGCGGATCGACACGCTTGCTGCCCGCCTCCTCCAGGAAGTGCTGGTCCAAGCCGAGACTCGGGTCCAAGCCCGCCCGCTGAAACGGCAGAATGGAGAGAGTCATGGCAGCCAGCCACGGCTTCATGTTGGCAAACATATCGACGGGGAGGTTCGAGCGTTTGCAGTAGGCCTCCAGAGCCTTGCGGGTCTCGGGCGAAATGTGGTCCCAGATGCTGTCGCCTCCGGAATACATGCCGTCCTTCATGATGGTGGCGGCCAGGGTCGCCATGTTCACGTTGCGGATGTCCACTTCCACAATCAGGACGTCGGATGCCACGAAGGCATTCTCGACAGTCGCTGAAAGCGGATAGAACGACTTGTCGCCGAGGTGCAGCGACCCGAACAGGTAGGCCGTCTTCGTACCTGAAGTAGCCTTCCACAGCAGCAGCGGTTTTGGAGCGGGAGGCGCCGCCTGCTGGCCGAACGCGGCGAAGGCAATTGCCAGCAGGAGGACATGGCGCGGCTGTTTGATCACTTGCCCGTAAGTATAGTACGTCGGCGCTGGGGCTTTCGCACCGGGAATCGTAGCTTACACTGGAGATTCTATGCGAGACCCGCAGACTATCGAAACCGAGCTGATGGAAATCAGCGCCATCGCCGACGAATCCATCAAGTTGGAGCGCATCGTTGCCTGGTGCGCATCGCATCCCGACGAAGTCCCTTTCGCCCTGCATCAGCTCCTGGGCCGGCGCGACAAGCACCCGCCGGACTGATATCGATCTCGCGGCTCAGTGCCCCAGCCGATACAGGACTGTCTCGACCGTGGCAGCGCCTCTCTCCTGTTCCGTTATGCGAACCTCGGCGATCTCCGAGAGGACACGGCTCAGACTGCCAATATTCCCGGAAAAGAAACGTGGGTGCGCCGCCGCGAGACTCCGGTCCGAATTCCGGGGTTTCAGCGGACGTGGTGAAATCAAGCGGCGCCATGATGCGTTCGTGACCGTATTCGGCCAGAAGATCGAGACACAGACGCTGGACCGGAATAGAGTTACGCGCCTGGGTACGACGCAATACCATCTCAGCGTGATTGAACTCGGCGAACCCGTCACGCAAGTGGCCGCCGGCAGTTCGTCGTTCAAGATAGAATGGCGCGAAAATAAGGTTTTCATCCAGCCGCTGGAGCCTGGCGCAACCACCAACCTGTTCATCTGGACCGCCTCCGGCCGTCTCAGTTACGAGCTGGTGCCCGCGGCCTCCGTGGAACAGATGCACTTCGCGATCGACCAGGACCCAACCACCGTTCAGGCCAAACGGCCGGAACCGGTCGAACATCCGCCGGTCGTCGAACAACCCAAGATTCCTCCGGCCATGCTGATGGAGAGTTCGCCCGTCAAGGTCGTCGGATCTTCAAGAAACCACGAGAAAGTGGAGATCTTGCTGCAGGACGTTTACCAGAAGGATGGCCGCGTCTACCTTCGGTATGCCATGAAAGCGTTAGTATCGTCGTTCATTTGTCGTTGGGATCGCGCGGGGGCATCCGTGTTGGCGATTTTGAGGATGTTGCCGCCCGCCTTGGGGCCTGCGTCAAGGCACCCCTGGACGGTCCGTAAACAATCCGCCGTTAGTGGGATTGATCCCGGAGCCACTACTGCTGGATCGCGCTCACAATGTCTCTCGCCACACCCTCCAAATTGCGCTGTCCCACCAGTTGTGTGAAAATCTCCTCCAGTGACGGCAGGTTCGCCAGCCTGCGCAGATTCTCCACCGAATCGTCGGCCATCAGTTTGCCGCGATACAGGATGACCACGCGTGCGCAGACCCGCTCCACGACTTCCAACACGTGCGAGATGTACAGAATCATCTTGCCCTGCCGTGCCAGTTCGGTCAGCAAGTGCTTGAAGAGCTGCGCGGAACCGACATCGATGCCCGACAGCGGCTCATCCAAAATGAGCACGTCGGGGTCGTGCAGCAGCGCCGCGGAAATCAGAACGCGCTGCTTCATGCCCTTGGAGTAATTCGCGATGGGCGCGTGGCGGTGCGGATGCAGAGAGAACAGTTCCAGCAGGTCGTTGGCTCTTCGATCAACTACGTCGAGCGCCATCCCGCGCAGCCGGCCGATCAGTTGCAAATATTCCAGGCCAGTCAGGTAATTGTAGAGGATCGCTTCTTCCGGCACATAGCCCAGGCGCCGCCGGAAACCCATCAGGTCGCGCCGGATATCCTGGCCATCCAGCAGTACAGCTCCCCGGCTCGGTTCGATCAACGCAGTAATGATCTTGACGGTGGTCGACTTACCGGAGCCGTTCGGTCCCAGGTATCCGGTGACCTCGCCGGGGCGGACGGCGAAGCTCACGTTGTTGACCACCGGAATGTTGCGGTAATACTTGGTCAGATCGCAGATTTCCAGCATGAATGTTCCTCGTTACTATTCGTTCAGGCCCAGCAAGCGAACCGCGGGGTTGCCATCGTCTTCATATTCCAAACCGCTCTCGGAGGGGAGCAACCGCTCGCGCATGCGCCACAGCGCCGCCAGACCAGCGCCGCACACCAGGAAAAAGAGGACGGCCGGGAGCGGCCACTCCCACAGCCACTCCTCTAGCTGCGCCATCCAACTGCTATAAAACGTAAAGCCAAAAACATAGAGCACGCTCAGGAAGACCAGGTTCACCTTGCCGGGAAAGTGCGAACAGGTGAACGGGACCTTGTGAAAACTCAGGAACAGCGCCTCCATCAAAATCATAGACACGGTCACCCCGAACGCGAAGTGAAAAGCGACGACGGGCGTCGGCGAACGCATCGCCTCGATTGCCGCCACCAGCAGGAACAACGGAAGCACTGCGAAGAACATCACCCACTTTCGCGTGGCCCGGATATAGGCCGCCGCCGAGTGCGTCTCGCTCACCTGAAACGCCCAATTCGCGCATAGGTCGGACGGAAAGTTGAACGCGGCGCGCAAACCGGAGACCAGGACAAAGGACAGCGCCAGCGGTGCGCGAACCGAACCGCCTCCATTGGCGATGACCATCACCGCTAGGGCCGCGCCGAAGCCTGCGTACGTAGCCAGGAACAGGCGGTGCTTCAGACTCCGCGAGATGGTCTGGCCGATGAAATGAAATACGCCGGTTTCGACCGGATCGCCCAGCAACCACGCGACGGCCCTGCTCAGCGCTCGCCCAATTCGTCCAGGGCCATTGGGACGCGGTAGGGAGATCTCCAGGGCGCGGCGCGCATGACGACGATATTCCGGCAGGAAACTCGCCGTGAAAAGAGCCAGTGCGATCCAGATCGAGCGCATGGCCAGCGATCCCAGCGCGGCCAGCGTCTGACCCGCCTGAGCCGAACCATGCCCAACCACCGGTCGCATCTGTTCGTACAGTCCGGCGAACCAGAAAGGCGGAATCCAGTGTAGGAATGGACTGTGGGTCCGACACAGGTTGGGAATGGCCATGGCCATGAGCGGCGATACAAACAAAAACAGAATCAGCCCGGCCATCAAAACTGTTTGTACAGCCGCCGAGATGCGGCGATACGCAGCTCCGCGAAACACGGTGACCAGCACACCCTGTAGTGCCGCGATGGCCACCGCGGAGAACAATCCGGCCGCGATCATGACGGCGAGATGCGCCCCCGCCACTTGAAAGTAGGAGTTGCTGCCTTCCACGCCCGGCCACAAGAGCACGCCGAAAAAGTTGACCGCCCCGAGGAACATCGCCAAAAAGATCCCGAGCGCCGCAAACTTGGCCGCCAGGATCGCAAACGGCCGCAAGGGCAAAGGGGTCAGGATGAGGTAATCGCGACGATCGGGAAACAAGGCCTCCCACTCGAAAACCATCACCACACCCATGACGATCATGCAGTAGCAAATCAGCAGGAAGCGCAGGCCTACCAATTGCCAACCATGGGGATTGCTGATCATCAACAGGAGACAGATGAAGCCGCTTGGCGGAATCAGCAGCCCCAGCGTCTGGATGACTCCGGCCTCGGGCCGCCCCTGCGGCGAGAGTGCCTCCTTGTCGAAAAACCGGCCGAAGAAGTGGCGTACCAGATCGCCGAAAATGCGCGGATCGGCCCGCAGACTGTGTGGCTGGGAAGCGCTCCGTGTGCGTTCCAGCGCTTTAGCCTGCCTGGATCCGCCCATTACGATGGGCCGCAACGGCGAGACCGTCTCTACTGATGCAACTCCCCACTCGCAACGAATCGCCATCATGGGGTCGATATTGGCGGCGCGCCGTGCGGGGTGGAATGCCGCTGCCGTGGTGACCAGCAGGACAAACAGAGCGGCAGTCAGCAAAGTCGCCGGGTCGGAAGCCCGGGCGCCGAAAAGCAATGCCGCCACCAGACGCTCCGCCGCCAGTGAAATCGCCAACCCGACTGCCGCGCCCGCCGCAACCACAATCGCCGATTCCCTGAGAATCATCGCGAGAACGCTGGCCCGCGGCGCCCCCAGCGCCATACGGATTCCGATCTCCTGGGTTCGCTTCGACACCGTATAGCTCGTGATTCCATAGATGCCGATCACCGCCATCAGCACCGCCAGTCCGCCGAAAAAGACTCCCACGCTTGCCAGCATGCGCTCGCGCGTCAGGCTCTCGTCGATGAGCTGCGTTTGGCTCGTGATCTGCCCAACCGCTAGGTCCGGATCGGTCAAGCCGGCCTCGCGCCGCAACGCGCCTCCGAGGGCCGCGACATCCCGCCCGGCACGTAAGACTACCGACAGGATCTGCGGCGGCTTGGGCCAGGTGTACGGCAGGTACACCACGCGCGGCGATGCGTCGCGCAGATTGCCGAACTTGATGTCGCGCACTACTCCCACGATCGTCACCCAGCGCGGTGGACTGTCTTCCAGGTTGCTGAACGTTCGCCCGATCGGACTCGTTCCGGAAAATGCCTGCCGCACGAGCGATTCGCTCACCAGCGCCACGGGAGCCGCGTCTGGTTCGAGATCCCGCGCCTCGAAATCGCGGCCCTGCACGATCCGCATGCCCGTGGTTTGAAAGAAGCCGGGCGACGCGAGAAAGAACAAGCTGCCCTGGTTGTTGGATGCCACGCCGGGAATTCGCAGGAGTCCATTGCCGGACGCCCCGTCGAACGGGCTGCCCGAGGACAGACTCGCCGATTCCACACCGGGGATCGCCGACACTCGCTCCTGCAGTTCTTTCCAGGCTCGCGCGGTGCGTTGGTCCCTTTCGACACTGCGCAACCGGACCCCGGCCACGATCACATTCTGCCGGTCGAACCCGGTATTGGCGTGAGACAAGTGCATCAGGGTGCGGACAAAGGCTCCCGCGCCAAGCACCAGAACCATCGAAATGCTCACCTGCAGAACCACCGCCAACCTACCGCGGCGGACCCGTCCGGAACTCGTGAGTCGTGCGCTGGAGCGGAGCGCGTGGGCCGGATTCACAGCAGACGACCGCCACGCCGGACCGAGTGCGAACAGCAGCATGGCCAGCCCACCGATCGCCGCGGTGAATGCCAGCACGTGCCCGTCCGCCTGCGGCGGCAGTTCGAGCCGTGGGCCGAAGGGCGTGAGCAGCGCCAAGAGGACAGGCTGCGTCAAGCGCGCCAGGACGAAACCCACCACGCCGGCGGCACCGGCCAGAAGTAGCGCTTCGGTGAGCAACTGCCGGATGAGGCGCCACCGTCCGGCGCCAATCGACATTCGCACGGCCATTTCTCCCTGCCGCGCGCTATGCCGCGCCTCGAACAGAGTTCCCACCGTGCCGCACGCCATCAGCAGCACCAGACCGACCAGTCCGAACACGATGAAGAGCGGCCTGCTGGCTTCCCCGCGAACGGGAGAAATCCCTCCACCCGCGGGAATCAGTTTGACTTGCAGCCCCAGGATCCGGTTGATCAACGATTGCGGGCTGCCGGCGGGCGCACGCCCCACCATTTCGACCATGCGCTGATGCAGCACGGCTTGTAGAGGAGCGGCCGCTTGCGCCATCGTGGCAGATGTCTTCAGGCGGCCGACCAGCCGGACGTACCGCACGGATCGCGTCCCGGCGGGTTCGACAGCGAGCGGAGTCCAGAGGTCCGTTGGAGTGCCCAGGTCGATTCCGGCGAAACCCGCTTGGGCGACGCCGGCGATTTGGAATATCGTTTTGCCGACGCGGATGGTGCGGCCCAGAACAGAGGAGTCCGCGTCGAAGCGGCGCTTCCACAAGCCATAGCTGATGACCGCGAGCGGAGTCTGGGACGATTCGGCTCCGCCCTCGCTACCGATCCCCCGACCGATCGCCGCTTCGATACCCAGAACGGCGAAGTAATGTTCGGACACTGCCACCCGGCGAATCGCTTGCTCCTGGCCACCATCGGCACTAGCCATGGTTTGGCGAGGCTCGGTTTGAGCGGCGAGATCGGCATACCCGGCTACCCGGTCCCGCATGTCAGCGAAGTCGGGAATCGCGAAAAGTTCCCCGTAACCGGTAAGCCCGGGACCATCGGGCTGCAGCACCTGAAACAGCCGCTCGGGCTGGGGCAACGGGAGCGCCCGAAACAACAAGGCGTCCGCGATACTAAAGACCGCGGTATTGGCGCCGATGCCCAGACCGAGAGTTACCACCACGGCAATTGCGAATCCAGGCATGCGGCGCAGATTACGCAGAGCGTATTGCAGATCGCGACCGATGCCGGTGAAACACGCGGCGCGCCGCTCGTCGCGGCACTCTTCTTGAATCTGAGAGGCGCCGCCGAATGACAGCATGGCCGCCCGCCGAGCCTCAACAGGCCTCATACCGGCTTTCACGTTACGTTCAATCTCACGATCGATGTGGTAGTGAAGCTCCTCTTCCAACTCTCGATCGAGACGGCGGCTCTTCAAGAGCGTGCGCATGCGGAGCTTCAGGATGGTGAACAGGCGCATTTCACACTGCCTTTACCACCAGCCCTATCGCGGAGGACAGGCGTTCCCACTGCTGCAACTCTTGCCTCAGGCGCTTCTGGCCCGCACCGGTGAGAGAGTAGAATCGTGCGCGGCGATGGTTTTCGGATTCACCCCATTCGGCGCGAATCCAGCCCTGCTGTTCCAAGCGATGCAGTGCGGGATAAAGCGATCCTTGCTGCACCTGCAGCACGTCGTTAGATATCTGTTGAATCCGCTGTCCGACGGCCCAGCCATGAATCGGCCCGAGCGAGAGGGTTTTCAAGATCAGCAGGTCCAACGTTCCCTGGACCAAATCGGTCGGCCTGGACAAGATGGATGGCTCCTCCTAGGTAATCTACAAGAAGCCTACCATCGCACTTGAAGATGGTCAAGGAGAAACAGCCGGCCCGCCGAACTTGTCGAACCGGCGCCAGGTAGGTTTGAGGAACGGGAGACCCGCCATTATGACTCGGTCGCAACACCCTCGCTAGCGTCGGACGGCGTGCCTTAGATCCACGCCTATGGCTACAGAGCCAACGATTTATCGCCGACTCGGATTTGGCTCGGCCGGGTAGCGAATCCGGGGTCCTGAGCGAGAGATCCTGACTGGTCGAGATGTGTTTACGCACGCCTTGCGATTCAAACTGACCCAGTAAAGGTCCTCGCGACCGAGGTCAGATGTTGGCGTATGCCGATCCGCGCGCGTACACCGACCGGCTCAACGACTTGTTCGCGCCGTCGGGCTGGACCAGGGACTACAACGTTCAAATGGTCCAGAACTTCGAACGGAAGGAACGCGGTGCAACAGAAAGGACCATTACGGCGAAGATCGTGGTGACGTCCAAGGTGACGATCTACGGCTTGGGCACACACACGGGACTCGGCGAGGAGTGGGCGGAGAACGACAACGCCGGCAGGGCAGCGGAGGCCCAGGCTTTCAAGCGGGCATGTTCGTGTTTTGGGCTTGGCCGCTACCTGTACGATTTGGAGGGACAGTGGGTGGATCTCGACGAGAAAAAGCGCCCATTGGAGACACCGAGGTTGCCGGATTGGGCACGTCCAAAGCTGCAACGGCATGGCAGCGAGAACGCTACGAACGGCAACCACCAGGCCAATGGCCAGTCGAAAACACAGGCCGGCGGCGGGGCGAAGAACGGCAGAGGCGGCCTTTACCGGGAAGAACTGCTCGGGCACGTGAAGGCGCTCTGCGAGACAGTCGGCTTCAGCCTGTCGAAGGGTGTGCTGCTGGCTGTAGCGAAGGTCGAAGATCCGGACAAGATTCGAGAGATCGCGAAGCTCACGGCTGCATTCGAGAAGTTGCAGGATCTGGCGCGCGGTGTCGAACGTCTGCGGGCGGCTGTGGCGAAAGCCGGAGACCAGCGGTACGCGGCGTTGTGCCGTGAACTGAATCTGGCAAGCGAGTCCATCGACGACGTCCCGGACCGGACGGTACTCCGTCGGCTGGTCGAAACTCTCGAAGGTGGTTCCACGCAAACGCCGAACGGTACGAGCAACGGCGCCGCGGGACAGGGACCGCAGCGTGACACGGCGGGCTTGAGTGAGTTGCGGGGACGGCTACTTCGCGAGGCGAACCGCGTTTCCGGTGCGACAGGACGGTCGCTTGCCGTCGTGATCAACCAGGCAGCGAACGGAACATTCACGTTTGCCAATTTGAGGACTCTCGGCGCGGCCGACATCGCCAAGGTCCAGACGGCACTCACGGAGCTTGAAAGGATTGCAACTCCAGCATGACGCCGGCGATCTCGTGATCCGGGAAGACAGGAGGTGAGGGAATTGAAGGAAGTCACGCTCTTCACGGATGGATCGTGTTTGGGCAATCCCGGCCCCGG
>Ga0182018_10000730_pt1 | contig 41046 bp, 39 predicted proteins | sample 812P2MmetaG_FD_120490 | JGI IMG/M metagenome (GOLD analysis project Ga0182018, IMG submission 120490) | Permafrost microbial communities from Stordalen Mire, Sweden - 812P2M metaG | ecosystem: Environmental > Terrestrial > Soil > Wetlands > Permafrost | place: Sweden: Stordalen | collected... | reverse complement strand
GCTCACATCGATCGCCGCACCGTCGTACACCGCTTCCGCCGCGCCGGTCGCCGCCAATTGGGCGAACGCATCGCTTGGTGTCGTCTACAAACTTACCGAACGGGCGATGCTGCGAGGTGTCGTTTCAGCGATGTTCATCAATCCTCAGTTGGGAGGGTACGGCGGCGAACTGGGCCTGAACGTCAGTTTCTGAATCGGGTTCAGGTCTTCTTCACATTCCAGAACAGCACGAACCCGTTCAGCACGCCGGTCAGGTTGGAACGATAAGCAGTCGCACCCAGCACCTGACCCAGCGGCACGTACGGCACGTCGGTCAGCGCCTGCATCTGCATCGCGCGGGCCAGAGATTGTTGCGTCGCCAGATCGGGGGCGTCGAGCCATTGCTGACGCAGGTCCTCGATCCGTGTGCTGGTTGGCCAGCCAGGCGCGGAACCGGCGCCTTCACCCATGCCGCGCAGGAAGACGTGGCCCACCGGGTTGAACTGATCGAGGCCTGACCAGAACGTGTTGAACACGCTCCAGCCGCCTTGCGCGATCGATTCCTTTTTGGTGCGGCGCTGCACCACGGTGCCCCAGTCCATCGCCTGATAATCGACGTTGAGGCCAATTTTCTGGAACACGTCGGCGCAGACATCGGCCATTGCTTTCAGCAGCGGCAAGTCGGTCGGCGCCAGGATGACGGTCTTCTCGCCCTTGTAACCGGCGGCGACGATCGACCGCCGCACGGTATCGTAGTCGCGTTTGCCGGCGAAAACCTCCAGACCGTCCTCGGTCGCGAACGGACTGGCGGGACAAAACAAACCGGTTGGCACGTGATACATCGAGGGATCGTCGCCGCTGCTGGCGATACAGAAATCGCGCTGGTCGATCGCTTTCAGCAACGCGCGCCGGATCGCCGGGTTGTTGAACGGCGCGGTCAGGTGATTGAGCCGCATGCAGCCCATCAGTCCGGTCGGATCCTGGATCACGGCCTTAATGCCAGGGGAGTCTCGCAAGGTGGCGAGCAGGTCGTTGCTGGGGTTTTCCCACCAGTCGACCTCACCCTTTTGCAACGCGCCGAGAGCGGTGCTGGCGTCCGGGATGACGTGCCACTCGACCCGATCGAAATTGGCGATTTTCGGACCGGCGGTCCAGTCGGGCGTGCCGCTCGACCGCGGCACGTAATCGGTGAACCGGTCATACACCACCAGCGAGCCGACCACGCGCTCCTTCGCGTTGAACTTGTACGGGCCGCTGCCGACCATTTCGGTGACCTGAGTGAACGCGTCGGTCTTCGCCAGCCGCTCGGGCATCATGGCGGGGAAGCTGGTGGGGGATTTGCCCAGTGCGTCGGGCAGCAGGGGGAAAGGGCGTTTGAGGCGGAACTGGATTGTCTTGTCGTCGGCCGCGGTCAGTTCGTCGGTGGCCGCCATCAGGGTCGCGCCGAATGTGTCGCGTTTCGACCAGCGCTCGATGCTGGCGACGCAGTCCCGCGCGAGCACCGGCGTGCCGTCGTGGAACTTCAGGCCCTCACGCAGCGTGATCTTCACCAGCCTGGCGCCGTTCTCGGCGGTCATTCCGGCCGCCATTTGCGGGCTGGGTTTGAACGAGCCGTCGGTGCCGAACAGCGTGTCGAAGATCATGTAGCCGTGGTTGCGCGTGACGTAAGCGGTGGTCCAGATCGGATCCAAAACGGTCACATCCGACTGCGGAACAAATTTCAGCACCCGGTTATCCTGGGCTTTCGCGATAACCGGCGCCGCGATCGTGGCGGCGGAAGCCGTGAGAAAAGTGCGACGGCGCATCCTGGATGGATTCCTTCAGGCGGGGGGCGTGATTTGCTTCGTCAGATCAGCCATGAGTTTCGGCGCGACGGTGGCCTTGCCGGTGTTCAGCAGCCAAAGTTCCAGCACGCGTTTATCGTCGACGCGAGAATTAACGCCGCCGCGGATCCAGCCGCGATAAACCACCCAGCGCTCACCAGCGCCATCCCGCGCCATGATGCCAGCATAACCCGCGCGACGGCCCGGAGGACCAACGGACACGCTCGGCACCGGCGACGCGGCGAGTCTGTCGTAGAAGGTTTGTTCCTGTTCCGGCGCCAAGGTCCAGGTGGGATCGGGATCGCCCGAGGACATCAGCAGCGTGACGGCGATGGTCATGGGTCGCACTTCCTTGTTCAGGCCGCGGCGGATGGTATCACGCGCTGGGCGGCCCGCCATCCCGTGGCGGATTCACCGCCTGACCGAGGCCGCGAACATCTCCGACAGCCAGCCGAAGAACGCGTGTGCCCCGCGCACGCGAGCGGCCCGCTCACTGCCCGGACCGACCAGTTTCATGGCGTCGCTGGTGATCTCCCGCAGCGAGGCCATGGCGACGATCCGCTGGCGGATGACTTTCTCCCACGCATCGTCGTCGATGCGAAAATACGTCGTGCGTTCACCCGGCCGGTGGCTGCGCCGCACCAGTTCGCCCACCGTCAGCAACCGCATGCTGGTCGTCAGTGAGGCGCGGCTGGCACCGATCGCGCCGGCGATTTCTCCGGCCGACTGTTCCGGCGGGTCGCAGATCAGCAGCCAGCCCAGGATGCGGCCAGTGATGGGCGGCAGGCCGAAATGTTGGGCGAAGGCGGTGGCGACGCGTTCGACCCAGGCCTGGATCTTGGCCTGATCGGCCTTCGTCGTCCTTCTGGCCGCGGATTTCGCCACTGGCATTGGCTTTCATAGGATGCTATGAATTTCAGTATGTGCTGAAATTGCTGGCATCTCAAGTCCTGATTGCATTGTACCAAACGGCGGAAGGACCCGGACGTGAATCGGCGCGTTTTGATGGCGGTCATCGTGCTCGCCGCGGTGGCCGGCGGCGGCTTTTGGTGGTGGTCCACGCGCAAGGCCGCGCCGGTTATGTGGCAGGGCTACGCGGAAGCCGATTACGTCAAGGTTGGCCCCACGCAGTCCGGGTTGCTCACCGCGGTCAGCGTGGCGCGCGGTGACGCGGTCGCCGAGGGGGCGCCGCTGTTCACCCAGGACGACACCGACGATCGCGCCGCCCGGGATCAGGCCGCGCGGCAACTCGATCAGGCGAAGCAGCAACTGGATAATCTGCTGCAAGGTGGCAAACCGACCGAAATCGCGATGGCGGAGGCGAATCTGGCGGACGCGAACGCGACATTGGTGCGCGCGACCGCCGATCTGGCCCGCGGTGAGGCGCAACTTTCCACCGGCGGCGTGTCGAAACAAAATGTCGATCAGATGCGGGCGGATTTTCGTTCCGCTCAGGCGAAGGTCGCGGGATTGACGGCGGCGTTGGCGCAGGCCCGCGCGCCGATGGGACGCGAGGGCGAGATCGAGGCACAGCGCGCCACTGTCGCCGCGTCCGGTGCCGCGCTGGAGATGGCGGAATGGCGGTTGTCGCAACGCCACGTGACCGCGCCGGCGTCCGGGCGAGTGGCCGATGTTCTGGCACGTCCGGGAGAGACAATGGCGGCTGGAGCACCGGTGGTGTCGCTGTTGCCACCGGCGAATATTTTCGTGCGGTTTTTCGTTCCTGAGTCAGCACTTTCAACACTGCATCGTGGCGATCCGGTCGCGCTGGACTGCGACGCGTGCGCGTCAGGTCTGACCGGAACGATCTCATTCATTTCGCCCACGGCGGAGTACACGCCACCGGTGATCTACAGCGAGTCGAGCAAGGCCAAGCTGGTGTTCCTGATCGAGGCAAGGCCACCGACCGACAAAGCCACGACATTGAACCCGGGTCAGCCGATCGAAGTACGGCCAATCGAAAGACCCGTATCGTGACAGGCGATCTGGTGATCGACGTGCACGATTTGCACAAGAATTATGGTGCGCGCCGGGTGGTTGATGGATTGACGCTCGCGGTCCCGAAAGGCGAGATTTGCGGCTTCCTTGGCGCCAACGGCAGCGGCAAAACGACGACGATCCGCATGCTGTGCGGCCTGATCAGGCCGGATGGTGGCGGCGGAACCTGCCTCGGCCTGGATATCCTGCGCGACGCACCGCGCATCCGGCTGCAGGTCGGGTACATGACGCAACGATTCAGTTTCTATGAGGACCTCACGGTCTTCGAGAACCTGGATTTCGTCGCGGCGGTCTATGAACTTCCCAACCGGCGTGAAGCGGTGACCGCGATCATGGATCGGATGGGGCTGGCGGACCGGGCCAGCCAACTCGCCGGGCAGTTGTCGGGGGGATGGAAGCAGCGAATGGCCCTCTCCGCCTGCGTTTTGCATAAGCCACAACTTCTGCTGCTGGACGAGCCCACCGCCGGAGTCGATGCCAAAGCTCGCCGCGAGTTCTGGGATCTCATCCACGACATGGCGGCGGATGGCATGACCGTGCTGGTCTCCACCCACTACATGGACGAGGCCGAGCGTTGCGGCCGCATCGTCTATCTGTCCGAGGGCAAACTGGTGGTGCAAGGCACGCCGGACGAAGTCGCGAAAGGCAGCGGCCTCGTGACCATGGAGGCTACCGGCACGAACCTCGACGAAGCCGCCCGCAAGCTGCGCGCGATGCCGGGGGTGGAGGCCGCCGCGGTATTCGGATCGGAGCTTCGCGTCGCCGGGATGGATCGCGCGGCGCTGGAACAGGCGACCCGATCGCTGGATGGAATGGAGTGGCATGACGTGCCACCCGGGCTGGAAGACGTCTTCATCCATTTGTTGAGCCAAACCGGGAGCGACGCGGTATGAACGGGTTTTCCTTCAGCCGCTTCCTGGCGATCTTGCGCAAGGAATGGATTCAGGTGCGGCGCGATCCATTCACGCTGCAGATGATCATCGCCATCCCGGTCGTGGAATTGTTCCTGTTCGGCTACGCGATCAATGCGAATCCGCACCATCTGCCGACCGGGTTGCTCTCCGCCGATCATTCCAAATACGAACGGACCATCATCACGGCGCTGGAGAATACCGGGTATTATGACATTCGTGAATTGTCGTCCGAGGTGGAGGCGGAACGCGGCCTGGCGGACGGCGATTTGCTGTTCGTGATAAACATTCCACCCAATTTCGAACGCTCGGTCGATCGCGGCGAGAAACCGGCGATCCTCATGGATGCCGATGCCACCGATCCGTCCGCGATCGGCAACGCGGCGGCCGCGTTGGCGTCGCTGACCACCGCGCTGGACCGGGACCTGCCGCCGCCGGTCCAGTCGCGGCCGGCCAGTTTGCCGTTTCAGTTCCAGGTCCACGCCCGCTACAACCCCGAACAGCTCACTGTTCTGAACATCGTTCCCGGGCTGATCTGCATCGTACTGACGATCTCGACACTGTTCGTCACGACTCTGTCGATAACAAGGGAAACTGAGCGCGGCACGATGGAAAATCTGCTCGCGATGCCAGTGCGGCCGATCGAGGTCATGGTCGCCAAGGTCATTCCCTACATCGTCATCGGCTATGTGCAGGTCGTGTTGATCGTGGCCATCGCCGCGGTGGTGTTCGGCCTGCCGGTGCGCGGGTCCATTCTGCTGTTGAGTCTCGGTCTGGGCTTGTTCATCGCCAGCAATCTCGCGATGGGCATTACGTTTTCGACGATCGCGCGCAATCAGATGCAGGCGATCCAGATGGCGCAGATGATGTTGATGCCATCCTTTCTGCTGTCCGGCTTCATGTTCCCGTTCAAGGGCATGCCGGTGTGGGCGCAATGGGCAGGCGAGTTGTTTCCTGTCACGCACGCGTTGCGGATCGCCCGCGGCATCTTGCTGAAAGGCAACGGATTCGCGGATATCCTGCCGGAACTATGGCCGATCGCCGCGTTCACGCTGGCGGTCACGGTGATCGCGGTCTGGTGCTATCGTGATACGCTGGACTAATGGGTCACCCGCCGCCGCATCAACGAGAGCACGCCACGCTGTCAGCGCGGGACCACCGCGCTGTCATTGCGAGTTCCGCACCGGCCGGCAGGCCGACCCCCGCCGACGGAAACGTCATGGCCCGGCTTGTCCGGGCCGCCTAACCCAGACACCGTACCGCGACAGGTGGCCCTGACGAGCCGGGCCATGACGGGGTTTGATAATGGCGGCGGAGTATCAATTTCCCTGTTAGCGAAGCGAAGCAATCTCCCAGTCCCCCGCTGATGGAGATTCCTTCGCTTCGCTCGCAATGACAGTGGGCAGAACGCTCCTCCTATCCGGCGAACTCCGTCACGTACCGCTGATTGATCTCGGCGAATTTTACCGGATCGAACCCGCCGTTCGCTTCCATATCGTGGATCGCCCGGAAGTAATCGCCGTTGCTGCCGGGAATGGTCCACTCCAGTAGCTTGCCGTTGGCGCTGGTGACGTTCTTGAACGTATGCATCGTGCCGCGCGGCACAAACACCATCGTGCCTGGACCGACCGTCGCGTCCTTGTCACCGGCGGTCAACGAGTAAGTGCCTTCCAGAACATAGAAGAACTCGTCCCGATCATGATGCAGATGCGGCGGCGGGCCCTCACCGGGTTTGATATCGGCGACGATCGCGGAGAACTGGCCACCGGTGTGTTCGCCGCCGATCAGCACTTTCATGTCGATGCCGAAGGGACGAATCGCCTCCGCGGCTTCCGGCGTGGCGATTCGCGGAGTCAACGCGGCGGCTTTGGTTTCCGAAGTCATGGCCTCGCCCCCTGTGATTTCGATTGCACCCGAAAAGCGTAGCGCACACGGCCACCACGCGAAAGAAGTTTGTGCGCGGGGCGATCCGGTCAACCTGACGTCATTTGTTGTCCGAACACGATCCGGTGGCCATCCACGGTCGTCACGACGATCTCCCGCATCCCGTATGGCTGATCGATCGGCGCGGAGCAGTCGGCGCCGCCCGCGGTGATCTCCGCCCGCGGCGCGTCGACATCATCAACGTTCAGGTAGCCAAACCAACTATGCGAACCGATCTGGGTGGGTAGCAAATCGTTTGGGCAATGACCCAGCATCACGCGCGCATCGTCCCGCTCGACCAGCCGCCAATCGGTCGCCTCTTCCCACTGGACCTTAAATCCCAGCACGTCGCGGAACCAGGCCGTGCTGCGATCCAGGTCCCGGACCGCGAGCACAAAAGCCCAGGTGGCGATTTTCGCGGGCATCGGGTTCAGGTTTTGACGCTGTCCCACCAAGGGCAAACGCCATCCATCGTCTCGAAATTTCCCGCGATCACCCTTACCGGTTCGCGCTTCCCATCCTGGGCAGCCTGCAACTTCATCGCGCGAGCTTTTTCGCGTTGGTCTTCCGGCAGCCAGGCGCGGTCATGTCCCCACAGACTGGGTCCAACGGTCACCTCGGTCGGCGTCCAGTCGCCTGGGGTCACCGTCCTGCCGCCCCAGCCATATTCCAGCATCCAACCCGACGGCGATTTCAGATAATACGACATGACCGTATCGTTCGGGTGGCGGCCCAAAGTGGTCATGATCTTCTCCGGCTCGCCCAGAGCGATGTCATACCCCTGACCGACATCGTCCAGCGAGTACAACTCGACCATCAGATGATGGAGGTCCTGTTTGCCGGTTTCGATCAACGCCACACTGTGATGCCGTGGATTGACGTGCATGAAATACGCCCGGAACGGAGTCGTGATGAAATCGCTGACCCCGAACCCCAGCACGTCGTGATAGAAACCGAACAGGTCGTCGATGTTCTTCACGTGGAACACCGCGTGCCCCATTCCCAGCGGCCCAGTACGGAAGCCGGAGATCGAGCGTCCAGGCTGGAACGCGTCGGACGCGACGTCCGCCCCGTGGAAGGCTTCGAGGCGATTGCCCGCCGGATCGGCGAAGCTGATCAGTTCGCGAACGAAGCGTTGATCCGCCAGCGCGGCGGGCTCTCGCCGCACCGCGACGCCGGCTTTTTCCAGCCGTGCCGCCAGGGCCTGTAACGCCGCCGCATCCGCCACCTCCCAACCGAAGTAGCGTTCGCCCTCGGCCAGCGTGCGGTCGATCACCAGCCGCTGCTTGCGATCGTCCATGCGGAAGGCGCGGCCAGTGTTGCCGCGTTCGACCATCTGCATGCCGAGCCATTTCGTGGCGAAGTCCGACCATTCGTCGACGTTCGACGCGCCGACGCCCATGTAGCCGAGTGCCTGAATTTCCATGATCTGCCTCCCGCTTAAGCAACCAGTATACGCCATCCGCCTACGTTGCGGAAACCTTGTCGAGCCGGCGCCTGGGCATCGGTGGCGCCGGATACCGTCCCGCGACCGCGTTCCAATACGCCCAGGACCGGGGGTCGATGATACCCGGGGGTGCGTTGTCGAGAGCTTCGACGAAATCCGTGTCCGAGACGTAGCGGCGGACAATCGCCAGGTCCTCCGGCGTCGCGTTCGACATGACGTAGGCCATGAAGCGGATGGGGTTGCTCAGTGCCTTGCGCGGCGGCTCAAACCACACGATGCGGCGTGCCAGCGCTTCGGTCTCGGCATTCAAGGGGATCGGCTTCAACGTGAGACCACCTCCGGGAGCCTCGCCGGATCAACCACGCGCGCCGCGGCGACGAGGCGCAGCCTGATCTCGGGAGGCAGATCGGCCAGATCGCCGTCATCGAAATACGACAGGGCCTTCAGGGTGATCAGCGGATTGAAGCTCGGTCCGTAAATCGCCCGCGCGGCGGCCAGTGCCGTTGCCAGACCGATACGTCCGTCGGTCAGGATGGCATCGATGTCGATATAGTCCTTTGCCTCGGCCCGCTGTTGCACAACAGAAGCTTTTGTTCCCGCGAGATCCAGCAAGGATGCGACCCGTAAACCATTGCCGGCGGCAATCAGCGGCGGTCGCAGCCGCCTCAGGCCGGGCACACCGAAAAACGACAATTTCACGGGTCCGTCCCGGTCGAGGATGACGCCGAGCGTGTTCGGGGCCTGCTGGATGATCGCCGCTCCGGCCAGCAGCGGCAATTGAACGGCCAATTGTCGCGGCTCGAACGTTTTGTCGCCGAAAAAGTAGAAATCAACCGACTGCCGATGCCCGAGATACAGCGCGAGGCCAGTGCCTCCGTAGAGCACGAATTCCTCTGGCACCGCGCCGAGTTCGTCCCAAAGCACCCGTTGCGGGCGCGGCAAAACATCAAGGCGAGGCTCAAAGGGAACGTCTGAAGTCATGCGTTGATCTGGTGCCGTCCATCAGGCCGGTCAGGCGAGAACCGGCGGTATCGCGTCCGAATGCCCGTACCATCCGGTTTTCCGAAGGTCTCAGTATACCCCCCGCGGTCACCAAACGGGAAGCGTCCCCGTGGGGCTTAACCCGCCATTAAGCATTCCGGCCGACACTCCCGCCCGCGCCCGTCGCGCCAGGATGACCCATGAGCCAGACCGCCCTGATCGACCTGTCAAACGTCAGCGTCATGTGCATCGACGACGACGCCGTGATCCGCTCCGTCATCCGCTTCGCCTTGCAACGTCACGGTTGCCAGGATGTAGTGCAGGCGCATGGCGGGACCGAAGCGCTCGACCTGTGCGCCGGACGGGGTTTCGACCTGCTGATCTGCGACTATCAGATGAACCCGATGAACGGTCTCGATTTCCTGCGCGAACTGGCCAAAACCGGCCTTGGCGAAAACTGTCCGGTGATCATGCTCAGCGCCGAGACCAACCCGGCGACGATCGAGGAGGCGAAAACTCTGGGTGTTCGCGCCTGGGTTGGCAAACCGGTCTCGGTGCAGACTCTGGTGGAGCAGGTGGCCGCCGTACTGCGGGTCACGGGGCAGGCCGTCAACGCCCCGCGGGACGCCGAAATGGATGCCATCGCCGAGCGCCATCACGCCCGCCTGATGGCCGCGTTGCGCGCCGCCGAAGAGGCCGCGCAAAGCCTTGGCTTCCGCCCTCGTGAGGCGGGGATTCTGGCGCAGGGCCTGCATCGTGTGCTCGACCAGGTCGGCGAGCAGGCGCGCACGCTACGCTACGGACTGCTCGCGTTGCTGGCGCAACGGGCGATCGATCTGGTCGCCGCCGTGGAGCGCAACCCAAGCGGTGGCGCCCGGGCCAGTACCGCCATCTCCCGCGCCCTGAGCACTCTGATCACCGCGATGAAACGGGTCGCGCATAACCGTATGGAAGGCGATGGCGGCGAGGCCGGGTTGAAGCTGCTGACCATGATCGACGGCATCACCGCTCCGGTGCGCGCCAGTTTGGGGTGAGCGGCCTGCCAACCGCGGTCCCTGGACGAAGGTCCGGGCGCGGAGCGATGATCCGCGCTTCCATCGCGGGAACAGGACCATGTCTGACTTCGTCGGCAAGCGCATTGTGATCACTGGCGGCGCCGGCGGTATCGGTGTCGAGACCGCCCGCGCCTTCATGGATCAGGGCGGCCACGTCATCATGGTCGATATCGACGAGGAACGGCTGCTCCAGGCCGAAGCGGTACTGGGCCGCGTGCGTCTGGGCCTGCACCGCTCGGCGCTGGACACGCCGGAGGCCTGCGCCGCGGCGATCGAGGCGGCCGGCGCGCCGGTGTACGCGCTGATCCACCTCGCCGGGTTGTTTGAGAAAGACGCGATGGAGGCCGACGACCACTCGGTCTGGGACCGCGCGATCGGGGTCAATCTGACCAGTGCTTACGACATGGCGGTGGCGTTCTCGACGCGGTTTGCCAAGGGGGCGTCGGATCGAGAACCAGCGCGGATCGTGTTCACCAGTTCGGTGGCGTATCGCCGAGGCAGTGCCGGTTACCCGCCCTATGCCGCCGCCAAGGCGGGGATCGTGGGGCTGACGCGTTCTTTGTCTCGGCGGCTGGCGCCAGATGTGTTGGTCAACGCGGTGGCGCCCGGGCTGATCGACACGCGCATGGCGGCGGAGACGATCGCCGAACGCGGCGAGGCTTACCAGCGGGAGATCCCGTTACAGCGCTACGGTCATCCGTCCGAGGTCGCGACGGTGATCCGGTTCCTGTGTTCTCGGGACGCGTCATACATCACCGGGCAGACGATCACGATCGACGGCGGGATCACCAACGCGTGAAGTCCGAAGTATCCGCGATAACCGCGACCTGCGGAGATCAAAGAATGCCGCGGTCCTGGCCCGGTCCGAACACACGCGGCACGTGGACGTCGCCAGCCGTCTCGTCGCGACCAGTGTCAGGACGCAGCCGGTACAGCGCGCGGTAGCCGCCGTCGCGGGGCAACTCGCGAACGCCGGGATGCTGGCCGGCCGGATGCGGGCGAGGATGCTGGCGTAGCAGCTCGATCGCTGCCCACACGGCCGTCAGCGTCCGCCGAGCCGTCGGTCCGGCGCCTGGCTGGGTTAGCCAACGTGTGGCCGCGCCGAGGTCAACAATCGCCTTGTCGGCGTAGTGAAGCTCTCGCGGAACGCTGCCGCCGGGTCAGCGGCCGGAGTACGGGACAGGCAACTCGTGGTCGGTACCAATACTGTCGATCCATGCCTTCACCTTGGCGGAGTCAACCATGCGGCCAGCGGCCCAAACGATTGACCCATCCCGACACGCCTCAACGTCATCCCCCGGCTCGATCGGGGGATGACGGGTAGGGTGAGAGTCAGTCATTTGGGCCGCTGGTATAAGCCGAAAGGCGGGACAAAGACCTGCTACGCTGGTGAGGAATTCGTACGTCAGTGTGACAACACGTCTCAAAGCCCGGATCACGCCAGCGTCAGATCCGTCGTCCTGAACGTCGCGGCGGCACCGCTGACCTTCAGCAAGCCATCCCCAACCGAGAACACGCCGCCCGTTTTCACCTGGTAGATGTATTCGTCCCCGCCGAACGCGAACACCGCGACCGTCTTCGCGGTCATCAGCGCGGCCACGTCCTGGGTGGCGGCGAGCAGGCTGGCGGCGCCGGCGACCGCGCTCGCGATGACGCCGGCGGAGACAGACGTCATGGTATAACTCGCGTTCAGGCCGTTGAGATCGATCCGCGTGGAGCCAGCAGTGTAGCCGTTGAGAATGTCGAGATCGGAATTCAGCGTGGTGCTGTTCGATATATCCGCCGCGGAGATGAAACTCAGGCCCTGGCTCACGGCGGAGGACTGGGTCTGCACCAGATCCGAACCGCTTCCAATGGAGATCACGTTGCCAGCGACAGCACCGTTGAACTGCAACGTATCGTTGCCCGATCCGTCGGACATTTTGACAGCGCTGGTGGCCAGGGTCGCGTTGAGCGTGTCGTCGCCTGCGCCGCCGATGATCGTCGCCGGCGGCTGCAACGTAAGCGTGGAGACAGACAGATTGCCCGTCGCCGCGGAGCCGTTGATTGTCGTGATCGCAGTGCTCGCGTTCGTGAGGGACAGGGCGGCGCTGCCGGTAATGGTGATGGCGGTGTACTGCGTTTGGCCGGCGCTGACCGCTACGGCCCCGCCGTTCGCCAGCGTCAGTGTCCCACCGGTACTCGGCGAGCCGGTGACCGAGGCGATATACGCCGTCGTCGCGTTCTCTCCGGCGGTGACGGACGCATCGTTCAGCGATATGCCGTCCACGCCGTTCAACACGGTGTGGACCGCGGTGTCATAAGCCGCGACGTTGAAGTTGGTCGCTGACGGTCCCGTGCCTTCCAGTCCGGCGGTGTTTGTTCTGGTTGTGAAATCAAGCGCGACGGTGATCTTGTTCTGCACCTCGGTCGCGTCGGTCCCGGTGGCGCCGTTCGCGATCGCCAGCGCCGCCGCGCTGAGCCCGACCGCTCCACTGGTGATCTGACCGACCCAATAGGCCGCGCCGGCCTGGTCCTCCGCACGATCAAACAAGTTTTCGTAAACATTGGCGATGAATGTCGTGAGCCCCGCCTGGGCGGCCGGCGTCGTCAGATTGATATTGGTGTTCGCCAGGAATGGATAGATGGCAATCGTCTCCGGCTGCGGTGTGAAGGAGTTGGCGATGTTGCTTAGCGCGGTTGACGCACTCTCTCCTTGTGCCTGCGCCTGGGTGTTTTGCCCTGACCAAAAGGCGAAACCGGCTCCATCCGCGGCGCGGTTGAAATAGGCGATGTAAATCAGTTCGAGCTGCTGACTGATGTTGAGAGCGGGAATAAGGCCAGGGTTTGCTGGCGCCGAGGCGGTGACGGTGGTTGCGTTGTTCGAGGCGGATAGCCCGGCCGAATCCGATACGTTGATCGCGAACGTTGTGGTGCCGGTCTGACCAGCGGTCGGGGTGAACTCCAACCCGTCCAACGCCGCGGTGACCGAAGTAGCTGACCCGGAGACGCCGTACAGGCCAACTGCCGCCGTGTAGTTACCACCGCCGAGGTTGGACAGCGTCCCATTCGCCGCCGCTGATAGTGTAACGGTCACGTATTCAGTCTGGCCGGCGTTCGTATCCGCTATCGCGACGTTCGAGAATGGCGCGACGGGCGTTTGACTGGTCGCTGTTTGGCCGCCGACGGTACCGGTGATTGCCGGGCCGCTTGAACTACTCTGGGTCATGGTTATTGCTCCCGTGTCGATGAGTTGTTGACTGGCCGTGAATTTAAGTGCCGAGGCACTCATGTCGGTGACCGTGATTGACGCCAGTTGATTGGCAAGCAGAACGGATTCCAGAACATCGATGTTGGCCTCGATGTTGGCGGCGGTATCGGAAACCGCGAACTTCAGGGTTTCATGAGGCGAAACCGCCAGTTGTTCCGCGGCAGGCATATTCGCGATCGTGACTCCGGTGACGTTGACGGTGAAAGGTCCGGTAATCGCCTGGAAAACGACATCGGCGGCGGCATAGTTTTGAAACGTTGTGTTGAACGATGGAGACGCCTGATCGGTTATGGCTATTGAGGAAAATGAGTACGAATTACTCCCCATGTAAAACTCGTCAAACGATGTCGGGGTGGCATGGGGATGGGCGAGAATGGTGGCGATTCCGGCCGCGATGTTCGCTTCCGTATCGGAAACAGCCAGGTTCGTGATGTAGACATTGGAATTCTCCGCCGCGATGGCCTGGCCAGGCGGCAATGTCCCGGTCACGATAATTTGAGGAAGACTCTCCAGCCTGGTATTTCCTCCGGCCTGAAGTTCGGAAACAAATTGTGCGTCGCCGGTCAATTGCGCGGCGGTCAGAGTCAAGGTCGGCCCAGGTTCGCCCCATGCACCGCCTTCAATCGTGATCGAGCCGACGTGTCCGGAAGTACTCAACGTCTGGAGGGCGCCGATATTGTTCTGGATGTTTGCCGCCGTATCGACAATATTCACCGACACATTGGATTGCCCCGCGAATTGTGAAGCATTGGCGACCGTCGCATCTGGAATATCGATCGTGTAGGCGCCCTGGAATAATGAAATTATCGAACTATCTGAAACGTATTGACTTGATGGAATTGAAAGCGCCGGTTTCGATGAATCGGTGAAATCCACCGCGCTGATTGTCCCGGCCGATGCGATTGGGTCAAGCGCGTCCAGATTGGCCAATACGTTCGCGGACGTGTCTTGCAGTACCGCCGAAGCACCCAGACTGAGGCCTTGCTTAACCGCATTCAGAACCTGCGCGACGGTGTATGTCGCCATGTGTGCGTCTCCGGTGTCCCACCTTGTGAACCGCGCCAAACGACGATGTCACCGTTTGGTCTGCTATCTGCTTTGGTAGAGGCGAGTTTTTCGAACGGCGTGGGCGTTCAAACCGGCCGTGACCCTTTCGGTTGCTTAAAGTTCATCGATACGGCGTATGCGGTTATGTAAAGTCAAATTCCGCCTTGTTGGCGTAACCCGGCTTTCTCGGCCCTTACCGCCGCTCCGCGAGAGCAACCTATGGCGGCCTATTCCTCCGTTCAATAAATCTCGAATACACGAATAGTAACGCACAGTGACACGCTCTCGTCCGCTGACCTGCTCAATGGGAATTGGACAAAATGAGCGCACGTGGAGGCGGGGCGCGACAACCCAGGCGCGAGGCGAACCCCGACGCGCATGACAACCGACCCGCCTCCGCCGCTTTCCCCGCGCCGGTGACTCGACCGGCCCCACGCCCTCAAGCCACAACCACCTTCCCGGTCTTGCGGGGGCGGCCGCCTCGGTGACCGTTTTTCCGGGCACTGCGCCGCTTCGCATCGGAGGTTGATTTGCCGCCACGGCTCGCGAAGATCGCGGCGACGGTCTTCGCGGGCAGCATGGCCGGCAGAAGCGCCGTCATCAGTCCGTCAACGCTGATGTGGATATCGCGATCCTCAAGTTCGATCGCCGATCCGTCTGGCCAAATCTCCAATTTCGCCAGATCCTCTGGGGGCACGTCGCGCAGCGCGGCGATCCACGAGCGGGGGATCAGAAAGCCAGCCTGGCGGGTCGTTACGATTTCAATCGCGTCCTGTTCGGTAATGTAACGAACGGAGCGAGCGCGAATTTCCGTCTCCGCCGCCGCTCGGCCTGAGGCCAGCGCCGCTTCATACTCGGTGCCGGTAATCCGGTGGGTGGTCACGGACGTGCCCTCACTTCCAACGTCGTAGCGTCCTCAAAGTCTACCCAAAGCAACTCCTGGTCCGGGTCGTACCTGGTCTCGGCGATCCGTTTCGCATCCGCCACGGGCACCGGCGAAAGTTCGACCCGATCAGGCGTCAGCGCGACCAACCACCGATGGTTCAGACACGTTGTCCCCCGCGTTTCCCACCAGCTTCGCCGACAGGCGGGTAATCCGGCCAGGACGTCATCCAGGAGGCGATTCACCGTTCGCCGGAGCGGAGCATTCCGCGACGGCGCGATACTCAACAGCGTCACGGCGCCGCCAAGGTAGGAAAACTCCACGCGTGCTATCCAACCTTCGCCCCGATGCCGGGCATGAACGTGCGGCGGGCAGTGATCGTTCGAGAACACGTGGATCACGGCACCCGTGCTGTCGGAGGTGAACACCCGGCTCATTCGCGAAGCTAATCCATCGGGTTGGGTTTTTCAAGCGGTTTGTTCGTGGCGAGGGACGACGCTGGCGGCGCAATGGCAAGAGAATGCCATGAGAGGGGCCAAAAGACCGGGGCAACGCCGTTTGTTTCGCGCTAAATTCGCGTAAAGCCATTCGAGGTGTGGCTACACACGCAACCGACCAAAGCCTCGTCGGCCGCTATAATATCGAAAAAGCGCCTGCGTATCTATCGTGACCGGTATCGACTCCGGCACTGGGAGGAGCGACCTTGAGTTAGCGGGCGAGCCTTGAGAATTCGAGACATCCAGGTTTCGTCAACCCCGTAACACTACAAGGAATGTGAAAAGGAGGTCTTGATGAGTGAAGGTCAGCCCGACAGTCGCGGTCCCTGCGACATATGCGGGAACGACGCTGTCTACAAAGGGAACCCAAATCGGCTCATGCGTGATTGTCCTAGGTGCGGAACGTACGAGTTCCGATCGGATGTGGCTAACGGACTGCCAGTTGAATGGCTGAAAAATAAGGCTCCACAACACTTCGTGACACTTTCCGGCTGGATCCGCGACCAGAATGACGCTGGCACTGAATTTGTGGCTATCACGCCAGATGTTTTGCGTCGCGTAAGCCAAATGAGGTTGCCGGGGTTACGCGACCGTGCAGCGCGGGCGCTTGTCGCAATTGCAACGAAATACCCGAGTGTTGAAAGTTCTTGGACCTTACGTGGTCTCGCGGAGGACTTAGAACTGCAGGCGCGATCATATTCCGCCGATGCTGCTTCGGCCTGGGTGGTAATGTGCCTCCTGATTGAAGAGGGATACTTGCGTAACCATGGTGGGGGAGGTGGTATTTCGGTAAGGGGACTCCTTGAAGTCGAGTCCCTGGAGAGAGCGACTTCGGACTCAGCTCAAGGGTTCGTGGCGATGTCGTTTCATGACAATCTCCGCGATGCGTGGATTAACGGATTCGATCCAGCCATTAGAGCGGTTGGTTTCAATCCGCTCCGGCTTGACAACAAAGACTACGTGGGCGGTATCTCGGATCAGATTATAGCGGAGATTCGTCATTCGCGTTTTGCGATCGCGGACTACACGGACCAAATCAATGGCGTCTACTTCGAGGCAGGCTTCGCACTCGGACTTGGTCTCACGGTTATTCCGACCTGCCAAGCTGACCAGTTTGATAACCTACACTTCGATATTCGGCACCTTAACACGCTGAAGTGGCATGAGCCCAGCGACCTTGCTGAAAATCTTGCAAGACGAATCCGTGCGATCATTGGAACCGGACCATTCTATATGGAAACGGAGAGGTGAACCTGCCAAGAGCAAAAAAGAGGGCGTGTGAAGGGCCGGTGGCAACGGGTCTCATCACTGACCCGGATGGTTGGGTCTGCAACAATTGAAGACTCCTGAGGTCCCGGATGACCATCGGCCCGATCCACATTTCGATCGGCCAAACCTGGATCATACCAAGCCGCTTCCCGTTCTCCCGCACCCCGTCCTATACCACCGCACCGACCGCCCCGAATCGCGGCCTCCCCCGGAGTCTCCTTGGCCAAACCCACCACCCGTTTCGTCTGCCAGTCCTGTGGCGCCGTCACGCCGAAATGGGCGGGCCGCTGCGAGACCTGCCTCGAGTGGAACACCGTCGAGCCCGAGGCCATCACCCCCCGTCCCGGCGGCTCCGCCAAAGCCCCCGCCGCATCCAGCGTCAGCTTCGTCGGCCTGCGCGGCGACGTCGCCCCGCCACCGCGCGCCGCTACCGGCATCGCCGAACTGGACCGCGTGCTTGGCGGCGGACTTGTCCCTTCATCGGCGGTGCTGGTCGGAGGTGATCCCGGCATCGGCAAATCCACTCTGCTGCTGCAAACCGCCGCGAAACTCGCCGCCAGCGGCAAGCGCGTCCTCTACATCACGGGCGAGGAAGCGATCGAGCAGGTCCGCCTGCGCGCGCGCCGGCTTGGCGTCGCCGACACCGCGATCGAACTCGCCGCCTCGATCAACGTGCGAGACATCACCGCCTCCCTGGAACGCGCGCGGGACGCCACGCTGGTGGTCATCGACTCGATCCAGACCATGTGGCTCGACGCCATCGACAGCGCGCCGGGCACCGTCTCCCAGGTCCGCGCCTGCTCGTTCGAACTGATCCGCGCCGCCAAGGCCAACAACTTCGCCCTCGTGCTGGTCGGTCACGTCACCAAGGAAGGCGGCATCGCCGGCCCGCGCGTGCTGGAGCACATGGTCGATGCCGTGTTGTATTTCGAAGGCGACCGCGGCCACCAGTTCCGCATCCTCCGAGCCGTCAAGAACCGCTACGGCGCCACCGACGAAATCGGCGTGTTCGAGATGACCGACGTGGGTCTCGCCGAGGTCGCCAATCCCTCCGCCCTGTTCCTCGCCGAACGCCGCGGCAACATCGCCGGGTCAGCCGTCTTCGCGGGCCTGGAGGGTTCAAGGCCCGTGCTGGTGGAAATCCAGGCACTACTGGCGCCGAACGCGGGAGGGTCGCCGCGGCGGTCGGTGATCGGCTGGGACAGCGGCCGGCTGTCGATGCTGCTGGCGGTGTTGGAAACACGTGCGGGCGTGCGGCTGAACATGACCGACGTCTGGCTCAACGTCGCCGGCGGCCTGCGGGTCAACGAACCGGCGGCCGATCTGGCGGTCGCCGCCGCCATCGCCTCGGCCGCGTTCGACACCCCCACCGCGCCCGGCACGGTGTATTTCGGCGAGATCGGCCTGTCCGGGGAGGTGCGGCAGGTGGCCCAGTCGGAGGCGCGGTTGAAGGAAGCGGCGAAGCTGGGGTTCGACTCGGCGGCGCTGCCGCGGCGAATCGCGCACGGGAATCGGCGACTCGCCGCACCCGACGGGCTGGTGCTGGAGGAAATCGGCCACATCGCCGACCTCGTCGCGCGATTCGGCGCTGATTCCACGCGGCAAAAAGCGTCGTGACTTTCCAGACACCGGAAAACCACGCAGAAGACGCCGCGAACAGGAGATGGCGACGGGATGACGGCGGTCGATCTGGGGGTACTGGGTGTGATGCTGGTGTCCGGCCTGCTGGCCTTCTCCCGCGGACTGGTGCGAGAAATCCTCAGCATCGGCGCCTGGGTCGGCGCGGCGGTGGTGGCGCTGGAATTCCTGCCGGCCGTGCGGCCCCTGATCGAGCCGCACTTGCCGTCGCCGGAGTGGACCGATCCCGTCGGCTACATCCTGTTGTTCCTGGTCTCGCTGATCGTGTTCACGCTGATCGCCAAGACGATCGGCGGCATGGTGCGAGGCTCGGCGATCGGTGGAGTCGACCGCACCCTGGGCCTGGTGTTCGGCTTCGCGCGCGGCGCGGTGCTGGCGGTCGTGGCCTATATCCTCGGCAGCATGGCGATCCCGGTGGATCGCTGGCCCGACTCGGTCCTTGATGCACGGTCGCTGCCGTATATCTATAACGGTGCCGATTGGACGGTGCGGCAATTGCCGCCGGAATACCAACCCAAGTTGCAGCCGCCACCTTCGCGCACGGCGGCGGTGCAACCGATACTGAGCACGACTCCAACGGGCCGGGCAGTCGACCCTCCGCTTCGCAAATGACAGGAAACCTTCCGCATGGCCGAAGAGATCCGGGACAAAGCTGAAGACGCCAGACTGGAGAACGGCGGTGCCGACGACGACTCGCTGCACGAGGAGTGTGGCGTATTCGGTGTCTGGAATGTGCCCGATGCCGCGGCGGTGACCGCCTTGGGGTTGCACGCGTTGCAACACCGCGGCCAGGAGTCGGCGGGGATGGTCACGTTCGACGGCGAGAAATTCCACTCGCATCGTGGCCTGGGTTCGGTGGGCGAGAATTTCAGCGATCAGAAAGTGATCGACCGGCTGCCGGGCCGCATCGCCATCGGGCACAATCGCTATGCCACCACCGGCGAGACGATTCTGCGTAATGTCCAGCCGCTGTATGCCGATTTCGAGTTCGGCGGCTTCGCGGTGGCGCATAACGGCAACCTCACCAACGCGCATGTGCTGCGCCGGGCTCTGGTGCGCCGGGGCTGTCTGTTCCAGTCGACAACCGACTCGGAAGTATTCATCCAGTTGATCGCGATCAGCCTGTATTCCACCGTGGTGGACCGGCTGATCGACGCGCTGAAACAAGTCGTCGGCGCGTATTCGCTGGTCGCGCTGTCGAACGAGGCGTTGATGGGCGTGCGCGATCCTCTGGGCGTGCGTCCTCTGATCCTGGGACGCATCGGCAACGAAGGCACCGGCGGCTGGGTGCTGGCCAGCGAAACCTGCGCGCTGGACATCGTCAACGCCGACTTCATCCGCGACGTGGAACCCGGTGAGATCGTCATCATCAACGACAAGGGCGTGCACAGCGTCCGCCCGTTCACGCGCCAACCCGAACGGTTCTGCGTGTTCGAGTATATTTACTTCGCCCGCGCCAGTTCGCTGATGGAGGGCACCTCGGTCTACGAAGCGCGCAAGCGGATCGGCCGCGAACTGGCGATCGAGTCGGCGATCGATGCCGATATCGTCGTGCCGGTGCCGGATTCCGGTGTGCCGGCGGCGATGGGCTTCTCGGTCGAAAGCGGCATCCCGATGGAACTGGGCATCATCCGCAACCAGTATATCGGCCGGACGTTCATTGAACCGAGCGATCACATCCGCCATTTGGGTGTGAAACTGAAACATTCCGCCAACCGGCCGATCCTGAAGGACAAGCGGGTGATCCTGGTCGATGACTCGATCGTGCGCGGCACCACCAGCAAGAAGATCGTGGAAATGGTCCGCTCGGCCGGCGCGCGCGAGGTGCACATGCGGATTTCCTCGCCGCCGACGACACATTCCTGCTTCTATGGGATCGATACGCCGGACCGTTCGCAATTGCTGGCGGCGAGTCACACTGTGGACCAGATGGCGAAGCTGATCGGCGCCGACAGCCTGGCGTTCGTGTCGCTCGACGGGCTGTACCGGGCACTTGGCAAAGCGGGCCGCGATCCGGAGCAACCGTTCTACTGCGACGCGTGCCTGACCGGCGATTACCCGATCGCTTTGCCGGATCAGGCGGATAACGCCGACCGGCAATTGAGTCTGCTCGCCGAAATTCCGTGACGCCCGGCAGTCGTTCTGGCCTCGGCAAGACTCGGGGCTTTGCCCCGAGACCCCACCAAGAGGCATCGGTCCGCTCTTCGCGGCCCGATCCTCTTGGAACTCCACCAAGGGGCGAGGCCCCTTGGGACCTATTAATTTGGTTGGTTCTCTGGGGAGGGCCGACCGCGACCTTGCGAGGTCCGTGTCAGCCCTCCCCAGAGAACCAACCAACTGACAGATTTCAAAGGGCCTCGCCCTTTGACGGAGGTCCAGGAGGCAGAGCCTCCTGGCGGGTTTCAGGGGAGAGCCCTGAGCCCTTCCGAGACCCGAACGATTGATGCCCGCCGCGTTATCCGGCCGGGTGGCGCTGATCACCGGCGCCAGCCGAGGCCTCGGCGCGGCCGTCGCTGTGGAACTCGCGCGGCTTGGCGCGCACGTGGTGATCACCGCGCGCACACAGGGCGGGCTGGAGGACACCGACGACGCAGTCCGCGCCCTGGGCGGAACGGCCACGCTGCTGCCGCTGGACCTGCGTGAACCGGAGCAGATCGAGGCGATCGGTCCGAGTATTTTCTCCCGCTTCGGCCGGCTGGACATTCTGGTGCACGCTGCTGGCGTGCTGGGGAAACTGACGCCGGTCAGTCATGCTCTGGCCCAGGACCGGACCGAGGTGCTGGCGGTGAATACTCTGGCGGCATGGCGGCTGATCCAAAGCTGCGAGGCCCCGTTACGGCGGTCCGACGCGGGACGGGCGGTGTTCGTAACGGATGTGCGCGCGAGGGAGCCATTAGCCTATTGGGGCCCCTACGCCGCCTCCAAGGCCGCCGCCGCGACGTTGGTCCTGACATGGGCGGCCGAGGTCGGGTTCACCAACCTGCGGGTGAACCTGTTCGATCCGGGACCGATGCGGACTCGGCTGCGGGCGGCGGCGTTTCCGGGAGAGGACCCCGCGACCGTGCCGTCACCGGAGGGCGCCGCGGCCGCGTTGGCGGAGTCGTGCCTGCCGGGGGAGACGCGGAACGGTTGGGTGGTGCGGTTCGGATGACGGTGAATCGGCGACCGCGACAGGGCGATTGCCGAAATGGTTACATCGGATACCATTGGCCCCGCTGACTCGTCATCCCCAGGCTCCATCCACAGCGGTCCGGTTCATTGACCTGGGGGGAAATGGAGTAACGCTCGCCGATCATTCGATTCCGTCATGGCCGCCCTTGTGGTGGCCATTCACGGATTTGGCGCAGCCAGTCAGGACGTGGATGGCTGGGCCGAGCCCAGCCGTGACGTGGAAAAAGCGCCGTCGTCAACACGATATTTAACCGGACAGTCGTAGGCTCGATTCGGGGATGACGAAATCGTGAGCGCGGCCCGACTGGAAACCGCGCTAACTGTGCAGCGTGATCATCGCGCCGTTCGCCGACTGGGTGACCGCGAACGTGTCGCCGGCGAAACTTCCCGCCAGATGCAGGACGCTCACCTGTAGGCCCTGATCGCTCAGCGTCAGGTTGCCGGTCGTGGCGTTGAAGGACACGGCATCGACATTCGCCATCTCGATGATGTCGCCGATACCGAAGCCGGAGATGGAAGCCGCGGCCTTGACTCCATGCGCCAATGACAGCGTCGCGTCCGGGCCGATGAACGCGATGCCGGAAAGACCCAGTCCGGCGCCGGTCAGTTGCGGGCTGCTGTTGGCGGCGATCTGGATCGAGCCCTCACCGCCCACGTTGCCGTTCACCGTCAGCGTGCCGCCCGACGCGAGGATGGTGCCGTCGTCGTCGACGGCCGCGCCGGCGCGGGTGGTGACCAGGCCGTAGCCGGAAATCTCGCCGCCGGTCTGCATGTAGACGCAGGAGGCGGTGGCGCCGCCGGTGACGGTGCCTCCGGCGATGGTGACCAGGCCGCCGTTGCCGACTTCCAGCGCGTTGCCGGTCGTGAGGCTGGCGCCGGCCGCCACGCTGACCGAGGCGGTGCCGGCATCCTGTGACGCCGCTTCGCCGACGCAAAGCGCGAGGCCGACGGAAACGGAGGCTCCAGTGGCGATGGTCATGACGCCGTGGGAGCCGGCCTCGTCCGCCATGTCGACGCCGCCGCTGAAGGTCACCTTGCTGGCGCCAAGGACATTGAGCGTGCCCGAGCCGTCGTCGCCGATGAACGCGTGGCCGCTGTTGTTCCAGATCGCGTCGTTGATGGTGAATGTGCCGATGCCACCGTCTTGTTTGCCGATGTTGGCACTCCCTGTATTGATCACGCTGTGGACTGTGCCCGCGCCTTGCGCGACCATCGCGCCAACCGCGTCATTGCCGACGATCAGCACGCCGCCGTCGTTCAGGATCGCGCCGGGTGAGAAAGTCGCTGTCGCGCCCTCACAGATCATCAGTCCCTGACAGACGCCGACACCCGCCGTGTCGAGCGTTCCGGCGAATGTGATTGACTCGGGAGCGAGCATCATCAGGTTGTTGACGCTGAATGTGCCTGTGACCGGTGCGCCGACGTTCATGTCGATGAGCGCGGAACTGGTCGGGCCCGGGACGACGCCGCCGACCCAGTTGTTCGGGTCCAACAGATTGCCGGGCTGTCCTTTACCTGAGAATTTGATCGAGGCGGCCATGATGACGATCCTCCCGAATGTTAAATCATGGACGGGAGCTTAACATAAATAAACCGCATCCGTTGGCGAAACGGCGTTCACGGATTGTATCAAAGGGTGAACCGAATTCTCTCCTCACGTGAGCACGCCTTGCACGAACCCGCTGAATTCGTTGATTTCCAATTCTGGTCGCGCGTTATCCTGACAAGGTCTGAACTCACTGTTGGTTGTATGTCCGATGCAAGACATTGACCGGTGAGTTTATCCGCGCGAGCCGGGTTACAAAATCGTTTCAGGGTGCGGCGACGATCTTCTTGCCGATCAGCGTCGCGATCTCGGCGTCGGTGTAGCCGTGTTCGCACAGGACTTCGCGCGTGTGCTCGCCCAGTCGAGGGGCGTGGGCGCGTTTGGTGCCGCTTTCGAGGGGAGGGAGACCGGGGATGTTGGGCATTGGTATACGCTCGGAGAAGCCGGGCTGTTCGAGCCAGGAGATGATGCCGGTTGCGGCGACCTGTTCCTCTTGCAGGAATTCTTCATAGCTGTTGACACGGTAGTTCATGATGTTTCGTTCGGTAAACCGTTGCGCGAGCCATTCGGTGGATTTGGCTTTGAACACCGGACGGACCTCGGCGTAGAGTTCGTCCAGGTTGTTGCCGCGGGCGGTGTGGGTGGAAAAGCGGGTGTCGTGCAACAGGTCGGGACGTTCGATCACGTCGCAAAACGGTGGAAAATCGGTTGGACGCACCATGGTGACGTTCAATTGTCCGTCGGCGGTGTCGAATACGCCGTTCGGCATGCTGGTGCGGGTGGCCGCACCTCGTTCGAGGTATTGCGCGATCATGCGAATGACCGACAGCATGGCGCCGCCTTGCATCAGGCTGGCTTCGAGATAGCGGCCTTGCTTGACTTTTTGCCTCGCCTGGACATGCAACGATGTCGAAATGGCCTGGAAGCCGAGCAATCCGGTGAACATGTCGATCAGCGAAATCGCGATGCGGTGCGGATGGTGGTCGTGATCGCCGCGGTTCTCGTTGACGATGCCGATGAAGGCTTGCAGGACAGGGTCCATCGCCGGACGCGAGGCCAGCGGGCCGGTCTGACCGAAGCCGGAGATGGAATAGTAGAGGATGCCGGGCTGCTTCGCGCTGACCGCGTCGTAGCCGAAACCGTAACGTTTCATCGTGCCTGGACGCAGGCCTTCCATGAACACGTCGGCTCCGTCGATCAGGCGCCAGAGGATTTCGGTGCCCTCTTTGGTTTTCAGATCGACCGCGACGCTGCGTTTTCCCAGTGTGCCGTAGACGGAAAACGCGGAGTGGTCCTGGTACGTGCGGCCGAGGATGCGGGACCAGTCGCCTCCGGCGTGCGGGGTTTCCACTTTGATCACGTCGGCGCCGTGCTGCGCCAGCATCATGGCGCAGGAGGGGCCGGCGACGCCTCCGGTGAGGTCGATGACTTTCAGTCCCGCGAAGGCTTTGTCCCAGTCCATGGCGTCGGTCCGTTTCCACCCGGTTGATGTTGGAGGGAGGGTCGCCCAGTTGAGGCGCGGTGACAATCCTCGCGGCGAGGCAGGGTGCCTCATATTGTCATCGCGAGAAGCGCGGCGACGTCAAATGAGAGGACAATAAGACGTCGGACCTGCCCCCGGAACGGTTCGAACCGAATTGACCCATCTGCGTGAATCCGCATCATCCCTGGTCTGATCTGCGTTAAATTCCTTTGCCAGTCCAAACATCAGGGATTGGCCCGCGAAAAAGAATTCTAACGCAGATCAGACCAGGGATGACGCGGATTCACGCAGATGCTTCCGGACCATGTTCCGATCTGGGGAAATACCGATGGGAGCGGAATTACCGTTGCCTGGTTCCGGAGGGACACTCAATAACGACACGACGCGGCAGACTCGTCGTGCCGGGACGCCCTTCCGGCATCAACTCGTGACAACCTCGTCGTGTTCGGACGGAAGCCGCGCGATATCGGCCGTCTCGTCCTCGACAACGGAACTCCAGACGTGACCAAACTGGAACTCAACGTCGCATTGGGCGGAACTGATCGAGCCGAAGATTGGTTCAATCTTCGGGTAGTCTCGATGCGGCGCGAAGCCGTGGGCGCGGGACCAGGCCACCAGATCGTGCAACAATTTGCGCGCGAAGGCGGGATCGACCGGAACCATCGGTGTGGCGATTGACATTTGCTCCAGGTAGAACTCGAACTCTTTGCCGCTCAGAGAGCGCATGTAAACGTCTTTCACGCCCAAACTCCAGGCATCGAGCAGAAACACGGCCGCGGTAACGTGGGAGGGTGTCGCGCCGCGCGTCAGCACAAGCGTTCCCATGCCCACGTCAAACAATCCCTCTGACAGCAGGCAGTGCTGAATTGGATCGTTCTGGGCAAGGCGGGCCTGCCCGGCGGTCGTCCCAGCGTCCATTTCCGCCTTGCGTTTTTGCGCCACGACCGCTTTGCGGCGTTGATTCTTGGCGCCGCGACGGGCTGCGATGTTGACTGGCATGGGGAACCTCCAGCGACTCGAATGGAGACACAGGATACCTGGGGTGCGCATTGAGGTTCCAGACCCATCCTGTGTTATTTCTGTGGATAAGCGGCGGTGGAGCGCATTTCTCTCCCGGTGTTGGCCATTGACCCGGCGGCGACGGAAGCCGTCTCCCTCGGATGACGCCGAATTCAGTCTGTGCCAGAATGGGAGCCAAAGGAGATTCACGAATGTCTGACGAATCTGTCCTGCGTGATCTGTTCGACCGATGGGAACGGGTTTGGCATGAAGACCGATATGACCTGGTCCCCGATTGCGTTCAACCCGAGTATATTCGGCATAACGGAACAGGCGTCCGAACCGTAACGCGCGAGGCCTACGCGGCAGAAATCGCCAAGACCCGGCAAGAGCGACCGGATATACGAATCATCGCCTACGATCACTCGTTCGAAGGTGACCGCGCATGGTTTCGTTTGGCGTTGAAGTGGACTGATACACAGACGGGAGAGCCGCGCAGTCAGGCCTTTATGCAGTCTTACCGGATAGAGGACGGCAAGCTCGCGGAGACCTGGCTTGCCGTATTGCCGGTAGGTTCATCATGGACCGATGCACCGCGGGAGCACTGGACGAGCCGCCGCTAACCTCCCCTGACATTCTGACGCCAGGCTAAAATCAGGACACTACCCCGAGGACGCAGGATGCGACGTTCGTGCCGATTTGATGAGATACACGTTTGCCCGGCACCGGACGGTTTGCTTACGAAACTTTATCACTTTACAACCGTCGAACTCGCACGAGCCATTGTCTCAATCGGAATGGGGGGACGGCGATGAATGTTCTCAGCCACGCGCACGGAACGTCGGATATTCCGCTCCGCAATGAAACCATCGGCCAGGCGCTGGACCGCGCCGCCGCGTCCTGGCCCGCCCAGGATGCGGTTGTCGTCCGCGACCAAGGTGTTCGCCTGACCTTCGCCAGCCTGCGTGAGCAGGCACATCGGCTCGCCGCCGGCTTCCTCGCCGCCGGCCTGAACCCGGGGGACCGGATCGGCATCTGGTCGCCGAACCGCATCGAGTGGGTTTTGACTCATTATGCCGCCTCGTGCGCTGGATTGATCCTGGTCTGCGTCAATCCCGCTTACCGGCTGGCGGAGCTGGACTATGCCCTGAACAAGGTCGAGTGCCGCGCGCTGGTCACCGCCAATCGTTTCAAAACCACCGATTATATCGGCCTGTTGCGCACGCTGGCACCCGAACTCGCGCACTGTGCGCCCGGTGCGTTGCGCGCGGCGAACCTGCCGCATCTGACGACCGTCATCCACGTTGGGGACGACGACGAGCCGGGTTTCTTCCGTTTTGCGTCCGTCATGGAAATGGGCGGAGCCGCGGAGCGCGCGCGTCTGACCGAACTCGCGCAAACGATTCAGGCGGACGATCCGGTCAACATCCAGTTCACCTCCGGCACCACGGGCTCGCCCAAGGCCGCGACGCTGACGCACCAAAGCCTGCTGAACAACGCGTTTTTCGTCGGAGAGATCTGCGGCATCCATGCCGGCGACCGGTACCTGACGCCTCTGCCGTTGTATCACATCGGCGCCATGAGCTGTGTCGCGCTGCTGGCGCTGGTCCGCGGCGCCACGGTGATCTATCCCGGCGAGGCCTTCGATCCCGTGGCCGTGCTGGAAGCATTGCAGGCCGAGAAATGCACGGCTTTCGGAGGCGTGCCGACCATGTTCGTCGCCTTGCTGAACCATCCGCGGTTTCGCGAGTACGATCTGTCCACGCTGCGGACCGGTCTTGTCGGCGGCGCGCCCGCGCCCGAGGCGGTGATGCGCCGGATGATCGATGAGATGAACATGCGCGACGTGTGCAATGTCTATGGCATGACCGAGACCGCGCCGATCAGCCTGCAGACGCGGCCAGACGATGCGATGGCCCGCCGCGTCGGCACCGTTGGCCGGCCGCATCCGCATGTGGAAGTCAAGATCGTCGATCCCTACGGCCGGGTCGTTCCCCGCGGCACGCAGGGCGAAATCCGCACCCGCGGCTACTCTGTCATGCTGGGCTATTGGAACGGCGAGGACGCGACCCGTGAGGCCATCGATCCGGCGCGCTGGATGCACACCGGCGATCTGGGCGTGATGGACGAACACGACTATGTCACCATCACCGGACGCAGCAAGGACATGGTCATCCGGGGCGGCGAAAACATCTATCCGGCGGAGGTCGAGGCTTTCATCGCGCGTCACCCCGCCGTCGCGGATGTTCAGGGGTTCGGTGTGCCGGACGCGTTTTACGGCGAAGAACTTTGCGTCTGGATCAAACTGAAGCCGGGCATGACGGCGGCGGAAGACGACATCCGCGGCTTCTGCCGCGGCCAGATCACGCATTTCAAGATTCCGCGTTATGTGCGGTTCGTAGACGAGTATCCGATGACCGTAACCGGAAAAGTGCAGAAATTCGTGATGCGGGAAATGATGACGAAGGAACTCGCCGGGAACGGGTGAGGCCCAGGTCGGTCGATATCGCGCCCCGCCAGAGCCCGCGCATTCGCCTACACCGCGGCCAGGTTGTTCGGCAGTAGTTCATCCACGCTGAGACCCAGCAGCCTGGCGAGACGTTGATAAACCGATACGGAACCTTCTCGCTTGCCGTTTTCGAGTTGGGCCAGCCAGGGCTGTGACACACCGGCGGCCTGGGCCATGTCGGCTTGGGTGAACCCGCGATGCCTGCGCCAGAATGCCAGAGGCGTGGCGGCCGCCAGATAAGCGTCGACATCCTCGCCGGACAAGGTTTGCAATGTTCCGGCGGCGACGGCCCGCATCGCTGCCTCGGCGTCGCGCGCGTCGAGCAGGTCCTGGTATTCTTCCGCGGTCATCGTCACCAGACGCTGTCCGTCAGGCGAGATGGTGGTCTGGATGGTCATCGCCTAATTCCCTTCATCATAAACGCCGCCGCGAGGCCCAATTCGGACGACGGAGAACTCTGTCTGTCCGAAAACGAAGGAGACGACAATAAGACCTCGAACCTGCCCTGGAACGGTTCGAACCGAATTGACCCATCAGCGTGAATCTGCGTCATCCCTGTTCTTATCTGCGCTAGAATTCCTTTATCTGTCCAAGCACCAGAGATTGGCCCGAGAAAAGAATTTTAGCGCAGATAAGAACAGGGATGATGCGGATTCACGCTGATGCTTTCGGACCATGTTCCGATCCGGGGAAATACCGATGGGAGCGGAATTATCATTACCTGATTCCGGACGGTGGTCGGCGACGGAGGCCGCATTCCCAGGATGACGCGGAATCCCGTCCATGTCAGAATGGGAGATGATAGGAGGGAGGAACATGGCGCGACTCGATTGGTCTCAATGCCCGGCCGTCGAGAGCGTGGCTGACCGGGTCAGCGGCGCATGGGTGTTTCGCAATACCAGGATGCCAGTCGCGACGGTGTTCGAAAACCTCGAGGCGGGTGCAAGCCTGGAGGAAATCATCGAGCAGTTTCACCTGACACGGCAGCAGATTCAGGCTGTGCTCGAATTCGCCGCCCGCAGCTTTGATGCACCCGCCCCCTCTGGCGCGCTAGGTTTGGCTGATGCAGATTCTGCTTGAACATGGCATGGGCCGCGCGACCCTTACCGTGCTTTGCAGCGCGAGGCGGCATGAGAATATTGGCGAAATCGCGTACAAAAACGCCGTCAGCAACAGTAAGGCTCCGTGATCGATCGCGCGCACGCGGCGGCACCCCTGAGGGCAGCAGATATGGATTGGTTTAATCGGCAATCAGGAAATGTTTGGACTGCTTTGTTAATATTTGGAGCGCTCGTAGGGCTCATCGCAGCACTGGAACGGCGTGATGAGAATCGCAAAGAGAGGGTACGATCTTCCGACGATATCCGAGGGGAGATGCACACACGCGACACACAGCGCCCCCAACGCGATGCTCTCGAGCGCGTTGCAACGGCGATAGAAGGCCTTGAAACCCGCCAGAGCAACCAATCCGACAAACACTATCGAATACAGATAGTGAACGTTGTTATCGGAGTTCTTACCCTTTTGGCCGTCGGTTGCTACACTTGGCTGACTAACCAGATGCTGACCACTACCCGAGAATCTTACACGACTACGCAACGCGCTTTTGTAACTGTATCAGGCGTCGAAGCACATTCCACACCGAGAGGGAGTGATCCGCTCTTTATGATGACGCCAATTATTGAAAACAGCGGGGCAACCCCTACCAACCGGCTGGAATATAGTTACAGTATCGGCCCGGTCGGTATGAGGCCGACTCCATGGCTCAAGGAATTCTACCCCGGCGTTAAAGTGCCACTCGCTCCAAGTGACCCGGAATTCCTCTTTAAGATGATGATGGATGCGCGAGAGAAGGTGCCAAATTTCACTAACGACGATTTCCCACGACGAGACATAGTAGGGCCGAAATCGCGGATATCTGTCGATTCTCCATCCATTCAGCTTGCGGAAAGCAATATAAAATGTTACTCTGCCATGGGACTCGAATACGTTATATCGGGCGTCATTCAGTACTACGACATATTTCCCAAATCTCCCATGCATCAGACTAAGTTCTGTTTTATCATCTACCCATCCACTGATAGCAGTGGTGTGTTCCAGCCGAGATACTCCCACTGCTCGCACTGGAATTGTGCTGACGATGAGTGCAAAATTGATGAGGCTAGCTATTACAGAGATGTTAGCGCGGCATTCGCAAAAGCCGGGAAGTCCATGCCCCCTGATTTTCATGCGGGTCTTGGCCTTAGTCTGGATGCCGACGCTGCTCGAAAAAGCGGGGAACCTGATCCGGAGTCTTGCAAAACTGACAAATGATCTCCGTATTGTCGTAACAACCGCTGAGAAAGCCCTATCCTTTCCAACTTACCATAATGTATGTTCTGGCTTCTCCTTGTGGTTGAATGACTCTACAATCGCGCCGCTCATTTATCTGGCGAGCGAAGGATTGGATCCAATTGTCCAGCCTTTGCGAAGTCTACGGCAGCGCGATCCTGCTGCCCTAAAGCGCGGAGGATGACACCTCGGTTGAAGAAGGCCCTGGCATTGTTTGGGTCGAGCCGGATCGCCTCGTCGAAATCCTGAATGGCGCGATCCTGCTGCCCCAAAGCGTGGAGGACAGTACCTCGGTTGGTAAAGGCCATGGCATAATTTGGGTCGAGTCGGATCGCCTCGTCGAGATCCTGAATGGCGCGATCGTCTTTGGCCTTGCTAAAATAGGCATTGCCCCGGCCGCCAAAGGCCACGGCGTTGTTTGGGGCGAGCCGGATCGCCTCGTCGAATTCCTGAATGGCGCGGTCGTATTGGTTCTTGCGGGCATAGCCGATACCCCTGTTGGTGAAGGCCATGGCATCTCTTGGCGAGAGCCGGATCGCTTCGTCGAAATCCTGAATGGCGCGGTCGGGTTGGCCCTTGCTAAGATAGGCGCTGCCCCGGTCGGTGATGATATCGGCGTCCGTCGGCTTCAGCCGAATGGCCGCGTCGAAATCCTGAATGGCGCGGTCGGGTTGGCCCTTGCGGGCGTAGGCATGGCCCCGGTTGTAGAAGGCAGTGGCATTGTTTGGGTCGAGCCGAATGGCCTCGTCGTAATCCTGAATGGCGCGGTCGTCTTGGTTCTTGCGGACATAGCCAATACCCCTGTTGGTGAAGGCGTCGGTGTAATTCGGCTTGAGCCGAATGGCCTCGTCGTAATCCTGAATGGCACGGTCGGTTTGCCCCTTGCGGAGGTAGGAATTGCCTCGGGTGTAGTAGGCTGCGGCTAAACTTTCCCACGGTTCATGATTGGATTGAATTACCGCCGTGCAGCCCAAAATGCTGGTGTCAGGATCTGCGACCGTGCACCGTTTCCACTGTTGATCCAGGGCCTCGTCAGCGACCGCAGTAGCGCCGAAGACAGCGATGAAGAGCACGATCAATAATCGTGCTGGCCAGCCGCGCATGTGGACCCTGGCCGGGAGCACGCGGACCGACATTGCGTTCACGCGCCCGATCGCCGGTTTCCGTCGCTCCATGGCATGGTTTCCTGGATCAACGAAAACCATAGCACAGATATATTCGAATATTTAACATATTGGAACCTTCCGCAACACATTCACCCCTACCTCCCCTTCCACACCGGCGCCCGCTTCCCCAGAAACGCCTCCATCCCCTCCCGAAAATCCTCACTCCCGTAACACATCCGAACCAAATCCTCATCCGCCGGCAGCGCCTCCCGCAACCTCCGCAACCCCTCCTTCGTCGCCCGTAACGTCAGCGGAGCATTCCCCGCCACCAGCCGCGCCAACGCCTCCGCCCGAGCCATCAGCGCGGCAAAATCCGGCAACACCTCCGTCACCAGCCCCACCGCCAGAGCCTCCTCCGCTCCCAGCAACCGTGCGGTGAAAATCATCTCCGTCACCCGCCCCGGCCCAATCAGCGCCGCCAACCGCGCCACGTTCGCGATCGACAAACAATTCCCCAACGTCCGAGCGATCGGAAACCCAAACCGAGCCCCCACCGCCGCGATCCGCAAATCGCACGCCGCCGCGATCCCCGCTCCGCCGCCGGTGCAAGCGCCGGAGACCGCGGCGATCACCGGCACCGCGCACCGCTCCAACGCACCCAGCACCCGGTCCAACCGAGCCTCATAAGCGATCCCATCCTCCGCCGTGCGAAAGTCACGAAATTGGCCAATGTCCGTGCCGGCGGCGAACGCGCGCTCCCCGGCGCCGGAGATCACCAGCGCACGTGCCCCACCCGGATCGACGCTGATCTCCGACAACCGCTCGTACATCCCGAACGTCAGCGCATTGCGCGCCTCCGGACGGTTCAGCGTGACGAAGCCAATCCCGTCACGAATTTCGAACAGCAAATCCATCCGCCCACCCTGCCACGGGCAGAGCCGTCTGGCCCAGTACCCAGCCCTCCCACGACGTCAGCCACGGATCGTCCGGCGCCGTATCCGGCCGGTGTCCCACCAGCACGTTGATCACGCACAGCACGCCCAACAGGCAGTCGAACCGGTCCTCTCCGGCGGGATCGGCGCCGAACCCATCCCGCACCGCGTCCACCAGCGCCTCCGCCGGCACCACGCCCAGTCGAGCCATGGCCGCCAGCAACACCTCCGCCACCGCCGCCCGGTCGGACTGCCGCCGCTTGCTGCCGCGCAGGCGGATGCCCAGGTGACGCAATGCCTCGGCTGGATAGGTTTCCGCGATCGCGACGACGCCCGGAGCCAGCAGCGAGAGGAACGGACCCTCGAACGGCCACAGCCGCACGCCGCTCCCACCCAAGGCCAGAGCCGGCAGCAGCATGTCGCGCCACGCCGCGATCGCCGCTTTGCCGGATTGGTTGGCGCCCAGGGTCCAGAACAGAGGGGCTCCGGCGGGGCGTTCCGCGGTGGCTCGATCGCAGGCACGCGACAGGCCGGACGCACCACCCAGACCCAGCGCCAACGCGTGAGACAACCGCGTCATGCCCTTCACCCCGCGTGCCGGATAAAACGGCCGGTCCACCCGCAACTCCGTCAGCACCCCGCAGACGTTGAAAAAATCGGGCCACAACCGGATCGTTTCCAAGAACCCCAGAAACCCCGTCTCCTCTCGCCCCACCGCATACGCCCTGGGCACCCCAATCGGCAGATCGACACCCAGAGCCACAGGGCCACCCCTCGCCTCCGCCCGCAGCGTATCCAGGAACAGCCCTGGATCGCCCACCAGCCGAGGCACCGCCAGCCGCCATCCTCCCCCATCGCTCAGCGCGACGGCGGCCCACCGTTTACGGGGATCGATGCTCCAATCGGCGTGCGCGGCGAGGATGCGTCACGCCCCCTTCCGCGAGCCCAACGGCTTATGCGCCCGCTCCAGCAGGCGCTTGAACAGGCCCGGAGGCTTGGCCGGTTTCGCGGCGGCGACCACCCTGGCTTTGGCCTTTTCCTCCGCCAGCCGGTCGCGCTCCTTGGCGGCGAGCCACTTCTCCAGGCTCAGGCCGGCCTTGGCGGCCCGCTTCGCTTCATAGGCGCGCTGGCCCTCGGTGAGTTTCCTGGCCTCGGTAAGTTTCCTGGGTGACTTCACAAGCGTGCTCCGGCTGGTCGCGGCCCAGGTTCTAACGCGGTGGCGGGATGGATCAAGCGGCGTGCGCGGGTTATGCGGGATGACCAGGCGGGAGAGCATGATGTCGGGCGGATTGGAAGGCGTTATCGCGGCGGAAACGGTGCTCAGTCACTCCGACTCCGCACGCGGCATGGTGTGGGTGCGCGGGCACGATCTGCCTGACCTGGTCGCCAATCATGGGTTTGAGGGCACGGTCGCTCTGCTGTGGGACGGCTTCGCGGGCGACAATCCGACGCGGGCCGGCCTGACCGAAGAATTCGGTACCGCGCGGGTGGCGGCGTTCGGCGGCGTCGATGAGTGGCTTGGCCTCGCGCGCGGTCGGTCGCTGTTTGAAGGTGTGCGTCTGGGCCTGGCCTGCCAACCGGACCGCGCGACACCGGCCAGTCTGGTTGGGGCGATCACCGTGATCGTTCCGGCACTGTTGCGTACTGACCGAGGCCTGCCGCCGGTGGCACCCGATCCGGCATTGTCCACCTCGGCCGATTTATTGCGTATGTGGCACGGTGTGGCGTGGGATCCGGCGATGGTCGCCGCGCTCGACACCTACTTCACCGTGATGGCGGAGAGCGGCCTGAACGCCTCCAGCTTCACCGCGCGTATCATCGCGTCGACCCGCGCGTCGTTGGCCGACGCCGTGCTTGGTGCGTGGTGCGCGTTCACCGGACCGCTGCATGGCGGGGCTCCGGGTCCGACGCTGGACATGCTGGACGACGCCGAGGCGGCGGACGATCTCGACGCGTGGCTGGAGGCCAAGCTGCGTGCCGGCGAGCGGCTGATGGGGTTCGGCCATCGCGTGTTCCGCGGCAACGATCCGCGCGCCGAGGCGATGCGTCTGGCGCTGGCCCGGATGGGTCCGCTGGCGAAACGTCTTGCCTTCGCCTCCCGGGTCCAGTCCCGCGTCGCCGCCGTCATCGACCGCCTCAAACCTGGGCGTACTCTGCCGCCAAATGTCGAGATCATGGCGGCCTTGTTGCTCGACGCGGTGGGGTTTCCGCGGGAGGCGTTCACGCCGGTGTTCGCGGTCGGCCGTTGCGCGGGATGGATCGCGCATGCGCTGGAACAGCGGAAGACGGGACGGATGATCCGCCCGGCGTCGAAATATGTCGGGCCGGCGATTTAAGGCGACCGGTTGTCGGCGACTGTCGGCATATACGAATGTCTGGTGATCGTCACCGGGTAAACCCCTAGAAAAACCCCAGCGACTCGCAGCCGGTGCCGGCTGAAAAGCTCGCCTTGTGCCGCTTGCCGGGAATGTCGATGATGTGCACCGAGCCATCGCCCTGGCAGCCAACGAACAATTCGTCGCCGCGGAACGCCATGTCCATCGGCTGCGAGCCGACCTTGATCGCGGTTTGCCCAACAAACGACGGCTCGATCAGGCTGACAGTGCCGCCGGCGACGCTCGAGACGGCGAGCAGGCTGAAGTCCGGCGCGAAGCGCGCGATCTGCGCCGGCTTCGGCACATCCTTGAGCGGCACTTCCTCGCGCACTGTGCCGGTCTCGGTGTCGATCAGGAACAGCGCCGGCTGCTCGTCGTCGACCGCGATCACGGTGCGGCTGTCGGCCGAAATGGCGATGCCGGCGAGCGGCCGCGGGGTGGCGATCTTGCCGAGAAGTTTCCGCCGCGGCAGGTCGATGACGGACACCGTGGCGTCCTCCTCGTTCTCGACATAGAGCCGCTCGCCGTCCGGCGCGATGATCAGCCGGTGGCCGTTGGTCGAGCCGGTATCGATCGCGTCCACGACCTTGTTCGTCCCGGGGTCGATCACCGCGACCACCGCCGAGTTCTCGCAGGTGATGTAGATCAGGCCGTCGGGCCCGAGTTTCAGGGTATGCGGGGCGATATAGGGAAACGTATCGATGGTGGCGGCGAGAGCGCGCCGGTGCAGGTCGAATACGCAGACGTAATGCTGCGGATGCGGATTGCGGCCATGAATGCCATCGCCGAAGATCGGCACATAGGCGAAGCCGGTTTCCGGCACGACGAGCAATTCGTGCACCGTTTTAGGAAAGCCGTCGATCGCCACCTCGGTGGTATAGGTTTGCGGACTGAGAAACAGAACCTTGGTTTCCATCTTGTCGACCGCGATCATGCCGTGTTCAACGCTTGTCATGGCTGCGTCCCTGGCTCCTGTCCAATGTGCCCGATGGAGCGCGACCTTGAGGTCGCGTGCAAGTGCGGCAGCGGGGACATGGCCGGGTCAAACCCGGAGCCTGTCCCTGGACCGCGTGCCCGCCGGGGGCCTGGCGCGAGAAAGCCGGTCCCGAGCCATTGCGGACATTCGCAGCAGCACAGGGGCGGCACAGCCGGTCGTGATGTAGAAGCCGCTGGCCAGCGCGCCAGGGTAGGCTTGTAGCTGAAAACAGATGGTTTTGGACACGGCCAGCATGATCGTGGAAACCTCGGTTGGAGGCCAACTTTCATTGACGATCAGCGGACGGGATTTCTGAACAGCGATGTGAGGCGGGGTCGAGATGGTGTTCGTGAAAGTGGTCGGAGTATAACGAATTTCTGGATCGAGTGTCAGGGAGTAAAGTCTATGCCAAACGGGCTGAGTGGGCTGTGGCCTTTCGTTCGGGGATGTCTGATATGCCTACCAAGCTCACTTCCAACGTCGTCTTATGCCGCCACTTGGAAGTGTACACCCGAAACCACGACATTTCCGGACGGCAGTCAAATGAAACTGAGAAATTCTGGCTTAGTCGAAGATGCTTTCACGTATGATACTACCACAGGGATTCAGCGTTATAGGGTACGGCCTATACCTTCTCGTGGAATACCAGCCACAACCATAGAAGAGAAGTTCACGCTGTTGTCGAATTCTCAGTTTTTTATTAATTCGGCTGGACGAGCATGCTCCGAAAAGGGCGATCTGTGCGTCGGGCGATTCTTCTCTCTTTCATTGCCAGGAACGATCACGCTCGACGGCAAGCAGTTGCCAAAACCTGTTCCGGATGGAAGGTTTCTGCTTGTCGAAGGCAATGCTCTTTCCGTCACTGTCGGTCAGTGTGAGATTCTCCCGTAGAAGATTGGTCAGTTCAACCACCGTTTGCGATTGGAACGATCATGAGCCGAAGCGAAATAGTTTTCCTGTTGGGTTCTGGCGCAATCATGCTTGCCGCATTAGTTGGCGCCAGCATGGCGACTAAAACTGCAAGTGCCAAGCTTGGGTATTCTATTCCGTTTACTATTACCTGGGAGATGATGGCTCAACCTTGCATCGCAGGTCTGACGGTCGGGCTGATATTAGCGTTTAGGCTATACAGAAAAGCTCATCGGGCCGGTGAAATAAATTGGTACAAACCATATATCATTGGATTATTTATGACGACAGTCTGGATAGTAGCGATCTCTCTTGTCGCACTAACTGCTTGATCCGGCGCATGGCCGGTTCAAAAATGCTGTCGTGACATATATTGGCGCCGTGCAAATGATCTCTCTCAATCACTGACTAATTCACTCGCTAAACCTAACATAAAGCGGCTTAGTCGTCCGATAAGAATGCCTCCAAATCCAATGGAAGAGTCCGAATATTCCCGTTCCTGACTGGCGTGATCGTATATTCGACTCCCGATGGTGTCGTTGTTGTCGTTATGTATGTCGATCCAGTTGACTCATCAAATGTTGAAGATTTTTTCACTGTGGTTTTGAATTCATCAAAATCTGGATAAACCTCACTCTTCATATCCGAGACAAATATACCGCAATCTCTACTCCATCTATGTCCTGTTGCAAACTCAAGACGAAAATTTCCATTGGGGAATTCGTCAATGCTGACCGTTGAGTAGGCCGCAACAAAAGTGGATACAATCACCTTGTGGTTCAACGAACGAAACTTTGCCACTGCGTCATAATCCCCATTGTTGTGGATAACGACCTGATTCAGTCCGGTCGCTAACTGTCTCAAAATCTCATTGTTTTTTGGCGCATTCTGTGTGTGTTGGTCACACCATAGAGACTTCGCTTGCAATCCATCGCCTGGAGCCAAAGCAGCCGCCTCCACGACGACGGTGCGTCCGTCATGTAGCCGCCCAACGACAAATTTTGGGTTGGTCGCTGACTGCAAAACCTCGACGGTGGTGAATTGCGGCAGCATTCCTCCAATTACATAAGAATCTCCTTTCGGTACCCGCACGGGAACTTGTGCTCTTGCGATGTGCCGAACGTCGGCTACTGCCTTTTTAACACGGTCGTCACCTCGGGGGGCATCGGATTGGTGAGCATCGGATAGGTGAGCATCGAATTTTGGAACATCTGGGGCAATCGACCCAACATCAGTGGTGGCTTTCACGTTCCAAGAAGTCCAAGGCTGGTATCTGTATCCAATCCAGATCAGGGTTCCGATTGCTAACACCAATGGAGCAACGTGAAGGCAGGTGGTTGGCGTCTCCCACCTCCATCTATTTCTTAAAGTCCTGGTTGGCACATGGGGGAATGTCTTTCGTGCTTCTGACGTTACGTCGAGAGATTCATCATCTCCAAATTTGTCTGCCTGATCGAAGCAGGCGGAAGCCAGTTCAAACATGTTCTGCTTCGCAAAGTACTGCCCTTGCCTTACCAATAGACGTGCATTGGCTTGGCTTGGTTTTCTACCGAGAGAAAGGTTCGTCCACAGAGCCAGCGGCGTCCGGAATAATCCGAATACGCTCCACCAGCCGAAAAGCCAGCAAATTGCAGACTCCTTTATGGATTTCTTTGCGGCACAACTTACGCAGTATATACCTTCGGGATAATTGCAATCCGTAACGACAAGAAAACCAACGATCCGATGAAAGACGCAGTACCGAGGCTGCGCCGTCACCGCCCCACAACTTGAGCATCGAACCGCCTCTAAGCACGGATCGACGATCCGTGAATGGCTATGCTGGCTCATCAATTTTCCTTAGAAGTCATTTGTCTCCACCCGAAAATCCCCGTTCCTACCTTGAGATAATAGCACGTGTGACTCTCATCTCACGAATTTGGTTTGTGGTTCCCGATGTCAGCAAACATCCGGATCAGCAGCGGGATGTCTTTGTTCCAACCTGCCTCCATTGTGCTGGCTATGAAGTCAGTTGATTCGGCTTGTTCGATGACCCCGCAGTTTTCCACAGCCCAGCCGAGAACGAACTGATTGGTCTCTCTGTGCAGAAAGAAGCCACCTCTGAAACACCACGAACAGGATAATTGATGACGATAGTTTAAGAAGACTTCGTGTACGTGCTTTGCTTCATCCTCATGAGCATAAAAGGAAACGGTAGCAAATCGAGGTAGGGTTTCGTCGGAAAGATCGTCAATATGTCCTTCGCACGAAGCAAACGTGGTAAATCCGGCCTTATGTACGGCATCCACCAGCGGTGCGATCTTTGGTTCAATTTCGCTCTTTCCGTACCCGATAGTGTACTTGGGTGCGGTAGCGTTTGTTGCAACTTCGGTACGGGTCATCTCTACCTCGATTGTATGTTGCCGATCTGTCTTGACGCCCACGCACCGAGGCTCTCCGTGATCCGAATAATGCTCACGGGTCATGCCGCACTTGACGCAGACTCCGGTATTGAAAGCGAAAGCATGTCCGCCCGCACGTCGATTGAATACCATTTGTGGCTCCTCTCGTGCTCAGCGTCGCAAAGCACTGTCCCATCTATTCGGCGAGAGAAATCCCCCGTTCCCGTGCCCGCTGAACTGCCTCAGCATATTCTTCATCCGTAAAGGGGAACGGCCTTCCGAGAAGTTGCCGGAGCGTCAGTTCGGTGATTGCACGGCTAATCCACGACGTTCGGGTTTCACCACCACGTAGCACATCCATCCCATGTTCCACCTCCTTGCTGACCCAGATAGTGATGCGTTCTTGTACCTCACGGCGACGCTGCTGGTATTCAAACTGTCGCTCCGAATCGGTCTTCATAGGCACTCCTGTCCAACGGTTCGCATGAGTTGCTTTACGTGAAGCAACTCACGCTGTCAACGCTCGACCACTTTCACGAACACCATCTCGACCCCGCCTCACATCGCTGTTCAGAAATCCCGTCCGCTGATCGTCAATGAAAGTTGGCCTCCAACCGAGGTTTCCACGATCATGCTGGCCGTGGCCAAAACCATCTGTTTTCAGGTACCGGTCATCCGCCGCGGCAGATCCCTTAGTCCACACTCAGGTTCCTGACTGGATCAAGCTGCCACGATGGTCGGCTATCCACCCACAGCGGCGGTAGCCAGGACGTCCGGCCCGTACCGCCGCGGGTTACGACCTGACCCGAACGCCCGGACCATGAACAAATCATGCTGCCCACGGGAAGACGCCACCCCGGCCGACATCGATCGGAATGGCCGGCCGGCTTCGATTGCAATCAGTGGCCGGCATCACGCCGGAATCACCGGCCGAATTCATCGGAATGCGCACGCGAGCGACCCGACGCATCATCCCCCCTCGGCTTGACCCCGCCGCCTGACCGGGCACGATGTCCCGGTTGGGAAGTGCCACGCCGCCAATGAGAGGACGTCCACCATGATCAAACGCTTTCACGTGCTGTATGTCGGCCAGATCGACCTCGACAATGTCGGCCTTCAGGGCACGCCCGCCAACGACCGGCGTTTCTCCAACGATCGCTTCGCCGAGGTGTTCTGGACCGCCCGCCGCATCGCCCGCGTGATGGACGAAACCGGCTACCACGCGCTGTGGACCGCCGAGCACCACTTCCAGCACGAAGGCTATGAATGCCTGCCGAACCTGATCCAGCTTGGCCTGTGGCTCGCCACGCAAACGGAACGGCTTAAATTCGGCTGCGGCTTCAACGTGCTGCCGATGTGGCATCCGCTGCGCCTCGCCGAGGATTACGCGATGGCCGACATCGTCACCGGCGGACGCGTGATCATGGGTGTCGGCCGCGGCTATCACACGCGCGAAGTCGAAACGTTCGGAGGACCACTGATCGACGGTCAGAAGAACCGCGAAGTGTTCGAGGAAGGCGTGCAACTGATGCTGAAAGCCTTCAACGAGGAGTCGTTCAGCTTCCACGGCAAGCATTTCACCTGCCCGCCGGAGGTCGATTATCGCGGCTATAAGGTGAAGGAAATC
>Ga0182018_10000728_pt1 | contig 41133 bp, 31 predicted proteins | sample 812P2MmetaG_FD_120490 | JGI IMG/M metagenome (GOLD analysis project Ga0182018, IMG submission 120490) | Permafrost microbial communities from Stordalen Mire, Sweden - 812P2M metaG | ecosystem: Environmental > Terrestrial > Soil > Wetlands > Permafrost | place: Sweden: Stordalen | collected... | reverse complement strand
ATGAAGTTGAAGGCAGGCCCGGCGCGGTGAAACACCCAATCACCTGTCGTCATTCTTCCGGCCCTGCGGTGAGCGAGTAATACCCGAGACCGAGAGACATTGCGACGACCTGGCTCCGAAACGAGCGACGTTGCGATCTCTTCCAGACAATCAGTTGCCGCACACGGCCTTCGGGACGTGGTGACTGGTTGCCTGGGAGAGATCCGCTCAAACCTTCACCAAAACGAGCAGGGGTTAGAGGAGGTGCCTCTGGCCTTGGCTCTGTACCCAGCAGGAGAACGCGAACACGAGTCGAAAGGAGAACAACAACATGAACCCCACCCCGAGCAAATCAACACCGACGATCAGAAAAACACGCCAACCACCGCGGCCACTTGCGTGTCGTCACGAGTGGACCCCGTGGTCACGTTCGGGCGTTTTCGACTCGACCGAGATACGGAACTGCCGCAAGTGCCCGTACGTCCAGAAACGACGTTCGACCGATGTTAGACCTGCGGCGGCGCGCAGCAACGACCACGAGCACTCCTGGACCGCATGGACAGCCGACCCAAGCCGCAAGACCAGTAGAAGGGCAAAACGAACTCTGCACCGTTGGTGCGAGATCTGCGGACTCCGAGGGACGAAAGGCCCGACCCCTCGCACTACCAGCACCACCAAGACAGTGAGGGTGGCGTCCTCCGCGTGCCGAATCCTCATTGACACTATCCAAGAAAGGAATTCCCAATGAGTAAAGAACACACCGCTCCATACGTACCAACCCCAACTACAGAAGAGGGGGCGCTTCCCATTGTCATGCTCACCGATCCGGAGGAGCTAATGGGTCAGATCAAGAGGCGCATCGCCGTCCACGAAGCGGCGCATGCCGTTGTTGCATACGAGATCGGATGGGAGGTCATCTTTATCGAGATGTTGGACACGGTGCCCGGTGACGTTCAACACGCGGACCTGTGGGCGTTTACTCGTGTCAATCCAGGCTTAGGGGGAATGGAAATTGAAGACGTTGTCCATTTTCTCGCTGGCCATGTGGCAGAACGGCTCTTCGCTCCCAAGGATGACGAGATTGACGAAGATTTCGGACCCGGTGTCGACGTGCTCAACTACATCGATTTGCTGCGCGAAGGCGATATCGCGGGCGATGGTGATTTCGCTGCCACATGGGATCTGCTCGAATTCAACCTTGACCTTCCGCTAACCGACCCCGATGCGTTTGTGGATGAGGATGTGGAAGGAGAGCGAGAGGCCGCATTTGCGTGGGCCGTGCTGCGTACCTGCCGGGTGGTACTCCCTCTCCGGGACAAGATCCTGCGAGTCGCCGAGCTTGTGGAGGCGTTGGAGGGTGGAGGGCGACTTGATGGTGCTGACATCGTCGCCGTGTTGAGTTAGCCGAGAGAGGCCCTTAGGCGATGGACAGTCGCACCGGCCGGAAGGATGCCGCCGCTCTGGCAGGAGAGACCCCCACCAGCCCTCAGGACACACGGAGTTCTTGGGATGCACCACAAATCCCACCCCACCGAGATCAGTGACGGCTTACGGACTACATCCGGACGAGGCTGCCCCTAGGGGCGCCGTCACGGGGCCTACCCTCCTACCGCACCGTCTCAAAACGAACACATGGGGATAGTCGCGGAAGTCAAGGAGTCCCGCTCGCTGACCGGCTTTTCAGGACGGTCGCTTCCGCGACGACATTCGGCCATCATGTTCCGGTGACGAACAAACCCTCAATCGGGGAACGGATTCGCTGGATTAGGCATCACGTCCGGCCCTTGCGTCGGAGTGTGGAGTTCAGCCGGTCGGTCAGTGAGGTCCGCACTTGTATGGATGCCGCCGTCGAGCACGAGTTTCCGAGCCGACGAGGAGAACTGGCATTCGCTGGCCGATTCGTCGGTACCGACCCGGTTCGCATAAGGGTGCGAGCCTTCCCCCAAGGCGGCAGGGCCGGGATGGTCTCTGGGAACACACAGGGCGACTGGATGAGGCCCACTCTCGTAGGCACGCTGGACGGCTACAACCAGACATCGAGGTGTACTTATTGCGTGTCTGCCGCGCCGGGCGAGGTCGCGGCGCTGGTCACCCTAGTGGCTGCCTGCCTATCCCTCGTTAGTGCATTGATCCTGGCGTTGATAGGAGTGTTTGGCTCTCTCGTGTGTCTGGTCGTTGCGGCTTTCCTTGTACTTGGTTTCGCCACGTTTGTTTCTCAGACAGAGCAGGGCATCCGTGAGGAACGACTCCTGCTGGAATGGCTAACAGCGGTTGAACGTTCCCTGGCACCCCCGCCCTAAATGTGCCGTTTCCGGCAGGGAGTCGCATGCGGCGCTTCGGGAGAAGCTCTAGTGGCTCAACTCGCTTGCGGCGTCCCAGAGTGTCGTTCCAGACATGGAGTAGACCGCCATTCGGTCCTCATCGAGCGAGGTGATCTCGATCCGCTCGTTCATGTCCGCTCCGGCCAGGAACGCACCAGTACGCGGCTCAACAGGGCACTCTACCGACCACCGATCGCCCGTGATGAGAATCGTAGACACATCTCTTCCTGCGACGCCGGGGGCGACATATGTCTGATCGGTTCCAGCAGCGCACATGCCCTCAAAAGTGAACGCATTGTCGTCGGGGCGGGATTCCACCACCGGGCGAGGGGCACCCACAGACCGGCAGGAGGATTCGTTGCGGGGAGCCGTGGCAGCTCGCCATTCATAACCTCTTCCTCGTCCCAAACACCCCAGTCCCGCATCCGTCCATTGTGCCCGCCCTGCGCCATAGCCGTGAAATAATCGGAAAATGGCCTCACTACTTGACGAGCCATCCCGAACTCCACCCGCTGCTGTACGACGCCAGCTTCGGCGCGAAGTTGGTTGGGGGTGTCCGGTCAGTGGATGCGGGAATCCGTATCTCGAATACCACCACTTTTATCCTCCCTGGGCCGAGGACCATCACCACGACCCCGCTCGGATGATCGCCCTCTGCGCAATACATCATGCTCAAGCGGAAGCTTGGACAGTCTCCCAAATGCGAGAGATGAAAGTTGCGCCGCAGGATCGGCCTGAAGTCCAGGGTCGATTTCAATGGATGCGGGAAGACATTCTCGCCGTCGTAGGCGGTAACTTCTTTTATGAGACGCCACACATGGTGGTATTCAGGGGTGAGCCGATGATCTGGTTTGAGCGAGACGAAGATAAGCGGCTGCTGTTGAATCTGCGTGTGCTTACAGCCTCCGGGCACCCCCGCACTCGCCTCGAAAACAATGATTGGTTCATCCGCGGCGATCCCATCGAGGTTGAAAGTCCGCCAAATGGCGCCCGACTCCGAGTCCGTTACGACAATGGTGACGACGTTGGAATACGATTTCGGGAGTGGTCAGACTCAAATGAGCTTGCCGCTACTTTCCCCAGAGCACTCGCATTCGGATCAACCCTGAATTTCCCACTTGTCACTGCCGAGATCAATGTGGAAGTTGGAGGGACCAATATCAAGTTTGGACCCACGTCGACCCAACTCCCAGGTGTGCAAATTACGGGATCGGTAGTGTCCCACTGCGGAGCCGGGTTTGTCTTTGGATGACTGGGTGACCCGCCCGCCAGCCGCTAGTCGTAGTCGTCAAATCGACGCCGATAGGACCCGGCCTGATCACTGAGACGCATTTCGTCGGCGGCGTCTGCGAGCGCACTCCAAAAAGTCGCTGGAGCTGCTCGCTCCGCTCCGGCATCTGCGAGCGTTTCCATAGCGAGTTCAAGCTCGTTGTGGTCGAGGAACTCTTGATACGTCCCGTTGATTTCGCCCGGTGGAAGTTCTACCCAGGCTCGAACCAGATGGCCTCGTGTTCGTTCCCAGCTTGTGAGAAGTTCATCGTTCGTCATGGTCAACGAACCCTACCTGTAGTCGGCAGGAAGTAGCCCAATACATTGCAGGGAGGGCGGACACTGTAAAGCTTCTGACTTGAGTCGTGCCTTCGGAGTAGCTTCAAGCAGATGGGCCAGCAAGCGTCGGGCGAAGGCATTGCAAGTCTCAACGAGAAGGGCGCTCCCCTAGACGTCTTTTTTGAGGTCATCGGCCATGGCTCTCTGCGAGAGGAAGCTGGCCAGCCGAACGGGTCGAGCCTGGTCACTTACGACCATGGAGGCGGCGCTCACCGGAAGCCCTGCCGAGTGACGATCAGGGACCTGGACGAACCACCTTCGGACGTAGCTGACGCCTACCTCCGGCTCCACTTGCTTTCGCACCGATTTGTCCAGCCGAACTCGATCAATCTCGATGGCATCTTCGCGGTGCTCCCGAATGTCTGCTGGACTTCGCTCGGCCCCATTGATCCTGCCGAGATCGCCGACGTGCAACGGAGGGCGCGGCACGAGGGGCACCACATAGAAGTCCATTCGCTGGACAAGTTTCCGAGGATGCTGGACTACGTCGTCCCATCGGGTGTGCGAGTCGCCGATGCAAGCCGCGTGCGTCTTGGTGCCTACCTCGCCGAGGGCACCACGGTCATGCACGAGGGTTTTGTGAACTTCAATGCGGGGACCCTCGGTCCGGTCATGGTCGAGGGCCGGATCAGCCAAGGCGTCGTGGTCGGGGCCAATAGTGACATCGGTGGCGGGGCATCGACCATGGGAACCCTCTCAGGAGGCGGCTCCGAACGCATCTCGGTGGGTGAACGCTGCCTGCTCGGAGCGAATTCGGGACTCGGAATCTCCCTCGGCGACGACTGCGTTGTGGAAGCTGGTCTCTACCTCACTGCGGGCACGATCGTGACCCTTCCTGACGGGACTCGGAGGAAGGCGCTCGAACTGAGCGGCCAGTCAGGCGTCCTCTATCGGCGAAACAGCATCACTGGCGGCGTTGAAGCACTCGAACGATTTGGCAAGGAAATCGCCCTCAATTCTGATCTTCATGGGAATCAATAGGCTGATCTGCCGGGGTGCCCTATCGGGAGCTGATGGGCGCAAGAGGGCAGCACAGGTAGAGGGCCGTTCATTCAAGCTCTGCCTCTGCCCGCCCCAGGGATGTCTGAACCGGAACAGCTAACGTTGACTTGTGGCACTTACCCCACTTGCTCAGTACATCTTTGAAGCGGCCGACAAGGCTTGTTCCGAATTCGTCACCGAAGGTGAGTTCTTCGAGACCTTCACGGAGAAGGTGCTGGCCAGATCGGACGAACGCGAACCCGGCATCGCTTCTGCGATAGCTGAAAACGTGAATGCAAATAGGTGGCCCTGGAGGCGCACCTGATTCAGACGTCCTACATCCTTGGGAACTCCTCTGCTTCGGTGACTGAGGTGCTCCCGCCAGGTTGGGCCTACCGGGAACCAGCCTCCAGGCGGTTGAAGATATCCAGAGCTGCGCCGCACTGATCCAGCCCGATCCGGGAGGCGTCTTCCACTTGCTGAAGACGGGCCATGCGCTGCGGGTCCTCCGATCGGATGTCGTTCAGATTGGTCACCTCGGCTGCCTTACCTGGCGGAGCCAGTGCCCAAGCTTCGTTCCATGTTTCCGCGATCGCCTTCAAGGCAGCGCGGAGCGTTGCGTCGCCTACCCGCGCCGCGTTGTCTCGAAGCTCTAGCCCGGTCCCCTGCCGCTCCGAATCAAGCCAGAAGGATGCGTCCCGACCACCGTGCGCCACCGCCTCCTGGAAGTTCCCTCGTGCGGTCTCAATGGCCCGTCGAACCCTCGCTGGATCAGGACCAAGCGGTGGTCCAGGCTCTCCCCTTGGTGGCGGCAGAACTTTGGTCAGAGGCCACCCGTCCAGGCCGCTCTCGCACTCGATGCGCACCCTGAATTCAGGCAGCTGATCGGCGGCACCGCAGCAGAACGTGATCTCCTTGTAGTCCCCGATCTTCAGCGGAAAGGTAATCTCGTCATCAGCCCAGCTCAGGCCCGTTATCGCCAGCGGGTAGGTGATCCGGTCCGGTGGGCGCGGGCGAAAGATAGTCACCGCTGAGAGGTCCTGGGGACCGTCATTGCGCACCCTATAAATGGCCTTGTCGCTCGGTGGTGGCGCCGGGTGAACCAGGGCGATCTCCAGCTGGGGCACACGGCTCAGCCGATCGCTCGACTGGGCCGCGTCTGCTGATCGTTCGGCCGCAATGGCTGATCGGCCCGCTGCTGCACTTGCATTGCGAGAGTAACCGACAGCTACGACGGACACGATCAGCGCAGCCGCGCTCAGGCAGGCCAGGAAGATCGTCACGTTTCAAGGCTACGCCCAGGTAGTATCGCGATCCTTCCAGCTCGGAGCGCGAGGGCGCGGCGGGTGGCCCCATACGAGGGTCTTCGGATGGGTGAGCAGGCCCCCCGGCCTGTGGACTCGTCGCTGGTCCACATAACAAATGGACCAGTACCAAGAGAAGGGTCTCACTGGTCCCACGCCTAGAAAGGACCAGCTCCGATGGAATGTACGGGCCACCCCTGGACTTGCCCCTGCAGGGATCACCGTCTGTGGCGTTCATTGCAGAAGAAGATGATGCCTAGTTCGGGACGGCGGCGCGACTCGTCCCGTTCTCGCTCCAGTGGCGCGAGTGGAGGGACCGGGTCGAGCCAAAGCCGGAAGCGACGCCCAACCAGGCGGACAACGCGGCGCGGCGGTCGCTCCTAGGCCCACCTGAACCACTGCCAACTAAGTGGTGGTAGTAGCGGACCGAAGGCCGAGTACTAGCTCCGCGGGGGTGATGTACAAGTCGCACCCAGCCGGAAGGAAGCCCTCTTGCCACGAGAGCCACCCCCCGGCCCTCAGGAAGCCCGCTCTTCTTGGAAAGCACCAATCCCTCCCTGTGAGTATCAGTGAAGGCGTACGGGTCACCCGCACCATGCGCTCGTACCACGACCTGTGGTCGGCCGTCACCGGGCCTGCCTACTAACGCACCGCCCACAAACGGCACTACGGGGATAGGCGGCGGACAAGGAAGCGGCGAGCTGACTTTTGTTAGATATCGACACCCACGCTCCGGGCGACCTCGGCCAAGAAGTCAAATTCGTCGCGGTCCAGTGCCATAGCGGCCACTCGGATGCTCGCAGCAGCAAGCGCAACAAGGGCGTAATTCGTGAATCGGCGCTCATGAGTTTCCAGCCTGTCAAGGTTCGATGACAACGCTTCTGGCGGAAGTCTCACTCCTTGCGATTCCGGGGAAAACGTCTCCATCAAAGTCCAGATCGCGTTAACGACGTCCTCATACGTAGAGAGGACCGCTTGATTGTCGGGCATATGCGAATGGTAGACCTGAAACCGCCCCCGAACGCCGGTTATGCGCTGGGGAAGTTCGTCCCACGCGGGGCGCTCATTTGGCACCCAGGAGGGCAATCAATGTCGCCTGCGCGGCAGGTCACTGGTGTGTCTCAACCAGTGGGCGGCGGACGTCTGGCGGCTCTCTCTAGCGGCAGACGGACTCGTATGACGAGATCTTCGCAAGCGCGGGCCTTCTCGTACGCGTCGTTCGCCGACTCTATTGTGAAGTAGGGGCCGTCCTCTCGCCTCTGCCCGATCCGCCACTCGTTCCGAACCACGCTTCCCGCTTCAACGTCCACCTGGAAGTGTTGGCTCATAGGATCGTGTGCAAAGCGGTTTCGATGCTGGACCAGCTCATCTAGAGCGTGCAGCAGGGCGTCTACCTGTTGGGCCGAAAAGTCGCGTTCCGCCGCGAGTGCCTCCCGCTCAGCAACGAGCACTTTCTTGAACCTGTAGACGACGGGGCCGAGCGTTCCCCTGCTCTCGTAGAAGTCCCAGAACAGGTCGACCTTGCGAGCCTCGGTGAGGAAGTAGTCGATTAACATCAGCCGGAGGTCGGCCTCGATCTCGATCGCCACATCTAGAAACCCGGCGCGCACCATCCGCAGGGCGTAGATCTCTTCCATGGGGTCCGGCCGGAAGTCGGCGGGATCAGTCTCCATCCGCTGAGCCTACGTTGCTAGTGACTTGTCAGCCCCGGCCATCTCGTCGTCCGAGGTGCCTGCCTCATAACGCCGGTTATACAGCAGGTCAGGAGACCGTTGCTGATGCCGTGCAGTTTGCTCCTCCGACCGATGCATTAATGAGCATCTGTGCACCAACAAGATCCCTCGGGTCGATGACGAACGAATAGGTGGCACGGCCCCCGTCGTCCGTCGAAGATGGCCCATACGTCGTTAGTGGCACATCATTGTTCGGGAGCGACCCGTTGCCCGTAAAGTTGACGGACCCGGTCACGGTCGCATCTCGATCAGTCGACTCAAGGTAGGCGTTCACAGTGTCGCCGGGAGCCACGTAGTCCGTTCCGCTTGGGGTACCCAGGGTGAACTGACAGGAGTAGGGGCTGGAAGTGGTGGTAGACGTCGGGAGGGTTGTGGTCGTCACGGGTGATGATTTAGCGCACGAGCGGGCCGCGCTGTCTAACTCGGTCTGTTGATTTTCTGAGCCAGCTCCGCCAGCGAAGTGTGTCTCTAGATACACGACCGCGCAGTCACATTGATTCGACGTGCCGCCACCCTGCTCGCAAGCATTCTTCGCTGCTCGGACTTCGGCGGAGGTCCATCCGCTTAATGGGGAGCCAGTCGGTTTGGTCGGCGACAGAGATGAAGGCGTTCCACCTGAGCAAGCGCCGAGAGCTATCGAACACGTTGCCAGGGCCAAACAGAACAGCACCTTGAAGTGCCGTGCTGCTCCAACTCTCCCCGTCACATTGTTGAACCTACTCGGCACAGCCACATCAACCAAAGGAGCGCCCCGAACGCCGATTTGGAACCGGAGGGTTAGCCAGCAGCCCGACGACGCTCATCCTCGGTGTATTCGAGGTTCTTGCTTTCGCCGCGACGCATCCTTCCCATCGAGGCGGACGCGGCGCGGACGGCCTCTCGGGTCCCGGTTGGCGTAGCTGCATAGGTCATGGACGACCCCGCGGCAACGCCCATGCTTCCACCTTCTCTGATGGCGTCCTGGTTCGCACCGAGGAACGTGAAGTGCCAACCCTCGGCTATTCGGGCTGTGACCGAGTCCATCACCTGAAGTCGACTCCACTCCCGGCTGGCATTTTCCATACCGTCTGTGACGACGCCGAAAATGACGTGCGCTGGTCGCTCGGCCGGATCGAGTGCCTCCATGCGGGAGCGGACATCACTGATGGTGCGACCGATGGCGTCTAGCAGTGCGGTGGTTCCTCTCGGTATGAGGCGGTAGGGGAGTAGCTCTGACGCGGGTACCCCTTCGGCTAGCAACTCGTAATGGTCATCGAATTGGGCCAGCGTGACGAGACAGGTGCCCTTCTCCTTCGCCTGCTCAGCGATAAGGGTTGCGACGCCGCCCTGCATGTCGGACTTGATGCTTTCCATGGAGCCACTGCGGTCAATCACCAGCACAAGCAACGTGGTGTCCTTCGCGTTGCTGACCTTCTTGGGAGTGGTCATCATGACCCTCCTTTCTGACGACCCGTTGGCCGTCGTTTCGGACCTGTCTCCTTGGCGGAGCGGGCCTTGGCTTCTTGGATCAGTTGGTGCACCCGAGCGGGGCTTACACCGAGTTGTTCAGCCAGGGCGCGTATTGTCTCGCCAGACTCGTAAGCGTCTGACGCGGCGGTCGCCCTGACAGCGGATAGCCGTTCGACTGCCTCCTGGTGCTTTTCCAATTCTGCTGTGGCACGCTGGTATCGCTCTCGGGGATCGGGCACACCTTCGAGCCAGGCCAGAAACTTGTTGGAATCGCCCCGAGGCTCTTTGCGAGCTGCCATGTCCAGGTGGACTATACAGAGATTGGCGTTGCTGTGTCAAGGGGACCTGAACAGAGGCTGCCTCGTGAACCCCCCCTCTCACCGCTCCTCCTTTCGAGTGACCGCCAACCACATGCTGCCGGTAGCTTCATTTCACTGTCGCCATTGTGGGCCTGCCTCATCCTCGGCTCCCAAGCGGGCGACCGATACCGTGGAGTGGGACGAGAAGGAGTCCAGTGACGCCACGTAGACAACTGATCCCGTATGGGGACAATGCCGCAATCTCCTAAGGCGGTCCCGCATCCACAGCGGACCCCTGCTCGAAGGCTGTCTGTGGTGTCTAACGATGAGAAGCTAGAGGACCACTCTTTGGCCGCTCTCATTCCGATGATGTCCGAATCCGAGTATGGAGCGCTGGTCATTGACATTCGCAACCGCGGCCAGATCGAGCCGATTGTCCTTTACGAGGGCAAGGTGATCGACGGTCGCCACCGCAATCGAGCGTGTCGTGAGTTGGGAGTCAATCCAAGCACCGTTGTCTACACGGGAGACGATCCGGTTGGACACGTCGTGGCGCTCAACGTACACCGGCGTCATTTGAGCGCCTCACAAAAGGCCGTGGTGGCCTTAGAAGTGGAGCGGGCGTACGCAGCGGAGACCAAAGTGGGGCGACCAAGGAAACTTTCGCAAGATTGCGAAAATATTGGATCACCCCCGATACACGCGGCCAAGAAGGCGGCAGCGGCGGTCGGCGTATCGGCCCGCTACATTATCGACGCTAAGGCCATAGAGCGCGACGCCCCAGACCTGTTGCCAAGGATTGCATCCGGCGAGTTGACACTGCCCGAAGCGAAGAATGAAATGCGGCTACGGAACAAAGCCGCGAAGGTCGCCGAGATCGCGCTTCGAAAGCCGGTCCCTCTCACGTCACTCGGACCATTCCCGATTCTCTTGGTTGATCCTCCATGGGTCTACGAGGACTCCGAACCGATGAGAGCTGTCGGAAACAACTACCCCGTCATGACCTTGGACGACATCAAAGCCCTAAAGATTCCGGCGTGTGACGATGCCGCCCTCTTTTTGTGGGCTACGTCTCCGAAGCTCACGGAAGCTCTTGAGGTCATGGAATGTTGGGGATTTCGGTACAGAACGTGCGGCGTGTGGATCAAGAACCGCCTCGGGATGGGGTACTACTTCCGCCAGCAGCACGAACTGTTATTGGTCGGCAAGAGAGGGAACTTTCCGGCTCCCGATCCCGAAGATCGTCCGTCGTCTGTGATTACCGCCAATCGAACGGCGCACTCAGTGAAACCCGTCGAGTGCCATGAGGCCATCGAGCGCATGTATCCATTTCATGAGCGGATCGAACTATTCGCCCGTCGTCCACGCAAGGGATGGACGTCATGGGGGCTGGAAGCATGACGACGCTTGGATAATGCCAAAACTATCGTCTTTGCCAAACGACCGGCCGAGCTATGTCTGAGCCAGATGGCGTTGGCCATGCGCTTTCGAATCAGATGCCAAGGGGCGGCAGACTCTTCACAATCTCAACAGTCTCCAATGACACGCGAACTATGCGACCCACTAGATTTACGACGTAGCGGGGATCTTCTGACCAAAGGTTGGGATCATTGACGATGCCGGAATCCCTGTCGGCCTTGATTTCATAGCGGTCCATTATCCATTCGATGGCCGACTTGCCATTCACTTCGTAACCAAATATCTCCTCTGGTATTCCACTGAGGCTGACGTGCGAGTTAAAAACGATGGTCGACTTGTCGATGATCTTCCCTGTTCTCGGGAACCGCATCTTTGTCACACGCAGGTCATTGGCAGAGGCGGTGTCGTCGGGCACACCATCGAGAGGCCAAGGTTCGGTACTCTCATAGCCAAGATGGGTGCCCGCAAGCTGGCGACCAGCATCGGAGAAAGCACCGAAGTCGGTGGCCATGGGAATACGGGGAATCATCTTCTTTAGGTCGGACGCGAATCGGGTCCGGTACTCCGGCGAATGGAGTACGCCGTATACGTAGTAGAAGATGTCCACCTCGTTGACATCCGCCCCATAATGGTTTCGATAGCGATCCACCGTTGCTTCGTTGATTGCATAAGTCCGATGAAACGCTGTGTCCCCCTCCACTGAGGCGAAGAGGGTGGGGTCGGATGCACCAGATCTGTACTGATACAGCGGAAAACATTGGCCGCTGTCGTGAAGATGAACGTCAGGGAGCGAATCCGTGATTAGAGCACTGAACGGTCGCCTCGCATCGGCCGAATTTGCTGAGATCACCAGATTTGTATGGTCGGACGTAGGGAACAATTTGGGAATCTGATACTGGCGTTCGTTCCATTGACTATCGAAGTACAGCCACTGCTTACAGAATGGGCGATACGTGCTAAGTCTCACCTGACTGGGTTTGACGTCGGCATCGATTCCCTTTCTAAGATTGGTTATGAGATTGGCAGTCCAGCTGATCTTCTTAGGATTTCGGTCAATTGCTCTTTCGAGCCATCCTGCTGAGCGGTCCGACATGGCACCAAGAAGCAAACGTTGGGCGTTGTAGAACGCAATTGTTTTCGTCATCGACTCGATCAACGCCTGCTTGGAGAAATTGTAAGTCCATGCATCACGATTTGTTTTCAAGCCCACCGAATACAAAGAGAATAGCGATTCGGAGGTCGAGTTCTTCTTGGACCCCATTGCAGTGAAGGATTCGAAGTGTGGGTCACGATGGTTGATCCAGTCGCCGGAGACGTCAGGAGCTATTTCCTCCCAAGGTAGCGACGTGAATTGTCGATATTCAGCGATGATACGAAGTTTGTCCTCACGGGTAAAATTGTCACCGATGTCGTAGTAGTACAGGCGGCAGTTGCCGGATTTCGCTGGGTTTTTCACCAAGAGCGTAATGGCGACCGGCGTGCGACTTCCCGCTCCAAAAATCTTCCCGCCTTCTCTCCTTGAAGTGTCGCCCTGGGTCCGCTGGTTGCCACGGAGATTGAAGCAGTAGATGGAACTGAACTCCTTAATCAAGGACTTCCGAAAACCATCTGCTGACCCGGTATCGATGAAGGAGCCATTGGACACAAAGCAGATGACCCCCGTTTCTGCGATGCGGTCAGAGGCCCAGCGGAAGGCCCGGATATACGAGTCATACTGACTCCTCTTATTGGAGGCAGATGAAGCAGCGACATATGTGTCCCGAATCTTGCCGTCCAGGCTCGGATAAGGCACATTCCGATTGTTATCGTTTTCGGTTCCCTGCCCTACGGAGTAAGGGGGGTTTCCTACGATGACGCGAATATCCGTGTTCTTCTGCTTCTGTGCGCGAGCATTGTTTTGAGGGAAGAACACTTCATCCATCGGGTCGCCTTCCTCTGACATTTGAAATGTATCGGTCAATACGATTCCCTCAAATGGCCGGTAGGTTCCTCCGGTAAGATCGTGGAATGTCGCTTCGATATTGATCGCCGCTATGTAGTACGCAAGCAAAATAATCTCATTGGCGTGCAGTTCCTTGGCGTACTTCCTCTCCAACCCATTTGCATCAAGGACTCCGCTTTGAAGGAGGCGCACCATGAACGTGCCCGTTCCAGTGAACGGATCGAGAACGTGCACACCCTTATCATTGAGCGACGCGTCAAATTCCGAAGCCAGCGCGGCCTCGACACTGTGGATTACGAAATCTACGATCTCAATGGGCGTGTAGACCACGCCCAAGCTGTCCGTTATCTTCGGAAACGCAGTCTTGAAGAAACGCTCATACAGCTCGGTGATGATGCGCTGTCTACCTTCGGCGTTGTCAATTCCATCGGCTCGCAGCCGGACGCTTTCATAGAAGCGGTCGAGCGTCTCGGTTTCTTTATCGAGATTGTGTTCGTCCAAGGCATCTGTCATGTTCTGCATCACGATGGATACGGGATTGTGCGTCGCGAATGAGTAATCCTCAAAAAGTGCATCGAACACCGGCTTGGTGATTAGGTGCTGGGAAAGCATGTCGATTGCATCGTCGCGGGTGATTGAGTCGTTTAGGTTGTGCCGGAGGCCGATAACAAACTCATCAAATACTCTGGCTATGTCAGAGTCGGAGTCTGAAAGAAGTGCCTTGATTCGGGTGGTGTGGCGTCCGGCGATCTCGGCAACATTCGTCGCCCAGTCTTCCCAATAACGACGGTCACCCACCTTCTGGACGATCTTGGCGTAGATCGCCTCGCGCCACTCCTCGATGGCATCGAGATTCAAGACTCCCTGATATGCCTTGGCAGAAACCGAGGCATCGCTAGAATCGCGATCCCATCCAGGGACACCGATGACTTGGAGTTGCTCATCCTTCTTTTTGTTCAGCTCGATCTTGTTGACCATGGCATTGAATCGGTCATCATGCGCCCGAAGTGCTTGAAGCACCTGCCAGACCACCTTGTACTTCTGGTTGTCCTTCAGAGCCTCTTCGGGCGTGAGATTGGAGGGGATGCCGATGGGCAAAATAACGTAGCCATAGGTCTTGCCTGCGGCCTTTCGCATAACCCGACCGACTGATTGAACGACGTCGACCACGGAATTCCGAGGATTAAGGAACATCACAGCATCTAGGGCGGGGACGTCGACTCCCTCCGAGAGGCATCGAGCATTGGAGAGAATCCGGCAGAGTCCATCGTCGCCGGTCGCTTCTTTCAGCCAGTCCAACTTCTCGTTACGGCGCAGTGCGTTATAGGTGCCATCCACATGTTCGACCTGGCAGCGAAGCAAGTCGGAGTCTCCACTCAACGTCGTGTATTCGTTTACGATCTCGGAGAACTGGTCCGTGATCCGCTTAGAGTCTTTGATAGTCCGGGAGAATGCTACCGCCCGTCGCATCGGATGGTCGTCCGTCGTGAAAACTTCTGAGGTAATCCCTCGCTTGGATAGCCCGTTCCAACAACCTACGATTTTTGCCGCGTCATCCAAGTTCAATTCGTGATCAGCGCTGGCCAATTGCGACTGAAACACCTTTGACACGTGCTCTTCCTCAACGGCAAGCACGAGTACCTTGTAGTCGGAGAGGAGTCCCGCTCCGACTGCTTCACCGAAGCCAAGACGATGGAGTTCGGGGCCGAAGATCAGCTCGTCGTCCATCGAAGTCAGAACGGCGTCTCCCTCCGCGGCCTTGGACTTGGAAGAGTCGTCATAGATGCGAGGTGTAGCTGTCATGTAAAGACGCTTATTGGCCTTGAGAAAACTTTGGTCGTGGACCCTAACGAAATGGGATTCGTCCTCTTCAGCGATTGTGACGCCTGTCGTTCGGTGAGCCTCGTCGCAGATAATGAGATTGAATGCCGCGAGACCCCGATTCTGTGCTTCGGCGATCACTCCGATGGACTGGTAAGTTGAGAAGATCACCGTTCTGACGTCGTCGGTTTGGGAAGCGCTCATCCGCTCGATCAGCTTTGCCGTGTCGGTGGAGGCTGGAAAAGCAAGGTCGTAGGGGCCGATATCCTCGCTGGCCGTCCGCCTGCCTGCCCTCGGATCGGAGCACACGGCGAACAGGCGCAACGGCACTGAGGCTTCCGATGACCATTCCTTGAGCGACTGGGAGATGAGGGATATCGACGGGACTAGGAAGAGGACGCTGCCACCGGAGGGAACCAGGTCCTCCGCGATTCTCAACGCGGTGAATGTCTTGCCGGTCCCGCAGGCCATGATGAGTTTGCCCCGATCATGGTCGGCCAACCCAGCCTTGACCTTCTGAAGAGCAACCAGCTGGTGAGGACGGACCTGCTTTTTCGGCAGAAGTTCCATTACGTCTGGCCTGGTTATGCTGAACTGCGACCAGTCGACGGGACTGGCATCGAGGTCCTGAACTCTCAGCCTTGTCACTGGAATTTGTTGATTCTCTAGTGCCTCTTCCGCATTCTTGCCCCAGTTGTCAGTAGTGGAGATCACCATGCGTGAAGAAAACCCGGCCTTGCCCGACGCAGTGAAGAACGAGTCGATATCTCCCTTCTGCACGCTATGAGTCGGATCGTAGAACTTGCACTGGATGGCGCACAGACCCGCACCGTCTCGTTCTTCGGCCACAAGATCAATCCCAGTGTCTGGCTTCGCTCCCCGTCCAGGCCAGTCGGTCCAGCGCCAGACTTTCGAGTAGCGATCCCCATAGAGTGGATCGGTTCGGAGATAGGCAACCATCAAGTGCTCGAACTTGTCGCCCTTGTCCCTCTCGTCAGTCGATGATTGCCGTAGTTCGGTGAGAATGTCGGAGATCGTGGTCATTAGGGTTGGAAGGTTAGTTGCGGGCCTCCGGTTATGAATTGATACCGGAGGATCACGGTCGGCATTTGGGCATCGAACTTTAGAATCGCGATGGGTAGTGGTGCGACGGCTATTACGTGGCTACTCCATCGTCTAGCGTCTCCTGCCATAGAATCTGTGGAGTCACGACTTGGACGCCCTCGATCGTCTTTCCGAGGGCGTCCCTGAAGCCCTTGTCGTTTGACATCAAGTAATCGGCATGTAGGCGAATCGCCGAAGCGAGATGTACGGCGTCTGCTCCTCGTAGATGAAAGTCACGAGATAGGTCGGCAACTTTGCGTGTGATTACTCTGTCGAGGTCACACCACTCCATCCATTCAGCAAGGAACCAGTTGCGGACAAGCTCGGCTGAGGTCGACTCCGGCGTCGCGTTTCGAACATCGCCGTGTCCCATCACTTCGACTTGAACGAGGTTAGAAGCGAGGACCATCACATCTCCGCGCTCGGCGGCTCGGAATAGGCTCCTGGAGATTTGCCACCGAGGGCGATCGCCGATCAGATCGGCGTCCCGTTTTATTACACTGAGGTACATACAGGAGTCCGCATAGACGCGAACTGCCTTTTTCCTAGGCACCGCGTACGCTCTCCATGTACTCGTCCGTGCTTAACTCCCCTGTCCATTGGGAGTCGACTCCCAACATCTCATCAACTGTTGGTACTCGGAAGTCATCGGGCAGAATTTCCAGATCGACCAGTTCGATACGAATCACCTGGCCGACTTCGTTACGGGTCAGAGGACCTCCGACAAGGACGCGACGACCGAAGGCTCCTGTTACGTCGCCGACCCGGTCTACTGGTATCAGGCATGTCACCGCGTGACGCGTCCGCGAATTGTAAATGCTTCCACGCAACACTCTTCGTTGCCTCGCATTGAGAACGTCGAGAAGACCTGACACCGAGCCGGTGCTTGTCTCTTGGGGAGCGATGGCCGAGCGCGCATGCTCCCGTAGAGCTTCGTCCACTCGGACGGGATCACCCACGGTGCCACTCTCGGAGATCGGAGCCAGTTCGATGCCCCTGATACCCCCCGTCAACTCGCCGAGCTTGTCAACTCGATGAACCGATGCCTCCGAGAACAAGTCGGGTATCTCGGCTCTCTCAGTGAGGGATACGAGTCCTTCAACTAGTGCCTGAGGGGGGACGTGGACGGAGGATGCAGGCCGCTTATTGGGAATTGTGCGAGGAGTGAGTCTGGCGCGAAAGACACCATTTGAGCTGGTATCGGAGATCGCCCAGTGGAGTCTCGGTGCCTCGTGAAAGGCCAGTCGATCAATCTGTTGCAGAAGCCAGACAGTGTCGGTAAGCGCTTTCGCGTAGCGCACCACTTCGACCTCTCGGCGAGCGCCATCCACGACAACCTCGACACCCTGCATTCCGGCTTCGGTAGCCGCATTGTCAAGGATCTCCTGACTATCCATTCCAGTAGCCTAGATCCGAGCTGTGACGCCAGCGGAAGGGTCAATGGGTGACCATCTCGGGGCAACACCGGCCAAGTTGCCGTGCATCTCTCTCTTACTCCCCGGAGATGCTTAGTCCGGAATGGAGTGGCAACAGGTCTGCAAGTAGCCACACATCTTCGTCGCCCAGAAACTCCTTAGGGTCCCAAATGAAGCGAGACGGTTGCGGCCAAAGTTGTATGCCGTTATCCGGCAGCATCGTTGTGAATGCCTCGGAGAATAAGTTTGAGATCGTGGTGCCGAGAATGAACATGACCACCTGGCCCAGACCAATCGTCGTGGAGTGGGTGTTGCACGGATCGGACAATTGAGTCCTATCGGAGGTCTTGAAAAGCAGACCACGGTGCTCCATTTGCACACCCCAGTCTTGGGCTGCAGAGGGAAAGGCCCATATCTGCATATTCGGAGGTGGCTCCTTTGTGAGGAATAGCCATTCGTAGTAACTCGCAGGGGTTGCGACAGATTCGGGGTGAGTGTACTGGGCCATAAGGCAGGTCTTGGCCGTCCATGCCGCCAGGCGCTTGGCATCTTCAAAGTCAATTTCGCACCGCTCACCTCGCATCATTTTGGTGAGTACTCGTCGCGATCCGGTTTCGAGGTCGTTCATCCAGCCGCTATTACACGTCTTACATGCTCGCTTGACGACCGCATCCGTAAAACGCTGGTGGACCTCGCGGGTCGAAAGGGGCTGCTCTCCGTCCTCGTTATCTACGAAGTGCACGACTTCGGTGCTCTGTCCCCGGTAGCTCAGTTGTTCGGGAAGGACATTTGACAGCCACTGCGGGTACACATGTTCCCGAGAGAGGGGCGTACCACCGCAAAACACACAAGAGCGGATCTCTGTGTCAATGTTCGCTGATCTTGCCACTTCATCCCCTTTCTCAACCGATGGTGGGCAGCTCTTCCTACCAATCCATCCAGTTCCGCCAGTATTCCGAGGATGTCTTGGCAACGCCTCTCACCCGCCCACAACCTGTGCGTACGGATCGCCTGCATCCACGAAATCGGGCTTGACGTGCCGGAGTTCGGACAGGTGGCCGCTTCCGTGCTCGCGGGTTGACCTGATCATCCGTCAGACTCGCGAATCTCGTCGGAAAGCTCACGGAACTTGATCTGAACGTCCGTCTGATGGAAGGCATCATGAAAGAAGGGCAGATCGGCATCTGTCGTAATACCGGCGCGCTTGAGTTGGGCGTATAGCGAGCGGAGACGGCTATCGAAGGCAAGATTGAACCGAGCGTGGTATTCCACATCGCCCTCGGTTCGATAGGAACCTGCTCGTTCTTCGATTTGCTGGCGCCCCTTGGCGTGGAAGTTGGCAATCCCTGCCGCCAAGTCGGTGAGTTCTTTTGCCAGCGACTCATTGGCGACGAGGTCGCTGCCGCTGGTCAGTCCCTTGACTTGGGCCTCAAGGACATCCACACGTCGCCTGGTGTGGGATGTGAAGGTCCTCACGGCCACCCAAACCGGGGCGACAACGGCACCAACGACGACACCAATAACGGCTCCCGCCACCACCCACGCAGTGGAACCCCCAAGGATGGCGGGAAGGACGGCTCCGACCGCGGCGCCGATAACTGCGCCGATAATCTCCCGAAGTGGTTGTGCTGCCTGGCGAGCCTGCCCCAAGCTTTCAGCGATGCGGTTCTGCATGCCGGGAACCCTACGGCGGGGCATGGCTGGATGGCCTTTTGGTGCAGAAATTGCTCCTGCACCTCACATAACCCCCGTTGCATTCTGGTGCAAAGCCCAGTTAGGCATCCCTCGGTGCGTCCGCACTCAAGTTCCCGGTCATCGCAGTTGCCCAGGCTCGGTTACTGAGCGTCTCGGGCGAGGGCGACGGCTCGCACAGTTGCTGGCCACCATTGAGCGCCTCCTTGTCCGGTCGGCACTCCCTCCTCATTGAGCGTTCTGGCGATGGCGGACCAGCCTTGACCTTCATTGCGGGAAGCCAAGATGCGCTCTACGGTCGCCTCGGCCAAGACGCTCGATCGGCCAATGTGTGCTCCCTGAGACTTACGTACGGCCATGGCATCCTTAGTGCGCTGTCCGATGAGCCGTCGCTCTAACTGTGCCGCTCCTGCCATGACGGTGGCCACGAACTCACCAGAGGGCGTAGAAAGGTCCACCGACAAATCGACTGTGGATACGTTCCACCCGTGGGACTGGGCCAGATCCATGAGTCCCGCGTAATCCTTGAGGGACCGACTGATTCTGTCCAACTTGCTCGCCATGAGAGTTCCCGCCCGGCCAGCCTTCAAATCCTCCATGGCGGCGTTCAGCCCAGGGCGGTCCGCAATGCTCTTGCCCGAGATCCCGGCGTCCTCGTGGATGGCGACGACGGTCCACCCGCGCCTGGCACAGTCCTCGGCGATAGCGACCCTCTGCGCCTCCAGACCTAAGCCGCTATCGGCTTGCTCGGCGGTCGAAACGCGAACGTACGCGGTCACCAAAGAAGGGTCGGGCGCTGCTGTTTTTGCTCTTCCCATGCTGAGAGCTTATACCAAGGGGTCCCTTGCTATCAACCCGTGGAACCAGGAAGGTCGTCAATCGGCATTTCGGCCCCGTTCGAAAGCAGATCCAAGACGCTGATCGCACCTTCTAGGCGGCGGCGGATGGCCGTGCTGTGAGTGTCCTCCCCTTCTTGAGGCCATGTGCCGAGGGCCTCCCGTAGGGCCTGGGCGGCTCTTCTTCGATCTTCCGGTCCGAGGGGCTTACGGGGAGCCGTCACGCTGCGTCCTCGTCCTTCACCAGCCGGGTGTCGTACATACGCGCTAGACGTCGGACACGTGGCATCCAGCAAGCCATCGCCACAGCGTCGAGATGATCCGTGGATCGTCCGAGCCGAGTGCGGATCTGGTCCTTGGCTTCGATCTGAATCCGGGAGTTACTCGTCACCATCCAGTGGGGGGTGGTCAAGTCTCCGATGAGGGCGTCATCTGGGGGTAACTCCATGATGGGATTGAACGCCGGGTCGAGAGCCTCGCGAAGTGCCCAGAGTGCCTCGGCCCTCAGGTTGAGGAAGCCCAACTCACCTGAGCGGTCTTTCTTGGTGCTCTTGGACCCGCCATGGAAGGCCACGACGTCGTAGCCCTGTTCCCTCAAGCGGTCGGTAACGCCCGCACCTAGCCCATCAGTATCGACTACCGCTTTAGTGCCCGTGTGGGCCGTCAAGATGCCTCCGACGCGGCCAGCGGTCTCCATGGTGTCTTCGAGCGCCGTTAGGCGAATTTCGGCAATCCGGTGCCCGCATAGAAGCGCCATGCAGGTCTTGTCCGATCCCATCCGAGCGACGTCGACACCGACCCGATCAAGGTGCTCCAACGGCTCGTTCTTGTTGGTCTCCCAGCGCTCGATGGCTGCCTCGACCCAGCCAAGGGGGACGAGTCCTTCGCTGTCCGAGCTGTGAAATTCACCCAGCACGCGATTGGCGTAGAGGGCGCTGTTCTCCCCCCACTGATGCTTGCGCTGTTCAGCCCATTCGACGCTGACACGGCCAGCGGCCACGGCACGCTTGAGGCTCACATGAATGGGGTGCCAGTCTTCGAATCCGGGCTTTTGAGATTGGATCTCGTAGAAGCGTCCGACTGGCTCTCCGGGCGTGCTGGTGGACAGTCCGAATGCCTCGCCCTCGCCCGAGAACGCACCCTCGGCGGCGTCAAAGGTGGCAGCCGGGATGCTCTTGCTCTCATCGAATATGTAGAAGACAGCGTCGGCATGAACACCCTCGATGTAGGCGGGTACGTCGCTGGCGACGGCGAAGGCGCTGCCGTACGTGAGGTTCAGGTTGTTGCGCAGCAGCTCGTTGCGGGTGAACGGTTGTCGTCCGATCACGTCCCATCGCAGCCGTGCCACAAACTTATGAATTTCTGGCCACAGATAGCTCTCCAGTTGTCGCCATGCTCCAGCGGTTGTAGGGCATTTCCAATCCACACCCGCAGCGTCACGCGTCAAACAGAACCAAATGATAGCGATTGCCACCACAGTGGTCTTTCCCACCCCGTGTAACGAGCGAACTGACACCTTGAGTTTGGCGACGATCTCCCGCAGGATCTGTTCCTGGTACTCGGCAAGTTCCTCTCCCTCAGGCCATGCAATGCAGTCGCGGGCGAAGCCCACTGGATCGTCGTAGTACGGCTCCAAGGCGCCGCGGGTCGCCGGAGCGGCCCACTCAACGAGAAGGGCGAATGGGTCAGGCGGCATTTGAGACGACCGTCAGCTCCCGCGCCAGGATCGTGCGACCCAAGGAGCGGGCGACCTTGCTCAGCCCCATCTCCCGGCTGTCAAGCACAGCCTCGACCACGCGCTTGAGCAGCGCGGCCTGCGCTTCGCTCAGCTTGACCAGGCGGGCGTCAAGGTCGATCCGGGCCATGCTGAGGAGTACCCGGTGCGCTCGGTCTACGCCGCGCTCAAGGCCAGCTACGACTGCCCTCACGTCCTCCGTGTTCTCCCCGTTGGAGTAGTGCCAGTCGGTCAGTTCTTCGACCTTGTCAGCGAAGATGTCCTTGATCCGGATCACCTCGGCGGCGAGGATCTGCAACTGGTTCAGTGGGTCGCTGATAGGGGTCAGGGTTTCGCGTTGGAGGATCGCACGTACTCCGGCGTCCACAATCTCGTTCTGAGCCGATAGCGTTTGGTTCCTTGTAGCTCCTCCGTGCAACTTGCAGCACCCGACTCCGACGTGGGACGTTCCCCAACCAGCCGGGCGCCTACAGGTGCCGACACCCTGACGCTTTCGCGCACCACAGAGTCGGTCATGACCTTGAGTCAACAGAACGTTTGTCATGACCTTCGCTCCTTTCAAGTTCGGGTCCGCCCGGACGTATCCCATCTTGGCTGTGGGATACGCGGTGATAGGGGGATGGTCACGAAGCAAAGGGCGTTACTGCAATAGGTGCGCGGCGAAGACCTCACGCTTCGCTAACAAGGCGCCGCACAAGGCCATTACCGTGCGGCTAGTTGCTCGGCGGCAGCGCCTCGTTGTGTCAGGTGACGTTTGTCGCAGTTTCGATTTCGCTCAGTTCAATCATGATCAAGTCGGACTCGTCAGCATTGTCAGAACTCAGTGTCACGCCCACTATCTCCGTGCCCCGCTTGAATAGCCCGGTTGGGGCGTACGTGCCCATATCCACGCCCGTGGCCTCCGCCGAAGCAACCAGCACGTCGGGGAAGACATCAGTATTCTGCTTGAGGATTCGTTTCACGGCGTCGGTGCGCCACACGTCATCGAGGCGAGCGAGGTCGAGTTCGCCGTTGTCGCCCAAGCCAACCGCTTGCGCCAGTGCTCCCGAGCGCCAGACGAAGCTGACGCGTTCTGGGTCGAACTTGTTGCCAGCTTTGAGTTGGCGACTCACGTTGATGTGGGACACGAGCATCCGCATTACCGACTGTTGCTCGTCCACCGTCATCCTCGGCCAGGCATCATTGAGTTCTGGTCCAAGCCGACCGAGCGCACTGTTTCCGCGGATGGTGTTGATTTGTTGTTCCAGCGGCTCAATGCGAGCTTCGATGCGTCGACGCTGTCGGCTGAACGCCTCCTTGCTGAGGGTGCCATCGCCAAAGGCATCTTCCAGCTTGATGAGTAACGCCTCTTGCCTGCCCTTCTCTAGCAAGAGAGCGCGTAGCTCGTCGGCTGTGGCCGTGTTCTCCGCCTCCAGCAAATCGCGAACCTTGGGCGTGTCGGCCAACTGCTTGAGCAGCGGGATGACGTAGTCCTCAATGCGGTCAGCGGTCACCTGCACGTGACCGCAGCGAGTTCCGCCGAGACTTTTCCGACACCCATACATACGGACTTGGCCTCTTGGCATCGCAGGCATCGGGTGACCGCACTCGCCGCAGACCAAGAGGCCCTTTAATGGATATTTGGCATTGGTGGGCGCTTTACGACGGGTCGGGTTGGTCAAAATGGCTTGCACCTGCTCCCACACGACACGGTCCACGATCGCGGGCCACTGCGCTTCACCGAGCACTACCCCCCGATGTTCGCGAAGTCCGGCATAGCGAGGTCGGATGAGGGTATTGCGGACCGACTTTGTCGCCCATGTGCCGCCGCCGACCGGAGGAACGCCACTGTGTCGCCACTCGTTCCGAATACTGAGCAGCGTGGCTCCGTGCAACACCTTGTCCGCAGCGGCACGAATCATCGCAGCCTCAACGGGCATGACGGTCATGGCGTCGAAGTCATACCCAAAGGGCCGTCCGCCACCACCGGATGGCAGCCCACGCTCGGCAAGCTCCAACTTCTTGCGTCTAATCCGGGCGGTTGTTTTGCGGACCTCTTCTGCGGCGACTGCTCCCTTCACCCTGGCGACGAGCATGCCGTCTCCGCTGCCCAAATCCACGGTGCCTGAGACGGTGACCAACTGCGTAACCCCACCGTGGTCGCAGGCCGAGACGAACTCCTCCAACTCACGTGGCTGCCGGTGCAGGCGGTCAAGGTCCCACACAACGACCGCATCCACGCGTCCAGCGGCGATGTCCCGGAGCAGGCGTTCGTATTCTTTTCTCGTCTTGGTCGGGTCGTAGGCACTGACGTCGTTGTCGATATAAGGAGGCTGCGTGACCTCCCATCCGCGGTCGAGGCACAGCTTCCGACAATCCGCCTCTTGACGGGCAACCCCCAATGCATCACCGAGTTTGTCGCGGCTGATTCTGGCGTAGATAGCGGCTCGGGTCACCCACTCTGTCTACCATGTGTCAGTCGGGCATACCACACAGGTACGCGCCCGCTACGGGGCACGCGCCCCGACGGTGCTCAACAACCACCGGGCCAAGCTTTTCTTGCCGGGGATCGCGGATCCCGACACCCTCGAGTACGCCAGCCGGCTCATCGGCGACGAGGAGGTCGACGTGCCGTCCATGACGCGCGACCCCCGCGGGGGCCGCTCCACCACCTCGACCCAGGGACCGCGCCGGCTGCTGCCGCCGGAGGACCTGCGGTGCCTACGCCGCGGTGAGGCCGTGCTGATCTATGGCACCTTGCCCCCAGCGCGCCTGCGCCTGCGCCCGTGGTGGGCGCAGGCGGAGTTCAGCCGGCGTTCTCGTCGAGCACCTCGCGGATCGGCCCCACCAGCTGGCGCACGCTCGGCGCATCGAGCCAGGCGGTGAGGTCGACGTCGAAGCGCTCGTCGGGGAGCGGCCCCTCGTCGAGGAGGTGGGCCCGCGACGCCATCCAGCGGTGGCCGACCCGGCGCACCTCGGTGAGCACCTCGGCATAGGGGAGGGCGCTGGCACGGGGCGTGCCGAACCCGAAGACGCGTTCAGAGCCCAGCGCGGCGTTGGCGCTGGCGCGCCCGGTGAGGAGGCGGCGGTAGTCGTTGCGCTCCAACTCGCCCTCGTAGGCCCCGAGGATGTGCAACAACCGCGCCGCGTCCTTCTCGCCAAAGGGGAAGAACACGTTGGGTGCCGGGAGATCGCCCCAGATCCCCCACATCCACCACCGCACCGGCGTGGGCGCGGGCAACGAGGCCAGGGCGCGTTGCACGCCCCGGGCCACCGCCTCGTGCCCGTGGTGCACGTCATGTGGTGAGGGGGAGACCACCACAGCGACGTCGTAGGCCGCCATGAGCCCGGGGAGTGCACCCTCCACCCGCGCCGCGGCGTGCGCCAGGTCGTCGCGCAAGGAGAGGTCGAGCGGCGGGTCGAAGAACAAGGGCACGAAATGGGCGCGCCGCGCCGCTTCCTCGGCCTCGGCGCGGCGGCGCTCCCACTGGGACGGGAAGCCCAGGCTGGCGATGACGCTGACCACCCGCCAGCCCCGGTCGACCAGGTGCAACAGCGCGCCAGGACTGCCCAGCGCCTCGTCGTCGGGATGCGGGGCGATGTGGAGGACCGTGGGGGACATGTGCACCGCAGGTTATGCGGCCGCGCCCTTCCTCACTCCGTGGGCGCCGCCAGCTCCAGGCCGGACACGCTGGCCCCGGCCAGCTCGGGGCCTGTCGTGTGCAGGTGGCAGCGGACGATAGTGCCGCTCGGCGTGGTGTAGGGCGGGGGATCGACGGTGCGGCAGATGTCCATGGCGAAGGGGCAGCGCGGGCGGAAGCGACAGCCCCCTGCCGCGCTCTGGCTCATCTCCACCTCGCCGCGCAGCACTATCCGCTGGCGCGCCCGTTGGCGGCTCGGGTCGGGCACGGGTATCGCCGAGAGCAGGGCGGCGGTGTAGGGGTGCGTGGGACGGGTGTACACGTCGTTGGCGTCCCCCTCCTCGACGATCTGGCCCAGGTACATCACGGCGATGCGGTCGCTCAGGTGCCGCACGACGGACAGGTCGTGGGCGATGAACAAGTAGGCGAGGCCGAGCCGGTCCTGCAGGTCGCTCAGCAAGTTGATGACCTGGGACTGGGTGGAGACGTCGAGCGCCGAGACCGGCTCGTCGCAGACGAGCAGGCTGGGTTGGAGCGCCATGGCGCGGGCGATGGCCAGGCGTTGGCGCTGCCCGCCGGAGAACTCGTGGGGTTGGCGGCCGAGCACGTGGCTGCCGATCCCGACCTGGTCCAGCAGTTCGATCACCCGCTGCTGGCGCTGGGCCCGGTTGAGGTCGGTGTGGATCCGCAGCGGCTCGCCCACGATTTCGAGGATGTTCTGCCGGGGGTCGAGTGAGGAGTAGGGATCCTGGAAGACCATCTGCATGCCCTGGCGCTCGCGGCGCAGCTTCGGTCCACGCAGGGCCGTGATGTCGGTACCGTCGAGTACCACGGTCCCCGCCGTCGGCTCAATGAGGCGGACGACCAGGCGGGCCAGCGTCGACTTCCCCGATCCGCTCTCGCCGACGAGGCCGAGCGTCGTCCCGGCGTCGATGGACAGGTCCACCCCGTCCACCGCGTTGACCGAGCCGCTCACCCGCTGCAGCAACCCGCTTCGCAGCGGGAACTGCTTGGAGAGTCCCCGCACCACGAGCAGGGGTGTTCCCTGGGTCGACCCCGGCGCCGCGGGGGTGGGCACGTCGGCCATGGCGCGGGCACCGGCCAGGGTGAGCTCGTCCTGGCGCACGCACCGGCTGAGGGTCACAGTCGCCCTGTGGTCCGCCCCGGCGCCGTCGTCACCCTCACCGCTTGGGCTCGTTGCGCTCAGCGCCCCGTTGCCCTCGATGTGCGCCGGCGGGCGCAGCTCCACCGGCGTGGTGATGCATGCCTCGGTGGCGTAGCTGCAGCGGGGGTGGAAGCGACAGCCGCGGGGGAACTGGTCGGGCCGCGGCACCATGCCCGGGATGTAGTGCAGCGGCTCCCCGGGCGGGGTGAGCTGTGGGATGGAGTTCAACAGGGCCTCGGAGTAGGGGTGGCGCGGCCGGGTGAAAAGTGCCGCCCCTGCGCCGCGCTCGACGATCTGCCCGGCGTACATCACCGCCACGTCGTCGGCCACATCGGCGATCACCCCCAAGTCGTGGGTCACGAAGATCATGGCCATGTTCTCCTCGCGCTGGAGCGAGTGGAGGAGGGCGACGATCTGGGCCTGGGTGGTCACATCGAGTGCCGTGGTGGGCTCGTCGGCGATCAGCAGTTTGGGGGAGCACGACAGCGCCATGGCGATCATGACCCGCTGGCGCATGCCGCCGGAGAAGGCATGGGGGTAGTCGCGCGCCCGGGTGGCGGCGTGGGGGATGTCCACCCGCTCGAGCATCTCCACGGCGACCTTCCAACTGTCAGCCTTGCTCAGATGGCGGTGGGTGCGCACCTGTTCGGCGATCTGGTTTCCCACCGTGTAGGCGGGGTTGAGGCTGGTCATCGGCTCCTGGAAGATCATGGAGATCTCGTTGCCGCGGAGATGGCGGAACGCAGCCGGGGCGATACGCATGAGGTCGCGCCCCTCGAAGAGCGCCGATCCGCCGGTGCGGCAACCACGGGCGGGGAGGAGCCCCATGATTGCCAGCGCCGAGACCGTCTTGCCCGAGCCGCTCTCGCCGACCAGCCCGAGCGTCTTGCCCCGCTCCACGCTGAAGTTCGCGCCCTCCATCACCGGGAGCCACTTGCCGTTCGTGAGGAATTCCACCCGCAGGTTCTTGACCGCCAGCAGCGTCGTGCCCTCGACCGCGGCGACCGGCGCCGGCTCGGCGGCACGGGGGGAGATCCCGCGCAACTGGGCCAGGCGCGACTTCTTCTCCTTGGTGACGCCGGCCAATTTCGACTTCCTGGGTCGTTCGCGGCCAAGCGAGTCGCGCAGGCCGTCAGCCACCAGGTTGAACGAGAGGACCGACAACATGATGGCCAGGCCGGGGAAGATAAGGGCCCATGACGAGGAGAAGATGAACGAATAGCCCTCGTTCAGCATGGAGCCCCAGCTCGGGGTGGGCGGCTGCTCGCCGATGCCCAGGAAACTCAGTCCCGCCTCGACCAGGAGGGCGAAGCCGAGGGCGAGCGAGGTTTGAATGATGAGCGGCGACGCCACGTTGGGCACGATGTGGCGTCGGATGAGCCGGTTCGAAGTGGCGCCCAGAGAGCGCGCCGCTTCGATGTAGTTCTCCTCGCGCACCGCAATGACTTGGCCGCGCAGCACCCGCACGAAGCTGGGGACGAAGACGATGGAGATGGCGATGGCGGTGTCGTTGACGCTGGCGCCCAGCAGCGCGGCAACGGTCAGGGCCAGCACCAGAGGGGGGAACGAGAACATGGCGTCCATGAGCCGCATGATCACCGTGTCCACGGCGCCGCGGAAGAAGCCGGCCACCAACCCGACGGGCAGGGCCACCACGGTGGCGAGGCCCACGATTTCGAAAGCGGCGCGCATGGAGATCTGACCGCCCCAGATCAGCCGGCTCAAGATGTCGCGGCCCAGGTCGTCGGTGCCCAGCCAGTGGGCGGCGGACGGGCCGGCGTTGACGAGGTTGAGGTTCTGCAGGTTGGGCGGATACGGGGCGATGAGCGGGGCGAAGATGGCCGCCACGATGACGAGGAGGAGGAAGGCCAGGCCACCCAGAGCGAAGGGCTGATGCAAGAAGCGGTGCCAGAAGCCCGAGCGCGGCCGCGCCGCCCCCCCCTCTTCGGACACGTCGCCGACCGCAGCCGCGGGTGCAGCCAGCTCGTCGAGGGGGTCGTCGTTCCAGGGGGGTCGGATGAGACTCATCCCAGGCGCACCTTGGGATTGAGGTAGCCGTAGATCACGTCGACGAACAGATTGATCAGGACGAACGCCGTGGCGGTCACCAGCACCACCCCCTGGATCACCGGCAGGTCCTTGACGCTGATGGCGGTGAGGATGTACTCCCCGATCCCGGGCAGCGAGAAGATCTGCTCAATGATGATGGTGCCCCCCAGCAGGTAGCCGAATTGGATCCCGATGACGGTGACGGCGGGGCTCAGCGCGTTCTTGAGGGCGTGCTTGCCGATGACCCGGCGGGGGCTGAGTCCCTTGGCCACCGCGGTGCGCATGTAGTCCTGGTCCAGGGTGTCGATGAGTGCCCCGCGCACCTGACGGGCGATGGTGGCCGAGCCGCCGAGGCCGAGGGCCAGCCAGGGCAGAAGGAGGTGTTGGAACCAACCCCACGGCGAGGTGCCCCACTCCACGTACCCGAGGGCGGGGAGGACGTGGGTGTCCACGGCGAAGACGATGACCAGCAGCAGGGCCAGCCAGAAGTCGGGGATGGCGACGCCCAGGCTGGAGCCCACCGTGACCAACCGGTCGGATGCGCTGCCGGCGCGCACCCCGGCGATGATGCCGGCCGGGATCCCGATGAGGATGGAGAGGATCATCCCCCCGATGGCCAGGAACAGGGTGACTGGGAAGCGTTCGGCGATACCCGAGGCGACTGTGGGGTTCCCGTTGAACAGGGATCTCCCGAGGTTCCCGTGGATGATCCCGTTGAGCCAGCGCAGGTACTGCCTCCAGAAAGGCTCGTTGAGGTGCAGCTGGACGGTGATCTTGGCCACTTCGGCCGGGGTGGAGTGGATGCCCCCGGCGAGTAGCAGGGCGGGATTCCCCGGGAGGATGAGGACGAGGCTGAAGACGCCGAAGGAGATGAGGAGCAGCAGCGGGATCGTGATGATCAGCCGCCGGACGATGAACGAAAGGAGAGACCCGCCTGAACCCACCGACCGGTCAGCTCAATTCTGCCGGCACCGGCGCGCGGCGCGCCGGACGGAGCAACCGGTCGCCTCCGCTCACTTCTTGACGTAGATGCCGGCCAGGTCCGACCGGCACTGCCCGATGGGTGCTACCACGTTGCCACCCACCACCGACTTGTTGTAGGCGATGATCGACGGCTCGAACTCGATCGGCGTCTCGAGGCCCTGGGCCATGACGATGGCACCCACCTTCTGCATCAGCGGGCCCTGCAGGCTCGCAGCGTCCGACGCGTTGGCCGCCTCGATGTCCGGTGTGATGGCCAGGTCCAGGGTGCCGAGGTACTTGGCCGGGAAGCCGGTGGGCTCATACTCGGACTCGAAGGTGTTCGAGATGTCCGGCCCGTTGGTCAGGTTGGCGCTCAAGAGGGCGTTGCCCTGCCCATGCAGGTAGACGTCCGTCAGCAGGTCGCTGGGCGGGATCAGCTGGATGCTCGCGTTGAACCCGGCGGCGGCCATCTCGCTCTGCATCACGGTGGCGAGGCGCTGGAGAGTGGTGTCACCCGAGGGGACCTCCAGCTTGAAAGGGACGCCGTGCTTGTAGCCGGCGGCGGCGAGCATGGCCTTGGCCTTCGTCGGGTCGTAGACGTACTTGTTCCCCACCGTCTTGTTATAGCCCGGGGAGTTGGATGGGAAGGGCTGGTAGGCCGGACGTCCCACTCCGGCGAAGACCACCTTGTTGATCTGGGCCCGGTTGACGGAGTACTCCAGGGCGGACCGCACCTTCACGTTGTTGAACGGGGCCGTGTTGTTGCGCGTCTCGAGCGTGATGTAGTCGTAGGACTGGGTGATGGCGGTGCCGATGTTGGAGTCGTGCTCTACTTCGGTGTACTGCTCGGGGTCGAGGGAGATCATGTCGACCGCGCCCGAGGTGATGGCGCTCACAGCCTGGGGCCCGATGCCCACCTGGACGAAGTCAATCGCCTTGAGCGGGTAGGCCGCCGAGTCCCAGTAGTGAGGGTTCTTGACCAGATCGATGGAGGATCCCGGTTGGTAGCTCTTCAGCACGTAGGGCCCGGCCCCGATGGGGTTGGTGGCCGCGGTGGGGATGGTCGAGGCGGGATAGATGGATCCGTCGATGTAGCTGAGCGCCCACAGGAAGTCACCCGCCGTGGGCCGGCTGAGCTGGACGACCACGGTCTCGGGGTTGGGCGAGGTGATGGTCTGGATGGCGGAGAGCGAGCTGCGCAGCGGGCTCTTTTTCGTGTTGAGCAGGCTGGCTGAGACGTCGGCGGCGGTCACCGGCTGGCCGTTGGAGAACTCGATGCCGGGTCGCAGGGTGAACGTGACGGTCTCTGCGTTGGGCGAGATGGTCCAGCTCTTGGCCACGCCGCCGCTGATGGCGTACTGCCCGGGCGCTGTCATCGACTGGTAGAGGAGGGACATCACGGTGTACCCGCAGTCGTTGGTCTCCGTGGCCGGGTCGAAGTTGGAGAACTCGTCGTTGATGTCGAAGCCGTACTTCAACACGCCGTTTGTGTTTTCGTTCGACGGTGTGGCGCCGGCGGCACTGCCTGCGCTGAGCGCGCTGGCCGCCATGGGCACGAAGAAGAGGGCCGCCGCCGATCCGGCCATGAACGCTCTGGCCCGTCGCGCCCTGCGCTGTGGTTGCCGGCCAGTGCGCTCGCTGGCTGATGTCGCTGACGTCCTGTGACGGCCCATGCGTCCAACCTCCCCTTCGCCGTTGGGAACGGACTTCCTTGCTCCCGCCTCGCCGCCCAACCAGTGTTTCGGTCGCGCGTCGGTTTGCCGACTATATCGAGTCAACGGCCGTTCCGCTTGGAGCCATTGACGCCGCGCGCGCGGGTGCAGTCTCTCAGGTTGTGATCGCCCGCGCGTTGCGGATGGCGAGGGCGGCGAGGGTCAGAGTGGGCCCGTAACCCGCGCCGGTCGGGAAGGGCGAGGAGTCGCAGACCACGACGTTGGGTACCTGGTGCAGGCGCCCCCACGCGTCACAGACCGAGGTAGCCGGATCGGTCCCCATGCGCGCCGTGCCCACCACGTGGCGCGACGCGGGGATGGGCGAGCTAGTGAACGAACCTTGTCGGATGACCGCGCCGACGTTGGGGGAGGTGGCGGTGCGCGCCCACACGGCGCCCGCCTCGTGGAGGATCCCCTCCAGCTTGGGCCCGTAGTGCGCCGAGGCGGCGATCTCGTGGCGATGCGGCTTGTACGTGATGCGGGCAACCGGCAGGCCGTGGATGTCGCGGATGCTCGGGTCGAGGTCGATGCGGTTCGTGGCCTGGGGCATGTCCTCGCCCTGCATGGTGAAGCCGACCATGTGGTCGCGCATGGGGGACTCGCGCATCATGTCCTTGTGCTCGGGTCCCCAGGGGTAGAACTTGGATTCGAGCATGGGGTGGGCCGCCCCACCGTGCTCGACCAGCCCGCCCTTGAGCCAGGGCAGGCCGGCCTCCTTGGCCGCGCGCTGGGCCTCGTCGTTGATCAGGATGAAGTCGTCGTGCAGGTGGGTGACCGAGCGGCCCTTGTGGGCGTGCAGGCGCATGGGCAGCTGGCCGAAGGTGAGGGTCTGGAAGTGGTACATCAGGTTGCGGCCGATCTCGGGGTGCTCCAATCCCGAAAGCAGGAGCAGGCGCGGCGTCTCGGTGGCCCCAGCCGCCAGCACGACGTGGCCCGCTCGCTCGACGTGACGCTCGCCGGCGGCGTCGATCCACTCGACGCCGGTGGCCCGGCCGTTCTCCATCAGGATCCGGGAGACCATCGACTCAGGGCGCAGCTCGGCCTTGCCGCTCATGAGGGCGCGGCGCAGCGATGCCACGGGATCGCCCTTGGCGTGGATGGGGCAACCGAAGTACCCGCAGAAGCCGCAGTTGTTGCAGGCGGGCCGGTCGTCGTAGGGGACCGAGTTGCACGCCGTGGGCCCGGGGTAGGGGTGATAGCCCAAGCGCTCGGCCGCCGCCGAGGTGACCACGGCGCAGTACATCGGGGCGCCGGGCGGCATGGGATAGGGGTCCTTGCGCGGGGCGGCGAAGGGGTTGGCCCCGGCCTCCCCGGCCACACCGATGAGCCGTTCCGCCTCGGCGTAGAAGGGCTCCATCTCGTCATAGCCGAGCGGCCAGTCAGCCAGCGAGGTCCCTTCCATCGGCCCCAGGTCGGAGAGCACCCGGAAGTCGTCCTCGCGAAAGCGCGGCACCTTGCCATCGGCGTGGGTGCCGCCGCCACCGACCGTGGCCGGCAGGTTGTTGACTTCGCCGATGGAAAGGCGGTCGCCGTCGTCGGGGGTCATCCGAAAGGTCCGCGGCTCGAGCCAGGGGTCCGGACCGAGGAAGTGACGGCTCCAGTACTTGATCTCATCGTTGGAGAACTCGTAGAGGAGCTCGGAGGGCTTCTCCAGGTTGACCAAGAAATTCTTGCCCCGCTCGAAGATGCAGACGGACCATCCGGCCGAGGTCAGCACGTCGGCAGCCGTGGAGCCCCCGGGCCCCGACCCCACGATGATGGCGTCGAAGTCGCGACTCATGGCTGGCTTACCTCCTCGTCGGTGTAGCCCCGCGGCTGGACGTCGCCGGCGAAGCCGATGTAGTTCCACCCCACGAGGTCCCGGTTGCCCCCGTACTCGGGCGCGCCGTACATACCCTCGCAGGCGTGCTCATGAATGAGTTCGAGGAACTCCTCGTTGGCTTTCAGGCGCCGGTCCTGCTCTTCGTCGGGAACCTCGGCGAAGTCGTCGCCCAGGGTGGCGATGCCGGTGCGGTAGCGCTCCTGCAGTCCGACCACCGGGCCCAGCCGCTCGCGCTCGGGTATGCCCTGCGAGCCCTCAATACGGGTGCGCCAGGCCAGCTCGTCGCGGGCATTGAGGCGGTGGAAGGACGCGAAGCGCGGGTCCCCGCCGAAGCGACCCGAGAAGGGCCCCCCGGCCCAGATCAGCGGCGGGTCGGTGGCGAAGGCGCCGAGGAAGCCGTCGATGAAGTCCACCACGCCGCCCTCGGTGGCGCCGGGGTCCTGATCGGTCGGGATCAAGCGCGCGCAGGCCGCCTGCACGATCGCGTACTGCTGCTCGTCGAAGAATCGGGCCATGGCGGCGAGTGTAGGGCGCGCCCGGTGCGAGTGGGCAAGTCACACCCACGCTGCAGGGGTCAGCTGGCGTACATCAGAGAGCCCGGCGTGGTGAGGCGCTCGCCCGATTCGAGCCACGTCTTGAGGCCCGAGAGGATCATCGGCCAACCGCCATAGAGCTGATCGTTCGCGCCCTTGCGCAGCTGGTCATGCGTCACCGTCAGCTGGCACGTGTCCATCACCGGCGTGATCTCCCACGTGACGCGCGAGGCACCTTCGGCCTTCACGTCGTCACCCCACAGCGCCGTCATGGTGTGGACCAGGCGGCGCGGCGGGTCGACCTCGAGCACCTCGCCTTCGCCGAGGAGCAGGTCGCGCTCGGGCGCGCCCATCTGCAGGGGCGCTCCCACCTTCCAGTCCGAGGTGACGCCGGCGCCGAAGTTGTACGTGCTCCTGATCTCGGGGTCGGTGATCGCCTCCCATAGGCGCTCCGGCGTGGTCTTGATGTAGATCTCGAATACCTTCTCCATCTGTCGCTCCAGTCTCTGCTTGATGTCGCTGAGCCCTGCCACCCAGGGCTCGGCGTACTTGCTCACCCAACGGTCGTGGACGAGGCGGATCGGCACCGGGTTCAAGAAGTGGAGCTTCTGGCGGCCATGCCGCCTGGTCACCACCAACCCGGCCTCCTCGAGGAGCTTGAGATGCTTCATAACGCCGAAGCGCGTCATATCGAAGCGGCTCTCCAGCTCGCGCAAGGTCTGGCCGTCCCGAGCGAAGAGCTCGTCGAGCAGGCTGCGCCTTGTCGGATCGGCCAGGGCCTTGAACACGTCGTCCACGAGGACATAATAGGTGACCATATGGTCACATGTCAAGCAAAGAGTGGCGCGAGGTTCGGCGTCATGATCACTCTGCTCGGTGAGCACATGCCCGGGTGGATGCAAGCCTTCGCCGCCCACCAGCCGCTCACCTACATGTCCAACGCGGTGCGTCTGTTGGCCGAGGGCCATCCGGCCCAGTTGATGGTGGGCCATTCGGTGGCGGCCTACCTGCCCGCCTCCTTCTACTGGACGGCGGGGCTCATCATCGTCTTCGCACCGCTCACCGTGTGGAAGCTGCGCCGCTCGTAGGCATCAGGGCTACTCGGCCGTCTGGCGCCGGAAGAAATAGGCCGCCAGAGGCGCGCACACGACGACGATGGCCACCGACCACAGCAGCGATGCCTCCACCGGGTGCTGCATGGGCCAGGCCTGCACGCTCCCGGACGGGTTGGGGTTGCCGAAGAGGTGGCGGGCCGCCGCAGTGACCGCGCTGACCGGGTTCCAGTTGGCGATGGTCTGGAGCCACCCCGGCATGCCGGCGGTGGGCACCAGCGAGTTGGAGATGAAGGCCAGGGGGAACAAGAAGATGAAGCCAAGCGATTGGGCCGACTCGGGTCCCTTGGAGTTGAGGCCGAAGCAGGCCGAGGCCCACGACAGCGCGTAGCTGAAGAACAACGCGATGGCGAACCCCCCGATCACCGAGGGCACGCTGGCGGTGGGTCGCCACCCCACGGCGAGGCCGGTCAGCGCCACGATGACGACGCACACCGCCGCCGACAACAGGTCGGACATGGAGCGGCCCACCAGGACGGCGGCGCGCCACATGGGCAGCGTGCGGAAGCGGTCGATCACCCCCTCGTGCAGGTCGGTGCTCAGCCCGACCGCCGTCCCGATGGTCGAGGTGGTCAGGTTCAAGATGAGCAGGCCGGCCAGGACGAAGTCCTTGTAGCTCCCGCCGTGGATCGGGATGCCCGAGCCGAAGACGTAAATGAAGAGGAGAGTGAACAGCACCGGTTGCACGGTGACGTCGGAGAGCTGCATGGGCTCGCGGGCCACGTGAATGAGATTGCGCCGCGTCAGTGCCCACACGTCGGTGATGCGGTCACCGAGGTGGCCGAGCGAACGCGCCGGCGAGGAGGCGAGTGGCGAAAGCGTGGTCGTGGTCATCGGGACACTCCTTCGAGTTCGCGGTTCAGGTCGTCGCCGGCATCCATGTCCGTGCCGGCGTCGGCCGCGGCGTGGCCGGTGAGGGAGAAGAAGACGTCGTCGAGCGACGGCGGCCGCACTTCGATGTTGTCGACCAGGACGCCGGCGGCATCGAGGGCGCGCACCACCACGGTGGCCAGACCGGGCGCGTTGTCGACGGCCGCGTCGAGCTGGCGCCCGTCGTCGCTCACGTGCACTCGGCCATCGACCAATTGCTGCAGGGCCCCGACCGCGCCGTCGTGGGCTGCAGCAAGGGTCACCACCAGGCGGGCGCCCTTGCTGGCCTCCTTGAGCTCCCGGGGCGTGCCTTCGGCGATGACCCGGCCGTGGTCGATGACGACGATCTGGTCGGCCAGCGAATCGGCCTCTTCGAGGTACTGCGTGGTCAACAACACCGTGACGCCCTCACCCACGAGCTCACGGACGATCTCCCAGACCCGCACGCGACTGGTGGGGTCGAGCCCGGTCGTCGGCTCGTCGAGGAAGAGCACCGGGGGCCGGGTCATGAGGCTGGCCGCCAGGTCGAGGCGCCGGCGCATGCCGCCCGAGTAGCCCTTGAGGACCCGGTCGGCCGCGAAGGTGAGCTCGAAGCGCTCCAGGAGCTCGGAGCCCCGCTCCCGCGAGGCGGCGCGTCCCATGCGGCTGAGCTCGCCGACCAGGACGAGGTTCTGGCGCCCGGTCAGCGCCCCATCCAAGGTGGCGTCCTGGGCGGCCACGCCGATGCGGCGGCGCACTTCGGCTGCCTGGGTGGCGATGTCGAACCCTGCCACCGTGGCGTGACCGGCGTCGGGGGTGGCCAGCGTGGTCAGGATGCGCACCGCCGTCGTCTTGCCGGCCCCGTTGGGACCCAGCACGCCGAGGATGGAGCCCGCACCCACGGCGAAGTCGACGCCGGCGAGGGCCTGGGTCTCGCCGTAGGCCTTGGCCAGCCCCTGGGCTTCGATCATGTTGAGTGGTGCCATCACGTCCCTTACCGGTCGGCTAGTAATCCAACTTCAGCGTAAAACACGTACTTACCGGCCGTCAAGTAACATGAGGGTGTGGCACAGAGAATTCACGCAGCCGTCGGGAGCGCACTCCCGCCGGATGCACCCGACGCCGAGCCTCTGAGTACCCGGGAGCGCATCCTCGATGTGGCGCTCGACCTCTTCATTGAGAAGGGGTTCGACAAGACGTCGCTGCGCGAGATCGCCGAACAACTCGGGGTGACAAAGGCGGCGCTCTATTACTACTTCGCCAGCAAGGAAGACATCCTCATGGCGCTGCATCTGCGCCTGCACGAGTTCGGGTTCGACGCGTTGAGCCGGTTCGCCGAGCAGGAGCCAACGGTCGAGCTGTGGGCCGATCTGCTCGACCAGGTGGTCGAGCAGATGCTGGCCCATCGCAAGATCTTTCTCATGCACGAGCGCAATCAGGCCGCCCTGGAGACCCTGCACCGCGAAGACCATGATGCGCAGCACGATGACCTGCAGGCCAGCTTTCGCCGGCTGCTTTCCGATAGCCGCGTCGACGTGCGCGACCGGGTGCGCATGGCGGCCTCCTTCGGCGCCGTCATGGGCGCCATCTTCATGTCCGGCGATGCTTTCGGCGAGGTGCCCTCATCGGAGTTGAGCGAGATCCTGCGCGACGCGGTGGCCGATCTTCTCCGCTGACACCCTTCCGGCCAGCGGGCGCGGGGCACCGACCGGGCACCAGATGGCTACAGTGCGGACGTGGTGACAGCCCCTACCGAAGCAACGCTCGAGCATCCCTACACCCTGGCCATCGACGTCGGGGGCACCGGGCTGAAGGCGTCCGTGCTGAGCAGGGACAGCGCCATGGTGGCCGACCGGGTCAAGGTGGACACCAAGTACCCCTTGCCGCCACAGGGCGAAGGCGGGCTGGTAGAGACACTCACCGCGCTGGTCAAGCCGCTGCCCGAAGCCGAGCGGGTCTCGTGCGGCTTCCCCGGCATGGTGCGCAACGGCCTCGTGCTCAGCGCCCCGCACTTCGTGACGAAAAAGGGTCCCGGCACTCCGGTGGACCCGAAGCTCTTCGACGCCTGGTCCAAGTTCGACCTGGCGTCCGCCCTCTCCACTGCCCTGGGCAAGCCGACCAAGGTGGCCAACGACGCTGACGTGCAGGGCTCTGCCGTCGTACAGGGCGACGGACTCGAGGTGGTGATCACCCTGGGGACAGGGTTCGGGAGTGCGGTCTTCATGGACGGCCGCCTGATGCCTCACATGGAAGTGGCCCACCAGCCGTTCCGCAAGGAAGAGACCTACAACGATCAATTGGGTGAGCTGGCCCGCAAGAACAAGGGTGACAAGGACTGGAACCACCGCGTCCGTGAGGCCATTGCCAACCTCGACGCGCTCTTCTTCTACGACCACCTCTACATCGGCGGCGGCAATGCCCGCCGGATCGATCGCGATGAGCTGGGAGAGGCACTGGAGCGCATCACCATTGTAGACAACAGCGCCGGCATTTTGGGCGGGGTCAAGCTGTGGGACGCCACGGAGCAGGGTGCGTGACGACCACCGCAACCCCGCTCTCGTGGGACCCGCTCGGCGCGCAGTACAAGGATGATCCCCACGCCATCTGGCGCCGCCTGCGCGACGAGGCGCCGGTGTACTACAACGCGACGCACGACTTCTACGCCCTGAGCCGCTTCGTCGATGTCGACGCCGCGCACCGCGACCCCAAGACCTTCAGCTCGGCCCATGGCACGGTGCTCGAGCTCATGGGCCCCGACATCCTCGGCGGCATGATGATCTTCACCGATCCGCCCGACCACACCCGGCTGCGCCGACTGGTGTCCAAGGCCTTCACCCCGCGCCGCATGGCCGAGCTCGAAACGGACATCCGTACGCTCTGTGGCGATCTGCTCGACGCCCAAGTGGGCAACGGCACATTCGACTACGTGCAGGACTTCGGCGCCCGGGTCCCCGCCACCGTCATTGCGGCGTTGCTCGGCGTGGCGCCGGGCCACCGGGAGGAGATGCGCGAACTCATCGACGGTGGTTTCCACCTTGACCCCGAGAAGGGGATGGCCAATGACGTGAGCGCGCAGTACATGGCGGAACTGCACGCCTACATTTCTGCGCAGCTCGAGGAGCGCCAGCGGGTACCGCGCGACGACATGTTCACCGATCTCCTCCAAGGCGAGATACTCGACGACGACGGGCAGCAGCGGCGGCTCACTTTTGAGGAGTCCACGATGTTCGCGTTGCTCCTGGCGAGCGCCGGGACAGAGACCGTGGCCCGGCTCATTGGCTGGGCCGGACTGGTGCTGGCCGCACACCCCGACCAGCGGGCAGAGCTGGCGGCTGACGCCGCTCTGATCCCTAATGCCGTAGAAGAGCTCCTCCGCTATGAGGCGCCGTCACCGGTGCAGGGAAGATGGACCACCCGTGCGGTGGAGCTTCATGACCAGGTGATCCCCGTCGACGCCAAGGTGCTGCTCATCACCGGCTCGGCCGGCCGTGACGAGCGCACATTCCCTGACGCCGACCGCTTCGACATCCACCGGCAGATGGACCACCACGTCTCGTTCGGCTACGGCATCCACTTCTGCCTCGGTGCCGCTCTGGCTCGCCTCGAGGGTCGCATCGCCCTCGAGGAGACGCTGCGGCGCTTCCCCGAATGGACGGTCGACCTTGATCAGGCGGTGCCCCTTCACACCAGCACCGTGCGGGGCTACACCAAGTTGCCGATCTCCGTCTGAGCTGGGCAGATTATCGCTTCCGGACGATGGATTCGTGTCCAGTACACTTGCTCGTCGCACTCAGCGCTCGTAGCTCAACGGACTAGAGCATCTGACTTCGGATCAGATCGGACTAAACGCTGTGCTGATCAGGTATTTTCCTGATGAGAGTGGAGCGTAAGCGTTTGAGTTAGATGCTGTTGGTGCGGGCTTTTTCTCCGCAGCTGCCGCTCAAGCCCGAGGGCGTGAGTAAACGCCGTTGCCGAAGCCCTCAGGTCGAAACCGAAGACTCACTCTCCTGTATCTCACCGCTCGGTTCATCCTCTGTTGCCATGATCGCAAGTAGGGATTTGACGTCGAGATTGCGCTGAAATGGCAGCCTGAGGGGCAAATGGGTTCTCACCCGGTAGACATTTCGGCGCCCCTCTCGCTCGCGATCGAGGTAACCCGTGCTGACCAGGTCGGCAACGATGCGCTGAGCAGCGCGCTCGGTGATGTCCAGCGAGGTGGCCATATCTCGGATGCGTATACGTGGATCGCGCGCAATGAGCAGGAGCAAATTGCCGTGGTTCGTGAGTAGCCGGAAGTCCGGGACGGTGCGCAAAGGTTGGTGACCTCTCACGTAGTCGGTGTTCTCACTATATAGACACCAACTACCCCATAATTGTGACCTGGTATTTATACCGTGGGTTCAATAACTGGGATTATTATTAGAGAATTCTTAAACGTGATATATATTACCCGTAAAACTTAGCTGGTATAGTGGTCTTCGTCGATCAGGCTCTGGAGGGGGTCCGACGATGCGGCAAGTTTGATGGGCCCGTTTGGTCCCGTCCTTGCCCACGTAGGGAGCAGGTCCGGTCGCCATGAGGAAATTTGTATTCCTCGCCGTGGGAATTGTGGCGTTGATAAGCACGTTGGCGCTCGCCGGTCTATTCGTGGTTCTTTCCCGGGCGTACGCTGCCCCATTGCCGGTGGAGTTAGGCACCGCGGGGAACTATTCGGTTCTGGGCGGAACGGGTGTCGTGAGTACGCTCAACACCGTCCTCAACGCCAACCTCGGGGTAAGCCCGAGCACTTCGATCACAGGGTTCCCCCCGGGCCTTGTTAAAGGCACCACGCACGCTGGTGACTCGCAGGCCGCGCAAGCCCAGTCCGACTTGGCCACTGCCTACAACTATGCGGTCAGCCTCACTCCGACCTCGACCTTTGCCGGAGATCAAGGCGGGAAGATATTCGACGCTGGCGTCTATTACACCGCCTCGGCATTTGCACTCACTGGGACCCTGACATTGGATGGGCAAGGTAATCCGAATGCGGTGTTCATCTTCCAGGTCGATGCCGCGCTCAACACGACTGCCTCCAGTACGGTCAGCCTGATCAACGGCGCCCAGGCGTCCAACGTGTTCTGGCAGGTAAACGGCGCAGCGGGCACGGGAGCGTCTTCATCATTCTCGGGAAACATCATGGCCAATGGGGCCATTACCGTTGGCGCAGGCGGCTCGATCGACGGACGTGCTCTTGCAACTGGCACCGTCACTCTCGCCGATAACATCATTACGACGCCTGACGTCGTGACCTTCGCCTCTCCCCCGACCCCGACGAGCGCATTGACGACCACCACGACCGACTCGGTTTTGGCCGTCGGGATCGCCGAAGACACCGGAGCCATTACCTACGCCTCGAACACGCCTTCGGTTTGCACCGTAGGGTCGACGACCGGTGCACTGGCTTACCTGATCGCAGGCGTCTGTAGCATCGAGGCCGCCCAGGCGCCTGATTCAATCGACGGCTTTGGGTCGATGACCGCCATCACGAGCATCACGGTCACAGTTCCGCCCTCTTACGCCGTCACCTTCAATGGCAACGGCTCGACCGCGGGATCGACCGCCACCGAGACGGCCAACGTCCCCAGCGCGCTGAGCGCCAACGGCTTTAGCCGCACCGGCTATGCCTTTAGT
>Ga0182018_10000727_pt1 | contig 41189 bp, 29 predicted proteins | sample 812P2MmetaG_FD_120490 | JGI IMG/M metagenome (GOLD analysis project Ga0182018, IMG submission 120490) | Permafrost microbial communities from Stordalen Mire, Sweden - 812P2M metaG | ecosystem: Environmental > Terrestrial > Soil > Wetlands > Permafrost | place: Sweden: Stordalen | collected... | reverse complement strand
TTCGGGATATCGGTGCGGAACTGGTTCGATCCCATGCGCGAGGTTTGCACCTTGCACTCGGGACGGATCGCCAGCCAGGGGAACTCGATCTTCGCGTCGGGCGGCAGCACGCCGACGATGGTCGCGGTGCCGCGCACGGCGAGGCTCTCGATCGCCTGACGGCACAGGATGGACAGGCCGACGGCCTCGAACGCGTGGTCAACGCCCAGGCCCTTGGTGAGGCCGCGGACGGCTTTGACGGCGTCATCCTGGGTCGAGTTGACGGTGTGCGTGGCGCCGACGGCTTTCGCCATTTCCAGTTTGGAATCGAACTGATCGACGGCGATGATCTGGCGCGCGCCACCGATCCGGGCGCCTTGCACGATGGACAATCCGACACCGCCGCAACCGAATACCGCGACGGTCTGGCCGGCTTGCATTCCGCTGCTGCGCAGGGCGGCGCCGACTCCGGTCAGCACGCCGCAGCCGACCAGAGCGGCGCGGTCGAGCGGGATGTCGGGATCGATGCGCACCAGCGAGTTCTCGTGCAGCAGCATGTGCGATGCATAACTGCCGATATTCGCGAATTGCTGAAACAACTGGCCGTTTTGCGACAGCCGGTTCTCGCGGCCGACGATGCCGCCGGTGCAAACGTTGGGATGGCCGCTGAGGCATTGCGGACAGGTGCCGCAGAAGCCGGACAGGCAGGCGACGACGTGGTCGCCTTTGCGTACGGCGGTGACGTCGTCGCCGACCGCTTCGACGATTCCGGCGCCTTCATGGCCGAGCACGAACGGGCGTTCGGTGTTGTAGCGGCTCAGGCCGTCGATGACGTGCAGATCGCTGTGACAGACGCCGGTGGCGGCGGTGCGCACAAGCACCTCGCGGCCGCGCGGGGCATCGCAGTCGATGGTCTCGATGGTCAGCGGCTGATGGACTTCCCGGAATACGGCGGCGGTGATTTGCATGGGCTTCCTCCTGGTTGGCCCATCATCCACCCAGGGCGTGTCATCCGGCAACCACACGCCGCGAGGCAGGCTGGGTCCAGGCCGCGAGGCTGGCGCGCACCGCTTCGAGCCGCGCGCCGGTGGTCACCAGTTCGGCGCAACCCGCCATTTCCCAGGTGCGCGCGGCGAAGTCCGGATAAAGCGCGATGACCGGGCCGCCCGAGAATCGGGACCGATCACCGGTATCGAGATAACTTTCCACCGGCAGGTTCTCCGCCAGGACGACTGCGTGGCGCGGCAATTCGATGTGGAAATAGGTGACCCTGTCGCGCGGAATTTGCCTGATGGTCGTGCCGTTGATCAGGAATTTCACCGGCACCAGCACGCCATCCACGAACACCGCGTGATCCGGCGACAACCACAGGTCCCGAACCGGCGATCCCGCGCCGAACGCTCCGGCCTCGATACGCACCGGCCAGACGGCGTCCGGGTGAGGATGCGCCGCGCAGTTGATCGTTCGCTGACCGATCCAGATGATTTCCTCGGTCTCGCCTTCAGCGGTCACCGCGGCGTCGCCAACCGTCAGGCACTCGACGGGCACTGGCCCGAGCGCGGTCTCGATCAAGGTGCCAGGCGTGAAGCAGGAAACCAGAGTAACGGCATCGGACGAGAAGCTGAACTGCGGCGTCGGGCCACTGTCGGCCAACGTGACGCTGGTGAAATCATACACCGTGCCGCCAGTGGTGACGGCCAGCGTGCCAATATTGCTGCCGCCACTCAGCCACTGCGCGTTGGTCACGGACGAGCCGTTGTTGATGATCAGTTCGTCGGTTTTCTGCCAGTTGTTGATCTGAAACGACTCGTATTGCAGCAAGACGGAGTCGAGCTGAATCGCCGCGTTGCTGGCGCTGTTGGCGAACGCCAGCGACTGCGTCACCAGAATGCCGTTTGCTTCGAGCGTCGAGGCGTTGGAGATCGTGTCGGAACCGGAACCGCTGATGCTTCCGGTGATCTTCAGCAGACCGCCGCTGGCGTTGACGGTACCAGAGTTGCTCATGGTCGTCGTGAGTGTGCCGGAACCCGTGATCAGGCCGCCGTTGGTCGTCGGGCCTCCCGTTGTCGACAGGTTGCCTCCGCCCATGGTCACTGTGCCGAAGGTGCCGACGAGCATGGCGGTCAAGGACACCGACCCACCGGTGTTGATTGTCAACGCTCCGGTATTGGTGGCGACCGAATGTTCGGCGACATCCAGACTGCCAGCATCAAGCGTGGCCCCAGCGCCGCCCACGGTGACAGCGCCGGTGCCCGTCGATTGTGCACCGATTGCGACCGTATTCGTGCCCGCGTTGAGCAGACCACCGGCGCTGATCGTCAACGACCCGGCGGCGGCGTCGCCGATAATGAGCTGGCCATCTGAGGTCCAGGTGCCGCCGTTGACGAGTACGGAGGCGGTGTTCGCTCCCGTCGCATTGATGTCAGAAAACTGCGCTCCGCTGCTTCCGGTGTGCAGTACACCGCTGCTGACCTGCACCGTGCCGGACGCCGTGGTATTGCCGACAAAGAACCCGCTCGTCGTGTCGGTCAGCGTACCGCCATTGATGATCAGGGTGCCGCTGCCGCCGCCGCCAGAGCCAATGGCCGCGGTCGTCGAGCCGGTGTCCGTCACCTGGCCGCCGTTCGACACCGTCATTGTTCCGGTGCCGCCGCTGCTGCCCAACGTGAGCCCGGTGATGTTGACGATGCCATCGTTATCCGTCAGCCCGCCCGTGTCGCCCGTGCCCAGCCCTATCGACAGGCTGCCGGTGTCCAGCGTGCCGCCAGTTTCCAGCGAAACCGTGCCCGTGCTGCTGGTTCCGGAGGCGACGGAGACACTGTTGGTTCCGGCGTTCACCACGCCGCTGCTGTTGATGTCGAGCGAGCCCGAGCCCAGGCTGCCTGATCCCATGGACAGCTGACCGTCGACGGTCCAGGTGCCGCCGCTGACGGTCGCCGCCGCGGTGCCGCCGCCACTGCCATTGATGCCGGAGAAGGCGGTTGTACCGCCGGTGATCAAGGAGCCGCCCCCGCTCACCGACAGCGAGCCGCTTCCGATGCTGTTGCCCACCTGAATACTGTCGCCGTTGTCGAACAGGGTCCCGCCGTTAACGGCGATAGTGCCGCTGCCGCCGTTTAGAAACCCGCCCAGACCGATGCCGGTGGTGGCCGTATTGGTCACCACGCCGCCGCTAAGAATACTCAGCACGCCGGTTCCGCCCGCTCCTACGCTGAACGACGTCCCCTGCGATTTGAGAGTGCCGCTGCCACTGCCACCCACGGTCAGGGTGCCGGTCCCGCTGCCAAAGCCGACGGCCAGACTACCGGCCAGAGTGACCTGACCACCGCCGTTGATCGTCGCCGCGCCCGTGCCGCCGCCGCTGGCGCCGATCACGAGGGACGAACTGCCGGCCAGCAAGGTCCCGCCGTTGACCACAAGGGTGCCGCTGCCACCGGTGTTCGAGCCGACGTTGATGAAAGACGTGCCGCTGTCAGACAGTTGACCGCCGCTCTCGATCGTCGCCGAGCCGATGCCACCGTTCCCAATGACGAAGCTGCTGGAAAACGACACAAGTCCGGAATTTTCAACCAGCAGATTGCCGGTGCCGCTCGAAGTGCCAAACGCGATGAGGTTGTTGTTCGCCAGGAGGCTGCCGCCGTTGACGGTGATCGAGCCGCTTGTGCCGGAGCCCAGTCCGACGATGACGCCGAGCGAACTGGCGGTATCGGTAACCGTGCCGCCGCCCAGAATGTTCAGCACGCCGGTGCCGCCAGTGCCGGTGAAGGCGGCACCGACGTCGATCGCGCCCGCTGTCACCGCGCCACCGGACAACCCACCGGTCCCGCCCACGGTTGCCGTGCCGTTGCTGCTGGACGTGCCATCGGAACCGATGAAGAGGCCGGCGGCGGCCGAGACGGCTCCACCGGCGTTGACGGTCAGCATTCCGGTGCCGACGTTGCCGACCGCGATCCCTCCGGTCGCGCCCAGGGCGATCACCGTCGAGCCGGTGCCGGTCACGGTAACGCTGCCAACACCGCCGGTGCTGTTGCCGATGCCCATGCCGGTGGCTTGCAGCGTCATCGCGCCGCCGCCTTCCACCAGCAATGAGCCAGTGCCGCTGTTGCCGATGCCGGCCCCGCCGGTGGTGGTGCCCAGGTTCACCACGGCGCCCGAGCCGTTGACGATCAGCATGCCTTGGGCGGAGGCTGACTCGCCGACACCCATGCCGGAGGTCCCGAAATTCTCCAGCGTGCTGCCGCTTTCTACGTCAAGCGTGCTGACGTTGGTGCCCGCCACGCCGATGCCGATCGGACCAGACGAGCTGCCCATGTTGATGATGCCGCCGGTCTCGATGGTGACCGTCCCGCTGCCGGACGCCAGCGTGCCGAGCACGAGCCCGCTGACGCCGGACATCTGGATCGATCCGGCGTTCGAGACGGTGACGAAGCCCTGTCCGCTGCCGCCGACCGTCATGCCCGTCGATGTCGAGCTGTAATTCAGTGCCGAGCTCGTGCCGGAGACAATGAGTGTTCCAGTGGTGCCGGAACCCGTCGTGGCGATACCGATACCATTTCCGCTCGCGTTCTGCTCGATCGTGCCCGCATTCAAGGCTTCCAGCAGATTCGTACCCGTGCCGGAGATGATCGCTTTGGCCGTCAGGTCGAGCACCGACTGGGTGCCACTGACCAACACCGTCGCCTGCGATCCGAGCGTGGCGTCGATGGTCGGAGCGGAAGTGATCGTGACGCTACCCTGCGCCGTGATCGACACCAGGCCTGCTTCCGCGAGCAGCGTGGCGGTGTTCAGTGTATCATCGTTGACAGTCACCGACCCCGACGTCGCGTCCATGATGATGCTGTTGAGGCTGATGGCGCCGTCGCCGGAACTGATGGTTGGCGCTGCCGCGGCCAGGGTGATCACCGCCTGATCGGTGACGAGCGTACCCGGGTATCCGCTGTTCAGGTCCCAGTTGCCGGGGGTGTTCCAGTCGTTATTGGTACCGCCCGTCCAGGTGTAGGTATTTGCCATGCGTTCCTCAGCTTCCGTTCCGGTGTCGGTGCAGGCGATACGGCATGATCAAACGGCGTCTCCCAGGAACCGCGCGCCGTCTATCGCCAGAAATGGGTACCCGGGCGATGCCGGAACCTTCCCTTGCCTCTGGCTCGCGCGGCGGCCTTCGCCAGCGCGCCGAATTCCAAGAATGAGACGTTAACATAGCGTCCATGATGGCGCGAGTCCCAGCAAGCGCCCTTATCATTCACCCAAGAGGCCCGGAGCACCTCGTACGAGAGTTGTTCCCTGGCCGGAAAATTACCGTACGGAAATCTTCCCTTGCGTATGTAAGAAAATTAATTTATGGTTTTGAAACGGCCTGTCTCTTTTTATCTTAAATGATCTTAATTGGGAAGCGAGATCAGGATGTCGAACAGTCAGAGCCAGACGAGAGCCCAGGAAACATTTTCGCTGGACGCCGAGGATGGGATAACGCCGTTCATCACCACCAGTGATCCGGCGCTACAAGATTTCGTCGCCCCGACGGGCGACATCTTTTTCACTTCGCTCGGAGCATTCACGATCAATGACACGGGCGCCCAGGCGAATGGCGATTTCACTCTGACTTCGTATTCGGCGGGGCCAATCGCGGAACCCGGGCCGATCCCGGAACCCGCCAGCCTCGCTCTGTTCGGCGCCGGCCTGGCCGGGATCGCGGGCGTAAGGCGACGTCGCGCTCGTTGGTTCCTGGCGGCTGCGACTGCCGTATGCATGGCCTCGGCGTCCGGGGCGCGGGCGGACGTCATCGTTCAGTTTACCCTCGACGGTATCGAGACGCTGGCCGGCGGGTCCGTCACCGGGGATTTCACCATCGATGAGACAAACCAGATCCTCACTAAATGGGACATTATGTTCAGTGGGATACCGGCCACGCGCGAGTTTGCCTTCACCTTGAACGATGCCAATTCATCGGGCTCGGTTGGGTTGGACGAGGATGGCGGTACCGTCCTTGGATTCAACAACGAGATCAACCTCTCGGTAAGCCTGTTCTTCCCGCAACAATTAGCCGACGTATCGGTGCCGATCGTACTTGATCGGAACGATGAGGACGCGGTTATCGATTACGTTGAGGGCCAGGACTACGACGATCAAATTAATGGCGGGGCCGTCGACACCACGGTGCCCGAGCCGTCCGCACTTGCCCTGGTCGCAGCGGGTCTGGCTGGGATCGCGGTTGTGAGGCGCCGTCGCGCCAGAGGCTGATAGGCGCTGCACTTCCGGCGGATTCTGGGACCGTGCATGAGCACCCTTCGGGTGACTACGACCGTGCGACGGCGGTTTTCTCAACCCGCGTACATCATCGAACCTCCGACAGTCCTCTGACCACCCTTCGCACACCTTTGGGGTAGCAGTGAACGGCGCCATTCGAATGTCCGCTACCGAGATCCGACACCACGACCTGGAATGACCGGGCTGGGCGCGAAGCAGACCTCGATGTGAGTGAACTCAATGCCTGCTGCCAACCCAAACCAGAAATCCAAACAGACCCACCATCCAAGCGAGATTTAATGATGATTATGGTATTTGGCGGCTTTACGCGGCGTTGGCGGGCGCGCGCCTGGCACGCGACGACGCGTGCCGCGTTCAGGCTGGCGCCGAGGTTTGATGCGGCGGGGCCAGATGGCTCAACGGTGGCGGCGCCGTGTACCAGATATCCCCGATCACCGCGAGCGCCACGACCAGCCCAAACACGATCACCACAAGCCACGTGAGCAGTGTCGCGCGGTCCGCGCTTTGCGAAGCCCAGCGATCAAGGTTGCTCATCGGATCACGCATCTTCCCGGCTCCCCGCGGCTGATGTTTTGTCGTGTCGCGGGAAAATTTATCGCCTGGGTGGAAATTTGCAAGCGCCCGAAAGCGGCGGGGCCGGCGGCGCGGTGAACGAAACGCGAAATTTCCAATCGTTAAATTCGAATGTCGGAGCGACCCTCGCCGCACCTCGCCGCCGCGGTCAGGCCCGGCTCATCGGTCCTTGCCGCCGCGCTTCCTCGACCGCGCGATACAGATACCACGTCGCGGTCGAGCGGTGCGGCGACCATGGCAGCGCCAGTTCCGCCAGTACTCTGGGTTTCGGTTGCATTTCCAGTTCGAACAGCACTCGGTAGCCCTCGCGGACGCCGAAATCGTCGACCGGCAGCACGTCCGGCCGGCCGAGGGTGAAGATCAGCAGCATCTCGACGGTCCAACGGCCGACGCCGCGAATCGTGATCAGGCGCTCGATCAGGTCCTCGTCGGACAGCCGCGCCGCCTGCCGCCGCGTGGGGACAATTCCATCCAGGGTTTTGGCGCAGATGTCCTGGATCGCCGCCAGTTTCGCGCCCGAAAAGCCGCAGCCGCGAAGGACGGCGTCTTCAGTGGCCAGGACGAGTTCGGGCGAGGGGAACACTTCCGTTGGATACAGGGCGATGAAGCGGCCCAGTATGGCTTCGGCGGCTTTGCCGTGGAGTTGTTGGTGGGCGATGGCGCGGATCAGGGCCTCGTACAGCCCGCGCCCGCGCTCCACACCCAGCCTGGGCGGGCCGACGCGGTGGATCAGAGCGGCGAATCGCGGCTCGGCATCGCTCAGGCATTGGATGGCCACGCGTGTCGAGCGTGGCTGACCGGCGGCTTGTGGCATGATGCGCTTATGGACGGCGTCAGGGGGGACGTGCAACCATAGGTCGCGCGATCGGGTTATAATGAATATGGTCCCGGCCACGTGACGCACGGCGGGAAGCATGAGAAAGTCCGGAGGATGCCTCTGTCCACCCCAGATCCGGTTCGTGACCGCGAGGACGCGGATCGCCGCACCGCCGGCCTCGCGGCGATCGCGGTGGTCTTGCTGCTGCTGATCGGCGGTCTGCTGCTGACCAAGACCCTGCACAAGAAAAGCATCCTGGAGGATTGCCTGATGGCCGGCCGCCGCGATTGCGACCAACTGGTGAACGGTCCGCGCTGACGGGCGATGAAGCGAGGACACAGTGCAGATTCGGTTTGATCACAAAGTCGTCGCGGTCACCGGGGCGGGCCATGGCTTCGGGCGGACGATCGCCCGGCGGTTCGCCGCGTTGGGCGCGCGGGTGTTCGCGACTGACCTGAACGAGGCGACGGTGCGGGAAACAGCGGAGTCCGGCGGGATAACGCCCGCCGCCGTTGATTTGCGCGACCGCGCCGCGGCCGCCGCCTGGATCGCCGGGATCGAGCAGGCGGCGGGCGGCGCGCTCGACGTGCTGGTGAACAACGCCGGCGGCGTCGCCGGACAGACCAACCGGCCGATCGAGGATGTGCCCGACGCCGACTGGAACGTGATCTTTGACATCGGCGTCAACGCCGCGTTCGTGCTGTGCCGGGCCGCCGCGCCGGGGATGAAACGGAATGGCTCGGGGCGCATCGTCAACATCAGTTCGGGTGCCGGGCTACAGGCGTCGCTGACCGGAATTCAGGCCTATTGCTCCTCCAAACACGCCGTGGTGGGGCTGACCCGGCAACTGGCGCACGAGTTGGGGCCGTTCGGCATCACGGTGAACTCGGTGGCACCCGGCTTCATCCGCACCAATGAAGCGACCGAGCGGCAATGGGACAGTTACGGCCTCGAGGGACAGCGCGCGCTGGTGGACCGGATCGCGATGAAGCATCTCGGCACCGCCGACGACATCGCTAACGCGGTGGTGTTTTTCGCCTCTGATCTGGCGGGGTTCGTCAATGGCCAGATCCTGTCCGTCGATGGCGGGCGGTAGCGAGCGCCGCTCGGCCGGCTCGTTCAGACGCCGAGATGACGGTGCAACAATTCCGGCTGCGCACGGATCGTCTGAGCCTGCATCTCTTCGATGATATGGCCGTTATTCAGCACGTAGACGCGGGAGGCGAGGCTGAGAGCGGCGGACACGTTCTGCTCCACCAGCACGATCGTCTGACCTTCGTCGGCGAGACGGCGGCAGGTTGCGAGCAGGTCGCGCACGATGATCGGCGCCAGGCCTTCGAATGGTTCGTCGAGCAGAATGAGTTTGGGATCGCGTACCAACGCGCGTGCGATCGCCAGCATTTGCTGTTCGCCGCCTGACAGATCGGTGCCGCGGCTTCGCCGGCGTTCACGCAATCGTGGAAACGTCTCCCACACACGGTCCAGCGGCCAGCGCGATTTGGCGGTAAGGCCGGCGAGCACAAGGTTCTCCTCGACATTGAGGCTGCCGAAAATGCGCCGCTCCTCGGGGACAAGCTGCAAACCCAGCGCGGCGATGACGTGCGGTGGCTGTCCGCGCACCGGCGTGCCATCGAATATCACGTCGCCGGAGCGGGGACGCACCAGGCCGATGAGACTTTTGAGTGTCGTGCTTTTGCCGGCGCCGTTGCGGCCGAGCAGTGCCACGACCTCGTTACGTTCAACGCGCAACGAGACATCGAACAGGATATGGCTGTCGCCGTAATAGCTGTTCATCGCCGCGACTTCGAGCAGCGCTGTCATGCGTGCACGCCGCCGAGATAGGCGTCCTGAACGAAGTTGTCGCGCTGAATTTCCTCCGGCGTGCCTTCCGCCAGAACGCTGCCTTCGTGCAGGACGGTGATGCGCTCGGCCAGTTCGAACACCGCGTCCATGTCGTGCTCGACCACGACCAGCGTGCGGCCCTGACGGATATCGCGCAGCAGCCGCACCGTTTCGGCGCGTTCGCGCGGACTCATGCCGGCCAGTGGCTCATCAAGCAGCAGCAGCGAGGGCGACGAGGCGAGTGCCAGACCGATTTCCAGCCGCCGCTTTTCGCCATACGCCAGTTCCGCCACCGGAACATCAGCGCGCTCCGTCAGGCGGACCAGCGCCAATGTACTGGCCACCCGCTGCTCCAGGCCGGGCACGCGATCGATGGAGCGCAGCAGGTCGAGCGAGAAGCTGCCGCGGCGTTCCGCCAGCGCGGCGATCACCACGTTGTCGCGCAGCGTGAGGGCGGAGAACAACTGATTGACCTGGTAGCTTTTGGTCAGACCAAGCTGGCACACGTCGGCCACATCCATGCCGGTGATATCCCGACCCCGAAAGATGATCCTTCCTTCGGTGGGCGCGAGTTCGCTGGTGAGCATTTTGAAGAATGTGCTTTTGCCGGCCCCGTTCGGGCCGATGACGCCGCGCAACTCACCGGGGGCCACCGTGAAATTGATGTCCCGGTTTGCCATCAGGCCGCCGAACGACCGGGTAAGGCCGCGGGTTTCCAGGATCGGGCCGGTGAACGCCGTCTCCACGCGGCGGGCCGGCGCGCTGACGATGACCGGCCGCGGCGCCGCGTCGAGTAAGGGGGCCTCCTTGGGCGCGGCCTGGTGCGGTTGGGCGGTGAAGCGTACGATCAGGGCCTGGATGCCGCCGATCAGTCCGCGGCGCAAAAAACATACCAGCAGCACGAACACGGTGCCCAGTACGAGTTTCCAACTGGCGCCAAGCCCGAGCGTGGATTGCAGGAAGTCGCGCAAATAGAGCCAGACGGCCGCACCCAACAGGGGACCGAACAAGGTTCCGGTGCCGCCGATCGCGGTCTGCATGACAAGCTGGCCGGAGGTGTCGAACGTGAATGCGTCCGGCGGCATGAAACCCTGCAACACGCCGAGCAATCCTCCGGCGAGACCGGAATACGCCGCGGCGATCACGAACGCGGTCAGTTTGTAACGGCTCACCGCGTGACCGACGGCGCGGGCGCGCAACGGATTGTCGCGGATCGCGCGGAACACGACCCCGACCGGCGAGCGCACGATGCGCAGCGCCAGCACCATCGCGATGAAATAACAAACGGCGAGGAAGCGGTACATGGACCAGCCGGTGCCGACCTCGTAGGAGAAACCGCCCAGGCTGAAAGCCGGAGCGGGGACGCCGGCGAGGCCGTTTTCTCCGCCGGTCCAGGCGGACAGTGGCGAGTTTTCCAGAAAGAAGAACATTTCGGCGATGGCGACCGTGATCATCGCGAAATAAATGCCGGTGCGCCGCAGCGCGATCGTTCCGATGACGACGCCCGCCGCCATGGCGCCGATCGTTCCGACTAGCAGTGCCACCAAAACGTTCGAGATCATGTTGTTGACAAGAAGGAAAGCAGCGATGAACCCGCCGGTCCCGTACAGCGCCGCCTGACCGAATGAGAGCAGTCCGGTGTAGCCAAAGAGGATGTCGAAACCGATGCCGAACAATCCCCAGATCAGGATCTGGCTTACCGTTCCGGGGGCGAAACCAAGAAATGGCAGCACGAAGGGCGCGGCGATCAGGCCAAACGCCATCAGTCCTTCGACGAGCAGTGGACGCCGTTGATGCATCAGACGGCGACGCTCACTCGCGGCCCGCCGAGCCAAGGAGCCCCTGTGGCCGCAGCAGCAGCACCAGGGTCATTACCGCGAACAGCATGACCTCGGAGTAGCTCGGATTGACCATGGAGGTCAGGCTGAGAATTTCTCCGGCGATAAGACCGCCCAGAATGGCGCCTGGAAATGAACCGACGCCGCCGATGACCACGACGACGAAGGTCTGGACCAGGATCGCGTCGCCCGCTTCGGGGGTGAGCGATACGACCGGCGTGTTGACGATGCCGGCGAACCCGGCGGCCATCGCGCCGATGCCGAACACGGCCATGAACACGCGGTAGACGTTGATCGCGAGCATATCGACCATGTCGGGATCCTCGATCCCGGCGCGCACGATCATGCCAAGCCGGGTGCGATAGAGCACGAGGTACAGCACCGTGAGTGCGGCGGCCGCGATCGCCAGCACGACAAGGCGGTAAGTCGGATAGATCATGAAACCCAACGAGGTCACGCCGCTGGCCCAGGCGGGGGGAGGGATGGTGACTGAGAGGCTGCCGAAGCAGAGGCGCACCAGCTCGACGATGACGATGCCGATCCCGAAGGTGACCAGAATCTGGTCTTCCGGCGGCCGGCCGTAGAAGTGGCGGATGATCACCACTTCGATGACGCCGCCGACCAGCACCAGGAACAGCGCGCCCGCGATCACCGCGACCGCGAAAGAGCCGGTCATTTGGAAGGCCACGAAACCGGCGTAGCCGCCAAGCATGAACATCGCGCCATGGGCCAGATTGAGCACGCCGAGCGTGCCGTAGATGATTGTCAGGCCGGAACTGATCAGGGCCAGCAACGCACCCGTCGCGAGACCATTGAACAACTGCGATACGAAATTGGGCCAGGAGATCATGCGCGCGCCCGGGCCCGTGGCCCGCCGGGTTCGGAAGCGCGGGCCGCTTCCACGGCCCGCGCGTAACGGCACGATATTTCGTCAACCACCTGAACGACTCCGGCCCGATCGGGGCCGTTCTCCTATCAGGTATAGGCGCCGAGACTGCAACCGAAAGCATCGGGGGCTTGCATGAGGCCTTCGCCGGGAACAATCTCCTCGATCTCCCAGAAGTCTTCCTTGTTTTTCATCGCGCCGGGGGCCTTGCCGCGCACGATGATCACCGGCCGAACCAACTGGTGGTCGGCGGCGCGGAAATACACCTCACCGACCGTGGACTGGGTTTTCTTGCCGGCTTCATAGGCCTTGATGACATCGGGCGGATAGAAGTTGCCGGCACGTTCCACGGCATCGGCCCACAAGGCGAACTCCATGTAGGCGTTGTTGGCACCCCACTGCGGCTTGTATCCGTATTTCTTGTCGAACGCTTCGACGAACAGCTTCGCCAGCGGATACTTGTCCTCCAACGTCCACCAGAAATCGGTGGCGGCATAGACGCCGGCCGTGAGTTCGGCTCCCACTTCGCGCGCCAGGAATGGAACCTGATACGGGACCACCAGCTTCTGCTTGGACAGGATGCCGAACTGTTTGGCCTGCTGGATCGAAAGGACCGCATCGTGTCCCCAATTGATATTAAGGAACACGTCGGCGCCGGAATTGGAGATATTCAGCAGATACGAACTGTAGTCGGGAGCGCCGAGTGGTGCCACCTGGTTGGTCACCGTCGTCCAGCCGCCATTCTTGCCGAGAAAGTCTTCCATCGATTTCTGGACGGTGTGACCATAGGTGTAGTCGGGCGTCAGGTACGAGGCCTTTTTGCCCTTGCCGAAAGCCTTCAGCAGCACCGGCCCAATGGCGGCGGCGGCGGTCTGTCCATAAAAGCACTGCCGGAAGCCGTAGCGGACGCAATCCTTGCCCGTGGTGTCGTTCGATCCGGAAATGCCTGCGACATACAGCACTTTTTCTCGTTGGGCCACTTTGTTCAGGGCCACGGCGACCGCGCTGGACGTGGAGCCGGTGAGGAGGATCGCCTTGTTCTCGGTGATGAAGCGCGACGCTTCCTGCACCGCGGTGTTAGGCTTCGCCTCGGAGTCCGCGACGCCGTACTTCACTTCCTTGCCAAGCACGCCCTTGGTCGTTTTGGGCGAGATCTTCTTGATCAGTTCATTCCCGCTGTTGATGTGCTCGACGGCGAGCTCGTAGCCTTTCAGTTCGTCCTCGCCCTGCAACGCATAGGTGCCGGTGCGCGGTACGCAAATGCCGATGAACACCGATGGACCGGATGAGCCTTCCGGGTACGTACCGATCGGCGGATGGTCCTCGGCCCGCGCCATGGCGGGTAGCGCTGCCGCGGTCAGCAAGCCGCCGCCAGCTTTGAGTACGGTGCGCCGCGTTGCCGCGGGTGTCTGATGTGACTTCATGGTTCCTCCCATTTGACAGAGCGATTACAGCGACCGGTGCGCCACGTCCATGGGCATGCCGTCAACCGCCGCCGCTTTTGTTCCGGACCACTCGCGGTCGCGAACCGTCCGGCGAGCGGAACCTAACAGAGCCCGTGATCGCGTCCAACCAGGGTGCCGCCGTGCGAGTGGCATGGGCCGGGTGCTGGCGGGCGTGATGTCCTTGCTGACGGCCGGGGACAGCGATAGGGTCGGTCGCTTAACGCCACTGTGCGCGGACAAGATCGACGCGGTGTTCGAACCGGCGGCACGTCGCGTTTGAGGAAACGTAGCCGGATCCCCAATCACGCCCAGGAAGAGCTGATGTCTGAGAAGGCGAAGGGCCAGAGCCCGTCCACCATCGAACGCCCGGCGGGAGGCCCGTCCGCCGGCGGGCCGCGCTTTGGTAGCGACGTCGCCGCCGAAACGTTACGCGCGCTGGAGATTCCTTTCATCGCGTTGAACCCCGGTTCGAGTTACCGCGGGTTGCACGACAGCATCGTCAACCACCTCGGCAACGAGCGGCCCCAGATGCTGGTCTGCCTGCATGAGGAAAGCGCGGTCGCCCTGGCGCACGGTTGGGCCAAGGTGACGGGCCGGCCGATGGCGGCGGCGGTGCACTCCAACGTCGGGCTTCTGCACGCGACGATGGCGGTGTTCAACGCCTGGTGCGACCGGGTGCCGCTGCTGCTTCTGGGCGCCACCGGGCCGGTCGACGCGCCGCGGCGGAGGCCGTGGATCGACTGGATCCACACCGCCCAGGACCAGGGCGCTCTGTTGCGGAATTATGTGAAATGGGACGCGCAGCCCGCGTCTCCGGCGGCGGCGCAGGAGGCATTGGCGCGCGCGGTGTGGCTGGCGGGGACCGCGCCGATGGGTCCGGTTTATGTCAATTTCGACGCCGGCATGCAGGAGGCGGCGCTGACCGAGGCTCCACCGCCGTTGAACGTGGAACGGTTCCGGCCTCGGCCGGATGGCGGCGTTTCGGCCGCGGCGATCGACCAGGCCGCCGAGATGCTGCGAGGCGCCCGCGCGCCGATGATCCTGATGGGCCGCGTCAACCGCTCCACGGTGGCATGGGCGCGGAGACTGGCACTGGCGGAGTCGCTGCATGCTCTGGTCGCCACCGACATCAAGGCCGGCGCGGCGTTCCCGACCGAGCACGCGTTGCATGTCGGCCAGCCGGCGACTTTCGCGGGGCCGGACCTGACGGCGGCACTGGCCGAGGCCGATGTGATTCTAAGTCTGGACTGGGTCGATCTGGGTGGGACGTTGCGGGCCTGCCCAGGAGGGGTGCCGGAAGGGAAGGTGATCCAGGTGTCGCTCGACCATCATCTGCACAATGGCTGGAGCATGGATCATCAGGCGTTTCCTCCGGTCGATCTGTTGCTGGAGGGCTCGCCGGACGCCGTGGTGACCGATCTGATCCGGGCGCTGGGGATCATCGTGCCGCCATTTCAGGAGAGCGCGACTCCGGTGGTCGCGCTGCCACCTGGTTCGGGGGTGATCACGGTCGGGCGGCTGGCGCATGACCTGCGTGTGGCGGTGGGCGAGGGGCCGGTGTCGCTGCTACACCTGCCGCTGGCCTGGAACGCGGCGGACTGGCCGTTCGGGCATCCTCTGGACCATCTGGGTCAGGCCGGAGGTGCCGGACTGGGCGCTGGTCCTGGAATCGCGGTGGGGGCGGCTCTGGCGTTAGCTGAGACGGACCGGCTGCCGGTCGCGGTGCTGGGGGATGGGGATTTCCTGATGGGCGTCACGGCGCTGTGGACGGCGGCGCATTACCGCATTCCTCTGCTGGTGATCGTGGCGAACAATCGGTCTTTCTACAACGACGAGGTTCACCAGGAACGGGTGGCGCGGGCGCGCAACCGGCCGGTGGAGAACAAATGGATCGGGCAGCGGCTGTCCGATCCGGATATCGACCTGGCGGCGATGGGTCGGGCGCAGGGAGCCGTGGGGTTCGGGCCGGTGGAGGACGCGGCGGCGCTGCCGGAGGTGCTGGCGGACGCGGTCGCGGCGGTGCGCGCGGGGGCGGTGGTCGTGGTGGATGTGCGGGTGCTGCCGGGATATGGGCCGGCGATGACGGCGGCGACCGGGGGCGGGTGACCCGGCGTCCGAGCGCGGTGGCTCGGGCAGGGGTCCGGGTTGCGATTTGGCCCACCTCCGTCATGGTCCGACCCCGACCGGGCCATCTGTCGCCGCGTGGTTGCCGGTTCCGGGGATGTACTTGCGTCTTCCGCCCGATCCGGATATACATTCATTTCCATGTATATCCGGGAGACATCCGATGCAGGTCGCCAAATGGGGCAACAGCCTCGCTATTCGTCTCCCCGCCGCGGTAGTCGAAGCGCTCGAACTCAAAGCAGGCGACGAGGTCGAGATTAACATCGCGGACCGGCGAGAACTGGCCGTGTCGCGAAAACCCTCCCCCGAGGAGCGGCTGGCGAGGCTTCGGACGTTCCGCGGCAGGCTTCCCGCCGATTTCAAATTTGACCGGGACGAGGCGAATGCCCGGTAGTTTCTTCGATACGAACGTCCTGATTTGCCTCGCATCCAGCGACGCCGCGAAGGCCGAAACGGCCGAGGCCTTACTGGCGGAGGGCGGTACGATCAGCGTCCAGGTGTTGAATGAAATCACCAACGTGGCGCGCCGGAAGATGCGCCTGTCGTGGCCTGAAACGCATGACTTCCTGACCAACATCCGCGCCTTTCTGATGGTTCAGCCGGTTACCGTGGCGACCCACGAGGCCGGGATTGAAATCGCCGGGCATTATCGTCTCTCGGTTTACGATTCGATGATCGTCGCTTCGGCGTTGCAGACGGAGTGCGAGACTCTCTGGTCCGAGGATATGCAAGATGGAATGATGCTTGAAGGACGCCTTCGGATCGTCAATCCATTCGCACAACGAGATGGGCCGCCGCCCGGCTGAATTGTTTCTCTCGTCCCGTTGACTTGCATCTCCTGGAACGGCAGCGTTTCGGGGAATCATGGGCGCGACCGCCCTCATAAACCAGGGAGTCACGACCATGCGCCGGACGCGGATGCCACGCCGGAAATCGCCGCCTCGCGCCAGAGTTCATGGCGGCCTTCGCGTTCAGGCGCGGCGGGGCGCGCGGCTCGCCCGACTTTCGCCATGAGCCTCGGCGCGACTGAACCGGAGGCGCCGGTCCTCGCGCCGGACGATCGTTTCGGTCTTCGTCACGCCGCGTTCTGGCTGGACCGCGCGATTGGCCTGTTCACCGAGGGCGTCGGCGCGGTCATCGTCGTCGCCGAAACCTGCATCTTGTTCTCCGGCGTCGTGTCTCGTTACGTGTTCGACAGTCCGCTGATCTGGACCGACGAACTCGGCAATTTCCTGTTCCTCTGGCTCGCCATGCTGGGCACCGTGGTGGCGTTGCGCGGCGGCAGTCACATGCGGCTGAGCACGCTGGTGAACTGGGTGCGGCCTGGCCTCGGCCAATGGTTCAGTTCGGTTGGCGCGCTGGTGGTGGTGGCCTTCGTCTTGTTGGTCCTGCTGCCGGCGGTGAGTTACGTCGACGAGGAACAATACGTTGACATCACGACCCTCGGCATCTCCGCCGGGTATCGCGCGGCCGCGATCCTGTTCGGCATGAGCCTCGCCGCGATCATCGCGATCCTGCGGTTGATCGAGGCGTCGTCATGGCGCGATTTCGGTCTGGCGGTGCTGGTGGTGGGCGGCGCCAGCCTGGTGCTGTGGTTGTTTCAGGCGCAACTAACCGCGATGGTGTTCGGCAGCCTGTTCATTTTCTTCGTGCTGCTGGTCGCGACCTGCGTGGCGATCGGGGTGCCGATCGCGTTTTCGTTCGGCATCGCGACCATGTCCTATCTGGCACTGGCCACCGATATGCCGTTGTCGGTGGTGGTCAACCGGATGGACGAGGGCATGTCCAACCTGTTGCTGCTGTCGGTGCCGATGTTCGTCTTCCTCGGGTTGCTGATGGAGATGACCGGCATCGCGCGGGTGATGGTGAATTTCCTGGTCTCGCTGGTCGGGCATGTCCGGGGCGGCCTGTCGTACGTGCTGCTCGGTGCGATGTATCTGGTGTCCGGGATATCCGGTTCGAAGGCCGCCGACATGGCCGCGGTCGCGCCGGTGCTGTTTCCGGAAATGCTCAAGCGGGGTCAGCATCCGGGCGAACTGGCGTCGTTGCTGGCGACGTCCAGCGCGATGTCGGAGACGATACCGCCCAGTTTGGTGCTGATCACGATTGGGTCGGTGACGAATGTGTCGATTTCGGCGCTGTTCACCGGCGGGTTGCTGCCGGCGCTGGTGGCGGCGATGGCTCTGGTGGTCGTGGCGTGGTGGCGGTCGCGGTCCGAGGACACCAGCGGACGCACGCGGGCGCCCGGTGGGGTCATTCTGCGGACGTTCCTGATCGCGTTGCCGGGGCTGACGCTGCCGTTCGTGATCCGCTTCTTCGTGGTGCGCGGCATCGCGACGGCGACCGAGGTGTCGACGGTTGGCGTGGTCTACACGGGGTTCCTCGGGCTGGTGGTTTACCGGCAGTTCGACTGGCGGCGGATTTATCCTTTACTGGTTGAAACGGTGGCGCTGACCGGCGCGGTGATGCTGATCGTCGGCACCGCGACGGCGATGGCATGGGCTTTGACGCAGTCGGGATTTTCTCAGTGGCTGGTGTCGATCATGGCCGGGGTGCCTGGCGGACGGGCCGGGTTCCTGGCGATCACCGTGGTGACGTTCATTATTCTGGGGAGCGTGCTGGAGGGGATTCCGGCGATTTTGTTGTTCGGGCCGTTGCTGTTGCCGGTGGCGCGGTCGATGGGTGTGCATGAGGTGCATTATTCGATCGTTGTCATTCTGGCGATGGGGATTGGGCTGTTCGCGCCGCCGTTCGGGGTCGGGTTTTATGGGGCGTGCGCGATCGGGAAGATATCGCCGGATGATGCATTGTGGCGGATCTGGCCGTATATTTTCGCGTTGGTGGTGGCGTTGGTGGTGGTCGCGGCGTTCCCGTGGTTGTCGGTTGGGTTTTTGTGAAGGGGTGAATTTCATTTGGATCACATGTCGTAAACGGTACACGTCTCATAAAGGGTAAGTCTTGGGACGGAAAAACAGGGGTGCGAAATCAAAGGCTTACAAGTCTTGTAAGTCAATCCGATATTGAGTTCATGAAATAATCCATCACGCGGCACTCACCCTATGCTTAGCGACTTGTGGCATCGCCGAAGCGATTGAGTTGAGCAACCGCCGCGCGGCATTAAGTCTCGGACCTGTGACGATGAGCGGCGCGCAGCCAAAGGCTTCCCAGATCGCAATGGTATCCGGCGAATGTGATGAAAAATCGGGGTGTAGGGTGATAGCTCCACCACAGTTGCTGAACTTACAACGGTTTCCGGTGTCGAGATAGGATTCCGCAGGCAATCCTTCAGCGAGCAACACGTCATGGCGGTCGAGTTCGATGTGATAATAGGTAACGCTATCGACCGGCACCTGGGTAATTGTTGTGCCGTTGATCAGATGCTTGATCGGGATCAGCACATCATCAGCGAACACCGCATGATCCGGCGACAGGAACAAATCGCGATGGGGAAGGCCTGGTCCGAGTGCGTCGGCGCTGATCCGTACTGGCCAGACTTTGTTCGGGTTGGGATGGCGCACGCAGTCGATGTATCGGTGACCGATCCAGATGATTGGTACTTTCCGCTGGCCCAACACAGTCCATACAAGATCACCAATCAACAGATGCTCAACAGCCGCTTGGCCGTGTTCCATGAGAATATGCGTGCCAGCCGCGTAACAGAGCATGCTGCCGTTCAATGCTTCCCACGTTTGGATCGTATCTATGTCGGCGCCAGTGAGTTGAACTGCGTCCGTAGTCGTCGAAATCACTCCCACGTCTTGTAACCCATTGGCTGTGGCTACCAGAGCAGGGCCGCCGCTCATTCCAACCGCAACCGGAGAGGTTGTATCATTGGGATTAGGAATGAAACCGCCAGACTGATAGTTGAGGAGTCCTCCGCTAACGTTTACACCACTCTCCGCGCTGTAACTCTGACCGTCAGCAAATCCGCCCTGTTGCCCAATAAAATCGACCATATTAGCAGCAAAACTTGACGTTAATTGGACATATTGCGTTAGATTCTGCGACGTATCAATGACTGCTAAGTCGGAAGAAAATGATCCCGGCTCAATTACACCTGACGGATCATTCACGGCATAAAAGTACACCCCTGTGATCGATCCGATGGTCCCTAATGATGATTCCGGACTGTTGTACGTCGTAGGTGGTCCGATAAACGGTTGAAGCGTGCCAGAAATTACGCTGGCCTCACTGCTTCCATATGGAGCAATTGTTATGCTGGTTGCGGATTGATCTTGACTCGCGCTCCAAACGACGTGGGCTGCTGTCAAGATGCTATGCGGTCCTATGACCAAGCCTGATCCAATACCGTCCAGAATCCCGCCGTTTATATTACTGTAGGTCACCGTTGCGATTTGTACCAGACCGGTTGGCTCAAACACTACATTCGTTCCACCGGCGCCGTCGCTGGTTAAGACAGGAGAGAGGTAATCGAGGTTTCCCGCTACGGCGAGTGGAACTGTCTGATCGGTGCTCATATTGTCGCTGCTGCCGACGAAATAAGCGGTAAGCGTACCGCCAACCCCGCCTGATATGTCACTCGAATTGACGACCAGTTGCACGCTAGCAGGCGTAACGTTCGCCAAATCGATTGTGTCGCCAGTGGTAAGGCCGGTGATCGCACCCTGAAAGTCTTCAGGGTCATCCAGAATAAGTGTGCCTGGACCTATCCCGGAGAAGTTCACCGTTTCGCCTTGTGCGACAGCCCCTTCCAATTCCAATGTCGAGTTCGTGTCGACCTGAAGCTGTCCGGTTCCAGTCGCATCGCCATCAATGTCCAGTGTGCCGCCGTTGGCGATAATCTGGCCGTCGTTCTCAAGTGGGCCATCCACCAAGCCGCTTCCCGAAAGAGTGCCTACGCTGCTAATGGTCAGCGAGCCGCTGTTGGTCAGCGTGTCTCCTGTGGCGATGGTGTTATAGCCCGTCAGCGTCCAGTTCGCACCGGCATCGACGGTGACCTGCGCGAAGTTGATGTACTTTGTGCCAAGACCAAAAAGTGTGCCGGCCGACGCTCCGGTTGCCAGTTCAAGCGTGCTGACGTTGGCGGCTCCGACCGCGTTGCCGCCGTCCACTGTGCCGTTGAACACGGCGCCGGGATCGACGGTCAATAGGTCATCCTGTCCAGCGGCAAAACGCACTGCGTAGCTGCTGCCACTGACGGTGCCGGCATTCACGACGGTCAAAGCGCCGCTGCCGCCGCCACCGATACCATCCCATCCGCTGATCATGGCGCCGCTTTGGTTGGTGACGCTGCCACCCGCACCAAGGTTAATACCCGTGCCGGACACTGCGTTTCCCGCGAAGCTGCCCGCGTTCATGATGGTCGCGGCAACGAAACTGTAAAGCCCGAAATATCCGCTGATCGCTCCACCGCTTTGGTTGGTGACGCTGCCACCCTCGTCGAGGCGAACGCCGATGCCGAAGGAGGCCGTTGTGCTCCCAACGATGCTGCCGTCATTCACGACAGTGGAGGCGGTGGCACCGAAAATCCCAATATATGCGCTGATAACACCACCACTTTGGTTTGTGACCCTGCCGGCGCCGGCAAGTTGAATGCCTTCACCAAACTGAGCCGTTTCGTTGCCGGCGATGCTGCCGGCGTTCACGACAGTCAAGGCGCCCCCGCTGCCGCCGAGAACTCCCGTAAAGCCGCTGATCGAGCCGCCAGTTTGATTAGTGACCCGGCCGCCACTGACCAAGTCGACACCGACCCCCGAATTGGCTCCGGCCGTTATGTCCCCCGCGATCGTGCCGGTATTCACGATGGTCGAGGCTCCGCCGCTGCCGACTACCGCGTAGTGTCCGGTGATCGACGCATTGCTTTGATTATTAAGGCTGCCGCCCGCTTCGAGATAAACGCCGCGACCAAAACGGCGAGTCCTATCCCCCGTGATGCTGCCGGCGTTTACGATGGTTACGCCGGAGTTCAGCCCATAAATTCCAGTATAGCCGCTAATCGTACCGCCGTTTTGGTTGGTAACTGTGCTGGCCGCGCGAAGTTGAACGCCTTCGCCGAAACGGGCTGTCGAGTTTCCCGCAATGACCGCTCCATTCAGAATGGTCAAGGCGCCGCCGCTGCCGCCGAATATCCCCGTATAGCCGCTGATTAGACCACCGCTTTGATTGGTGGCGTTGCCCCCGATATTCAGACTGACGCCAATCCCGTGGGTTGCTGTATTTCCCGCGATGCTGCCGGCGTTCACAACGGTCAAAGCGCCGTTGCCGGCAACAACCCCGTAATATCCGCTGATCATGCCGCCGCTTTGATTTGTAACCGTGCCGCCGACACGTAGGTTGATGCCCCTGCCGGACGTTGCGTTCCCCCCCGCAATGCTGCCGGCATTTATGACCGTCACGGCGCTGCCGCTTTGGATGCCGCCCAAAATCCCGGTATGGCCGCTGATCAAGCCGCCACTTTGGTTAGTGACGCTGCTGCCTATGCCGAGGTCGATCCCCCTGCCGGACGTTGCGTCCCCCGCGATACTGCCGGCATTCACCACGGTGAAGTCGCCGCCTCCGATCGCGTAAAACCCGCTGATCAAGCCGCCACTTTGGTTGGTGACACTGCCGCCCGTGAAGATTTCAACACCTTCGACGGACGGTTGCTCCCCGGCGATGCTGCCGGCGTTGCTTACTGTGCCCTCGATTCCTAACTGGGTGAGGACCGTCAACGTGGCGCCCTTAACAACGCTCAACTGTACGCCGGCCCCGACATCCCCGTTCGACGCGGACAAGATCCCAGTCAGAGCATATCCAGCGCCGCCCAGAATGGAAAAGAACGAAACAGCCAGATTACCCGACAGGATTCCGCCGCCGCCCGCCGGTTGCGGCAAGTATGACGACGGCCATGGAACCCCGAAGACAACGCTGGAACCGGCGCCGCCAGAAGCAAGGCCGTATCTGTTCCCATTGTAAGAGTAGTAGCCGACGTTCCAATTGCCTGAGCCGAGATCGCCGGAGCCTCCGGGCCAGTAGCTGGCCGGGAACGGAACCAACGTAATTCCGCCTGACATGTCAGCCTCCCATTTTGGAGCCGTTACGCAAAGCTCCTATTGTCGCCATTGTTCAGCGTGATGCTTGCAGAGTCATCCAGGTTGGCACCATCATAGATGATCCATCGTCAGGGACAATCCCGCCAATGAATCCCTGATCGCGGGCATCGAGCCTGCCGACCTGTTTACTATTGATAACAGATTTTATCGAGAGTTGGCCGCACGCCCCCAAACCTTCGGCTAGGGGCCAGGTCTCAACCAACAGCCACCGAAACCCTCACCGTGCCTCCGTCCAACTCTCCGAAAACGCCAGCGCGCAGGTGCTGAACGGCTTCCCCTCGCGTTGGTTCGCGAACGGCCGTCCCTTGGCCTGCTCCCCGTTCACCGTCAGCCTCGCCCCAAGCGCCGGGATCAGCACCGTGCAGACCCCGTACTTGCGCGCCGGAGGAGGCCCCGGTTCGGTATGGATCAGCAACGGCTCGCCGATGTCGTACCAGGTCAGCGCCACCTCTTCATCGTGCGACACCGCCCGCTCGGTCCAGAAATCGCGCGCATCGCCCGCCTTGTCGAACGCCGCGTCGGTCACCGGGATCGAGGTGTCCGCGAGTTCCTCATTCAGCATCCCTTGCACGGTCTGCTGTAGCCACCGCGCCATGGCGATGTTGTCGGAGTAGATCTTCCACCGGTCCCGGGTCAGCTCGCTCTTCAGGTAAAGCACATGGCCTGGGCCGGCGGGCGAGATCAGGATACGCCAGAAACTTGCATTGGTGCTGATGGCGCCGCCGTCGGTCTCGCTCAGGCGGATGAAGGGGTTTTCGCCGGTCAGGATCAGCCGGTTCGGATCGAGGGACATCGGAATACCTGAAAAGGGGGAAGCGCCGGCCGAGCCTACCGGTCATACCGCCCTGAGCGCAATCTGGATGGCGACGGCCGGGCCGCTCTCGCGGAACCGCCGGTCTGGGCCGGCCGCCGTCCGAGGTCGGGTTTTATGGCGCCCGCGCGATCTGCAATATATCTCCGGATGACGCGTTGTGGAGGATTTGGCCATATATTTTCGCGCTGGTCGTGGCGTTGATGGCTGTCGCGGCGTTCCCGTGGCTGTCGGTCGGGTTTTTGTGAGGGGAATAGCGGTTTTCGTTTGGGTTTGATGCGTCTGGGAGATTGCAAACCGTGACGTCGTACGTCTCACAAAGGGTACGCGATTCCTTGCCTCCGGTCAGACCCTCGCCGCCGTGTTTACCGAGATCGAAAATGGACGCCGCGACACGAACCGCCCGCGGCTGCACGCCGCGCTGGCGTAATGCCGCGGGCGGCGGCCAAACTTGCCGATTGCCCGACTCGACCGGCTGGCGCGAACTGTGGCGTTCATCGCCAACCTGATGGAGAGCGGCGTGGATTTTGTCGCGGTGGACACACCGGCCGCCAACCGGCTGACCATCCACATTCCAGCCGCCGTGGTCGAACACGAGCGCGAGATGATCCCGGCGCGGACGAAATCGGCGCTGGCGCGGGCCAAGGCCAGAGGCACAAATCTGGGCCATCCCCGTCCCCTCGATGCCCTCAAACTGGCCAACGCCGCCCGTGTGATGGAGAAGCCCGCGCGGCATGTCCTCGATCTGATGACGGTCTGGCGGACGCACGAGAAGGGCTCGCGGGAAATCGCCCGTGAACTGAACCGGCTGAACATCCGCACCCCGCGCGGTTGTCAGTGGTATGCCCGCACCGTGAAGACGCGGCTTCCGCTGTTGGTTGCAGCCCTTCAAAATGCCGCCTGACCAATGCATCCGCCGATTCGAGGAACCTCAATGATTGATCAGCACGAAAAGATTGACCTGCTTATCGCAAGGTTGAAGGAGTCGTTGCCCATTCAGGCAAACATTGCGTCGCCCCTGGCTAAACTCCTGGCGGAGATGTCGCCGGACACGCCGATTCCGGCGAAGTGCAATGTCACCAGTGTGTTTTACACCGGGGACATGGGAGGAATCATCTGCGGCCTGGATATTGGTGGCCCTGACACAAAAAACCCACATCTTGTTTCAATTACTCATCTGACCTTTCACCGGCACGTTCCACTATCGCGCGAGATCGAGGCTTACCAACGACACCGAATCAAAAAGCTCAGACAGCATCATGATCGCGGCTATTAACAGCCCGCGGATGCCGACGATCGAAGGCCGCCCCTCGAGTCCGAACGGAGAATCGACGATGTTCCAGACGTTCGCTGTCACCTATGCCCTGATGAAAATCGGTGTAGAAGCTGGCCACCCAGACTTCGGTATCCATTTTCCGAAACAGATCAAGCGAATCGCCATCAAGCAGGCCAAGGAAATCAATCGCGGCTGGGACAAGTGGCAGATCGCCATGTTTATAATCACTACTACTCGCTTATTGGCGAAAAAAGGTAAGCTGACTGACAAGAAACATAGCCAGGTGAAAGTTGACATGAGGGCCATGAGTGCGCTCGATGAAATATATGAAGTGGGTATGAAGAAACTTAAAGAACGTAATCTGGATCGTAATTGTGTCGTGACACGCGTGTAGGACACGGGGCCAGTCTCGCGCGGTGCGGCACCCACTTAACATATTGGAATCTTATGCGGCAGCGCCGGCCTCTTCTCACCGTGTTCGTGGGCCTCACGGGTTACCCACCAGCAGCGGTATCGCCGAAGTCCATGTCCTCATAAAATTCCGCGACCGGAATCTCGACGCCGATTTCAGGCAGACTCAGCGTGTCGTCACCCGTCAACGTCAGTGCTGTCCAGGCGTCGTCCCCACGTTGGCGGTGCAGAACGAAGAGACCAACACCGGCGGACTCCACGATGATATAATGGAGGATCGACGGCACCGCGCCATATTCCCGAGCCTTCTGGATACGATCACGCCGTCCAGACTCAGCACTGAGCACCTCGAAGACGACCCGAACGTCGGGCGCGAGCTTTTCGGTCTCGGGAAACCTGGTGCATGTGACCAAGGCATCCGGATAGCGGATCGCGTCGCCAATCGTTTTGACCCCAAGGTCTTGTCCGAAGAACGAGCATTGCGTGCCGCGGAGCCTCGATCTCAACGCGGCATGGGTATTCAAGGTGATGCGATTATGGCGGGCGGTGCCGCCAGTCATGGCCACAGGTTGAATGCCATCGAACTCGTAGTGTCCTTCCTGGGTATCGGCCCAGGCGAGGAACTGCTCAACGGTCCAAGGTTTGGAGAAGGCGACGTTCATACGGGAGACCCTAGCACAGGATCCCGGCCCAGTGCGCGCTTTGTTTCACCCTCACTCTCGCCGCCGAAATATCCCGATTACAAATCGTTAGTATACCGGCCATGGATCGGAGTTGCCTTGACCCCGCCGCGTTCACGGCGCTAATCGCGCCTGTCGCGCCCGAAAGAGGACGCGGCCCGGCGAGGCTGGGGGGACGGGCCGGCTCACAACGTCTGACTGGAGACCATTCCATGTACAGCAAGATTCTCGGCGCCTGCGTCGCCATCAGCCTGCTGGCGGCCTGCTCGTCGTCCGATACGAAATCCTCGACCTCGACCACCGGGAACGCGAACCTGGCCTCCCGCGACATTCTGGGCGGCGGCGGCGACAAGATCTTCTTCGACTACGATCAGGCGGTGATCCGCGACGACGCGCGCGCCACGCTCGACAGCCAGGCCAACTGGTTGAGCCAGAACAAGACCGTTAACGTGCAGATCGCCGGCGATTGCGACGAGCGTGGCACCGAGGAATACAACATCGCCCTGGGCAGCCGCCGCGCCTACGCCGCCGAGACCTACCTGGCCGCCAAAGGCGTCGCGCCGAACCGGATGACCACAATCAGCTACGGTAAGGACCGCCCGATCGCTCCCGGCTCGACCGAGGAAGCCTGGGCGCAGAACCGCAACGCCATCACCTCCGTCCGCTGATCCACACCGCGATCCGGGGGGCGGCCCTTTTGGGGGGAGACAGCCCAAGTTCACTGTGACACAAGAAAATCCCTTCGTGGAGGATGCCTGATGCGGTGGCCATGGTTCCGGCGTGCGTGCCTGATGGGCGCGCTGCTGCCCGCCCTGGCCGTGCCGGTAGCCGGGCGCGCCCAGGTGGAAAGCCGCGAAGGGATCGCGCTGCAAAACCAGATCTATCAGTTGAGGCAGGACCTGCAGGTGCTGCGCGGCGAAATCGGCCAGTCCGGTGGCGGCGGCGGTGGCGGGCCGAGCGGTGACGCGGTGGCCCAGTTGCTGACCCGCGTGCAGGCGCTGGAGGAGCAGGTTCGGCAATTGCGCGGCCGGATCGACGATACGCAAAACCTCATCAACCGGCAGAACGCCGATTTGTCGAAGCGAATCGATGATCTGACGTTCCAACTCAACCTTCAGGGCAAGAGTGGCGCGTTGACGCCGTCCTCGCCGGGACCGGGTCCCGCGCCCCCGCCGGTGCGGGAGGTCGCGCCGCGGCCCGCGCCGGAGCCGAGGCCGTTGACGCCGCAACTCGCGGTGCCGGCGCCGTTGCCGACGGTCATCCAACCGCCGCCTCCGCCGCCGCAGAGCTTCACGTTCAATCAAACAGAACCGATGCGGGAAGTGCCTACACCAAAGCCCGCGCCCGCGCCCGCGCCGGCGCCGCGGGTCGAGGCGCCAAAGCCACCCGCGCCGGCGCCGAAACCGCCGCCTCAGGTCGCCGACGTGGCGCCGGAGCAGCCGGCTGAGGTGGCGACTGGTCCGGTTGTGCCCGGCGGCAGACGGACACCCGAGATGGCGTTGCAGGAGGGTCACGCGGCGTTGGCTCGGCGCGATTACGCCGCGGCGGAGCGTGCCGCGCGTGAAGTGTTGTCGAACCGGACATCGCCTCGGGCCTATGACGGGCAGTTGCTGCTGGCCGAGGCTCTTTCCGGGGAGAAGCAGTTTGCCCAGGCGGCGATCGCGTACGACGACGCGTACAATCGGTCGCACAAAGGGCGGCACGCGCAGGACGCGTTGCTGGGCCTCGCGGGGTCGCTGACGGCGATCAACGAGAAGAAGGCGGCGTGCGACACGTTGGGGCGGTTGCGCACCGAATTTCCGCAGGTGAGGGCGGATTTGCAGGACTCGATCACCAAGACGAACGAGCGCGCCGGGTGCGGGCGGTGATCGGGGCCGACGGAAGGGGCCGGGGCTCATGAGAGCGATATTCGTGATGATCAAATGCGAGATGGGCCAGGCCTATCGCGTCGCGCGCGAGGCCGCCGATACGATCCCGCAATTGTCGGAATTGTATTCGACCTCAGGTCAGTACGACCTTCTGGGCAAGTTCTATCTCGACCCGGATCAGGACATCGGCCTGTTCGTGACCGACCGGGTCCAGTCATTGCCCGGGGTGAAAGACACCTACACGCTGATCACGTTTAACGCGTTCAGCGGCGGGGCAGGGTAGGCAGGCACCTCGCCCGGGTTGCTGGCCGCGGGCGGGAAGCCTGGTTCAGTCGTTTTGGTCCGCCGCTGACCGCACCCGCGATGTGCGCCGCGTCCGCCGGCGAACCAGAATGCTCCCCGTCAACCCGCTCAACAGCAGTGCCAAAGACGTAGGTTCCGGCAGATTGGCGTCGGCGATCAGTTGACCACCATCCTCGAGGTTGTAGGTCAACCCATCCAGATAGGCGGTCGCGGCGTCATATGGGTCGTAGTAGATGTTGAAGTCGTTGCCGAGAATGTTGGTGATTTCATCACCCGAAATTTCCGCGCCGATGATGTCGTCGACATAGAGCGCGTTGCCACCGCCGGTCTGACCCTCCAGCGACAGGTCGTTGCCCGTGTCGATCGTCAGCGAACCCCAGGCGAAGTTGTTCAGGTTGGCGCCCTGTGCGGTGCCGAGATCCGTACCGGTGAGTTGCATCGTGTGAGTCGTCTGGCTGCCGCTGATGAACTCCAGGGCGGCCTCGCTGGTATTCCAGGTCGTGTTCTGGGTGCTGAGGTTCGTGAAGTTGCCGCCGACGCGATACAAGTCGCCCGCCGACGCCTGGATCGTGCCGGCCGTGCCGATGGCCAGGTTGTTGAACGTCTGGGTGGACGGGTCGCTCAGATAAGCTCCGTTATTGGTGAACGTGCCCCCCCAGGTGACGGTCGTGTGGTTGATCGAAACCGTACCGTTGTTGGTGACATTGCCGGCGACGGACAGGCTGCCTCCGGTCTGGCTGATCGTGGTGCCGGTGCCAACCGACATCGTGCCGCCGATCTGGTTGTTGCCGCTCAACGCCAGCGTGCCGCCACCGCCGGTCGTGTTCACGCTGCCGGCGCCGGTGTCGGTGATGTTGCCGGCAAAGCTGGAGATCGCGCCGGTGGTTTGCTGCACGGTCAGCGCGTTGCCATTGAGCCGCACGCCGGTGGTGTTGCCAGCCGCGCTGTTCAGGCCTTGCACGGTGTTGCTGGCGCCAAGCGCGAGGTTCGCGGTCGCGCCGCCGCCCACGGTGCCAAGCGTAACGCCGCTTGACGTTTTCACCGTGTCGGCGGCGCCCAGTGTCAGCGTGCCGGCCTCAACCGTTGTCGATCCGGTATAAGCCTGTTGCTGCGTCATCGTGACGTTGCCGCTGTTGGAGCCCGTGCTGTCGGCCTTCACGAAAGACCCCGAAACAGTCGAACCCGTGCCCTGCGGTGCGCCGTCGCTCATTACGCCGGTGAAGTTTCCGTTGGTGGTCTGATCCAGCACGAACGTGCCGCCGGCGTTGGTGATATTCTGATTCGTGCTCGAAAGGGTCGCTGTCGTCGCGACCAATGTGGTGCCAATCTCCAGCGTGGTTCCGCCGCTGTAGGTGTTGCCGGTGCCGGTCAGTTGCGCGTTGCCCGACTCGAGGTGCAGCAGAGCGCCGCCGGTCACATTGCTGCCGAAACCAATTGTGCCGCCCTCCATGAGCTGCACCTGCGTGCCGCTCGCCGTCGTGATGGTGTTATTGTTGGCGAGCGTGTCGGTGTTCAGGCGGAGTTGGCCACCGTTCACCGCGATCGTGCTGGCCGCGTTCAGCGTGACACCGCCGGTACCGCCGCCGGTGAAATCGAGCACGCCGGTGCCAGCTTTGGTAATGGCACCGGCGGTGCCCGTCGTCGCGCCACTATCGCTGATGACGCTGGATACACTGGAGGATAGATTCGCGTTGGGGCCGGTCGTCTGGCCGATCGTCAGCACGATGCCGGCACCGGTCTGCGTCGTGCCAGCCGCGCCAGCGCCGCCGAGGAAAATCTGGCTGTTATTGCCGTTGTCGTTGATCGCCGCGATCGTGTTGTTGGCGGTCACCGACAGGATGGCGTTGCCGGGTTCGGCGCTGGAGTTGGTGTTCATCAGCGTCAGGCCGCTGGAGGCCGAGATCGCATTGGTGGCGCCCAGTACCAGTTGCCCTGAGTTGATGACCACACCGCCGGTATTTTGCGAAGCGGTATTCAGGTTCAACTGACCCGAACCGGACAGCGTGACGCCGCCTGTCCCGGTGATCGCCGACGAGATTGTGTTGGCGTTGGTGGTGCTGCCCTTGGCGTATATCACCGCCTCACCGCCGCCGAACGCCAACGTGCCGCCGCTGATGCTGGCCTTGCTGTTCAGGATCACGCCGGCCGGGTCCGTCCCATCACCGATGGTCAGGGTCTGGCCCGTAGCCGTGATCGTATTGCCGCTTTGCAGTTGCAGGGCATAGGCCTGGGCGGCACTACTCAGTGTGGCGCCGCTGCTCTGGACGACAAGCTGCGACGCTGTTGACGTCTTGATATTCGTGCTGCCCGCCGTGGCCGCGACGTAGCCGTTGGTGCCGTTATAGGTCAGGAATTTGTATGGGCTGCTGGATGCGCTACCACCGGTGTCCTCGATGATCCACGGCGCCACCATCCCGTTCTTCACGGTCGCCGAGGCACCAGTGTCGAATACCTGCTCCGTGGTTCCCAGAGCACCGCTGTGCGGGGCCAGGAACAGGGTGGCGTTTGCCTCTCGCGTGACGCCATTGGTCAGTGTTACCGATACGCCAGCGGAACTTCCGGCGTTTGGCTCCAGCGCCGCGGTGGCCCCAATCGTCAAGGAGTTGAACGTCACGTTGCCCGCCGCGGAGCCGGAGTTGATGACCTTCAGAGTGCGTTGCACATCCGTCAGGCCGCCGGCCCACGAGGTGTCGAAACCATTCGTGTCATAGGTGCTGACGCTGCCGTGCATGAACATGCCGCGCACCGATGAGAATGATGCGCCGGCCTGGAAAGTGCCGTTGTCCATTTCGATCTGGCCGATCAACGGTCCGGTCGTCGCGCCCATCGCCGCGTCGCTGGCGACCTGCAGCGTGCCCTTCGAAATTTCGATATTGCCGTAGAACAGTGAATTGCCAATGGTCGTGTCGGTCGGCGCCAGGATCAGCGTGCCCTTGCCGTTCACGATCAGCGGCGCGGCGCCGGACGTATTGATGTTCGACGTCGCGATGTTTCCCGTCAGGGTCACCGTGTTGCCGTTCATGTTGATGTTGGCGACTTCCTGACCGATCGAGATGTTGCGCGAACTGCTCATCGGGGTGCCGCCAGTGGCGTTGGTCCCGAATTGCAGCGTGCCGCTGCCCTCGCTCAGGCTCTCGAACACGATGCCGTTCGTCGCGCGCACCGCGTTGTCGATGCAAGCGCTGTAATTGTTGCCGCCCACGCAGGCGCTCGTGGTTGCCACTCCGGTGGAGGCCGCGCCCAGGGATCCGTCACCGGCGACGATCAATGTGCCGGCGGTGATCGTTGTGCCGCCGGTATAGGTATTGTTCGAATTGGACAGGGTGACCGTGCCGCCGTTGTCGGAGCCAAGCTGCATCAGCAGGCCGGTGACCCGCGGCTCAACCACGATGCCGTTGGTCGTGTAGCCGTTGAGACCAGTCATCGATGGTGTGGTTACCGAGCCATTGTTGCCGCCATCGATCGCGCCAGTTCCAATGTTCGCGTTGGTGATCTGGCCGGTCACGTTGATGCTGCCGCCGGTCGGCAGGATGTAGCCGGGCATCTGATTGACGAGGATCGGCGCGTGCCCGGGCAGGTTGGCGACGTTGTTGCCGTTCATCGACCACTGCGCGGCGGCGCTCGCGTCGGCCGGTGTGATGTACGCCAATCCGCTGCCGCCCGCCGTGCCGGACGCGGTGCGGTAGGCATCGGCCCACATGAAGTCGGAGTAGCCCGCGGTCTTGTCGTGGCCGACGCCGCCGGCGCCGGCATTCTTCAGGACGCTATATTCCAGCCCTCGATACGGATCGTTGGTGAGGCCGGCCAGCGATGTCGGGATCGGCGAAATGAGATTGGAGCCGGCCTGAGTGACCGGCTGCGGCACCCCGTTCGCGAACGGGTAAAGCTGCGTGTTCGCCGCCATCGCGGCCGCGAACGCGGCTGGCGTCAGGTTGGAATAATTGGCGATCACCTGGACATAAACGTTCGGGTTGGATGCGCCGTAAATCGACTGCTCCAGCCCGACAAATGTGTGATGGCCGTCAGTCTGATACAGCTGGCCGTTTGGCCCGATCACCACCGGTTCGACCTCTCCCAACAGGTCCGCGTTCAGCGCCGCGGCGTTCGCGATCAGGTTGAAGGCATTCGCCTTCGCGGTCGTTTCGGCGTCGCCAACGTTGATTTGCGTCGGGATGAGGCTGTCCACCGGGATCGAATAAAGCGAGGTCAGACCGGGCTGGATCGTGGAGGCGTTCGCGGGGTTGTATGCCGTGAATTCTCCCTGGGTGAACTGCGCCCGCGCGCCGCCTGAAAATGAGACAAGAACCGCTGTTGCCGCCGCCGCGAGGCGTGGCATGCCCGTTCGCTCAAACATTTTGCTGCTCCAAACCGGCGCGGGCGCGTCTCACGCCGATGATCGGCACGCGACGTCCCCAATGATTACAAAATACCCCACGGATGAATTTTTTGGAAGAAAGGTGGATGAAACAATTATGACAGGACGGTAAGTCGCGTCGACCGGAACCCGCTATCTTCCGTTGTGCCATGCCCCGGACCGCGCCAGACCTTGCGCGCGCGCGGCATCGGCCGCATGTCGTGATCCGTGGCGTCTCGTCCGCTCGGCGCGCCCATGATCCAGGGAAACCGGTCCGCGATGGCCGAGGATGCGCGCAACCTTCCACATGAGTTCGCGGCCGAGATGGACAGTCTCGGCCCATTTGAACCGCGGCTTCGTCTCGCGGTCGCGGTATCGGGCGGTGCCGACAGCATGGCGCTGGCCCTGCTGGCCCAGTACTGGGCCGCGGCGCGGAACGGCGAGGTCATGGCACTGACTGTCGATCACGGGCTTCGTCGGGAATCCTCGCGCGAAGCGGACTTAACTTTGCGAGTGCTGGTGGAGCGAGGCGTCATCGGGCGCAAATTGCTCGTCTCTGGTTTGCGACGCGGCCCGGCGTTGGCGGAGCGGGCCCGCGAGGCTCGCTACGACCTGCTTCTGGCGGCCTGTGCCGCGGCCGGCATTCCGCATCTCCTCCTCGGCCACCATCGGGGCGACCAGGTCGAGACCGTGATGATGCGAGCCTTGTCCGGCAGCGCGTCGCGGGGTCTGGCGGGAATGCCGGCGCTGCTCGAAACAAGCTTCGTCAGGCTGTTGCGCCCACTCCTGCGGGTCGCGCCTGAGCGGCTACGGTCTTACCTGACGGCAGGTGGCGTGACGTGGATCGAGGACCCCTCCAACCAGGACCGACTCACCTTGCGGGCGAGGTTGCGTGCCGCGCGCGCCGATCCCTCCGGAACCGGCGAGGGCAGCCGGGCCGTGGCGGACGCCGCGCGTCTCGCCGGCGCGCATCGGACGGCGCGGGACCTGGCCATCGCCCAGATCCTGGCCGAGCGTGCGACGATGTGGCCCGAAGGCCATGCCATGCTCACCCCGGGTCCAATCGACGCGGACGCGCTGGCGAGGCTGGTGCAGACAATCTCGGGTGCGCCATTCGCTCCACCGATCGACCGCGCGGCGCAACTTGCCCGGTCCCTGAGGCCGGCGACATTGGGCGGTGTCCGGATTATGCGGGCCGGGCGTTTGGGCCCAGGATGGCTGTTGATCAGGGAGCGCGGGGCAATGCGAGGTGAGCTCATCGCGGGTCCTGGTGTGGTATGGGATGGACGGTTCCGTCTGGCGGGCCATCCAGCGGATGGTTTTGCCGGAGGACTGACATTGGGTGCTCTTGGCGCGGACGCCGCCGCCGTCCGCCTTCGCGGCGGATTACCCGCCGCGGTCATGCATGGCTTACCCGCGCTGCGCCAGGGTGCGAAGCTGATCGCCGTGCCCCATATCGGCCTGGGAGATCCGCGCTGGCGCGTGCTTTTCGACCCTGGCAATCGCGCCGCCGGAGCCCCATTTCTGCCCGGGTAAGGATCGAGACATGAACGCTGTGCCAGTTACCGGAAAGCCGAACCGGCGCGGGGGGGATGCGTCGACAATCCTCGCGTGCTTATATTTATCTGGTTGCTCTTCGCGCGGGCGGTGTGCGACCTTTCAACACTGTGACCATGAGTGACCCCAATGAGTAATTTCGGCCGCAACCTGGCGCTTTGGGTGATCATCGCCCTGCTGCTGGTCGTGCTGTTCAACCTGTTCCAGCCCGGGGTCACGCATACCAGCGCTACCCAAATGGCCTACTCTGACTTCCTGACCGAGGTGAACACCGGCCGCGTGCGCGACGTGGTGATTCAGGGACGCACCGTTTCCGGCCAATTGACCGACGGCCGCACGTTCCAGACCTATACGCCGGAGGACCCGGCTCTGGTCGGACGCCTGACCGACAAGGGCGTGCGCGTCATCGCCAAGCCGGAGGACAACGACGTGAACCCGCTGCTGCATTTGCTGCTGAGCTGGTTCCCGATGCTGCTGCTGATTGGTGTCTGGGTGTTCTTCATGCGCCAGATGCAGTCCGGCGGCGGCCGAGCCATGGGCTTTGGCAAATCCCGCGCCCGCATGCTGACCGAGAAGCAAGGCCGCGTGACCTTCGACGACGTCGCCGGAATCGACGAAGCCAAGGCCGAACTGCAGGAAATCGTCGAGTTCCTGAAGGACCCGCAGAAATTCCAGCGTCTGGGTGGCAAGATTCCCAAGGGCGTGCTGCTGGTTGGGCCTCCGGGCACTGGTAAGACGTTGCTGGCGCGCGCCATCGCCGGTGAGGCGAACGTGCCGTTCTTCACCATCTCCGGTTCCGACTTCGTCGAGATGTTCGTGGGCGTCGGCGCGTCACGCGTGCGTGACATGTTCGAGCAAGGCAAGAAGAACGCGCCCTGCATCATCTTCATCGACGAAATCGACGCCGTCGGCCGCCATCGCGGCGCCGGACTTGGCGGCGGCAATGACGAACGCGAGCAGACGCTGAACCAGATGCTCGTCGAAATGGACGGCTTCGAGTCGAACGAAGGCGTCATTCTCATCGCCGCGACCAACCGGCCCGACGTGCTCGACCCCGCTCTGTTGCGGCCGGGCCGGTTCGACCGTCAGGTGGTGGTGCCGAACCCGGACGTGGTTGGGCGCGAGAAGATCATTCGCGTGCACATGCGCAAGGTTCCACTGGCCGCCGATGTCGATCCCAAAACGATCGCGCGCGGCACGCCGGGCTTCTCCGGAGCCGATCTGGCGAACCTGGTGAACGAGGCCGCGTTGCTCGCCGCCCGTCTGGGTAAACGTGTCGTCGCCATGGCGGAGTTCGAGCATGCCAAAGACAAGGTGATGATGGGCACCGAGCGCCGCTCGCTGGTCATGAGCGAGGCGGAAAAGCGCATGACCGCCTATCACGAAGCGGGTCACGCTCTGTGCGCGATGCATGAGCCCGAATGCGATCCGGTGCACAAGGCGACGATCATCCCGCGAGGACGCGCTCTGGGTCTGGTGATGAGCCTGCCGGAGGGCGATCGTTACTCCAAGTCGAAGTCGAAGCTGACGTCGGAACTGTGCATGGCGATGGGCGGCCGCGCGGCGGAAGAAATCATCTTTGGACCGGACAAGGTGTCCAACGGTGCGGCCGGCGACATCAAGATGGCGACAGATCAGGCGCGGCGGATGATCACCGAATGGGGTATGAGCGATAAGCTCGGCATGATTGCTTATGGCGACAACAGTCAGGAAGTGTTCCTCGGCCATTCGGTGACGCAGAGCAAGAACGTGTCCGAGGAAACCGCGCGGCAGATCGACGGTGAGATCAAGGCGCTGATCAGCCGCGCATATGACAAGGCGCGCCGGATCCTGAGCGAGAATGTCGAGGAACTGCACCGGCTCGCGACCGGTCTGTTGGAATACGAGACGCTCAGCGGTGACGAACTGCGCACCGTGCTGCGCGGGGAGAAAGTGATTCGTACGGTCGTGGACGAACCGGCGCCGGAAAATCGGCGCGCCTCCGTGCCGTCCGCGGGCCGTCCCGCCACGCCGCCACCCCCGGCCGGTGGCGCCGCGCCGGCACCGCAGCCGGGGTGAGGGCGGGCCGCTCCCGTCATCCCCGGGCTTGACCCGGGGATCAATTCCAGTGCGGTGCCGCGATTGATCCCCGGGTTGAGCCCGGGGATGACGACTGTTGTGAAGCGGAACGATGGGAACTTGCTCTAATACCGCTCGAACCCGCGGCGCAGTTCCCAGTCGGTAATCCGCCGGTCGTATTCGAACTGCTCCCACTCAGCGGTATGAACGTAATGGTCGATAACCGCATCCCCCATCGCGGCGCGTAGCATCTTCGAGCGGCGCAGTGCATCGGTCGCCGCGCGCAATGTTCCGGGAATGTTACGTAAGCGCCGGCCGCGATATGCGTCGCCAGCGAACGGTGGCCCCGGTTCCGCCTCGTCTTCGATGCCGGCGAGTCCGGCGGCCAGCAGCGCGGCGAAGGCGAGGTACGGATTGAGATCGGCCCCGCCGATCCGGCATTCGACACGCACCGATTTCGTTCCGGCACCGCAGAGGCGAAATCCGGCGGTGCGGTTGTCGACGCTCCAGACCGCCCGCGTCGGCGCGAACGTGCCGGTCTGGAAACGTTTATACGAATTGATGTAAGGCGCCAGAAAATAACTGATCTCATCGGCGTGCGCCAGTTGGCCCGCGAGATAATGCCGCATCAACGCCGACATCCCGTGCTCGCCATCGCGATTAGCGAACAGCGGCACCGTGCCCACTTCATCCCACAATGACTGATGAATATGACTCGACGATCCCGCCAGATCGTACCGCCACTTCGCCATGAAAGTCACCGCCTTTCCCTGGCCGTGCGCGATCTCTTTGATGGCGTTTTTCAGGATGACGTGACGGTCCGCCATCTCCAGTGCATCCGCGTAACGGACGTTGATCTCCTGCTGGCCCGGTCCCCACTCGCCCTTGGAGTTTTCGACGGGAATGCCGGCGTCTTGCAGCCCGTCGCGGATCGCCCGCATCAGCTTCTCGTTCTTGCTGGTCCCGTAAACGTGGTAGTCTTCGATGTAACGGCCTGCCGTCTTCGGGTCGCGAAAGTCCCGCGCCGCGATCGCTTCGTGACTTTCATCGAACAGGTAAAACTCGAGTTCAGACGCGAAGAAAGCCCGCATCTTCCGTGCCGCCAGCCGTTCGAGCTGGCGTTTCAACATCGCTCGCGGCGAATGCGGGACCGGATTGTGGTGGTGGTCCAGAACATCGGCCAGCACCAGAGCGGTGCCCTCCAGCCACGGAACGCGGCGCAGCGTGGCGAGATCCGGCTTCAAAACGAAATCGCCGTAGCCGCGCTCCCAACTCGCGGCGGCGTAGCCAGGCACAGGCTCCATGTCGATGTCATTGGCCAGGAGATAGTCGCAGGCGTGGGTCTCCTCGCCGCCGCCGTCGAGGAAATATCGCGCATGAAATCGCTTGCCGACCAGTTGTCCGGCCATGTCGGTCATCGCGACGATGACGGTGTCGATCTGGCCGGTATCGACCTCCACCGCCAGATCCTCGAGAGACAGCATGCCGGTCATGACGACCGTGTTTGCCCGCAAAATCGCTGCGCGGCAATTCGGCCCCGCGAGCACCGGAACGCGTCGGCTCGACGAAACCCGCCCGGGTCACCGCGTTTGGCGTTGCGCCGGATCGAGCTTCTTCAGTTCGTTTTCCGCGAGAGTCCGATACACGTCGCCCCGCTCATGGTCGGCGGCCTTGTGCAGCCAGGCGATCGCCTGATCGGGGTCCTTCGGCACGCCGCGCCCCTGCTCGTAGCGCTGGCCAAGCGCCAGTTGCGCCGCGGAATTGCCTTGCTCGGCCGCCTTCCGGTACCAAAACACCGCCTGGGAGTCGTCTTTCGGTGACCGTTGGCCAAAGTCGTAATTGGCGCCAAGATTGAACTGAGCGACCGCCGATCCCTGATCCGCCGCCTTGCGCAACCAGACGAGACTTTGCGTGAAGTCCTTCGGCGCTCCGAACATCCCGGTATAGTAGATGTTGCTGAGCGCGATCTGATCATTGACGCTTCCCCGCGTCGCCGCTTCCCGCGTCCAACGCATCGCCTGGGCCGGATCCTTTGGGACGCCGGCACCGAGCAGATACAAATCCGCCAGAGCCGATGCCGCCGCCGCGTGGCCCTGATCCGCTGACTTCCGGTACCAGGCCGCGGCCTGGCTCATGTCCCTGAGGACGCCATGTTCGTCGCCGTAGATCTGGCCAAGTCGGTACTGACAATCAGCGTCCCCCTGCTCGGCCCGGTGGCTGATCGTGCTCATGTCCTCGGGCGGCGGCGCGAGCGGCGCATCGTCCCGGTCCAGCGCGGCGATGTAGGCCTCCGCCACGCGCTGCATATCTTCGTGTTCCGCGGCTTTGCGCAACCAGATCGTGGCCTGGGCTTTGTCTTTCGCCACGCCATTGCCGTAACCGTAAGCCAGACCGACCGACACTTCGCTGGCGGGATCATTCTTGTCGGCGGCCTTGCGATACCAGGACAGCGACTGCGCCGGGTCCTTCGGTACCAGAAGGCCAACCGAGTAAGCCATGCCGAGCTGCCGCATGGAGGAGATGTCGCCCTGGTCCGCCGCTTTGCCCCACCAGTAAGCGGCCTGCGTGGACCAGGATGCCGCGTGCGTAGGATCGGTTGCCTGACCCGTCAGGGCACGATTGGCGTAAATTCCGCCAAGCGCGCTTTGGGTTTCGACTCGGCCCTGCTCCGCGGCTTTGCCCAACCAGTTGGTCGCCTGATCGATGTCTCGTGCCAGGCCCGCGCCTTCGAGATACATGAATCCCAGTACGCCTTCCGCGTCGGCGTAACCCTGATCCGCGGCGGCGCGGAAGAATGAGGTAGCCCGAACCGAATCCTTCGGCACCCCCTGGCCACTCGCATAGAGCAATCCGAGCCGGTACTGGGCCTCGGCGTTGCCCGCCGTGGCCAATGGCCGCCAAAGTCGCGCCGCCGCCAGGTAATTCTGGGCCTGCGAGGCCTCGATGCCGTCCTCAAGTGGGCCGCCGGCGGCTGGTCCCGCGGCGACCAACATCGCGCCCAGAGCGTGAAGCCAGGGGCGCTTCAACCGCGCGTTCAGTGCGACCATGTCCTTCCCCTGAGTGGTCCTGGCCAGCATGCCGTCGACCCGGTTTGGATCGAGCGCTGATGAACGGAGTGTAACCCGCCAATTCTTCCCGGTTTATTGCATTTCGGGCGATGACACGCCGGCGGACGACCGCCCTGAGGCAATCGTCGCGGACGTTGCGCCGGGGCCGGCGTGATGCCAGGGTCCGGATGTGAGCCGCCATGACGACGGGAACGTTCAATTGGGCCACCTTCAGTACTTGCCGCTTTCGCCGGTACTTTTCGCGCTCCTGGCCGGGATTTATCTGGCGGTGGTCGCGCTGATCCAGGTCGGGATTCTTCGATATGCGTATCTTCGGCTTGGCATCGCGCCTGAGGCTGTTCTGGTTCTGCTGCTTGGATCGCTACTGGGCAGTTATTTCAACATCCCGTTGTTCGAACTGCCCGCGGAGCGGTTTCTCGCTCAGCGGGAGTATGATTACTTTGGCCTGCGTTATGTCGTTCCGGTCGAGGTTGACTGGCCGGGAACGATGCTCGCGATCAATGTCGGAGGCGCGCTCATTCCTGGCATGGTTTCGCTTTATCTGCTGATCAAAAACAGTTTATGGATTCTGGGCATCATCGCGACCGCTTGTGTCGCGGCGGTGGTGCACAGGTTGGCTTATCCGATGCGGGGCTTCGGCATCGCGGTCCCACTCCTGGTGCCGGCACTGACCGCCGGCATAGTGGCGATGATCCTGTCGCGGCGGCACCCCGCTGCGTTGGCTTATATCGCCGGCAGCATGGGGACGCTGATCGGGGCGGATTTGCTCAACCTCGGCGCGATCCGGCGCATGGGCGCGCCGGTGGCCTCGATTGGCGGCGCGGGTACCTTCGATGGCGTGTTTCTGACCGGCATCATCGCCGTGCTGATCGCGAGCCTGTCTGGAGGAGTGCGCTCCGCCAGAACGACCGTGCGGTAACGGCGGACTTCACCGATCGGAGCGGGCGCCGCGGTTGCCGTTGGCCGCCCGAAATGGCACCAGCTTGTGTTGTTCATCGTCCCACAATGCCAACTGTGCGCACCGCAGACTTTGCAGCAGCGTCAACCTGGGCGCGGCATGGAACGCCGGGTTTTGCTCGTGGCATTCGCGCAAGCGATAATTCGGAATCCGGCTGGCGAGGTGATGGATGTGATGGAAGCCGATGTTGCCGGTCACCCAGTGCAGCACGCGCGGCAGATCGTAAAACGACGAGCCTCGCAGCGCCGCGGAGTGAAAGTCCCATTGTGGCCGGGGCTCCCAATAGGCCGCCTCGAACTGGTGCTGGATATAGAACAGCCAGACTCCGATCGTGGCGGCCAGCAGCATGACCGGCAGCCAGCCGAGCAGCACCGGCAACGGGCCAAGAATCAGGAACAGCAGGGTAATGCCAGCGGCGAGGGCGGCATCGGTCCCGACAATGCTCAGCCAGTCCCGCCAGCGGCTCCAGGGGCTGCCTCTCGGCACGCGCATGAGCCACAAAATGAGCCAGGCGGGTCCGACGCCGAACATCACCACCGGATGGCGGTAGAGCCGGTAGGCGATCCGCCGGGTCAGCGACAACGCACGATACTCGGCCAATGTCAGCAGCGTGACATCGCCGGCGCCGCGTCGATCGAGATTGCCCGTGGTCGCGTGATGCATGGCGTGATCGCGGCGCCAGAACGCGTAGGGTGTCAGGGTCAGCAGGCTCAGGGCGCGACCGAGCAGCCCGTTGGCCCAGGGCGAGGCGAAGAATGATCCGTGGCCGCAGTCGTGTTGGATGATGAACAGCCGAACCAGCAGCAGAGCGCCGAACGGCAACAGTAACAGGCCGGCCAGGATGTGATGGTCCAGGGCGATCAGAATTCCCGTCATCACGGCGAGGAACGGCAACGCGGTGGTCAGCAATTGGACCAAAGCCTTGCGCCAGGACGGTTCCAGATAGGGAGCCACCAGCGTGCGCCACGTCGTGGCGGCCGGCGCTGGCTGATCGGGCGCTGGCTGATCGGGCGCTGGCTGATCGG
>Ga0182018_10000726_pt1 | contig 41197 bp, 31 predicted proteins | sample 812P2MmetaG_FD_120490 | JGI IMG/M metagenome (GOLD analysis project Ga0182018, IMG submission 120490) | Permafrost microbial communities from Stordalen Mire, Sweden - 812P2M metaG | ecosystem: Environmental > Terrestrial > Soil > Wetlands > Permafrost | place: Sweden: Stordalen | collected... | reverse complement strand
TGACGTTTTCCAGGTCGTGCCCGCCGATCAGGGGGATTGGAGTGATGCACTCGGTGCCTTCCATGCGGCCTTTGGTATACGTAAGATCCGTGCGCGACGCCTCGAACTGGAGCACGGCCCCGGCATCGATGTCGAGAACTAGGTTACTCACCAGTTCGATCGGCCCGGTGAGATATTTTCCCGCGGGGACGTACACAGTTCCTCCACCCGCAGCCTTTGCCGCCTGGATGGCAGCGCGGATGGAGGCCGTCGCGCTGGCCGAACCGTCATTTCGTGCGCCGTAATCCTGGATATTGAATAGGGAACCGGCGCCCCAAGCAGGTGCACCGATGAAAAGACACAGAGCCGGCAGATACCGGCGTCCCGAAATTCGCTTCATGAAACCTCCGTCATTAACCTTACTTCAATGCGCAGCGACCGCGACGTAATACCCTCGCTACCAGACCAGCCGTCCGCCAACCTGAATCTTTCGCGGCGTGTTGGCCTGAGTACTGATATACCCGAAAGTGGGACTCGTCGGAGTCAAGTTGGGAGATCCGAAAGTCACGCGGTTGGTGATGTTGAAGGTCTCGAATCGTAACTGGAAATATGTCTTCTCGGCAAGGTGGAAGCTCTTGATCGCGGACAAGTCCAGGTTTTTATTCGGATCCGACCGCAGATTGTTGAACTGTGTGGGAAACGTCCGGATATTGTCGAGGAGCTGCTGGCTGGAAACCGTGTTAAAGACAGCGGTATTGAACGCCGGGCCATTGGGCTGATGCGCTTGGAGGTTTAGCGGACCGCCATAGTAAAGCACGTCGCCCCAGGCTAGCTGCGTTCCGCTCGCCAAGGTTAGAACGCCGTTGAATGCCCAGTCGCCAAGAATAGCGTTTCCGAGCTTGGACCCGATATCGAGTGCTTTTCGGCGCCCGATCGGCAGATCGTAAGACGCCGCCAGAATCTCGCGGAGAGGTTGGGGGTCGGCTGCCCGTTTTTCCGGGGCCGGGTCGGAGTCATTCAGGTATTCCGACCGCGCCACTAAGCTGCTGTAGACGAAGTTATTGATGATAGTAAGCCCGTGCGTGAACCGCTTCTGGAGCCGAATGTTCAGACTGTGGTAATACGAGCTGAAGGCGTTAGCGCCCTGCTCGACGATGCCGCTCGAGGCTCCGCTCCCCAAGGGATATTGCGGAAACGGTATCAGCAGTTGGTCCAGGGGCACCGTGGAGCCATTCAACGAGGCGCCGTTGGGGAGCAGGCCCTTGAAGGGGTTTGTCACCGAGCCCGAAAGCAGGTTGACCGTGGCGGTATCGCGGACCAATGAAGAAGTAAGGAACTGGCGTGGAATATAATCCAGTTGAATACTGCCGGGAAGGTGTACGGCATGATTGCCGATATAGGACACTTCGAGGACAAGCTGGCCCGGCAATTGCCGCTGTACGCCAAAATCCCAGCGCATGGAATAGCCGTCCAAGCTGTGCGGGTTGTAGAAGGTAATTGCCTGCCCGAGGAAAGTTCCCGTGCCGGCCGAGGAACCGGAGGGTGGAAGGATCCCTCCGGGAAATGGATTGGAGAGCGTGTTCGCCGGACTCAGATAGTTGTTGCCGGTTGTTACCATCTGGGTGGTCTGGGAATAGCCTTGCTGGTTCAAGTTACTGATACCGAGCGGGACCACAAATACTCCGAATCCGGAGCGAATCACGGTCTTGCCGCCGAGGGCTTTGGGCGTCCACGCAAAGCCGAGGCGGGGGCTGAAGATGCTGGAGTTACTGGTGTAAAGTGCCGGTTTGGCCGAACTGGCGAAGGTCAGCCCGCCTAGCGCGGTGAACTGGCTGGCCGGGATCTGCGAGATAGGGTTGCTGGCATATGCCGTAGCGGCCGCCGCTGAGATGGGGTTGGTCCCGGTCGGGGTGAATCCGTCCACCGCCCGGTTAAAGCGCTCGAAGGTGGGAGTCTCGTGCTCCCACCGCAGCCCCAGGTTAACGACGAGATTGCTCTTCGCCCGCCAGTCGTCCTGCACAAAGACCGAATAATAGTGCTCCACTGCGGACGCGTGCGAATTCAAATCGAAGCTGCCGGTGCTGGGCAGTCCCAGCAGGAACGCGGCAAGATCCTGCCCTATGGGCGACGGAGTTGCATTGTTCAGGGGTCCATTGGTCCAGGTTTGTCCAATGGCGGTGGTGGACGGGGTGGAGTTCACGGTACTACTGTTGAACGTGTACGTTCCGGCGGAATTCCCGTTGACGAATGAGCTCTGCTGGTAATCGCGCGCGTCGCCGCCCACCTTGAGGGTGTGATTTCCATGGATGATCGACACATCTCCGAAGAGTTGATAGCTGTCGTAGGCGTTATTGTCGTCGCTGGCATACCCGAGGCACTGATAGCTGGCCGAGGCGCCGCTCGCCGCGCTGCAACTGGTGAAGGTGATAAACGGCATAGTCGGAAACTGCGAACTGGACTCAATGTAGGAAGGGAAGCCAAGGGAGGATGGGTTCACGCTATCGGCGGGTGAGCGGTGCGTTTGAACAAACCGGGTCCAGTTAGCCCGGACGTCCATCACCACGGTCGGGGAAATGCTATACACATCGTCGAGCGACAGGCCCTGGTTGATCCGGTAGAGGTAATCGCCCTCCGCGGCGTTACCGAAGTAAAGGTTCTTGTCTTGCGTGCGGTTGCTGTGGCGGGCGTCGAAGGACAATTTATTTTTGTCGCTCAGATTAAAATCGAGCCGGCCCAGCTCATTGTCGTACCCATCGCTGTCCACGGATGTGATGGCGAAATTTCCGAATCCATTCGCCTGTCCGGCGGTGTTGGGCGGCGGGAAGTACTGAAGATAATTCGTGGCGATGGGATTCAACATGCTGGCCGGAATCACATTGTTGGGAAAAGGCGTGCGCGCCACTTGCGAACCCGAAGTTACGCCACTGTACGGATTGTAGATGACATAGGAACTGTTCGCGGTGTTCAGCTTGAGCAGCGCCGAGAAATCGCCTTGGCGTTCGGCGGCCGTCGGAACCGTGGCGAGTAGATTCCCACCCTCAATGGGAGAGTTCGCGGGGTCCGAATCCCTCAAGCCCTCGTAGCCGAAGAACCAGAAGACGCGATCCTTGCCGTTGAAAACCTTCGGAATCCACAGCGGACCTCCGGAGGTGATGCCGTACTGATTGTAATGATATGGAGGCCTGGCAACACCGGCCTTGTTGTTGTAGAACGTATTGGCGTCCAGCAACGACGACTGATTGAATTCGTACGCCGAGCCGTGGAGAGAATTCGTGCCGCTCTTGGTGATCAGGTTGGCGGTTCCTCCACCGGCATGACCCATGGAAGCATCGGACTCAAAACCGTTTACGGCAACCTCCTGCACGGCATCCTGCATGGGACTATAGGCCGACGCGCCGCCGACCGACGTTTCCGTGTTCGGCGCCCCGTCGAGCAGGAATTCATTGGATCCGCTGATTCCACCGACGGTGAAGCCGGCGCCAGGCAGGTCGAAAGGACGAACGGGACCGGATAAACCGCCCCCGATTACTCCCATCGCCATGGTCATCAACATAATGGGCGCCCGGCCGTTGATCGGGATATCCTCCACTTCGTGAGTGGTGACGGATTGGCCAATCGAGGCGGTAGAGGTGGTCACCAGCGTCGCCTCTCCGCTGACGGTAACGGAGTCGCTAGCCGCGCCCACCTCCAAACGGAAGTCGACAATGGGGTGTTCCCCAGCGCTCAACGTCAGCCCGAGCCGCAGACCTCGCTTGAAACCCGGGGCCTCGGCAGTGATCTGATACTCGCCAGGCGCCAGGAACGGGAGGGTGTACTCGCCGGTGGTCTCGGTCGATGCGGTTGTTTTGGCGCCCGTCCGTGTCTCGGTGGCGACTATGGCCGCTTTGGGAATCACCGCACCCCCGGGATCGGTAACGCTGCCGCTGAAGGCGCCACGGTACTCCTGTGCAAATACACTGGCGGTGGATAACCCGGCGAGGGTCACCAGAACGGTGATGCGGACCAGCAACTTGGAAAACGACATAGTCTTCTCCCCCGGACCCAAATTCTCAGGCGATACCGGTTTCGTCGACGTTGGAGGCGATACCGAAACTACCGGTAATGCAGCCTGATAGTAGTCCTCCGCCTGGGAAAGTCTACGTCTGGAGCGGTGCTCTACAGGCGGAGCGGCCTAAAAGCTTTCAGAACAATGACTTGTATTTTAGGTCGAGCCGCCCCGAGGATAGTGTTCTATACCTGAAGAACAGCGGAAATGCTTCGGCAGGGCGTGTTGGATGCAGCGATGCCGCACGAAAATGGGGTCCACGATGGCGCGAAATTGATCTCCGAGATTGATTGCACTTGATCGCTCTGGCGATGCCCCCCGGAAGGCGTGACTCCAATGACAAAGGCGCCGGGCGTCGTCTGGCGAGAGCCTAGGCCGGAGCGTTTCGGCTGGCTCTGCTGGTTCGAAGGTATAGAGTTGGCGCGCCTAAGCAAACGAACTGATTGATAATAAAGCAGTTCATCCTGCTTAACCTGTAGAGCACCGGCAAGCGCTGAATATCCGGCGATTTTAGTTCTACCATAGGTCGGGGATATAGGCAGACAGAGAAGTGGCTGCTGAGTCCGCCCCGCTGGTTTACGGGAAGAGCCCGGAGGAAGCCACGGAGGTGAAGTGCAAAGATGAGGGTAACCATGAAAATCAGGACGCGACTTTGGGTTCCTTTTGGAGTAGCTCTGTGTGTTTTGGCTCCGATACCCTTTTATATGGCGAGAGCCCAGGACGTTAGCGCTCCCAGCGGACCGGACCCAAGAGAGATTCCGATACCGCGAATCAAGACCCCGATGGGGACTCTGCCGGGCGTGAATGAGTTACCCGTCCGCAAGGAGTTGCCCGACATCATGGTGATGAACGACGGGACGAAGGTCACCAACCGCCGCCAGTGGGAAAAGCGCCGCGAAGAAATCAAGCGGACCCTCGAATACTACGCCACCGGGCAAATGCCGCCCGCTCCGGGAAACGTAAAGGGTAAGGAACTGAAATCGGAAGTCGTGCTTGACGGAGCGGTCAAATACCGGCTTGTGCACCTCACCTTTGGCCCGGCGGAAAAACTCGGCTTGGACATCGGTATCTTCACGCCGGCGCAAGGCGGTCCGTTTCCCACCATCATCCTGCAAGGCGGTACACCCCCTGGAGGGACTGCGTTGCCGCGGCAAGGTCCTGGGCCTAACCAGGGAAAAGGCGAAGATGTGTTGCTGATGGTAGGTCCGGCTGCCCTCGCGGCGCCGGCTGCCGGTTCCGACGCAGTGCCTGCCATCCCAAATCCCCGTGGGGGCCGCGGGGGGCCGGTAACCGCGCAATCGTTGGCGAGTCAACACGCCGATGTCTTCCGGCGCGGGTATGCGCTGGCGACGTTCAATGTGAACGATTGCGCCGAGGACACCACCCTGCGCAATGCGGACGGCAGTTGGGCGTTCCGCAACTCGCGTTTTTTCCCGGCCTACCCTGGCTATGACTGGGGCGTACTGGCCGGTTGGGCCTGGGGCGCTTCGCGCGTCGCCGATTATCTCGAGACTGATTCCGCAATCGATAAGACCAAGCTGATCGTCACGGGCGCATCCCGGGATGGGAAGTCGGCGATGATTGCCGCGGCATTTGACGAGCGCCTGATGGGCGCGCCGGTCGTCACCGGGGGCGGGGGCATCGGCGCTTACCGTTTTGCCGGCCCGCGCAGAAGCGAAACGCTGGATATCATGGAGAAAAAGTATCCCAACTGGTTTTCTCCCAGCCTGCACGAGTTCTGGGGACAACGGGAGAAACTGCCATTCGACGAACACTGGTTTCTGGCGCTCGCCGCACCGCGTCTGTTCATCGCTCTCGAAGGCGACACCGATACCATTTCGCTGCCGGACGCGGTCCAGCACTCGATTCTTGCCGCCCAACCCGCATACGGAATCTACGGCGTGAAGGGCGGTATTGGCGTGAACTACGCGAAGCACGGTCATGCTTTCACCGCCGACGATTGGACCGCGATGATGGATTTCTTCGACAAGAATCTCCTTGGCAAGAAGGTCGATCGCGCTTTTGACCGTTTCCCAACGGAAAAGGAGCTCGACGAAGCGGCGGCCGTTGCCGCGGCCGGTCGCGGAGCCGGTGCGCCTCGCAAGAAGTAGTCAGCCTGGGCCAAGTAGTGTAGCAGCCTGTGGTAATTGTTTTTTGAGCACCGCTTACTACCGTGCGCGGCTCCGGAGATTCAGCACGTTACAGGGCCGCCACCGTCAGGGAGCGGTTTTGCCGCGGGCCAACTGGAGGGAGTCATTCATGTACGGTTCTTGTGGAATACGGTCCGCGCTGGCGCTGTTTGTCCTGATCGGCGCCAATGCGTGGAGTGCCGGGACCGTCTTCAACGTTCTGGACTATGGGGCACATAACGATGGCTCGGCGAGCGCCACGGAGGCGTTCCGATCCGCGATCCAGGCGGCGAAGGCGGCGGGCGGCGGAACGGTGTACGTTCCGGCAGGAAAGTACATCACCGGTCCCATCCAACTTGTCAGCAACCTGGTTCTCAACATCGAAGCGGGCGCAGTCCTGCAGTTTCAGGCCACAGCCGATCTCCCGTTGATGAAGGGACGGGCGGAGGGGACCGAGGCTCTCACCCCGATGCCGCTGATCGGCGGGGTTAACCTGGAGAACGTCGCGATCGTTGGCCGGGGTACGGTGATCACGGCGCAAGGCGATTGGCAGAAGCTCTCGCCGATGGGCGCCGGCAGGGGGATGTGGCCGGGCATCCTGCAAAGGCTTAATCTGAAGCAACCGGTTCCGCCGGAAGACTACCAGAAAGCGGCGGCGAACTTCCGGCCAGCGTTCATCGGAACTTCAGAGAGCAAGAATGTTCTGATTGAGGGCATCCATATTCTTGGATCCCCCGGGTGGACGGTGCACATCCTTTATTCGGAAAAGGTTGTGATTCGCGACGTCACGATCGAGACTTTCGAGGTCCCGGGCCGTGATGGCATCGACATCGATTCGTGCAAGGATGTGATGATTTCCAACTGCTATCTCGATACGGGCGACGATAGCATTTGCCTCAAGTCCGGCAAGGATGCCGACGGGCTCAGGGTCAACCGGCCGACCGAAAACGTGACGATCACCAACTGCGTGGTTCACCATGGCCATGGCGCAGTGGCGATCGGCAGCGAGACCTCGGGCGGCATCCGCAACGTTGTGGCGAGCAATATCGTCTGCAAAGGCACGGAGCGGGGTATCCGGATCAAGAGCACACGCGGGCGGGGCGCCGCGATCGAGAACCTCAGATTCGAGAATTGGACGATGGAAGACGTACCCGAGGCGATCCACGTGAACAGTTACTACAGCATATTGCCCCAGGAACCTGTGTCGGAACGGACGCCGATCTTCCGGGATATCGCGATCAGCGGCATGATTATCAAGAACTCGCATGTGATCGCAAACATCGAAGGGCTGCCGGAGATGCCCATTTCCGGGCTGCGGATCAGCGATGTCGTCGCGTACGGCCGAAATGGACTGCGAGCTTATAACACCTCGGCCCTGGAGCCTCATAAGGTGCAGATAAACGTCACCCGCGGGCCGGCTTTTCTCATTCGGGATTCGAAGGACTTGGAACTCGATGACGTGACCACCCGCCAGCCCGTAGAGGGATCTCCAGTGATTCGTCTGGACCACTGCCCCGGAGCCATCCTGCGCGGCAGCCGGGCCTTCGCGGGCACGGGTACTTTTCTTTCCGTTTCACCTGGCGAGTTACACGGTCTTGGACTGGAAGGCAACCTGCTTGGCGGCGCGCGGAAAGCGTCGGAAGAGTCCAGCACGGACTTTTGGGGGATCTCCGCCGCGGCATCGACGTCCGTTCCGCCCGCCAACCCCGCGCCTCCCGCAAAGAAGAAGTGAGCGATAGCGATTCGGGAACGCCGATGCGGCCACGAGAGGAATTGTCTTGTCCGAGCTACCGAACGCGAACTCCTCGGGGGCTTTCCTCAGCGGACTCCGGTTACAATGCGAGTCGTGAAGGCCGTGGATCGCGGTGGCTACCGGATCGGCAATGTGATGTATGAGAGCCAGCCGGACTATTGGGTTACCGCCAACTTATGGATACCGACGCGTGGTCTGCTGAAGGGTTTCGATTTGCCGGATATTGCCGCCTCCATCGCGGCCAGGCCGCTTTCGGATCATGTCAGCCGACGCGTCTAGCGACCTGATGGACGTTTATTTCAAGTAGGAGGAGATAGCGATGAGATTGAATTCGATTCTTGGCGTGGCAGCCTTCGCCGTTCTGTTTGCAGAAACGGCCACGGCGGCCGACCCCAGCGGCAAGTGGGTGGCGGACGTGCTGACACGGATGGGTGGAAGCCAGATGACGACTTTCAACTTCAAAGTGAATGGAGCGAAATTGACTGGCTCCATATCGGTAAGGATGGGAGAGGCGGAGATTACCGATGGCAAGATAGTTGGCGATGAACTCACTTTCGCGGTCATCGAGAAAACGCAAAACCGGGAGACGAAGACCGTGTACAAAGGGACGGTCGTTGGTAAGGAAATTCGATTCGAAAGCCAACTCATGATGCCTCCCGGCGGTATGGGGGGCTTCATTCCGGGACCTCCGACGGAATTCACGGCCAAGAGGCGGTAGCCAAGCGGCTCCGAATGCGCCATCATCCATGTCCTTGAATCGTCTATTTAAATTCGGCGCCCCGATGGTAGATTCGGTCCAATGGACGAGCCGTCAGGGCGCGAAACACGGTAAGATGTCACTGCTCTGTTGCGCGCCTGGAGCGCCGGCGACCAGACGGCGCTCGCCCAATTGATCCTCACGGTAACTGGGTAGCTTACGCGCGTCGCCAGACTCGAAATGGCGCGTGAACGCCAGGAATGGCCCTTTTTATAAGATCAGCGATGCGACTTCGGGGGCAGCAGCCAGCTAAAATTAGAATCATGTCTGACGTCGAGACAAGAAGGCCGCTTGCCCGTCTTGCTCGCACATCGGATGACGATGTACGCGTATTGTTTGCGCGACTGAAACCTGACGTCTTTGGCTGCTGTTAAGTCTTTTAGAATATGGTGGCCAGGGACGGAATCGAACCGCCGACGCCAGCCTTTTCAGGGCTGCGCTCTACCAGCTGAGCTACCTGGCCGGGGAAACCCTAGTGTAGCAATCCCCTCGCGTTCTCCGCAATGCACTGCCCCTTTCCTGTCATTGCCCCTTTCCGCAAAGCAAACCCATCATGGAATCGTGTGGGCGCGGTTCACCGATCCGAATTTCCAACGAATCCCAATCGTCGCGTATCGTCCGTAAGGGCCGGTGGTGCCGAGGTCCGCGGGGCCAAGATACCCGGAATAGCGGCCCATCCAATACACGGCGTGCCGTACCACGCGCAGCTCGAAACTATGCGACAGTTCGACGCCTACGCCCATTAAATTCTCGAACGCTATCGGGGCGAAGGATTCCGTGTAGCTGATTCCCGGTACCGTGTCGCCGAATGAAAATCGGGGCTGGATAAAGAAATACAAGCGGCGTAGCGGCGTGCGGCCGAAGGGTTGCACTTCAAGATAGCCGCTCAACATGTATCGGGCGAAATCGGCGCATGGCGCCTGGGCTCCTCCGTACGCGCCGGTTGACGCCAGGCAACGGCCCAGGTCCGGTTCATTAGTAGGTGGCGCGTACTCAAAGTCCATGAAGCCTCGCAGCATTTGCCGTGCAGGGAGCAGAAACCCGTCGCCAGCCGTGGAAGGCTTGGCGCTGGGTATGGGAATTGGCGGAGAATCGGGATTTACTTGGGCCAAAGCTGGACTGGATGCTGCCAGCAGAACGGGTATCAAACTGATCGGTAAGCGTAGCAAGGTCCTCTCCTTGGCGATCATTGTAGCCCGCCCGGTTGACCAGGCGAACCGCATTGTGGTATTTCTGAGAACGGTTCCGAGGTGCCCGCCGATGGCGGCGGGTGAAAAGGGAAGCGGGTGCAAATCCCGCACGGTCGCGCCACTGTAAGCAGCGAGCGGGTCGGCTACAAAATACCACTGTTCTTTCGGGAATGGGAAGGTTACCGATCTCGCAATGACCTGTAAGTCAGGAGACCTGCCTCGGGAAAACGCGCTTGTACCGCGCTTCGCTTGAGAGCGGATGGTAACAGGTCGCAGGCCGGCAATTGCCGCTGCTTGCGCTCATTCCTTTTCCTAAATCTCAAATCCAGGCGACGGGCAGGCTGATTGGGAGGCGCGTTCACCTCGTCCATGGTTTCGCTAGTCATCGGCGGCGCTCGTAGCGGCAAGAGCCGGTTCGCCCAATCCTTAGCCGCTCATTCCGAAAAGGTCGCCTATCTTGCGACGGCGCGTTTCGAAGATGCGGAAATGGCCGAGCGTATCGCGCGCCACCGTCTGGAGCGGCCGGCACATTGGGTGACGGTCGAAGAGCCCCTCGAAATCGGCAGCGCCGTTGCGCGGCATGCGGTCGACTACGATGTCATCCTGCTCGATTGCCTCACCATCTGGCTCAGCAATTTCTCGTGGGAGCATCGGGAGATCGAAACTGCGAGTCTGCATGCGGCCGCGTCGCGGGAAGTAGCGCGCATGACCGCGGCAGTGGGGGCCGCGCACCTCGTTGTGGTTACGAACGAGGTTGGCTGCGGCCTGGTGCCCGAATCACCGGTCGGACGTCTGTTCCGCGACTTACAGGGTTGGGTCAACCAGGACATCGCGCGCCGGGCGGACTGGGTGTATCACCTGGTGGCAGGCATTGCCGTTCCCATCAAACGGCCGGGGGACTGCTTATGATTCCGATCCCGCGCCTCGTGATCGCAGGCACCCACAGCAGCGTCGGCAAGACAACCATCGCGACCGCGTTGATGGCGGCATTCACACGCCGCGGCCTTCGCGTCCAGCCGTTCAAAGTTGGCCCCGATTTCATCGATCCGGGCTTTCACGAAGCGGCCTGCGGAAGAACCAGCCGCAACCTGGACGGTTGGATGCTCACGCGAGCGGCGAACCTCGAGGTCTTCGGACGCGCCTGCGCCGATGCGGATCTCGCCATCGTCGAAGGCGTCATGGGCCTCTTCGATGGCCGTGAGGCGTCCTCCGAAACGGGGTCGACCGCGGAAATGGCCAAGTGGCTGGGCGCTGCCGTGGTGCTGGTAGTGGATGCCTCGGCCATGGCGCGCAGCGCCGCTGCGCTGGTTCGCGGATTCGAAGAGTTCGATCCCAACCTGAATGTCGCGGGAGTCCTTTTCAATCGAATCGGGGGCCAAAGGCACGCCGATCTGTTGCGTGAAGCGGTGGCGGTTTACTGCCGTTCGGCGTCAGTCGGCGCGCTGCCCCGCAATGAGAAGATTGGTTTGCCAAGCCGGCATCTCGGTCTGACGATGGCCAGTGAGGCGCTCACCGCGGAGTGTCTCGCGGAGATGGTCGCCTGGGTCGAGAAACATGTGGATCTGGACGCTCTGCTCGGGCTGGCTCGCAAAGGTTCACCCGACCCGGCGATTGTGACCCCCGCGATTTCCGAAAAGCCGCGGGTCCGCATTGCGGTAGCCCGGGATCGGGCATTCTGCTTCTACTACCAGGACAACCTGGATCTGCTCCGCGAATCGGGCGCGGAATTGGTGACGTTCAGTCCGATGGACGATGCTGAGTTGCCGCCACAGATCGGGGGCGTCTACATCGGAGGCGGCTACCCGGAAATCCATGCTGAGCGGCTTTCGGGAAATCGACCAATGATCGAGTCCATCGGCCGATTCGCGCGCTCCGGAGCGCCGGTTTATGCCGAATGCGGCGGTTTTATGTATTTGACGGAAGCGATTGTGGATTCCGCCGGCCGCGAACATCCTATGATCGGGCTGTTCCCCACCCGAGCCCGAATGCAAGCGCGGTTTGCCGCACTTGGATATGTGGAGGCGGAAACCACCACGGTGACACTCTGGCTCCGCGCCGGCGAACGGCTGCGCGGCCACGAGTTCCGATACTCGGAAATTGACGAGATGCCGCCGGATGTCCGGCGCTGTTTCATTTTGCATGGCAGCCGCGGCGGCCGGGAAGAGGGATATACCATCGGCTCCGTCCTGGCCGGCTACGCACATGTGCACTTCCGATCCGCGCCGGAATTTGCCGCGCGCTTTGTTCAGGCCTGCATCCAATATCGGGCATCTCGCGACACAAGGAATACATGAGACTCATATCTCTCATTCTGACTATCTTTGTTGCTCCAAGTTACGCCGAATCCGGCGCGTCTCTTGCCGGTACAGTGAAGGATCCGCAAGGGCGGCCGGTGTCCGGAGCGATTCTGATCCTGGTCTCGCGTACCGGCGTCGCGGGCAACTCTACCACCAGCGATTCTTTGGGCGCCTACCGCTTCGACGGTTTGCCGGAAGGCGATTACCTGCTCCGCGCCGAAGCGCCGGGCTTTGCGGTATTCTCCACCCAGCGAATCCATCTCAATGCCGGCGCCGTGGAGACCCATGAAATTCCTCTTCAACTCGCCGGAGTGAGCGAACAGGTAGTGGTCACCGCATCCAGCACGCCGCAACTTCCCGAGCAGGTTTCGAAATCCATTACCGTGATCGACCAAGCCGAAGCCGATGCTCGCGACGATTCGTCGCTTTCGGACGTCGTGGCCCTGGCGCCGGGCGTTCGCGTCCAAACACTCGGCGGACCCGGGGCGTTTTCGACCATCCAGATCCGTGGCCTGCGCACGGAAGATACCGCGGTGTTAGTGGATGGTCTGCGGCTGCGGGATGCCTCCGCCACGCAATCCGACGCCTCGGGATTGATTGAAGACCTGCTGCAGACGGACTCAAGCCGTGTCGAAGTAATGCGCGGCTCCGGGTCGTCGCTGTATGGAACCAACGCCATCGGCGGCGTGGTCAACGTAATCACCGATGAGGGCGGCGGACGCATACGCGGCAGCGTGCTGTTGGAAGGCGGATCGCTGGGCGCTTTCCGAGGACGAACGCAACTTTCGGGAGGTTTCCTCGACGACCGGATCCAGTACAGCCTGGGAGCCGCCGAAGTGGACGTCACCAACGGAGTCGGCGGAGATGCTCCCTTCCGCGATGCCAGCACGCAAGGCCGCATCACCTTTCATCTGTCGCCCAAGGTTCGCCTGATCGCCCGGTTCTTCGGTGCGGATTCCTTCAGCAAGGTTATGGGCGAACCGCTATTGTTAGGAAATCCATCCGGCTACGGAATTATCAATGCGATCCCGCTTCCTTCCGCGCTGGTGCGCCTCTACGAAAGCGGAGCGTCGCTCACCAATTCAGGCAACGCGACCTTCATTCAGGCGCCGGATAATCCGGACTATACACGGGCGGCGCGCTTTGTGTCCGGTGCGCTCATCCTGAACGGTCAGGCCTCACCCTCGCTGGATTATTCGGTCAGCTATCAACTGGTTTCCAACGGACGCCGGTATGGCGACGGACCCGCCGGCGCCGGTTATCAGCCCACCAGCGGCACGCGCTCGCTCTACGACGGCCGCATCCAAACCGTGGATGCGCAGGCCCATTACCGCCTCGGCCGGTATAACCTATTGAGCGGCGGCTACGAATTCGAGAATGAAAACTATGCCAACGACAACACCCAACAGTACATTCCCGCGGCAGCATCCGCTGTAAACGTCACCCAGGAAAGCCACAGTGTGTTCGCGCAGGATCAGGCGCAGTTCTTCGGCGATCGCCTGCAAATTTCAGCAGCGGTCCGAGCGCAGTTCTTCACCCTCAGCAGCCCGGTGTTGACTCCTCTGGCCTCGGCGCCCTATCAAGGGATCGCATTTCCATCGCCGGCTCCCGCACTTACCGGCGATGGTTCCGCCGCGTACTCGTTCCGCGCATCGGGAACCAAACTTCACGCGCACGTCGGCCGTGGGTACCGCGCTCCTTCGCTCTATGAAAGGTTCGGCGCGGGTTTCGATCCCGTTTTCGGCTATTCCGTTTATGGCGATCCGCGCCTCAAGCCGGAACATTCCATCGGCCTCGATGCCGGCATGGACCAGACATTCCTGCATGGCCTTTTGAAGACATCGGCGACCTACTTCTATACCTGGCTTCAAAACGTAATTAATTTCGATACCTCCGGCTTGATCAACCCTGCCACCGATCCATTCGGCCGTTCCGTCGGGTATCTGAACACCCAAGGCGGCATATCCCGCGGTGTGGAACTGACCGCCACCGTCGCGCCCACTCGCTCTCTACGGGTCACCACCGCGTACACGTTCGTCAACGCGGTGGAGCGCACTCCCATCGTTGGAGATGTTCTTCAGACCTCCGTGATTCCCAGAAATCAGTTTTCCGCGCTTGTGACGGAACAGCCCACATCGCGGCTGTCGCTGACCTTCGACACTGTTGCCTCCAGCAGCTATCTGGCGCCCATCTACGGAGATGTGGTCACTCAGACCTATCGCTTCGGGGGACTTCGCAAAATCAACCTGGGAGCCAGCTACCGGTTTCCCCTGAAAGAGTACCGGGCCATCCGCTTCTTCCTGCGGGCTGATAACATCTTCAATCAGACATACTTTGAGAGTGGATTTCTCACGCCAGGACGAACGGCTACCGGCGGCATGCAATTCGAGTTCTAAGATATGAAACGCGCGATTCTTGCCGGCTTCCTATTCGCCCTCGCCTCCGCCGGCGCGGACCTGCCAAAGCGCATCGTGTCCCTATCCCCGAACGTCACCGAAATGCTATACGGCATCGGCGCATTCGGCCAGGTAGTGGGCATCTCGGATTACTGCACCTATCCGCCGGCGGTGGCGAAGATGCCGAGCGTCGGGGGCTGGCACAATCCCGATCTGGAAAGACTCACAGCGATGCATCCCGACCTGGTCATCGTCGACGATGGCCAGGCCCCGTTCGTGGAGAGCAACTTCAAGGATCTGGGACTGCGGGTGATGACGGTGACCGGCCACACGGTGCAGGACGTGTATGGCGCCATCGCTGCGCTGGGGCAGGCTACCGGGCACAATGCGGAGGCGTCCAAACTGATCGCGGCCACGCGCGAAGGGCTGCTTCGAGTTTCGCTAAAGACAGCCAATCTAACGAAGCCGAGGGTAGTCCTCATCGTCGACCGCACACCGGGAACTTTGCGCGACCTTTATACCGCCACCGACGGCGGCTTCCTTGCGGAAATGGTGGAAATTGCCGGCGGACATGTAGCCGTGCCGCCCACCAAGCGGGGCTATGAGAAGCTCAGTAAAGAGGATCTTCTGGCCATCAATCCCGATTGGATTCTCGATTTCATCCACGGGTCCAAAGGCCGGTTTGCCGGAGACGCGATGGAAGCGTGGCGCGAAATGCCGGAGTTGAAAGCGGTCCACAGCGGGCACGTTCACGGCGTGAATGAAGATTATGTGCCGCACGCCAGTCAACGAATGGTTCAGACGGCAGAGCTGTTCGCTCGCATCCTTCACCCCGAGTCCTGGAAGAGCGGCGACCGATGAAGCCATTCTTCGAGGCGCGCCAACTCAGCTACGCCTATCCGCGCGGCTCTCTCGCCGTTCGGTGCGTCAGTTTTCAGGTCCCGCCAGCTTCCATGACGGCCGTCATCGGGGCGAATGGTTCCGGGAAGTCCACGCTTGTCCGAATGCTCGCGGGGCTGTTGCGGCCGGCGTCGGGCGAGGTTGTGCTGGACGGAACCGCGCTCCACGCGTGGGAGCCGAGGGCCCGCGCCCGGCACATCGCGTATATGCCGCAGGTGACGGCGACGGCGTTTCCTTTCCGCGTGGCCGATATCGTCCTCAGCGGCAGAGCGCCCTATCTGCCGCGTTTCGGTTTCGACAGCCGGCACGACCGCGAGCGCGCTATGGAAGCGCTTGAAAGCACCGGAGCCGCACACCTGGCGGATCGAATCCTTTCGGCCCTGTCCGGGGGTGAGAGGCAGATGGTGATTCTGGCGCGCGCGCTCGCCCAGGAGCCGCGCCTGTTGCTGCTCGATGAGCCGTCGACATCGCTCGACCTCAAGCACCGCGCGGACCTGATGCGGACCCTGGCCCGATTGCGCGAGCAACGCGGGCTGAGCGTCATCATGATCACCCACGATCTGCAGTTGACCGGGTCGTTGTTCGACCGGATTCTGGCGCTCCGCTCGGGCGAGATCGCCGCGCTGGGACCGCCGGACGAGGTCCTGCGGAGCGATCTTCTGGCGGATATTTACGGCGAACCGAACGTGCGCGCGCAGCGCATGGGCAATCAGACCCTGGTCTGGATAGACGCATGAACAGGGCGATTTCAGACACGCCGCGGATGAGGCTCGTCAAGACGGCCGCAATCCTGACTCCGGTTTTATTGGCCGCCGTGGCTGTGGGCCTGACGGTCGGGCGGCAACACATCGATTTCGGCAATCTGCTGTCGGATCCGTTTGCCCGTACCTTATTCTTTCGCCTCCGGCTGCCGCGCGTCCTGATGGGCATGTTGATTGGCTCCTCGTTATCGCTGACCGGTTGCGCGCTGCAGGCTCTGTTCCGGAATCCGCTGGCGGATCCGTACACGCTGGGAGTCTCCGGCGGCGGCGCCTTGGGAGCCAGCATCGCCATCGCGCTCGGTTGGAGCGCCCGCGTGGCGGGAATCCCATTGATATTTCTCGCTTCTTTCGCCGGAGCCACCGCGGCCGTTTTTCTGGTCAAGACGATCGCTCAAACCGGCGCGATCGTTCTGCCAGGGGCGCTATTGCTGTCGGGCGTCGTTGTGAACCTGGTGGCCGCCGCCGCCGTGGTTGCCATTCAATACGTTGCGGACCCCACCAGCGCGCTGCGCATTCTCCGCTGGATTGTCGGCAGCCTGGATGTAGTGGGATTGGAGCCGATACGTCTCATGTTTTTCCTGCTGGCGCCGGCATGGCTGGCTCTTCTGGCGCTCTCGCGGCAGTTGCACTTGCTGGCCATTGATGAAGACACGGCGGCGACGCTGGGCGTAAACGTGAGGCGCTGCGAGACGGCGGTTCACCTGCTGTGCTCGTTCATCGTCGGCGTCACGGTGGCAACCGGAGGCGCAATCGGCTTTGTCGGCCTGGTGGTGCCGCATGCGGTACGGCTGATGTTCGGCGAGGATCTGCGTATTGTGCTGCCCGGTTCGCTGCTTCTGGGAGCCGCCTTTCTGGTGCTGGCCGATGCGCTGGCGCGGACGGCGCTCCCTTCGAGCGAACTCCCGGTGGGCGCGGTTACCGGTTTGCTCGGAGGCCCCGTCTTTCTCTGGTTGCTGCGCCGCAGGCAACAGTATTCAATGATGTGAGGAACCCATGAGTCCGAAACACACCAGCGGTCCCCGGCGCATCGTCTGTCTCACCGAAGAGACTACGGAGACGCTCTATCTGCTGGGCGAGGACGATCGAATTGTTGGCGTTTCGGGGTACACCTGCCGACCCAAAGAAGCGCGGCAGAAACCCAAGGTTTCGGCATTCACCTCGGCGAAGATCGAAAAAATCCGAGAATTGCACCCGGATCTGGTCATCGGCTTCTCGAATTTGCAGGCGAACATCGCGCACGACCTGATTCAGACCGGCGTGAACGTGCTGGTCTTCAATCAGCGTTCGGTGGAAGAGATTCTGGAGACGATCCTGACGGTGGCGCGCATCGTATGCGCCGAATCGGCCGGTCTCCGATTGGTAGAGCGGTTTCGCGCCGGCCTGGCGGAGATCGCGGATTCGGCAAGCAGATTTCCGCGCCGGCCACGCGTGTTTTTTGAAGAATGGATGGACCCGCTGATCAGCGGGATTCAGTGGGTGGAGGAACTGATCGAGATCGCGGGAGGACAGCCGGTCTTTCCCGAGCTTCGCCACCGGCACTCCGGGAAAGATCGCATTGTGGAGGGGAACGCCGTCATTGCCGCCAATCCCGAAGTGATCGTCGCATCGTGGTGTGGCCGAAAAGTGAACAAGGACCAGATCCGTCAGCGCGAGGGTTGGGATTCCATCGATGCGGTTCGTTCCGGTCACATCTACGAGGTGAAATCGACGTACATCCTTCAGCCCGGTCCAGCCGCGCTTACGGAAGGGGTGCGCCAGCTTCACGCCATCCTGACGAAGGTTGTGCAATGCGAGCCGGCGCACGGATTGGAACCCGAGGAGAGCTGGATATGACCGGCAATCCCCCGCTTGGCATCGCCTGCCTGGTGGTGCTGGTCGGTCCGCCCGCTTCCGGAAAGAGCACGTGGGCGCTTCGAAGTGGCCGCGGCGCCGTTCACATTTCCCAGGATGGGCTGATTGACGCGATCTCACCGGATGGCTTCGACCACATCTATCGGCCTGTCTATCGAGCGGCCGAGGATGCCGCTGCGCGGGCGGCATTGCAGGAAGGCCACACCGTGATCGTGGACCGCACCAACCGGACGCGCCGGCACCGGGAGCGGTGGTTGCGGATCGCTCGCGAGGCGGACGTTCCCGCGGTGGCCGTCGAGATGAACGTCCCGGCTTCACTGTGCCGATTGCGAAACTGCCAGCGCGAGAAAGGGCGGCGGTTGAGCGAAGATCGAATGGAGCGGATGCTGGCCGCGCTGGAGCCAGTACAGCCGGACGAGGGCTTTCGGGCGATCTATTCGGCGGAGGTCACACTGCCGGAGATCCTCTCACAGGTGTTGGCGGAAAGAAAGGAATTGCCACATGAGCATTGCCACCAAACGAGGTGATGGCGGACAGACCGGGCTGCCCGGCGGGGTCCGTGTGTCGAAGACCCATCCGCGCGTCGAATGCTACGGCACGATTGACGAGCTGATCTCGCAGTTGGGTCTGGCGCGGGCGTTAGCGAACGATGCGGAAGTGAATGAGTGGACGCGCGGCATTCAGCGCGAGTTATTCAAGGTGGGAAGCGCCATCGGCACCACCGCGGAATCGCGCAAGCCCGCTCCTGACATCACCTCCGAGATGGTCGCCGCGCTGGACCGCGAGGTGGAGCGCATCGAAGCGATTCCCGGGCTGCTGAACGATTGGTCGGTGCCCGGCGAGCTGGTAGGATCGGCCGCTATTGATGTGGCCCGCACCGTTTGCCGCAAGGCAGAACGCATGGCGGTTGGCCTGCACGAGGCGGGCGAACTTTCGAACCCGCACATTTTGGAATATCTGAATCGTCTTTCGGACGTGCTGTGGCTGATTGGCCGGATGCTGGAACTAAAGGCCGGCGCGGATGCGTCACTGCGTCCCAAAGACGAGCCGGGGGCCCGATGGTCGCGGGCATGGTGACCGGCATGGCGAATCCCAAACGAAGCCAATTTTCGCCGTCGGAGCGCCGGGCGGTGTATCGGGCCATTTATGAGCGCCGCGATATCCGGTCGCAATTTCTGCGGACGCCCATCCCCGATCCGGTGCTGGGGCGTCTGCTGGACGCGGCCCATCATGGTCCATCGGTGGGCTATATGCAACCGTGGGACTTCATTGTGATCCGCGACGAAACCGTGCGCCGTTCCGTACACCAGTGCTTTCTGGAGGCCAACCGGCAGGCGGCAGAGCGCTATACCGGGGAGCGGCTTGAACTCTACGGTACGCTCAAACTGGCCGGAATTCTGGAAGCGCCCGTCAACCTCTGCATCACCTGCGACCGCGAACGGACGCTCGGCGCCGGTCTGGGAAGGCAGACGGATCCCGCGACCGACCTGTACTCCACGGTGTGCGCCATCCAAAACCTGTGGCTGGCGGCCCGCGCCGAATCGCTGGGTGTCGGCTGGGTAAGTATTCTCGATTTCGACCAACTGCGCGCGCTCCTGCGGATTCCCGAGCGCATCGTACCGGTAGCCTACTTGTGCGTCGGATACGTTTGGGAATTTCCACCGTGCCCCGAATTGGAAACGTCCGGCTGGGAGCAGCGCGAAAAGCTCGCGCGCCTGATTCACTTCGACACCTGGGACGTCCAGAACGAACTGCAGGCCGCCGGCCTGCTCGCGCCACTCGATGAGCCCCAACTATGAGCGCGCGGGCTCTCATGATTTTGGGCACCGCGTCGCACGTCGGCAAGTCGATCCTGACGGCTGCCCTGGGCCGGATCCTGGCGGACGAAGGCTACCGCGTGGCGCCATTCAAGGCCCAGAACATGTCCCTGAATTCCGCCGCTACACCGAATGGCCGCGAGATCGGGCGCGCGCAGGCGTTACAGGCGGAGGCGTGCCGCATCCCATCGAGAGCTGAGATGAACCCGATTCTGATGAAGCCATCGAGCGACTGTTCGTCGCAAGTGGTCGTCATGGGGCGAGTCTGGGGCGAGGTTTCGGCGGCGGATTACCACCAGCGGCGCGTGGAAGAACTGTTTCCGATAGTGCTCGAAGCTTACGATGCACTCGCTCGCGAGTACGATGTGATCCTGATCGAAGGCGCCGGCTCGCCCGCGGAGATCAACCTCAAAGCCCACGACATCGTCAATATGAGGATGGCGCAGGCCGCGAATGCCGCGTGTCTGCTGGTGGGCGATATCGATCGCGGCGGGGTCTTCGCGTCTCTACTGGGTACGGTGGAACTGCTGGATTCGGGCGAACGCGCGCTCCTCCGAGGATTTCTGGTAAACAAGTTTCGCGGCGATGCCCGGCTGCTCGAACCGGGAATCCGGATGATTTCCGGGCGCATCGGACTCCCGTGCGCCGGTGTTGTTCACTATCTGCCGAACCTGGGGCTGGACGAAGAAGACAGCGTCGCGCTGGCGGACCGCCCCACGGCGCGAGCGGCTTGGAACGGCGCGGGCGATGGGCCCCGGCGGCCACTGAGAGTGGGTGTGTTGGCTTTCCCGTACCTGGCAAATTTCACCGATTTCGACACGTTGGCGGCGGAGCCCTCGGTCTCGCTCGCGTACATCGAGCGGCCGGAGGACTTGCGGCAAGCGGATTTGCTGATTCTGCCAGGCTCGAAACAGACGCTCAACGATTTGGAATGGCTGCGCCGCGGCGGCTTCGAACCGGCAGTCCGGAATTTCGAGGGCGGGGCTGGCGTCATGGGAATCTGCGGCGGTATGCAGATGCTGGGGGAGTCGATCGAAGATCCGGACGGATCGGAGAATGGAGGCGTACCGCGGAGAGATTCCGGGATGGCGATGCTTCCCATTGCTACCATCCTGCGGGCGGAAAAGGTGACACGAACCGCGCGGGGCTGCGTGCCGTCGGAGAAGTTGTTCGGCCAGCCACTCACGTCGTCTTGTTTTCATGGCTACGAAATCCATCTCGGTGAAACGGTCTATGCCGATGGCGCGGCGCCGTTCGCAGAGATTGAGCGCGGGCCGGATGGCGCCATAAGCACGGAGGGGCGCGTATTCGGCACATACGTTCATGGCCTGTTCACCGACGACTGTTTCCGTCATTCGCTCCTGGCCGCGGCCCGGGCAGCGTGCGGGCTGGCGCCGGCGCAAGAGACTGTCTTCGTAACCGCCGAGCGGGAACGGCGCATCGATCGCCTGGCGAATCATGTCCGATCCGCCGTCGATATGGAATTGATCCGGCGATGTGTGGGAGCCACGGCATGATGAACGCTTATGGGGGTCAGCCAATCATGGCAGGATTGCGCGCCCCACAGCCGGCGGCAGTTGGCTCCAGTCGCGGCATCTGAGGAGCCCCACGCATGATGACATCCACCAACTTTGCTGCCGCGTATGCCCTCGATTGGATCGCCGGCGATCCACCGGACCTGCCGCATCCGGTACGCCTTATCGGCTCCGCAATCTCGGCTGGGGAGCGATGGTTGCTCCATCCAGCCGGTCCGGCGACCGAAGTCGCGCGAGGCGCGGCGCTGACCACCACGATTGTCGCCGGTTCGTGGTTCGCGGCGAACCTGGTGGCGTGGAGCGCGCCGGGCGAAATCCTGCTCGCGTGGACTACCCTCGCCACGCGAAACCTGCTGGATCAATCGGCGGCAGTTCTCTCGGCCCTGGATGAAGCGAACCTTCCGCAAGCCCGCGAGCGCCTGGCGATGATCGTAGGCCGCGACACCCAAGCGCTGGACGAATCCGAAATCTCTCGCGCCGTGATCGAAACCGTCGCCGAAGGGCTTTGCGACGGGGTGGTGGCGCCTATCCTGTATCTGGCGTTGGGTGGAGTTCCTCTGGCGCTCGGATTCAAGGCGGTCAACACGCTCGATTCCATGATCGGACACCGCGAGGCGCCATATCTTTATTTCGGACGCGTGGCGGCGCGACTCGACGATTTGGCCAATTTCATCCCGGCGCGGGTGACGGCCCTGGCGATTGTCGCGGCGGCGTTTCTGGCCGGACGAAGCGCGCGTCGATCGTGGGCCGTGTTTCTCCGTGACGGCAACCGACACCCGAGCCCGAATGCCGGGCAGAGCGAGGCCGCAATGGCCGGCGCACTGGACGTACGGTTGGGCGGAATGAGTACCTACGCGGGCAAGCCGTCGCCTAAGCCAGTGCTGGGCAGCGAAGGCCGATGCCCCACGACGGCGGACGCCCGAGCCGCACTGCGGATCGCCGCAATCGCATCGCTCGTGGTCTTCTCCGCGGCATGGTTTTACCTGCGATGGCGGGAGCGAAAAACATGACGCCCGCGCATGGAGGCGATGTAGACCGCGTCTCCCGGCAATTCGGAGTTCCAGCCGAGACCATGCTCGATTTCAGCGCCAATATTAATCCGCTAGGGCTGCCCGCGCGAGCCATGGAGCGGCTGGCGCGCGACGCTCGCGATGAACCTCTGCTGATGCGGTATCCCGATGCGGACGCTTCGGTGCTGAAGGACGCGCTAACCCGGCGGCTGGGACTGCCGGCCGACAGCATCGTGATTGGGGCTGGCGCGGATTCGCTGATCCACGCGACGGTGCGCGCCATGGCGCCCCGGCGATGCATCATCCCCGTACCGGCCTTCTCGGAATACGAACGCGCGTCGAGGGCTTATGGCTGCGCGATCCACCGAATCGAGCTTACGGCGGACGCTTTGCGGGTGGTGCGGCCCGGCGATCTCGTCATCCTGAATAATCCGCACAATCCTACCGGCGCCTGCGCCAGCCGCGCGGAGATGCTGGATCGCATCGCCACAGTTCGTTTGGCCGGAGCCGCCGTGCTGGCGGACGAAGCCTTCATCGATTACGTTCCGGACGCCTCCATTACGGCGGAAGCGGCCTCTACACCCGGCGTGATCGCGGTTCGATCGCTGACCAAATTCTTCGGCTGCCCGGGGCTGCGGGTCGGATATGCCGTCGCGGCGCCGGAAACCGCTTGCGCACTCGCGGCCCAATTGAGCGCCTGGCCCGTGACCACTCTTGCGCTCAATACGCTGGCGGAGGCGCTGGGCGACGACGGCTATATCCGCACCTCGCTGGAGAGCAATCGACGGGCGCGGGCGCACCTGGTTGACTCAATCGCGAAACTGGGCTGCCGGGTATTTCCGCCGGCCGCGAACTTTATCTTTTTCCAAATTCCCGACGCATTTCGCGCTTCCGAGGTTCGCGAGCGGCTCATTCGGGAATACGCCATCCTGGTGCGGGACTGCGACTCCTTTGAAGGACTCGAACGCGGACGATATCTACGAATCGCGGTTCGCCTGGAAAGTGAGAACCAACGGCTCGCCGCAGCCCTGGCGGCCGTGTTTGGACAAGCATCATGTCGACAGAACACCTGAAGAGCACCATCGAACGGATTCAGCCGGTGGACCCGAGCTGGATTGAGCAGGCCTGCGCGCGGCAACTGCAACTGACCAAGCCGCCCGGCAGCCTGGGGCGACTCGAAGAGATTGCGAACCGTATGGTTGCGATCCAGCAGACGCTGTCTCCCTCCGTCGCGCACGCCAGAATCGTGGTGTTTGCGGCAGACCACGGGGTTTGCGCCGAAGGCGTAAATCCCTTTCCGCAGGCGGTGACGGCCCAGATGGTGGCCAATTATCTGCGCGGTGGAGCGGGCATCAACGCGCTCGCTCGCGTGGCGGGAGTGGAACTCGAAATCGTGGACGTGGGAGTTGCCCACCCCATTCCGGAGATGCGCGGACTGGTGTGTTGCGCCATCGCTTCCGGCACCAGGAACTTCTGCCAGGAACCGGCCATGACCCGCGAACAGGCAGCCGCCGCGCTGTCGGTCGGAATTCAAGCGGCGGAGCGCACTGCCGCCGCCGGGTGCACGCTGGCCGGAATGGGGGAAATGGGGATCGCCAACACCACCGCCGCCAGCGCCTTGACTGCCGTGCTTACCGGCCGCGACCCGGCAACCGTAACCGGCCGGGGAACGGGAGCCGATGAGGCTTGCATGGTGCGGAAACGTTCCGCGGTAGAGCGGGCCGTGGCATTGCACAAGAGCCACATTTACGATCCGCTGGACTTGCTCGCGCGGCTAGGGGGGTTCGAAATCGGCGCGATGTGCGGATTCTGTCTGGGCGCCGCGGCCAACCGCTGCGCCGTGCTGGTGGATGGCTTCATCGCGACGGCGGCGACGGCTCTGGCAACGCAATTTTGCGCCAACGTTCGCGATTACCTGATAGCCGCTCATCGCTCCACGGAACCCGGTCATGCGCCCCTGCTCGAACTGCTCGGCCAGGCGCCGTTGCTCGATCTCGGAATGCGTCTCGGCGAAGGTACCGGCGCCGCCCTTGCCGTACCCGTGGTCCGCGCCGCTGTGGAAGCGTTTACCACCATGGCGACATTTGAATCGGCGGGCGTTTCGGAAGCGGCCCGGGAAGCGGATGGGCACGCCTCTTGATTTCCGGATTTCTAGCCGCCATCGCGTTCTTGACCAGGCTGCCGGTTGGCCGCCTCCGCGGATTCGGCCCGGAGGAGGTGGCGCGGTCGGCACGCTGGTTTCCGTTGGTCGGTGCGCTATTGGGCGGTATTTCCGTAGCCGTTCTTCGGCTATGCGTCCCGATCTTTCCGCCGCTGGTAATCGCAGTTCTAATAGCGGGCGTGGGCGTGCTGCTTACCGGCGCAATGCACCAGGACGGCCTTGCCGACACAGCCGATGGATTCGGCGGCGGCGGCACTCGCGAGGATGTGCTGCGAATCATGCGGGATCATGCGATTGGATCCTATGGCGGGGTGGCTCTGGTCCTGGTGCTGGCGCTCAAGATCGCAACGGTGGCAGCGCTCATCGATGGGTATGATGGGCATGATGGCCATCGCGCCCTAACCGCCCTGCTGCTGGCGCCGATTCTCGGCCGGTGGTCGGCGGTGCTGTTGAGCGCCACGCAGCCGTACGCGCGGCCGCCGTCGCCGGATGCTCCCTCGTCCGCCGGGTCTCTCACCCGGTTCGTGGGACGAAACGAGTTGATTATCGCCACCGCCCTTGCGGTTGCGATCGCCGTCCCATTCGACCGTTGGCGGGGTTCCGCCGCACTGGTGCTGGTAGCCGTCGCCAGCGCCGGTTGGGCCTGGTGGTGCCGGCGGCGCATCGGAGGGATCACCGGCGATACGGTGGGAACCGGCGTCGAGATGTCGGAATGTCTCGTGCTGCTCCTGTTCACGGCCCTACACTGACCATGGCAGATTCCAGCGCTCCCCAAACCATCTTATGGCTCATGCGGCATCCGGAACCGGAAGCGGCCGCAACCGGCCGCTGCTATGGATCGCTCGACTGGAAGCTGTCGGAAGCAGGCATTCGCCAGGCGCACGCCGGCGCCAACGCTCTGGCCAACGAGCCGCTTGCCGCGATTTACACGAGTCCCCGGCAGCGATGCAAACAAGCCGCTCAGATACTCGCAGCCGGACGGCAGTGTCTGCCAGAGACAATGGATGCTCTTCGCGAATTGGATTTCGGTGAATTCGAAGGCCGCGACTATGACGAGATCGCGGCGGCGTATCCCGATTTGTACCGGCAGTGGATGGAGCACCCCACCGAAGTCCGGTTCCCCGGCGGCGAGGGCTTCTCTGAAATGCGCGTCCGGGTACTGGCCGCCACCAGAGATCTCCGTTTACGGCATGCTGGGCAGTCAATCGCGATGGTCACGCATGGCGGCGCCATTCGAATCGTACTGGCCGAGGCTTTAGGTATGCAGCCGGCCGGCATCTTCCGGATTGGTCAGCGCTACGGCGGAATCAGCATGATCCGCTATTTCGGGGAGGTCCCCGTCGTCGAATTGGTGAACGGAGAAGCCACCTCGCCGAGCCTGACGCACTCGCGGGCGAATAAGAACATTCCGGCCGACCAGGCTTGATCCCGGGCGCCCAAGGGTTCGCCGGTTTCGCCATGGTGCCACTCATTAAACTGTCCGCGCCGGTTCAAATCGGCAAGTCTCCGCAATGCCGCCGCTGCCATTTCGGTTCGTCCGGCCTTCACCAGGGCAGCTACGTAGAATCCGCCAAGGAACGGCCATACACCACCGTTGTGGTAGCGATGGGGAGAGTTGAGCGTACTGTAATAATCGCGCCAATCCGGATCTCCGGGCTGCACCACCGGTGTCAGGCTGCGAAGAGGCCAGAGGTCCAGCGATTGCCGCGAGATGAAGTCCAGTACGATATTCGTCTGCCGTGGATCGGCTACCCCGGCAAGAATCGCGAGCAGGTTGCCGAAAGAATCGAACCATTCGCCGACACTGCGAAACCCGAGATACGGCAGATAGTATTGTTCTCCGGTCAGATACCGCTTTTCCGGCATCCATCGTGTGCGGCCCATTGAATCTCGCAGGGGCGTACCTTCGGTGCTGAAGGTGTGCGATATGTGCCGCACCATGTTCCCGTCCCCTGCGTACCAGAAATGGGCATTGATCCGGTCCGCGACGAACGCGGCCCGCCCGCGAAGCCGCTCGCGCTCGTCTGGGTCGAACAGCTCCGCCGCCGAGCGCAGGGCGAGCACAAAGAGGCAATTGAGATACAAACCCTTTCCGCGCGTGCAGAAGAGATCCTCCCAGTCCGAGCTCTCCTGCATGCTGAGAAGACCGCTTTGGTCGACATCCTGGTATTCATACCAGCGAAGAACCTCCCGCACCACCTCGCGGTCGGGAGCTAACAGACTACTGCCGATGACCCACCACAACCCTCCGTCGGCGTAGGCTCGAAAATTGGAACGCCCGGTCCCACAATCGACATTGTTCGGTATGGCCCCGCCCGATCCGCGATGCTCCCGCAACAATGTCACACTCGCTCGGAGAGCGCCTTGAATTTCGTCGTCCGGCGCAAAGCGAGCGCCCAGCGAAGCGATCATGCTGTCGCGCGCCCAGATCTGGTGATGTCCCACCGCCTGTCCGGACGCCTGTAGACCCCGTGGTCCGCAGCATCGCCGGAGCGATTCGATGGCGGCGCGGAAACTCTCTTCGATTTCGTCCAAACGACATTCTACATCGGCCGCTACAGATGGCCGACCGGCTCTTGCATATTCTGACTGGATGTCTTGCTCACTTCGCGGTCGAGAGACCGGCTGACAAGTTCCTTCGACCCAAGACCGACGGCCAGAGCCAATGCCAGCACTATCCCGCCAAACAGGATGCCGAATGCCAGGCGGATGATGCCGCCTCCGATGCCAAGATGCTCAATGGCAATGGTCACGGAGAGGACGTTCACCAGCCATTTAACACCGACGCTGAGAAGGCGGGCGTACTGGAGATTCATATTGACCGATCCGATCAGAACGCTGCGCGCCAGGAATCGAGCGATGATATTGCCGGCAGCCAGAACAACTACCGCCGCCAGCACGCTGGGCAGATAGAAGAACAGGCGGTTCACTAACTCGGAAGTCAGCGCGACATCGAACGCTGAAATACCGATGAGGAGGCCGATGAGTATGATAGTCCACGCGGCCACCCGTGTTACCAGGAGCGTGGGACTCTCCGACGGCGACCACTCGGCAAGCGCCGGAAAGCCCCATTGAGCCACCCGCGCGTCAAATCCAATGCCGGTCAGCGATCGCCGCAGGACAGCCGCAAAAATCCACGCCACCAGGGCTGAAAGCAACACTGCCGCGATCAGGGCTATGATGCCCGGCAATAGGCTGGCGAGATGACTCAGCATTCTGGTCATTGAGCCGCTGAGCGATTGTCCAACTTGTTCCCACATAGTATCCCTCCTCGGTCGGGGCTGTTACGGATTAAAGTTACGGGTTAAAGCGGTCGGGCCACCGCCATCGGGCCACAAGGTACGATTTGCCGGCCTCATATGCTTTACACAGACGCTCCGTCCGCGACTCGATCTCCGCCGGCCCGGCCGTTTCCATTTCGAGCGCGTACGAAGCGATCCATCCCAGATAAAGCGGGGTAATCGATCGGAGAAGATGATCGCGGCTGATGCTCCGAAGGCGGAACCCGAGCGCAAAATCGTAGACGATCCGGACCCACAACTCGTCCGGCATCCGGAACCGGTCCGGAGGCTGGCGTGACAACTTCCTCAATTCCATGAGGGTTGTGGGAGGCAGCACCAGACCCCAAATATCTTGTAGGTTTTGAGCTCCCAGTTGGAACGATTCGATCATTCGGTGTATGTCTACGGTTCCCGTGTCTTCAGAGATCGCTTCGGGCAATCCGAATCCCGGTACCGCTTTCGAGCTCCGAATGCTCTGCCAGTATGCGGCTTGCCGTTCCATTTCGAGAAAAACAGGTGCAAGAACTTCCACTAGAAGAGAACTCAGATTCATCCAGTCGGTAGGCGGCTGAACGCGTATGCCAAGATGAGACTCGCACACCTGAAAATTCCCGCGCGCCGCGGTGGAGGCAAGGGATGCCAGAGGTTCTTTTGCGGGGCCGGACTGGGGACCGGACGCCTGTCCCTGAACGAGTTGCAGAAGCTTTGCGGAGAGTCCGAAGTCAGGACCGGCCGGATTTTGAAGCTGCTCGCCATAGAGCGCCCGGTGCAGCGGAGAGAGGACGCTCCTGTTCAGCAGGCCTTCCAGCTTATGGCGGGTGTAGCGCGGCGCAACCAGATCGAACCCCAGCTCCAGCACCGGCTGGACCAGCCGGTAGATCCATTGAGGCGTCACAGCCTGGGGATGGGAGGCAATCACACCGCACGCGCGAGCTCCGAGTTTTCCGCCGGCCGCGAACACGTTTCGATAGGCGTTGGACATGGCCTGATGCGGCGTGTCCGCGGGACCGGGAGGCGGCAGGCTGCAGGAGAAGACCGCCAACGATGAGCTGTTGCCGGTACCTTCCTGAGCGGGACTATGAGTGCCGTTATTGGAGATCACTACGGCGCGCGCGATCTTGGACACTTGCGTAAGAGCTTCGCGCACCATCGCAACGGTACTCGCGGTTTCCTTCTCAGGGTCCGCGTAGAGAATGCCAACCACCAGGTCGGCGCCGCCCAAGCGCTCGATCTCAGCTAGTTCGGATTGCGAGACGGCATCCAGTTCCACTCACGTCCTCCGGCTTCCATCGGAAGCGATAAGATACCGATCAACGGGATACGCACCCAATCGGGGCGGTTATTCAATTCGTATGCAAGCTCATATAGCGCTTTGTCCAACAAGTAAATGGCCAGTAGTTTTTGAAATGCTCCTTTATCTGAAGGCAGGAACTGGGCGCCCTGCGCCCGATTGCGATAGGCGCGCAGAAACTCCGCTCCCATCGACTGTTCCCAAAGCCGCGCCCAGGGAGCCAGGCTCTCCCAATCCTCCGGCCGGCGCGCCGTATAACCGATCAGACCGGCATAGGCGGCATATCCTAAGGACCGAACCATGCCGGCCACATCTTTGAGGGGAGATAGCTTTGCTCTCCGCTCGGCAATAGGACGCGCCGGCTCACCTTCGAAATCTAGGATGACATAGTCCGTTTTGACTTGCAGTACTTGGCCGAGATGATAATCGCCGTGAATCCGGATACGTTGACCGAGCATGCCGTCGCCCGCCGCCAGGCGAAAGCTGTCAAGAATCTGTCTCCTTCTGCTTAGTGCGAGACCGGCAAGGTCGACTTGCTCGTCCGGTAGTTTAGCGACGCTGTCTTTCAAGAGGTCCAGTACGTTAATAGCCCGCGCCCGCGATCCATCCAGCATTCCCTGAATATCGATAACGGTCACGGGTTCCGGCGTAAATGCCGGGTCGGCAATGGAAGCCAGGGTCAGGTGCAATTCAGCCGTGCGTTGACCGAGCCTGGCGGCGGAATCGAGCGCGATTCCGGCATGGTCTCGCGCCAGTTGCGACGGTTCCAGGTCCGCAAGGTCCATCAAACCGGCAGCCGCCGCGGTACCGCTTTCGGGAAACGCAACCGTGGCGCAGTTCTCGTAATAACGGGCTACCTCTTCGAGCATCAGCTTCCAGCCATCGCCCTGGTTGGCCACCAGGCCCTGAAGCATTGCCAAAGCCGCCGGATCGCCGTCTTTCGGCACATACTCGATGGCGCCGGCATATGGAGGGATGCCGTCGAAACGCGTGCTCTCCGTGAGATATCTTCCGATCTCGCAATCCGGATTCGGCCCGGGTTGCTGGCGGCGAAACAGTTTGAGGATGAGCCGGTCGCCGAACAAGAGCGAGGTATTGCTCTGTTCCGCGGAACCGCGCCGTACGGCCAGGGGAGTTTCGGTGGGACCGCGAAGAGCTTCAAACTCTCTGCCCGGAACTCCCCGGATCAATCCGCTTCGTCCCGGCGCCTGCCTGGCGTGCTCAATGAAGGAAAGGAGAGCCGCGCACGCACGCGGATCGCCGGTGGCGTCGTGCAGGAAGCCGGGACCTTCATGGGAAATTGCCGGGCAGATAATGGCGTTGGGAGCTGTCTCCCGAAGTTGATCCGCCTCCTTGCCAAAAGCCAGTCCCAACGGGAGAAAGTACGTATCCGGATCTCCTCTTTCATACTGCACTTCCACGAGGGCCAGGACCGCTCTTGATTCCGGTAAAGCGATCCAGTCTCCGATCTTCGTGGCCCGGATGCGCCGCGCCTTACCGCCAAACCACCGCTGCTTCGATAAGTACTCCGGAAGCAAAGCCGATTCAAACCGGTATCGCCCGGCGCCTTCTAATAATGTCTCCCAGGTATCCGCGACTACCGCCGAGGATGCCATGTCGCCGGCTGCGTCGTCATTATGAGCGGGCTGCCCGTGCAGTTCCAGCCAGAAGAAACCGTACGGCCCGAGCGTCAGCCGGTAAGGCTGCTTGCCGATAGGAGGAAAGTCCACGTACCCGAGCATCTCCACAGGCGTCGCGCCTTCCAATTCCGGCAGCTCCAGGTCCACGGGCTGGGCAAATCGCGACAGATTGGCGACGCATAGGACTTGTTGCTCCTCATAACGTCGAAGATATGCCAGCACCTTACGATTGGACGGATTCAGAAACTCCAACGTGCCCCGGCCGAACACCCGAAACAGTTTGCGCAAAGCAATCATGTTCCGCATCCAGCTCAGCAGCGATGACGGATCGCCCTGTTGTGCCTCCACGTTGACCGCCTCGTAACCGAAGATGGGGTCCATGATTACCGGACTATACAATTTTGCGGGATTGGCCCGCGAAAAGCCGGCGTTCCGATCCCCACTCCATTGCATGGGCGTGCGCACCCCGTTTCGATCGCCGAGGTAAATGTTGTCTCCCATGCCGATTTCGTCGCCATAGTAGAGGATCGGCGTTCCCGGAAAGGAAAACAGCAGGCTGTTCAGAAGCTCGATACGGCGTCGATTGTTATCCAACAACGTTGCCAGACGCCGGCGGATGCCGAGATTGATGCGCATCCGGGAATCGCCGCTATAAGCCAGATACATGTAATCGCGCTCGTCGTTAGTCACCATCTCCAGCGTCAGTTCGTCGTGGTTCCGCAGGAACAGCGCCCATTGGCACGTGTCGGGAATCTCCGGGGTTTGCGCCATGATATCGGTGATTGGCAACCGGTCCTCCTGGCGGAGCGCCATGTAGATGCGCGGCATCAGCGGAAAGTGAAACGCCATGTGACATTCATCCCCATCGCCGAAATACGGACGAACATCGGTGGGCCACTGATTAGCTTCGGCCAGAATGATGCGGCTCTCATAGCTCGCATCGATATCCCGCCGTAGCTTCTTGATCAGACTGTGAGTTTCGGGCAGGTTTTCGCAGCTAGTCCCGTCGCGCTCCACCAAATATGGAATGGCATCGACTCGCAACGCGTCCACACCAAGGTCCAGCCAGTAGCCGACCACGCTGAGCATTTCCTCGACGACTTTGGGATTATCGTAATTCAGGTCCGGCTGATGCGAAAAGAACCGGTGCCAGAAATAGGCCCCGGCCACCGGATCCCAGGTCCAATTCGACTTCTCCGTATCCGTGAAAATAATCCGGGCCTGGCTATATTTCTGATCCGAGTCGCTCCAAACGTAATAGTCGCGTTCCGGCGATCCCTTCTGAGCCAGGCGGGCTCGCTGAAACCAGGGGTGCTGGTCGGAAGTGTGATTCATTACCAACTCGATCATCACCTGCAGTCCCCGCTCGTGCGCCGCCGACAGAAGCGTCCGAAAGTCATCCATCGTTCCGTACATAGGATGCACATTCACATAGTCGGAAATATCGTAACCGTCGTCTTTGAGGGGCGACGGGAAAAACGGCAGCAGCCACAGGCAGGTAACTCCCAAGTCCTGAAGATAGTCCAGCTTCTGAATCAGCCCCGGAAAGTCGCCGATTCCGTCGTTGTTGCTGTCGAAGAACGCGCGCACGTGCAGTTCATAAATCACCGCGTCTTTGTACCAGAGCGGATCTGTCGCGCTGCCGGTCTTCTTCACGGTCGCCCTGACGGCTGGAAAACCACCATGCCCAGCGGAGGAAGGGTCACGCTCAATGAGTACGGACGGCCGTGAACCGGCAACGGCGCCGGATCCGCGCCGCCGGCATTTCCCTGCCCACTTCCTCCGTAGAGCGGAGCATCGCTATTCAGCGCCTCTCGCCAATGGCAGTCCACGGGCGCCCCGACGCGGTAGTTATACCTCGGAACTGGCGTAAAATTGCAGACAAACAGAGTCATGTTCGCTGGATCTTTGCCTTTCCTCAGAAAGCACACCACGCTACGTTGGGAATCGCTGCCATCCACCCACTCGAACCCGGCGGACTCGAAATCCAGTTCGAATAGCGATGGCTGGCCGCGATAGAACGTATTCAGATCGCGGACCCACCGCAGTAATCCGGAATGAAAAGGATACTGTAACAAGCGCCACTCGAGACCTGTGTCATGGTTCCATTCCGCACATTGGCCGAACTCTCCGCCCATAAAAAGGAGCTTCTTGCCGGGGTGTCCGAACATAAAACCGTAAAGCAACCTAAGGTTGGCGAACTTCTGCCATTCGTCGCCCGGCATCTTACGAAGCATCGACCCTTTACCGTACACAACTTCGTCGTGGGAATAAGGCAGGACGAAGTTCTCCGTAAATGCATATACCAGGCTGAAGGTGATCTTATTGTGGTTATAGCTTCGAAAGACGGGATCCTTCGACATGTATTCCGGAGTGTCGTGCATCCAGCCCATATTCCACTTGAAGCCGAAGCCGAGTCCGCCGAGATAGAGCGGCCGCGATACCATGGGCCACGCCGTCGATTCTTCGGCAATCATCATCACATCCGGGAACGCGGCGTAGACTTGCGCGTTCACCCGCCGCAGGAAATCCAGCGCATCCAGGTTCTCCTTTCCGCCATATCGATTCGGAATCCATTGGGAATCCCGCCTTGCGTAATCGAGATACAACATGGAAGCGACGGCATCCACACGCAAGCCGTCCACATGGTATTTGTCAAACCAGAATAGGGAGTTCCCCGTCAGGAAACTTTGCACCTCGCGGCGCCCGTAATTGAAAACGAATGTATTCCAATCCGGCTGCTCGCCCTGCCGCGGGTCGGCATGTTCGTAAAGATGAGTACCATCGAAATAGCCTAATCCGGCCTCGTCCTTCGGAAAGTGCGCCGGAACCCAATCCAGAATGACTCCGATGCCGTGCCGATGGAGATAGTCCACCAGGAACATAAAGTCGGAAGGCGTGCCAAAACGGCTGGTCGGCGCAAAATAGCCGATCGTCTGGTACCCCCACGAGCCGTCGAACGGGTGCTCGGTAACTGGCAAAAACTCGACGTGCGTGAAGCCCGCGGCATGCACATAGTTGGCAAGTGAAACGGCCATCTCACGATAGGTGAGCCAGCGGTTACCTTCTTCAGGTACCCGTTTCCATGAACCGAGGTGTACCTCGTATATGGAGATCGGCGAGTCCAGCGAGTTTCTGGCCGCCCGATTCGCCATCCATTCACCGTCCTCCCAAGTGTAGCTCGCCAGATCCCACACCTTCGAAGCCGTATGGGGGCGGATTTCAGCGGCAAATCCGTAGGGGTCGGCTTTGTCCACCTGGTAGCCATTTTGGCGGGAGAGGATATGGTACTTATAGACGGCCCCTGCCCCAATGTTCGGAACGAACGTCTCCCACAGGCCGGCTGCGCCCCGTACCTGCATCGGATGCGAAAACGGATTCCAGGCGTTGTGCTCTCCAATGACCGAGACTTCCGCGGCGTTCGGCGCCCACACCGCAAAATGCACCCCGCGCCGGCCGTCCACTTCCCCGGAGTGAGCCCCCAGTTTTTCATAAGCGCGAAGATGCGTACCTTCGCCGAATAAGAATAGGTCGTAATCGGTCAGCCAAAGCGTTGGTGCGGCAGTTCCCATCAGTCCACCTAGAAATAGTAGTCGAAGTCCCTCTCCGTCCGAACCCACTTGCGCACCTTCATAATATGAGCCGGAAGGCTCTCCGGCGCCAAGTCAAAATAGTTGCGGGCCCCGTGCCATAAATAGCGGCCGGAACTGAGTAAATCATGCGCTTGAAACGCGCGGCGGGCATCCAGTCCAAGCGAATCGAGATCCAGGGTTACCCAGCCTGTCTGCGTGTGGGATGCGTCGAGATTGCAAACCACGATAATAATATCCGAAAGGTCGTTGGTTGTCTTACTATAACAGACCACCTCGGGATTGTCTGTCTCATGGAAACGCAGATTGGCGTCGCTGTGCAGGGCGGGGTTCTCACGACGGATCCGGTTCATGAGGGCCACCAAAGCCTTCAGGCCCGAGGAACTCTTCCGATCCCAATGCTTCAGTTCGTACTTTTCCGAGTTGAGATACTCTTCGCTGCCCGGTGTCCGGGGTGTGTTGTCGCAAAGCTCGAAAGCGGGACCGTAGATACCGTAGTTTGCCCCCATTGTGGCGGCAAGAATAAGTCGGACCATGAAAGCCGCACGGCCCCCAACCTGTAAATATTCGGGCAGAATATCCGGCGTATTCGGCCAGAGATTTGGCCGAAAGAACTCGCGCACCTCGCTTGCCGCCATTTCCCTGAAATATTCCGTTAGTTCCCGCTTTGTGTTGCGCCAGGTGAAATAGGTGTAGGATTGAGAAAATCCGAGCTTGGCGAGACGGTACATTAATTTTGGACGAGTAAAGGCCTCTGCCAGGAAGATGACTTCCGGGTGCTGCTCCTTAACTTGACCGATCATCCATTCCCAAAACGAAAGTGCCTTGGTATGAGGATTATCTACCCGGAAGATGCTCACTCCATGTGCGATCCAATACAGGACGACATCTCTGAGTTCGTCCCAAAGTTCCCGCCACTCAGGCGTCTCGAAATCGAGGGGGAAGATGTCCTGGTATTTCTTCGGTGGATTTTCCGCATATTGGATCGTTCCGTCCGGACGCTTCCGGAACCACTCCGGGTGCTTTCGCACGTAGGGGTGGTCGGGCGAGCACTGGAACGCCATGTCGAGAGCGATTTCGATACCGGACTCCTTCGCCTTTTCCACCAAGCGATCGAAATCCTCCAGTGTCCCCAGACTCGGATCGATGCTGGTGTGGCCGCCGTCTTCGGATCCGATTGCCCACGGGCTTCCGACATCTTCCGGCCCCGCAGCGGCCTCATTGTTCTTGCCCTTTCGAAATCTATGGCCGATGGGATGAATTGGCGGAAGATACAGGACGTCGAAACCCATCGCGGCGATATACGGCAGGCCCTCCTCGCAATCCCGCAATGTTCCGGGACGTCCCGGCTCGGAGGAACAGGACCGCGGAAACAGTTCGTACCACGCCGAGTAGCCCGCCCTCTCGCGGTCGACGACCAGGCACAGTTCCTTGTCGTACCGGGCAACGAACCGGCGATCGGGATATCGTTGAACGATAGCCGCCAGGTTGTCTTCGAGGGCGATCCGCTTGCGGTTCTCAGGCTGCTGTTCGTCGCGCAGCATGCGTGCCCACTCATGGAGTTTGGCGGAATCCTCGTGCGCCGCCCGCGACGCTGCTTCATCGATCGCGTTAGCGCCGATCAGCCACTCCGCGGAGACATCTTGACCCGACTGAATCCGTCTGGTCATGTCGCTCCGCCAGGTTCCGAACCGGTCGATCCACCCTTCCACCGTATAGCGGTATGTCCCCAGCTCGGATGCCAGAAACCCGCCGCGCCAGCGGTCATTGCCCAGGGGCTTCATGGGCGCTCTTTGCCAGACCTCATCCCGCGAGCGACGATACAAAACCTCGCCGGCGGCCAAGTCATGGCCATCGGCCAAAATGTCGGCTTCCACGACTACAGTGTCACCTGCAATACGTTTCGCTGGAAATAAGCCACAATCGATTTCCGGGCGGACTCGTTCGATCACAACTCGAGTTCGTCCTTCCGGTTGGAGCATTCGGCATCGTTACAGCAAACGAAAGACCAAACGATCCGGCGCCGGGACGCCAGAACTCTCAGATCTTCTCGTAGAGCGTAAACGATCGCGGACTGAGTGTGATCCGGCACTCATGGCCCGAGTTGAGTTCTGCCAGCGCCTTTCCGTGCCCGCCCCAGCCGGGATCGGCGGAGTCAAGCACCTTGATCCACCGGCCCGCTGGAGGCGACACCGGTAAATCCGCCGTGCAGCTGGAAAAATGGAGTAACAATACCGCTTCGTGCGCGTCGCACCAGCGCTTTACCAAGAGGGTTTGCTCACCCAAGGGAATCGCCTGACATCGCTCCATCGCCGGATGGGAAAGCGCAGGATGCTCCTTACGTATGCGGAGCAATTCACGGTAGAAGTCGTACAAGAGCCGTTGGCGCGGGTTGCGGCCTTCATCGGGTGTGAGACGCGAATGCAGAAATGTATCGTCATTCTGCGGATCTGGCACATCTCCCTTCCAAGCGAACTCGGCGAATTCTTCTCTCCGGCCACGCCTCACCGCCTCTATAAGGGCAGGGTCGCTATGGCTGGTGAAATATTGAAATGGCGCGGTCTCCCCATATTCCTCGCCCATGAACAGCAACGGCAGATACGGCGATAGCAGCACGGCGCAGGCTGCGAGTTTGAGCGATTCGAAATCGAGCTGCGCGCTCAAGCGATCCCCTTGCGGCCGGTTGCCGATCTGGTCGTGGTTCTGCGAGCAGACCACGAATCGTTCGGCTGGAGTACCACGCGCTGAGTTGCCATGGCGGCGGCGGCGAAACGTCGAATACTGTCCGGAGTAAACAAATCCTTCCGTATAGGCGGTTGCCAACGCGCCAGTTGTTCCGAAGTCCTGGTAATAGCCGTCGCGCTCTCCGGTCAGCAGAACGTGTAGCGAATGGTGGAAGTTGTCGCTCCACAGCGCGTCGCAGGCAAACCCACCGGATTCCTTTGGCTCGACGACGCGAACATCGTTGAGGTCGCTTTCCGCAATCAAATAAGTCTGCCGCCCAAGCGAGTTGCAGCGTTCGTGCACCGCCGCCGCCAATTGCTGTACGAATGGCCTGGCCGAAGAGTCGACAATCGCATGGATGGCGTCCAGCCGTAGCGCGTCCACATGAAATTCGGTGACCCAGTACAGCGCGTTGTCGACAAAGAATCGCCGCACTTCGTCACTATCGGGACCGTCGAAATTCAGCGCGTCTCCCCAAGGGGTCTTGTAACGATCGGTGAAGTACGGACCAAAATCGCGCAGATAGTTCCCTTCCGGTCCTACATGGTTGTACACGACGTCCAGTACCACAGCCAGTCCCACGTGATGCGCCGCATTCACCAGGTGTTTCAGAGCCATGGGACCGCCGTACGAATTCTGAACGGCAAACGGAAATACGCCGTCGTACCCCCAATTCCGGTCCCCGGGAAACTGGGCCACCGGCATGATTTCGATTGCCGTGACACCCAGATCTTTCAGGTAGGGCAGGCGCGGAATGATCGCCTCCAGAGTTCCCGTCTCCGAAAACGTCCCGGCATGCAGTTCATAAAATACGTATTGCGCCAAGGGATGGTTGACCCAGGAATCGTCTGTCCACGGAAACGACGGGTCGACTACTTCGGAAGGGCCGTGAACCCCGTCCGGTTGGAACCGGGAAGCCGGATCGGGACGTGCTCGGTTTCCGCTCAACCGATAGCGATAGCGCGTCCCGGGGGCAACGTCGTTCAGCAGCAACCGGTAGTACCCGTCCCCGGCACGCGCCATCGGCGACGCATCCGCGCCCTCGCGGTGCAAGATGATTCCGCCGGCGCAGAGTGGCGCCCAGACCACGAATTGACACCGCCCATCGCCAAGGTAGCAAGCGCCCAACTCGCCACGGATTTCCACGTCGCTCTCACTCCTATGTTCGGCCTCCGGAACCCTACGGGTGATCATGCGTGGTTCCGGGGCACGTAACTAGCCATCGGCCGCGGCGGGACTCCACTACCTTGGCGCCGGCTCCCCGGCTGCTTGCCGGTCCCAATACTTACGGCCGCGCGCATACCCCTGTCGAAACGGCTCCGAATCCCAGACTTCCGGGTACCACCACTTCAAGCAGTCGCTTTGCTCATCCATCGGCTTGCCGCGGCATTCGCGACGCAAAGCAGATTCAAAGCCGGCGCGATACGAGTCCTGATCCAACTCGAAGTTGTGCCCCAAAGCCGTATAGTGTTCTTCTTCGGCGCCGCGTTGCCCCAGCCACCAATCTTTCCTGGCCGCATCGATGCTCTCCGCGCCGGCATCCGCCAACAACTTGCGCGCCTGCCGTTCTTCCGATTGGTCTTCGGCAAGCACCAGCACTACCGACCGTCCCTGGCGTAGGGCATCTTCATAGAAGAAAATCTCATCCGCCGGGACGCCCTCGGTGCTCTTCTCGTCGGCCGCTTTGCCCAGAGCGGCGCCGCCTATCGCTCCGCCAGCGCCCACCAACGCCGCCCCGGCTAGGCCAAATGCCAAAACCGGTCCAACCCCGGGAATCAGTGCCATCGCGCCCACTCCCAATTCGAACCCGCCAGCCAAGCCAAGCGCGCCGCCCAGTACGCCTCCAAGCGCGCCGCCCACCCCTGGCGGTTCGGTATCGGATTCGGGCAAGAGATGAATCTCCTCTTGCGCAGAACCCGGCCTGAGCAGATTGACCTGATGGTCGGTGAACCCGGCGCGTCTCAACGCGCCCGCGACGTCTCGTGCATTTTGATAGGAGCGGAAAACTCCAGCCACAGTCTTCATACTGGAGCCGGCTGCACGTCAGGTTCCACGCTTTCAGCCCCAGGAATTCCAGCGTACGGATCCTCACACCCGCGGCGCCCGCCGGGCCTTTGCCGGTAAAACGTACCGCCTTGCGACTGCATCTTCTGAGAGGATTCCTATCGGGCTCCCACTATCCCCCTCTATGACCGAACGGGAGTACTGATGGCGCTGTTTCGGACGCGCAGCGCCGCCGTCTATGGCATCGACGCTCACCTGATCGATGTCGAAGTCGATATGTTCTCGTCCGGTTCGGCGCGCGATTCCGTAATGGTCGGCATGCCCGATACGGCTGTACGCGAGAGCCGCGAACGCATCAAGAGCGCTCTCATCAACTCCGGTTTCGGCTATCCCAACAAACGCATTACGATTAACCTGGCACCGGCCAATGTTCGAAAGGAAGGCGCCGGGTTCGACCTACCCGTGGCCGTTGGAATTCTTGGCGCGATGGGCGTGGTACAAAATCTCGATCGCCACATCCTGATCGGCGAACTGTCCCTCGATGGCGCCATTCGTCCGGTCCGTGGCGCGCTTTCGGTGGCCGTCTGCGCGCGCGAAATGGGCATTACGAATGTCATCCTGCCCGCTGAAAATGCCGCTGAGGCCGCGGTGGTGGAAGGCGTCCACGTGTATGGCGTGCGCTATCTTGCCGAAGCGGTCGCCGTTCTTACGCGTCCCGAGGAATTCGCATCGGCGACCGCCGTCGGCAACGGGCAGCAACCGGACCTCCCGGTGGCGCCGGATTTCCGCGATGTTCGCGGTCAAGCCACAGCCAAGCGGGCCTTGGAAGTGGCTGCCGCCGGCGCCCACAACGTGCTGATGATCGGCCCTCCTGGTTCGGGCAAGACCATGCTCTCCAAACGGTTCGCGGGCATCTTGCCGCCTCTTACTTTCGAGGAGGCCATCGAGACTACCAGGATCCACAGCATCGCCGGCCTGTTGCGCGCGGGCGATGGTCTCATGCGGCAACGCCCCTTCCGCGCTCCTCACCACACCATTTCCGATGCCGGCCTGATCGGCGGAGGCGCCGGCATGCCGCGTCCGGGAGAAGTAAGTCTCGCCCACAACGGAGTCCTGTTCCTGGATGAGTTCCCCGAGTTTCCCAGGGACGTCCTGGAGTTGCTCCGTCAACCGCTTGAGGATGGCCACGTCACCATAGCCCGCGCCAACATGACGCTGCGGTTTCCATCGACGCTCATCCTGGTCGCCGCTTTGAATCCCTGCCGCTGCGGCTTCTTTGGCGATGCCACCAGGGAATGCCGTTGTACGCCGGGGCAAATCCAACAATACCTCGGCAAGATCTCGGGCCCGCTGCTCGACCGCATCGACATTCACGTCGAAGTTCCCGCAGTCCCGTATCAGGAACTTCGCGGCAACCGATCGAGCGAATCCTCGGCCGAAATCCGCGTCCGCGTGGAACGGGCGCGCGCGCTGCAGCAGGATCGCGGGTACGACAATGCCCGGATTCCCTCGCGCCTGATCCGCAAATACTGCGGTCTCGACGATGCTGGCGAACGGACCCTGGAGATGGCTGTTCGCCGCATGGGCCTTTCCGCACGGGCACACGACCGCATCCTCAAGGTCGCTCGCACTATCGCCGATTTGGGCGGTTCCGAAAGCATCTCGGCCAAGCACGTTGCCGAAGCGGTGCAATATCGCAGCATGGATCGCAATTATTGGAATTGACCGGCTGGCGCTCCCGCTTCTCATCCATCTAAACTGGACGCGTACCGCAAGCCTTCCGGCGCCATACGGCGGTCCAGGCTCGTCGGGACTTGACTCATTAGTTACTTTCCGGCGCAAAATTCCGCGGTTGCAGGAAGTAGGGAAATCCGTTCGGCGGTCTTCGCCTAACAGCCCGTGCCTAAACCGGCGATTTTTTGGGCCGGCAGAAAAGCTGACTGCAGCCCTCTGACCGGCGAAGAACTCGAACCTCTTCGTCAGAGTCCACCGACCAGGTCGGAAAATGGTCTTCACCAGCCCTCATGACAGCCACAATCGTCAAAATAGCGCCGATTACCGCGTCGTGAGCCGCTCTGGGCTTGCC
>Ga0182018_10000725_pt1 | contig 41228 bp, 40 predicted proteins | sample 812P2MmetaG_FD_120490 | JGI IMG/M metagenome (GOLD analysis project Ga0182018, IMG submission 120490) | Permafrost microbial communities from Stordalen Mire, Sweden - 812P2M metaG | ecosystem: Environmental > Terrestrial > Soil > Wetlands > Permafrost | place: Sweden: Stordalen | collected... | reverse complement strand
TCGGCCACCGCGCCCAGCGCCTGCCGATCGTAATAGTTGAGTACGTTGACAAAAAAGAGAACGGCCAGCGAGGGCCCGACCGCTTTGGATCTCACTGGCCGTTTATGCTATCACAGCTTGATTTCGGCTTCTTGCAATTGCCTGACCGGCTTCTCCGGCTTCTCCGGCTTTTCGGGCTTCTCCGGCTTCTCGGGCTTTTCCAGCTTCTCGGCGCCGTCACTGGGCGCCGATCCTTCCTTGCGCACCGAAATCGACCCGCGAGTGGAGGTGATGTGCAGCATGGGCCCCTCGCCAACCTTTCCTCTGAGCGTGGCCGAGTGGCCATCCGTTTCCTTTTGGATCGGCGACCCGAAATCGTTCACCGCTTCGCCGCGTTCGGCCGTGGCGTCCAGTTGAAACACCGCCTTCTCCGGCAGAACCAGGTCGACGCGGCCGGAAACGGAGCGCGCTTCGATGGAGGGCACGGGCAGCCGGCCGGGATGCAGTTCCACGTCTCCGCGCTGGTTCTCCAGTTCCAGCGACTGGGTGAATTGCTCGATGCGGATGTCGCGCGAATTGCCGATCAGCCGCACCGGCCCCACCAAGTCGTTGCCGTCGAACTCGCCCAGGTCCATGTTGATGTGGCCGGGCACGCCTTGCACGCTCAGCTCGGTATTGCGGGTACCTTCGAATTGCAGCGGCTTGGCCAGCTTCTTGAAGTCCAGCGTGCCGGTGTAGGATCCATTGATGGTCACCTGGCCGCCGATGTTCTCCAGTTCCATGTCGGAACCGCGGCCCGACAAGTCGAGCCGGCCTTTCATGTCGACAGCGCGGATCAGGTCGCTGTGGCCGATGTCCAGCCGCACGTTGCCGTCCACGCGGGAGAGGCGCACGTCGCTGTGGTCGGAGGCCAGTTCCAGGTCGCCGGTGACGTCGGAGATCTCGTAATCGCCGCTGCGGCCGCGCGCTTCCACGGAGACCGACCGCGGCACCGTGACTTCCAGATCGTCGGAGATCTGCTGGTTTTCGGGAGCGTGATCCTGGTTGGTGCGGATCAGCAGGTGGTCGCCTTGCGGCACGATCTCCAGGGCGGTGTTCCCATTGGTGCGGTCGGCATCGTTGCGGGCATACGCGCGCACCGACTTGTGGCCGGTCACGGTGACCTCGCTGGTGTCTGCGCCGGTCACTTTGATGCTGCCGCGCGGATTTTCGAAGACAATCCGCTTGGCGCCGCCGGCCGGGGCGGTAGCATCCACCGGGTAGTCGTAGGACGAGCCCCACCAGTTGAGGCCGCGGGTATCGATGTGGATGCCGTTCTCGCGCGCGGCCCAAACCAGCGAGCCGGCCACGCAAATCAAGACCACCAGCACCACTTCCCCGCCGCTGAATCCGCCCACCCGGCCCTCGCGCCAGAAAGCCACTTCCGCCAGCCGCAGCAGGCCCCAGCCAATCAGCAGGAACGGCCAGTATTGCGCCATCAACTCGAACACCGGGGTATCGGGATGCAGATTTCTCCACAGGAACAGCCCGCCGACAAGCAGCAGAACCAAAGGTCCAGTCAGCGATCGCCTTCTCATACCGAACCTCCCTCAGCGGACGGAGAGTTGGGATCGGAGGCGTGCGGCGCCGGATTGGCAGCGCCGGCCGGCGGTTGCGCATACGGGCTCTGGGCGTACCCCGTCGCGCTATAGGGGCGCGGGGGCGGCGGTGGCATCGGAGGCACTTGAGGAGCCTGCGGCGCCGCGCCGCGTTGCATCAGGCTCAGCAGTCCGATCACGATCAGCAGCACCGGCCAGGTTTGGTCGAAGCCAAAGCGGGTGAAATTCTGCAGGGCGAACAGCACGCCCAGCGTGATCAGCGTGATGGGTCCGCGGATGGCGCGAATCATAGCGTGGCTGTTATTCATGGCTGTGCCCCCTTTCGCCGGAATGGTGGAGGAAGCGTCCGGCCAGCAGGTAGGCGCCCGCGGCGATCAGCAGCACCGGCCAGAAGCGCGCCACGTATTCGAAATCCAGCAGGTCCAGCGTGTGCAGCAGCAGCACGGCGCCCAGACCGATCAGCACAATGCCGGCCAGCGGAATGTGATTGCGGCCGCCGGTGAGGTTGAGAATGCTGGAGTACTCGTCCACCGGCTCGCCCGCCCGGCGTTTGCGCGCCGTATGGTACGCCTCGAAGGCCATGTAGGCCCACCACGACATCACCAGCACGACGAACACCGGCTCGATGCCGTTCGCGGCGCGCGAATCTGCCATGCTCATCAGGATGCCCCAGATTACTCCGTGGACGATGCCCTTGGCATATTGGCCGTTGTAGATGGCGCCTACTCCCGGGATCAGTCCCAGGAAAAATGCCAGGCCGGGCTGAACGTTCGAGTAGGCATAGCTGCCGGGGGCGGCGTAGGAAGCCGCGCCCGCCGGCGGGACCGCATAGGCCGGCGGGGGCCCCATCGGCCCGGCGGTGGGACCTGGAGGCGGTGGCTCGGGCGCCGGCGCGGGGGCGTGCTCGGCGCAGAAAACCGTTCCGAAGGTATCGCGGCGGCAGTCGTCGCATACCGGTTTGCCGCACGCGCGGCAATAGGCCGTAGCTGGTATTTCCGGATGATTCTGGCAGTTCATTGATTTGTCCCCTAGTGATTTCCGCCACCCGCGTTCCCTGGCGTTCCTCCGGGCAATGGGCTGAGTGCCCCGCCTCCCGGAGCGGACTTTGCCGGCAGCTTATGATCGTCCGTGGTCCGGCTGTTTGGCCGGGTCTTGACGGGCCGCTGCTCTTCGTCCTGTTGTTGCCATTCACGCAATGTGGTTTGTATCTGATACACGAATTTCAAATTGTCGTAAAACTTCACCGAGCGGTCCCAGGCGTCCAGCACCCGGTTCTCGAGACCGTGCCATACCGCTTTCGGCTCCAGGTCGGTAGCCCGCAACTGGCGCACCGGCGCCAACTGCGAGAGGATGGAGAACGAGAGAATGGTCATCGCCGCTCCCATCACGAATTTCGGTTGCAGCACCGGGCTAAGCCATCCGCTCAGCTTGCTGCGCACGCCTTTGGCGACGGGTTTGTTCTTGCGCCACGGGGCGTCGAACAGAATCCGCGTCACCAGTTCCGGCGGGGGCGCCACTTCGGCGGCGCGGCCGATGAACGCTACGGCCGCGGCGGAATCCCGCGCCATCTCGGCGCAGGCCGGGCATTCGGCGAAATGGCGCTCCACCTCGGCCTTGCGGTCCGCGGGGAGCGTGCCGTCTACGTAGTCGCAGATCAGGATTTCAATCTCCGCGCAGTTCATAACGCCAACTTCTGCTTTCGCAACAGCCGCCCCAACTCGGCGCGGCCGCGGTTGATTCTCGATTTCACCGTGCCTTCCGGAATCTGCAAGACCCCGGCGATCTCACGGTATTCCATCTCCTGCAAGTCGCGCAAAATAACCGCTTCGCGTAAATCCGGCGAGAGCCTTTGCAGCGTCGCCTGCAGAATCTCGCTGGCCTCCCTGCCAGCCACCCCATGGTCGGGCCGGGCCGACGCCGTCGCGCCGGCCTCCTCCAGCATCGGAAGCTGTTCCTCGATCGAATCGGTTACCCGCTCCTGACGGGTGCGGCGATAATGATCGATCAAAAGGTTACGCGTTACCCGCGCCAGCCAGGTGCCGAAGGAGCCCTCCGCCGAACGGAACGTCCGCAGCGTGCGGAAGATCCGCAAAAAAACTTCCTGCGTCAAATCCTGCGCCTCCGAGCCGCTTCCGGTGAAGCGGTAGCAGAGTCCGTAGACCTTCCGGGTATTGAGCCGAACCAGCTCTTCCCAGGCGGTCTCGTCTCCCCGAAGGCATCGAGATACGAGGCTAGAATCCGGGTCCAAGGTATTTTCTACCAGATTGCGGCTCCCATTGACACCCATCTGGGGTGCAATTTCCGTCTCCCGGTTTGCGAAAACTCCGAAAGTCAGCGTCGCGGTCGCCATGAGCACTCGTTTCTTTCATATGGAGAAACGAGGCTTTTTCATGATAGGTTCAATTTTTCCGGTATGCTACCCATTTCGAGGCATTTCGGGCGTAGAGGAGACCATTATTCGACGGCACACATGGAAATGGGTGGCAGGATGCGTTCTGGCGGGGGTGCTGGCGGGTTGGTTTATCCGGGCCCAACTGGCAGTCCGTGGCTTCGATTGGGGTCTGGCCGCCAGCGCCGTCACCCGGCTGCGCTGGCCCTGGCTGCTGCTCTCTTTGGTCCCCATCTTCGGTACGTATTACGGCCGCGCGTTGCGCTGGGCGGTATTTCTCAAGCCTTTGAAGGCCCAGCCTTCGATGCGTAACTTGTTGGTGGCTACGGTGATCGGGTTCACCGCCGTCACGCTGTTCGGGCGCGCGGGCGATTTTGTGCGGCCCTACCTGATCGCGGTGAAAGAAAAGGTGCCGGTCGCCTCGCAACTCGCCTCCTGGCTGCTGGAGCGTATTTTCGACCTCCTGATGGCTTCGATTTTGCTGGGATTTGCGCTATCCCGCGTGCAGGCCTCCGGCGTCCACGTGGGTCCGAAACTCGCCTGGATCTTGACCTTTGGGGGTAAGATCGTGGGGGCGTCCTGCGTGGTGGTGTTGATCGTGCTGCTTTCGCTGCGCCACTTCGCCGAACCGGTGAGGCGGCGGTTGATCTCGGCGGCCGGTTGGCTGCCCGAGCGGTGGTTCGCCAGGGCGGAGAAAATGATTACGGCGCTGGTCAAAGGCGTCGAGTCGACGCGCAGCGATGGGGCCTTGTTGCTGATCTTCGTCTATTCGGTCCTGGAGTGGGCATTGATCGCGGCTTGCTATTGGTGCCTGGCCCAGGCATTTGTTGGTATCATAAATCTTACAATTGTAGATGTTTTGATTCTGATGGGCTTTGTAGCGTTCGGAGGAGTGGTGCAAATTCCCGGAGTGGGCGGCGGAACGCAAGTAGCCGCCATCCTGGTGCTCACGGAATTGTACGGTGTACGGGTGGAATTGGCCGCTTCGTTCGCCTTGCTGCTCTGGATTCTTACATTTGTAGCGATTGTGCCGGTTGGTTTGGGTCTGGCGCTCAAGGAAGGGCTGGACTGGCATAGCCTGCGGCAGATCGGCCAGGAGGCCGTCGAATGAAGTGCCCGTTTTGTAATCACTTACACGATAAAGTGGTGGACTCCCGAGAGAGCAAAGAAGGCGAGGCGATTCGGCGTCGCCGGGAGTGTCTGGCTTGCGAACGGCGATTCACCACTTACGAACGCATCGACGAAGTGCCGTACATGGTGATCAAGAAGGACGGGAGGCGGGAGAAGTTCGACCGTCAGAAGGTGCTGAACGGCCTTTTGAAAGCCTGCGAAAAGCGGCCGGTCAGCATGGTCAAGCTCTCGGATCTGGTCAACCGGGTGGAATCCAAAGTCAGCGATTCGCCTGATCGCGAAATATCTACTACAGATATAGGGGAATTTTTGATCGAGAACCTGCAGGAGCTGGACAAAATCGCCTATGTGCGGTTTGCCTCGGTCTATCGGGATTTCCAGGATGAGGAAGCCTTCTTCAACGAGCTTAAGAACCTGATGCGCCACAAGTTGCCGTGAGGGCTGTCACCACAATTCCATGTAACCGAAACGGTTTTGAGACATCTCTATAAAATAGGGCTTTAACTTTGCGTGGGAATGATGATATCATCTAGCGTAAGCCGAATCCCCGAATGTGGCCAATCTTGTCAACACTTTGCGTATGGCAAACGAGTTGAGCTTTTCGGACATAAACCCCATCTACCAGCTTTCCGGTTCGCGGAGCGTGCGTTCCTGGGGGAGGTGAGTCTTAGTGGACCAATTTGAAGATCAGTTCCTAGTCGATAACCCCGAGAACCTGGGCCTCAATTTTGAGGAGGAAGCCAAGTTCTTTGACCCGGAGGCCGCCCATGAAGCCGACTTTCTGCACCCGGCGCCGGTGGAAGAGTCGATCTATACCGACGACCCGGTACGCGTGTACCTGCGGGAGATGGGTGCCGTTCCACTTCTGACGCGGGAAGGGGAAGTCGATCTTGCGCGCCGCATGGAACGCGGTAAGTTGCGCATGCAAAAGGCCATTAGCCGCTCGGCGTTGGTCCAGCAGGTGGTTGTCGAGCTGTCCGAGCAGTTGAAAAAAGGCGCGGTGGAAATCGAAAGCGTCGCCGACCTTGGGGATGTCGAGGAAGGCACGCCGGCCGACGTCAAGGTACGGCTGGATGCCGCGAAGCTGTTCGCCGATGTCGGGATCCTGAAAAAGAAACTACAGCAACTGGAAGACAAGGTCGAGGCCACTCCGATCGCCAACAAGCGGCCCCGCAAGAAGCTTTGCGCCAAGCTGAAACGCGCCATGGTGGAAGTCTCCCAGGCGATTCGCCATTGCCCCTTCAGAGGCAACAAATGGAAGGAGTTCTCGCGCGAGATCGAACGCGCTGTGGACGAAATCAGCCATCTCGATAGCGAGATCAAGAAGCTCGAGACCCGCAACAATCCGGTGCAGTTGGTCCGTCTGCGCGAGCTCAAGCGCGAAATCAAGAAGCGGGAAGTTGGCGCCGGCGCCACCCTTCCGGAATTGCGCCACAGCATGACCGTGATCCGCCACGGGGAAGCGGAAGCCGAACGCGCCAAGAAAGACTTGGTGGAGGCCAACCTCCGCCTGGTGGTTTCGGTGGCCAAGAAGTACGTAAACCGCGGACTTCACCTGCTGGACCTGATCCAGGAAGGCAATATCGGCCTGATGCGCGCCGCCGACAAGTTCGAATACCGCCGCGGCTACAAATTCTCCACCTATGCCACTTGGTGGATTCGCCAGGCCATCACCCGCGCCATCGCCGACCAGTCGCGGACCATCCGTATTCCGGTCCACATGAACGAGAGCATGAACAAGTTCCTGCGAGCGACGCGCGAGTTGGAGAAGGAACTCGGGCGAACTCCTACAAATGACGAAATTGGTCGCCGGATGGATATCCCGGTGGAGAAGGTCCAGAAGCTAAAGACTATCTCGCGCGACCCGGTGTCGCTCGAAACCCCGGTGGGCCGCGATGGGGAATCGGCGCTGGGCGATCTGATCGAGGATCGGTGGGTCGGTTCGCCGGTGGATGCGGTAATCGAATCCAACGTCCGCGACGAAACCGCTGGAATCCTGAAGACGCTGTCGCCCAAGGAAGAGAAAGTGATCCGCATGCGGTTCGGGATCGGCTGCGAGCGGGAGCACACCTTGGAAGAAATCGGCCAGGAGTTCGACGTCACGCGCGAGCGGATTCGCCAAATCGAAGCCAAAGCTCTGCGTCAGTTGCGCGCGCCCGAACGAGCGCGCCGGCTGCGCGCGTTGATGGCGGCGCGGTAAACGTGCTGGTGGGGCGGACCCCTGAACCGGCTACCGCTACAACGATATCAGCGTCGTGCAAAACGTCGGCGGGCCAGGAGTCGATGGATCCGGAGGGTACCCCCGGGAAGTCGTGAAAGAATCGCCCACAAGGCAGGCAAGGCAAGCGGAACCGCCAGGCTTCCAGGCTTGGCCCTACTCGGCCCGGGCTGGTGCCAGCGGCCGAAAAGAACTGGGCCTGAGATAATCGAGAGGACGGCACACATGCAGATTACGTTCGACCTGCCGGAAGACATCGCCGAAGGACTTGAGTCGAGGTGGAAGGATCTGTCTCGTGCGGCCCTCGAAAGCCTGGCGCTCGAAGCGTATCGGTCGCGTGCCCTCACTGCCGCACAGGTTCGGCGTCTCCTTGGGTTCGAGACGCGGATGCAGTGCGACGCCTTCTTGAAGGGGCACGAAATCTACGATTACTCGATAGCGGATTTCGAGCAGGATCGCGAAACTCTTCGCGATCTCCGAAGGAGTGAGGCTCGGCCCTGAGCTGGCCCTCTCGATGGTTGTCGTCGCAGACACCTCTCCGGTGAACTACCTCGTTCTAATCGGCCAGATCGAGATTCTGCCCCGGCTGTACACGCGAATTCCGATCCCGCCAGCCGTCCTTGCCGAGCTGAACCATCCAGCCGCACCGGAGCCTGTTCGTCACTGGGCCGCGCACCCGCCAAGCTGGCTGGAGGTTCTGACGCCCAAGAGCAGGGTCAACATTACGCAACTCGACCCTGGAGAAAGCGAGGCGATTGCTCTCGCAACCGAGATGCATGTCGAAGTGTTGCTCATTGATGAACGGGCAGGACGGCAAGAAGCGGCGCGCCGCGGACTCAAGATCGCCGGCACCCTCTCCGTTCTCGACGAGGCGGATCAGGCAGGGTTGGTCGATTTCGATGCGGCAGTGGTTCTCTTGCGCCATACCAGCTTCAGGGTTTCGGCAGCGGTCCTGGCCGCCATCGAAGAGAGACGATCTGGCTGATCGAGGCGGAATGGCATTCGGCAGGCTTGGCGGAATCGCTTGACCTCCGGAAATGCGGGACTTGTTGTGGTGGCACAACGCGGCTTTGCCGCAAGCTGTCAGCGGTGAGCTTTCAGCATTCAGCTCTTGAATCAACGCCGTGAGCAGGCGTTTGGCCTCCGGGGGTTTCGTTGGTGCCGTGGTCGGCGGGCTGAGAAAAATCGTCGGGGCTCGCCCCGGCAACTCCACAAGCATCATTCCTTCCAACCGTGGCATCATATAGGACATGCACCTGAAAGGAATCTTGCTCAGCGCGGCCCTGTTTGCAGCCGCCGGTGTCATTTTTCAGGCCGCGCAGAACCCCCAACTGCCGGCGCCCTACGCTACCAAATCGGTCAACAACGCGCCCCGCGTGATTCCCAAGCCTGACGGCTCCCAGTTGAGCGTTCCGGCCGGTTTCCACGTGGAAGTCTGGGCGGAGGACTTCAACGTCCCGCGGTTCATGATGCTGGGCCCGAGCAACGAAATCCTGCTCAGCGATTCCGGCGACGGCACGAAAGGCTGCGTCTACGTTTTCCAGGGCAAGGACCGCAAGAAGATTATCGACGGTCTGCATCAGCCTTTCGGACTAGCCATGTTGAACGGCTACCTCTACGTGGCCGAGAACGATTCCGTCAAGCGCTACAAGTACGACGCCAAGGCGATGACCGCCGCCGTCCCCGGCGAAGAAGTGGTCTCGCTCAAAGGCCAGGGCACGCATCACTGGACCCGCAGCCTGCTCTTCGACCGCGCCAACAAATACCTTTACGTGGGGGTGGGCTCCGGCTCCAACGTCTCGCCCGGCGAGGACCCGCGCCGCGCCGCCATCAGCCGCTATAACGTCGATGGCTGGAAGCAGGAGATCTACGCCGCCGGCACGCGCAATCCGGTGAGCCTGCGCTGGTATCCCGGCACCGATACTCTCTGGACAGGCGTACAGGAGCGCGACGACCTGGGAGACGATCTGGTGCCCGACTATTTTACGCATATCCAGCAGGGCGGCTTCTACGGTTGGCCTTATGCCTACATCGGGCCGCACGAAGATCCCAGGAACAAAGGCCTGGCACCGGACCTGGTGGCCAAGACCATCGTCCCCGACGTCCAGTTGGGCGCGCACGTGGCGGTGCTCGATTTCATTTTCTACACCGGCAAGCAATTCCCGGCCGAGTATCAGGGCGGCGCTTTCCTTTGCTTCCACGGTTCTTGGAACCGCTCGATGCGCGTGGGGCAATCGGTGGCGTTCATTCCCTTCAAAGACGGCAAGCCCGCAGGCCCCATCAGCGAAGTGGTGAAGGGCTGGATGCTCGGACCAGACAAGCGCGAGGTTTGGGGCCGGCCGGTCGGTCTGTTGCAACTGCCCGATGGCAGCATGCTGATCTCCGAGGACGGGAATCGCAAAATCTGGCATCTCAGCTACACGGGAAAATAGCCATTTGAGACGGTTCCTGTCGATCGGCCTGGTTTGGGGCGCGGCGTTAGGCGCCGCGCCCTTTCCCCATCGCCTGCATCTCGGAATGGGGCTGGAGTGCCTCACCTGCCATCCCAACGCGGCCAAGAGCACCAAGGTGGAGGATAACCTGCTTCCCACCTGGGAGGCCTGCCAGGGATGCCACGACCAGGGAGAGATCCCCGCGCAGCCCACCACCAAACTGACCAAGTTCAACCACGCGCTGCACCTCAAGATGGGCAACGTGGCGCCGTTCCTGGCCGCGGCCATCGACCACAAGACCTACTTCCCGACTCCAGGCGCCGACCTGGCGTGGATTCGCGGCCACCTGAATTCCCACAACCCCTGCGAGGCGTGCCACCGGGGGATGCAAGAGTCCGACCAGGTGGCGCGCGTCAACCTCCCGCAAATGCCCGACTGCCTGGTGTGCCACACCAAGATCGAAGCCCCTTTTAGTTGCTGGGACTGCCACTCGCAGGAAGCCAACCTCAAGCCCGCTAGCCACGTCGAGCATTTTATGGATACCCACAGTTCCGGCAAATTGCAACTCGACAAGAGCACCTGTGCGCTCTGCCACGGCCGCACCTTCCGATGTATGGGGTGCCACTAATTTACACCCTGTAACGCATCCGCACACAGGGATCGCGTAAATCCGATTGACAATAAAGAACGTAGAATCTGGTAGCAGGATTGCTTGAGTGAGTGCCTGAGGAGGGCCGATGGATGCCGGTCGCTAAGATTTCCGGACAGGGTCTGTGTGCAATCGCGTGTTCCGTCGCCCTCCTTTGGGGCTGTCTGATTGGCGAGCGGGTGATGCTGCGCAACGCCGCAACCGAGCGCGTCAAGGTGTTCCGCGAGATGGAGCATTTGCAAAAGCAGCCGCGCCCCACGCCGGTGAGCACGCCGATGCCGGCGGCGTTGCGACGTACGCTGGTAACGGCCGGCTGAGAATTCCGGTTCCCGAGCTGCAACCGCCCGGCCCCCCTATAGCGTCTATAATGTTAGCTAAGACGCATAGGGATGCCCGACCAAGACAGCCCCGATTCGACTCCTGTCGAGTCCCACGAAAAGGAATTGCCCAAGGAGACTCCGCGCGCCGGCGTTTGGAACGCCCTCTCGTGGATCCGCGACCTGGCCTTTTCGGTGCTCATCGCGATCGTTTCCATCGTCTTCATTTACCAGCCGGTAAAAGTGGAAGGCACCAGCATGATGCCCGGACTCATGGACCAGGAGCGGATCTTCATCAACAAGTTCACCTATCGTTTCGGTTTGGGCAGCATCGAACGCGGCGACACGGTGGTGTTCGAGTTCCCGGGGGACATTACGAAGTCCTACATCAAGCGGGTGATCGGCCTGCCTGGCGACCATGTCCGGATCGACCGCGGCCAGGTGTACGTAAACGATCAACCGCTGACGGAAGAGTACGTGGAAACCGACTACCGCGACGACGTCAGCTTGCGGGAGACGCGGGTGAAGCCCGATGAGTTTTTTGTCCTTGGCGACCACCGGAATTCCTCCAGCGACAGCCGTGTCTGGGGCACCGTGCCGCGCAAATATATCTATGGCAAGGCGGTGTTCTGTTATTGGCCGTTGAGTAAATTGGGGCGGCTGCGATAGGTAAACTAAGTACACCGTTTGCACTCCGCTCGGTTGAAGATACGGGAAGAAGCAGCGAAAACGCCAAGCCCGGCGACCGCACACAACCAGGAAAGACCAAAGCGTGCGCCTGCATCGGGCGTCTTCATCACCTTTGGTGGCCCGCAGGGCCATGGGGCACTCCTTGACAGTCGCGGCTCGGTAAGATGGCTTCGCACCGAATGAGCGGAGGGTCTCGGGGGCACACTACCGCCGCAAGATCCACAGTACCAGCGACGCCACCAGGCTCAGCAAAATGCAGGTGGTGACGGGGAAATAAAAGCTGGAATTCTTGCCGTGGATGGCGATATCGCCCGGCAAGCGTCCCAGCCGGACAGGCAGGCGCCCGCCGAAAGTCACCGCGAGACCGGCAACTACCAGTAGCACGCCGATGACGATCAGAAGGCGGCCAAGGCCCATGGGTCAACGCCTCAGTCTATCGCAACCGGTAGCTGCCGCGAGCGAGTACGCTTGCCTGGCGCGATCAGCGCCGGGCTATGAACAGCAGCAGCCCGAAGACCACCACGGGGATGAGCGCCATCCCGACGTAGAAGAGAAGCCGCTTCACCCAGGGCGTGTCCCGCCGCTTGAAATGGCGCAATTCCGTGCGGTCGGATGCAACCACTTCGTCGGGATGTTCCAGGTCCCAGGCAAATTCGTTGGCCGTCGAGTAGCGGTCCTGCGGCTCGCGCTCCAGGGAGCGATAAATCACTTCCTGCATCTGCGGCGAAATCTCGGGGTTCAGCTCGCGGGGCGGCACGGGATTGTTCACCAGCCGGTCGTTCATCACCGCGAAAGGATTCGGTCCCTCGAAGGGCGTGGTCCCGGTCAACATCTCGTATAAGATGACACCCAACGAATAGATATCGCTGCGGCCGTCGCCGCGCTTGCCCTTGACCTGCTCCGGGGAGATGTAGTCGGGTGTCCCGGCGATCTGAGACAGCTTGCCAAAGGTGAGCCGTCGCGAGCCGGCTTTTCCCGCAATCCCGAAATCGATCAGTTTGATGCGATCCTGGCTGTCGATCATGATGTTTTCGGGCTTGAGATCGCGGTGCACCACGCCGTTGCGGTGAATGTAATCCAGAGCGTCGCAGATCGCGATGACGATGGTGCGGGCCCTTTCCATCGGGAACTTGCGGTTCTCGGCCAGCACTCTGCGGAGCAGGCGGCCGTCCACCCACTCCATCACCATATAGACCCGGCCGGGTTCGCCGCTGTCCAGTACCTTCATCACACCGGGATGGTCCAGCTTCTCGCCGATTTCGATCTCGCGCTTGAAGCGGTCGAACAGTACCGGGTCCGCCTCCATATCCGGATGAGGGATTTTGACAGCGACGGGCTGGCCGGTATGCATATCGGTGGCGCGATAGATCGAGGCCATTCCACTGCGGGCCACCAGTTCCTCGATTCGATAGTGGCTGAGTTCGTCGCCGGGACGCAATGCTGCCATGGATAATACCGGAGCGGAAGCCGGCACGTGCGAGATTGCAGCATCCAGGCTAGAGGTGCAATTCACAATCCCTCCCGCCCGCCTCTACGTTCCGGATACCGATTAGCCGAAAGCTAATGGTATCACCGACCTCTTCAAGGATGCTTTCCATTCCCAACATTCTAAGCGTCGAGGCATAAAAAAGGCATAAAGAAGCCGTCAGGATATCATCTGGAAGGACGGGCAAAAGAGCCAGGCTTTGAGCGGCTCCTTCCGGCCACGAACACTCGTCGACGATCCGAAAAGCCGCCCGGAAAAGCGCCTCCGGAGGGGACCCCGTGCAAGATTGCCCGCCCCATAAAAAATGCAGAATCCCGGCCGTGGGAAGAGTACGCGGCATGGGGCAAGAGTGCCGTCGCGACATCGGACAGCGAGGCGTGAGAAATGCGGGTTAGAGGCAATGCTGTTCAGTTAACGGAAATCCCGATGGGTTCCGGTGGGGCAGGCTTCAGCCGGCTGAAACCCGCCGCAGACTGAAGTCTGCCCCACATAGCTCGGCAATCAAGAATTTCCAGGCCTGTTCATACAAAGTGAACAGTATTGGGGTTAGAGGGGGTTAGAGGATGCCGTCTACCTTGGTCTGAAGTCCTCGCGGCGGGTAACAAATTCGGGGTAGGCTCCGGCGCCCAGTTCGTATAAGTCCAGACCGTGTGGCTCGCCGTCGGCGGCGATACGTTGCGGGTAGAAGCGGTTCAACAGCCAGTTCAGCGAATATGTCATCGGCAGGACGAATGCGATCAACGTGAGTACTCCGGCAAGTTGCGCCAGCCACTGATAGCCGCCTGGAATTCGTGCGAAGATCGCCAGCGCGAGCAATCCCCAGAGACCGCCCCCGGCGTGAACCGAAATGGAGCCCGACGGGTCGTCCACTCGCCACCGCGCGTCCAGCCACTCCACCGAGAAGACCACCAGCACGCCCGCAATCGCGCCGATGATTACCGCCTGGGCCGGATCGACCCAGGCGCAGGCGGCGCTGCCGGCCACCAAGCCGGCAGTCCATCCGTTGGCGCAAAGCGAAGCATCCGGCCGGCCGAAGCGCATGCGGGTGACGGCGGCCACCGCCAGCACGCCGGCCGCCGCGGAGAGCGTGGTGTTTACGGCCACCCGCGTCACGCCCGCGGCAGTGGCGCTGGTGAACAGGAGACTTCCGGCGCCATTCAGGCCAATCCATCCCAACCAGGTCAGAAAGCAGCCAAAGAGAACCAGGACGGCATTGTGGCCTGGAAATGCGGCGGGCATTCCTTCGGCGTCGTACTTGCCGTGGCGCGGGCCCAGGATCCAGGCAATCGAAAGAGCGGTAAGTCCGCCCACGGCCTGAATGGCGCCGGCGCCGCCCGCATCCAGAAGGCCGTATCCCCAAGCTTGATTGACGCCCAGTTGAGCCAGCCATCCCCCGCCCCAGACCCAGTGCGCAAATAACGGATAGGTCCAACCGGCCAAGAGTACGGTGGATGCGCAACTGGCTCCCAGCCGCCACCGCTCGCTTCCCGCGCCCAAGGGAATCAACGCGGCCAGGGCCACGCTGAACATCTGCAGCCACGCAGCCAAGGCCGCTCGCGATCCATCGAGCGGAAGGCCGCGAAAAAAGAACGGCTCGGCTCCAAGCCAACTCCACGATTTGCCGGCCAACGTGAACGCATGCGCGGGACGTCCGGGAAACGATTGCCACGACCACCCGCAGACGAAGTACACCAGCATTGCGACCGCGATCACCGAGATCGAGCTCAGCATGGCGTGAGCGGCGCTCCGCGAACGGCCCAGCCCCGCATTCATCAGCGCGAGCCCGGCGCCTGCCAGGGGAACCAGCAGCACCAGCGCGCCGCAGAGCGCCTGCGCCATATCGGACAACTCGGGAGCCTGTGCCTGCGTCATCTGGTCACCTCGCGGAAGCGCAACGGGACTACCCACCGCTCCTCCGAAGTCATAAGGATATCCGATCCGTACGCTTGCCACGAAGGCATGCGCGGGTTTTCTCGTGCCGGTATTTTCTCGAAAGGCAGTTTTCCAATTGCACCGATAAAAATTATCTATTTCCTTTTACCGGTACGCGGGCCTAGACTGACGCTAATCGAGTTGTAAACGAGACGGGCCCCGTCAGCATCGTCCTGAACGATACGAGCCTGCGCTCGTGTCGAGCTTTTCACTTCAATGTGTGGAGAGGAATATCATGCGGGGAACCTACGACACCAGTTTACTATTGGGCCTTTTGTTGGGCTTTGCGTCCGCCGTTCAGGCGCAAACCCCCACCACGCCGCCGGCCGGACAAACGCCGGCGACTGCTGCCGCGCCGGCGCCTACACCAGCGCCAGTTGACCCGGGGCCCCTCCATCAATGGGGTACGGACTTCACTTTCCTGTTCGACGGGTACGTGGATACGAACTTCAACAATCCCTCTTCCGGCTTCAACGGGCTGCGGAACTTCGACGTCCGCGCCGACACGGCGCACATCAGCATGGGGGAGATCACCATCGACCATGCGCCGGCGCCCGTCGGCTTTCACCTCGACGTAGGCTTCGGTGAGACCTTTGACATCATTCACGCCGGTAACCGCGATCCAAACGCGTGGAAATACTTCAAGCAGGCCTATGTCAGCTTGAAGCCAAAATCCTGGCATGGCGTTGAAATCGATGTGGGAGAGTTTGTGACCTCCGCCGGAGCGGAAGTCATCGAAAGCAACCAGAACTACAACTATTCGCGCTCGCTGCTTTTCGCCTGGGCAATCCCTTACTCGCACACCGGAGTCCGCTTGCAGTACGCGCTCGGCTCCCACTTTACGGGGAGTGTTCAAGTGGTCAACGGCTGGAACAACGTGGAGCCTATCAACAGCGGAAAGACGCTTGGTTTCACGGCCGCCTACGCCTGGAAGAAAGTCACGTGGAACCATAACTACTACGTCGGCCCCGAGCACCCTGGCACCACCAAGGGATGGCGCAATCTCTACGACACCAGCATCGCCGTCAACCAGACCGACAATTTGACGTGGTACCTCAACTTCGACTACGGGCGAGACAAGAACATCTTAGCCGGAGCCAGCACTTGGACGGGTCTGGCCGGCGCATTCCGGTATGCCATCGGCAAGAAGTACGCCGTGGCCGGACGCCTGGAGTTCTTCGACGATGTGAATGGATTCAGCACCGGGACCGCGCAGACCGTGAAAGAATTCACGATTACGGGCGAGCGCAAGCTCACAGACTGGCTTCTGACGCGCGGCGAATTCCGAACGGATTGGTCGGATAAGCCTTTCTTTGAGAACCAAGGGAGTACTACGAAGACGCAGCCGACGCTGCTGCTGGGGCTGATCGCATACTTAGCGCCGAAGAAGTAACGTTTGGACGAGATCAAATTCAGGAGATAACCGATGGCAGATAACCCCGAAGTTACAATGAAACCGACATTGGGCCTGACCGGCCTCACGATGAACGCCATGGCGCTCATCGCCCCCGGCGCCTTCCTTTGGCTCACCTTCGTCGGCCAAGGCACTGCCGGCGCCACCGCGCCGTCCATGTGGGCGGGCATCGTCCTGGCCCTGCTGCTGTGCCTGGCTACGGCAGTATGCTATGCGGAGATGGCCAAACTCTATCCCGGCACGGGCAGTTCGTATTACTTTGCCGAACAGTCGTTTCTCAACCATGAGACCGCCTGGCCGTATGCGCGTCTTTCCAAGTTCGTCGTCGGCTGGGGCTCCCACTTGTACTATTGGGTCTATCCGGGCGTGATGGTGGGCGTGATGGGAGTGCTGGTCGGCTACCTGGTTGGAACCATTTGGCCGACGTTTATGAACGCTTCCAATCCCGGACCGATGTTCATGATGGCCATCGCCATCCTGTTCGCGTTCGCGGTGTCCTACATCGCGCACCGCGGCGTGAACGGGTCGACGTCGGTCAACGTGGCCATCAACGTGATTCAGATCAGCGCGCTGGTGGTCTTCTCCGTGATGGCTCTGGGTTACCGCATGAATCATCCTCCGGGCAGTGTGGCGTATCAATTCGATTCCACTTCGGGGGATGCCTACACCTACCAGTTCGCCACCGAAAAACAGACCGTTGACGGGAAGCCCGCGGACGTCATCCTCCGCGACAGCAGCGGCGCTCCGAAGCCCTTGCTTGATGCCGCCGGCAAGCCCACGCCGTTCCAGATCGCGTATCCCGAGAAGGACGACAAGGGCAACTTCCTCTCCCACCCCACGGCCGCCTCGGTGGTGGGAATCCACAACTTCGGCTGGATGTTCGTGCAAGCCACCATCGCCATCCTGATCCTGGTGGGATTCGAATCGGTGACGTCCATGGGCGGAGAAGCCAAAGATGCGAAACGCCACATCCCCATTGCCGTGATTACTTCGCTCCTGATACAGGGGCTGATCTGTTATCTGTTCGAGTATTTCGCGGCAAATTACTTTCTCAATAGCGGCTACACCATGCAGACCGCCACCGGCTCGGCGGCGCCCATCGGCGACATGATGGTGGTAGTGGGCAACGCGATATTGGGGCCGGGCAAGGGCAGGATCTTCATGGAGTTCGAGGCCTTCACCGTATTCCTGGCGCTGATTGGCACCACGCTCTCCTGCGTGAACACCGGGGCGCGCGTGACTTATGCCATGGGCAAGGACGAAGAACTGCCCGATTCCATGGGAATGCTGCACTCCCGAAACCTGACGCCGCACCGCGCCATCTGGACGCTAGCGGTAATTTCGGCCGTGGTGGGATGCCTCACTGTCAGCAACTTTTTCGGCGATTCCGGCGCCCTGACGGATGCTACCGTCAAGGCTCTCCCGCAAGGCTTCTGGTCCAGCTTCGGATACCTCTCGCACGACAAGATGGCGGCTCTGCCGAACTCGTTTCTGACGGTTACGCTCGCCTCTAATTTCGGCACGTTCGTGTTGTACGCGCTGAGCTGCGCGACTTGCATGGTGGCCTACCATAACCATCCCAAGTACAATCCATTGCGCCACCTCTTGATCCCGGTCTTCGGGCTGGTGGCCAATCTGGCCTGCATGGCCTTCTACCTGATTGGGCCGTTCATGGGATTCGGCACCAAAATGGAACCGTTGCTGGCTCTCGGCGTGGCGGCTGTGTGGGCGATCTACGGCTGGATCTACTTCGTACGCTCCAGCAAAGCCAGCGGGCGCACCACTCTGGTGGGGCAACGTCCCAGCGCGAACGTGGCATCGTAACATGTAACTATGCTGGATCTTGAATATGCTCAAGCTTCGGACTGCGGGCGGGTACGCGACCACAACGAGGATTATCTCGGTTGCGCGCTCCCCGAAGTCCCGGAGCGGGAGCAGACTCATGGCTGGCTGTTTGCGCTGGCCGATGGAGTAGGCGGCCAGGAGAAGGGCGAAGTGGCGTCCCGCATGGCCGTGGAGACGCTGCTGGCGGGGTTTCAGCGGGCTGGCCGCAATCAGCAGCTCCGGTCTTTACTGCCGCGCTTGGTGCAAGATGCCAACGAGAAGGTTTACGAGGCCGGGCTGGCCGGCAAACCGCGCGGCGCGGCCATGGCGACTACCCTGGTAGCATGCGCATTACGTTTTGATCGCGTGGTGGTATCGCACGTGGGCGATTCGCGCTGCTACTCGATTCGGCACGGCCATGCAACCCTGCTGACGCGCGACCACACCATGGTCGCCGAGCAGGCGCGCCTGGGACTGATCTCCGACCGGCAGGCGGCCGTAGCCGAGACGCGGCACGTTCTGACGCGCTCCCTCGGGAAAGGCATGTTCGTGGGCGCCGACACCTCCGAGCACATCGTCCTAAGCGGCGATGTGCTCCTCTTATGTTCCGACGGACTGCACGGCGCCATCCCCGCTGCGGAAATGGCGGAAATCGTGACCCGCAACACCGGCCTCGACGCCGCGGCCCGCCAACTGATTGACGCCGCAAACGAACGGGACGGCGGCGACAACGTCAGCGTCCAACTGATCCGCATCCGCAACGTCGAGCGCATCGGAATGTACCGCGGACGGCCTTACAAGCTGGCGTGAGTGCGGCTTCGGCGCAAGCGGACAGCTTTCAGCTTTCCCGAACCACTTGCAGCCACGCGTGCCCAATGCCACGCACTTTTCCCCCCGCGGTCTCCGCTCGCTGATTCGCAGGTATTGTCGCGAGCCCGCCGGATGCCTTGCAGCGGTGGTCCGAGCGTCAAACCCACGCCAATTGCGAGCCGGCCATTTCGACCGACCGCAGCGCGGAAACAAAAACACTGTGGAATGTTCATGTTGCCGCCGAAACGAAAAAGTACATGGCATTGGCCACGAGTGCCTGGCGCACGGGAAAACCTCTCAACACACCGCCAGAAGCTTTTCCTTCAGCCGCGCCTGCATTTCCGGCGATAGCTTGTTCCTCTCGTGCGCCACATAGAACACATCGATAGCGCGGTGGCCTTTGGTGTCGACCAGCACCACGTCGATGTTGCAGGCGTTCGACGAGAACACCGTTGCCAGGCTATATAACAATCCCGGGCGATCTTCGGTGTTGATCTCCACTAGCGTCGCCGTGGGGCAGGCTTCGGAATCGAACTGCACTTGCGGAGGCAGAGTCCGTTTGTTCGCGTCCGCGAGTACCCGGCCGCGCATCAGCTTGTGCGCGTCCGTCCGGCCGAGCGCGATGCGCTCTATCAGGTCGCTCAACCGGTCGGCTTCACTCGGGTTGAGCTGGAGCATGCGTTTCGGATCGGCGAAAACGAACGTATCCATCACCACTCCGGTCGAGTTCGCGAAGGCCTCGGCTTTCAGAATGTCCATGCCGAAACTGGAGATCGCCCCGGCGAACGAGGCAAACAGGAACGGCTTGTCCCGCGCCACAACCGTCACCCGATAGGCTCCTTCCAGCGGCTCCAGCTTGATAGCGACACCGGTGGGCCGGCTCAGTTCGAACAGTTGAAGATGTCCTTGTATCTCCGCCGGAGAGTGTGCCCGCAGGTAGCGTGCCGGAAATCCCTTGACGAACTCCGCGTTCCCCGGAAGGTTCTCGGGAACCTGCCGGATGCGATCCGTTTCCAGTTCGCGAATCAGCTCATGCTGGGTGACGCTATACGTGCGCCACAACCGATCGAGGCGCCACGGGATTTGGTCCGCCGCACTCAGCGCCACGATTCTGGCGTACGTCATCACGGCCAGAAACCGCAGCCGCTCGATGGTTCCCACCCGATCCGCCAGCAGGCGGACGGTCGCGGGATCGTCCAGGTCGCGCCCGGTCGTCGCGTCGGAAAGCGCGGACTGGTGCAGGATCAGGAATTCCGCCGTGTTCCGCGCTTCCTCCGGCATCTGAATCCGGGCCGCGGCTTGGCGCGCGCGTTCCGCCGCCAGGCGCGCCGGATCGGCGCCGCCGCGCCCCATCTCGTGAAAGAGAAGCGCAAATAGAAGCACCGCCGCGTCCTCGATTTCGGAGAGCAAGGACGCGAATCGCTGCCGTTCCGGGGTAGCCGTGGAGCCGGCCGGGGCGCCCGGCGAGCCGCCGTCCGCGGCGCCCAGTTCGAGGACGCATTCCACCGTCCGCAGCGTATGCTCGTCTACCGTATAACGGTATTCCGAGTCCGTGACTACCAGGTGTTCGATGGCTCCCCACTCCGGGAACAGTCCCCGCATCAAACCTGTGGCCTGCAGCGAACGCAGCGCCATCGCCGCATGCGGGCACCCGAGGGTGGTTTTGAGGGTGGCCCAAAGCGGCTGCGGCTGGGCGCACCAGGCCGCGAAAACCTCGCGGCAAGCTTCGAGCCTTCGCTCCGTTTCCGGCGCCGGCGGAACACCGTGGCGGCCGATGAACTCGAGCATGCGGAAGACCAGCATGGGATCGCTCGCCAGTTGAGCCGGGTTGCGCAAGAACAAGTGCTCGCGCGAAACCGTGAGTTCCCGATTCGAAAGCCTGGAACGGTACTCGCGGAAGTTGTCCAGGAGCGAACTTTGGCTCTTCTCCGCCTCCTCAACCGCGCGCCGCGCCTCGTTGAAAATCGTGCGCGCGCCTTGGAAATACTCGCGCATCCAATCGGAGGAAGACTTGCCACCCGCGAACTTCCGGAGTGTCAGGCTCTCTTGAGCCTCGAAGTCCAGCGTGTTGTGGTCGCATTCGGCGCTGTAATGCAGAAAGCAGCGCACCGACGAAACCAAGGCGACGGCGTCACGCAGTTCGCCGCTACGCTCTTCGTGTTCCCCTTTTAGCCGCGCCAGCCAATCGAGCAAGCGCACGTCCTGCAGGCCGCCGGGGCCCTCTTTCACGTCGGGCTCCGCATGGTAAGGTGTGTTCCCATGCGCGGCATGGCGCGTGCGCACCGCCTGACAAAGGTGCTGGCGCATCTTCTCCCCGTGCAACGCCAGCGCGGGTGGCAACTTGCCTTCGAGCTTCTCATGTACCGCGCGGTCCCCAGCCAGCGGCCGACGGTCCAACAGGCTGAACGCCGGCACGCTCCCGCGCTCCACGGCATCCAGGCACTCGGCAATGGTGAGTACCGCGGAGTTCAGACGCAAACCTGCGTTCCAAAGCAGGCGGACGAATTCGGGCAGCATCTCCTTGAGCGCGTCCGCTTGCTTTCCCGAATCGAGAAGGAGCACGATGTCCAGTTCGGAGTAGGGAAAGGTGTGGCCGCGCCCGTAGGCGCCGCCGGCCAACATCGCCACCGCGTGCGGGAAGGCCGGTTCCATCACCGCCCGGTACGCCTGGACCACCGACTCGTCGCGGGCCAGCGTCAGCGCCATCTGCACCACGGCCGCTTGGCCCGTGGCCAGGAATTCTTCTTCGATCGCGCGCCACTGCGCGGTGGATTGCAGATTCTTCGGACCCTTGGCCGCGGCGCCGGCCCGGCGATTCGAAAACTCCGTCACGCTTCTAGTATCACGCAGCGGCTTCGCAACCCGGCACGCGGATCCTCTTATGGGGCGAATCGAAATTATCTATCGTGAGGCCGGATGGCGCGTCCAGGTCCTGACTGTGGGGCGGACGCCCTCGTCCGCAGCCGGCCCCCTGGCCGGCCTGCCGGATTGTGGAAGCGCTGGATTCTTCGACTGAGCAACGGGACCAGGGCGTCCCGTGGCCCAGAGGGCACCCCCCAGGGGGTCAGCCCCACCAATTCCAGGTGCGCGAAGAACATGTGGCATTGTGCAGGATTGGCTCCCACACGTCTAACAAACCAGGTCTTCGCGGGACAGCTTGAATTTCTCCAGGTTGCCCAGCACCGTGACGGCAATCTGCCTGGGATCGAAGAAAGTCTGCGCGATGGATTGCACATCGTCCGCCGTTACCGCCTCGATGCTCTCCACCAGGTCGTCGAGCGAGAAGAAGTGGCCGAAGTACATTTCCTGGCGCGCCAGGTTGGACATGCGGCTGGAGGTCGATTCCAGGCCGAGCATCAGCGATCCTTTCAAATGATCCTTCGCCCGCCGCAACTCCTCGTCGTTCACGAGGTGCTGTTTCAGGTCGCGGAATTCCATCAGGATCGACTCCACTACTTTGCGCGCCGAACCGAGCGAGGTGCCCGCGTAGATTGTCAGGCAGCCGGTGTCGCGGTAGGGGCTCAGTTCGGAAAAGACGGCGTATGCCAGGCCCTGCCGCTCGCGAATATTCTGGAAGAGGCGGGAACTCATGCCGCCGCCCAACAGGGTATTGAGCACGTAGCAGGCGAAGCGCTTCTCGTGGGGAAGGGGATAGGACGGCACCCCCAGGCAGAGATGCACCTGTTCCAGCGCCTTCTTGTTGCGGAGCGCGATGCGCGCGTGGGTGGCGGGCACCGAATCCTTGGCGGCATTCGGCCCCGGCGGCAACTCCTCGAAATGTTCGCGGACCAGGGCAACCAGGCCGGCGTGTTTCATATTGCCGGCGGCGGTGACCAGCATGTTGGCGGGCGCGTACACCTTCTTGTAATAGCTTTGAACTTGGGCGCGATCGAAAGCTTTGACGCTCTCGCGGGTTCCCAGAATCGGTTTGCCCAGCGAGTGGCCCTTCCAGAAGTTGGCGGAGAACAGCTCGTGGACCACATAGTCCGGGCTGTCCGCCTCCATCTTGATTTCTTCCAGGATGACGCCCTTTTCCTTCTCGAGATCCTCCACGCGGAACAGGGGGTGCAGCACCAGGTCCGCTAGAACGTCGAAGGCTTGGGAGAGATGCTGGTCGAGCACTTTGGTGTTGAAGCAGACCAGTTCCTTGGCGGTGAAGGCATCCAGATTGCCGCCGATGGAATCCACCGAGCGCGCGATGTCCTCGGCGGAGCGCTTGGTGGTGCCCTTAAAAAGCAGGTGCTCGATAAAGTGGCAGATGCCGTTCTGCTCGGCGTTTTCCCGGCGCGAACCGGTGCCGATCCAGATTCCTACCGACACGGAGCGCACGTGCGGCATCGTCTCGCTAATCACGCGAACGCCATTGGCGAGCGTGGTCATCTCAATGTCCCGCGCGGGACTTTTAGTTTTTTTCATGCTGGAAGGGGCGGAAAGGCCTACTTCCTTTGTATCACGCCCGGCTCACCCGCGGGAGGCGGCCGGCGCCAATCCGCTACACTGGCAATAGCATGCCGCAACCGTTGGTGGGGATGGAACTCACCGAGATCCGCGAGGCCCTGGGTCCCGAACAGCCGGCCTACCGGGCCAAACAAATCTACGACGCTCTGTACCGTGGCCGGACGCCGGATCTGGTGCGGATCTCCACGCTGCCGCAGGGTTTACGCCAGGATCTGGCCGCACGCCACACGCTCGGCCTGCCCGAGATCGCCCGCATCTACGATTCCGCCGACGGAACGCGCCGCTACCTGCTGCGCCTGGACGACGCCCGGACGGTGGAGACGGTCCTGATGCCCGAGGGCGAGCGCGACACCATCTGCATCTCGAGCCAGATAGGGTGTCCGGTGGATTGCAAGTTCTGCATGACGGCCCTGCTGGGCCTGGAGCGCAGTCTCACCGCCGGCGAGATTGTCGGCCAGGTGCTGCTGGTGGCGCGCGACAATCGACTGCGGCAGGACGGCGGACGGCTCAACATCGTGATGATGGGCCAGGGCGAGCCGCTGCTCAACCTCGGGAATGTGGTCAAGGCAACGCGCATCCTGCTGGACCCGGCCGGCTTTGCGCTCTCGCCGCGGCGCATCACGGTTTCGACGGCCGGCATCGTCCCCAAGATCGCCGAACTCGGGCGCGAGCCGGTGCGGCCCAAACTGGCGATCTCGCTGAACGCTTCCACGGAGGAATCGCGGCAGGAGTTGATGCCGATCACGCGCAAGTATCATCTCAAGGATTTGATGGCGGCCTGCAAGGCGTATCCTTTGCGGCCGTGGGAGAAGCTCACCTTCGAGTATGTGCTGCTGAAAGGCGTGAACGATAGCGATGCCGACGCCCGGCGCGTTGTGAAACTGCTGGCGCATTTGAATTGCAAAGTGAACCTGATCGCGTTGAATCCCGGCCCCGAGATTCCGTATGAGACTCCGGCGCCGGAGCGCGTGGCCGGGTTCCAGCAGATTGTGCGGCGCGCGGTCCCTTGCTTTGTGCGCAAGCCGCGAGGGCTGGATATTTATGCGGCCTGCGGGCAGTTGAAGCGAAGTCAGGAGTAGCCGCGACGGTAAAGGAGCCGGGGGGCTGAACGCTTGACTGAGGTGAAATATGCCCCTAAACCTAAATCTTCTGCACCCTCCGCAGCGTATACAGCTCCGGCTTCATATTGTCCTTCTCGAAGCGCTTCCAATCGTCGTTCACATGAATCAGTTTGCCGCTGATGTGATTCGACCGGTCGGACGCCAGAAACAGCGCGAGTTGTAGCTGTTTTTCCGGCGGGATGCCGCCGGTGATGCGCGCCTGCTCCGCCTCTTCAATTTCCCGGCGCCCCGCTTTACTTTCGCCGGCATGCAGAATCTCATCCGTCATGTGGGTGTAAACGTTGCCGGGAGAAATGCAATTCACCTGCACGTTGTGGTCGCTTACTTCCACCGCCAGGCATTCGCTAAAACGCACCACGGCGGCCTTCGACGCCGCGTACGCGCCGAAATTCGGCCGCGTGTGGCCGGACCCGCCGCCCACCACCAGAATGATCTTTCCGCAGCGCTTTTCCACCATGGGCGGCAGCGCCGCGCGGCACGAATTGACCACCCCGAAGAGATTTACTTCAACGGTCTCGTTCCACGCTTTGGGCTTGGTGGAAAGCAGCGGTCCGATGGGGCCCTGCACGCCGGCCGAGGCAATCAGCACGTCGAGGCCGCCGAAGACCACTCTCATGCGATCCACCGCCGCCTGCAACTGTTCCAGATCGCGCACGTCGGCACGCAACCGCAGGGCGTTGCCGCCGGCCTGCTCGATTTCCAGTTTTGCCAGGTCCAGTTCGGCCTGGCTGCGTGCCAGCAAGCCCACGCGCGCTCCGGCTTCGGCAAACCCCAGCGCCAGGCGCTTTCCGATGCCCCGGCCCGCTCCGGTGATCAGAACGCTCTTGTCTCGAATGGTGCTCAAAGGATCAGTTCTCCACTCTGGCGTCGAACACCCCGGTAAGGATGTTGCCGCCGCGCTTCACCTGGACGTAAATACGGTAGTCGCCGGGCCTGGGAAACCCATAGGGGAAGGACACCTCGGCGGGTAGTCCGGAGGCGGCCATCGTCATGTGGCCGGCGTGCGGATTCTCGGGCTGGGTGAGCGCCAGGGCGGCCATCGGCACGGACCCGCTCGGGTGCACGTGCGCGAACACGCTCCGGTCGGAGCGCACGAATGCGGCATGTCCCAGCATCCCCATATAGAGCTCCATGTCGTGGACCGGCTCGCCCGCCCCGTCTTCCACGCGGAAGCGGAACAGGTACGGCCGTTTGGCGTGCAATGGCGTCTCGTTGCCTCGATCCCACACCATCCGGTAGCCTCCCGGCAGCGGCGTCACACTGCGATTGTAATCCGCTTTCGCCAGCGGTGGACCAACCCCCGCGGCATCGTCTCCCGTTAGCGGTTGGCCGGCGATGTCTGGTAGCTCGATTTCCGCGACTGCGGTCTCGGCCAGTCCGTTGGCGTGAACCACGTCGCCGAACAGCGCATAGCGGCCGGCCGGCATCGATGGCAACTGCTGCGTGAATCCGCCGCTCGAATCCGGCTCGGGATGCAGGTGCCAGACCAGATCCATATCGGGCAAGCGGAGTATGTACAGGTGCATCAGGTGTCCGTGGTCGGGCAGCAGATCGTCGGTACGCCGGCCCAGCCATCCGGGATCCACCAATTGCAGCTTCAGCCGGCTGCCTTCCACCGCCGGCCGCAATGCCAGGGGCTTGAAGATCACGCGCATGTAGTCGCCTTCATCCGACGCCCACCATTGCCCGCCGAAGCAGACCACCACCCCCACCGCGACCACCGCCATCACCACCCGCGCGCGCTTCACCCGGCTGGCTCCCGGCTGCTGGCCCGGCTCCACGACGGCCTCGCGAGCGCCCGCCCCGGCGATGCTGACGATGCCGGCCGCGAGCAGCAGCCCGAGTGCCAACAACACGCCGGCCACCGTCTTCCGCATGGGCAACACGCGCGTGGAAAGCGCCGGCACGGGGACGGAGAGGCGCCCCGGGCCGCGAGCTCCGTCCACATCGATCTGCACCTGCCACGATCCGGCGAGCATCAGCCACAGCGAGCCGGTATAAAATTGCGGGTCCTCTTTGGAGGGTTGCGCCAGGTCGGGGACGGGCGGGAATTGTTGCCCGGTGAAGCCCAGCCGTAGCGGGACCAGGTGGATCTGACGGACATCCGGCGAAGCGCTACGGATCTCGACGTCAGCCACGCCCGGCACCACCACGGGGGGACGTATGGTGACCAGCAGTTTATACGGGCCGGCGTCGCCCTGAAAGAAAATATCCGGACTGCCGACGTGGGCCAACAACGGTGCGGTCGCCAGAAGCACTGCCGGCAGGAGTCTCATATTAAGAAAGACCGCTCCGTTTGGTCACGGCTCGGAATCGGCTTCTTGCAGAGCCGCGACCGGAGGGAGCGGTTGTGGCGCGAACCATCGTGCTTCTCATACTCACCTTCTGATTCGCCGCATCCAATCGCCCCATGCCAAGCCGAATCGTGTGGCGCCGACCGCGACCCCGAGCGCGATGGCCGCTTCCGTCCGGAAGGCCGCGCCTGTCTCCGCGGGGAGATAGAGGTGGCGCGCATAGAGCGTCGTCGATCGGACGAAATAGCTGAGATATCCCGTGCCGAAAACCCAGTTGCGCGAGGCGGGCGACATCAGGAAGTCGGCGAACGGCCATTGTACGGCGGCAAACACGGCGAGGAAGACCGTGCCGGAAACCAGCGACTGCTTCCATGCGCCCCAGCCGGTGGTCCGCTGCCACAACAGGTCGAGCGCGAAGGCTGGGACGATCAAGAGCAGCGGGAACTCCGGCGGGATGAACTGCACTACGTGGTTGTAGACCGGGCCCAGTTTCGGTTCCGCCGGAAACAGCGGGAGAATCCAGCTCGTCAGCAGGACGAAGGTGCTATACACGCCTGCCACGGCCGCCGCGCCCCATCGAAAGTCGCTGGCGCGCGCCACGCCGGCCAACACCAGCGGCGCGACCAGGGCCACCAGCCGGTAAAAATGGGCGGTGTGCATGGCGCTTCGCGAAGTAATCTCCATCTGCAGCATCGTCAGGCAGACCAGGATCATGCCGCCGATATACAGGAACAACGCCTGCAGGCTCTGCCGCAGCGGCCCGTCGGCGCGGTTCATATTGCCGAGGATCAAAATGAGCGCTCCCATGTGTACCGCCAGAATTCCGGCGGCCAACAGCATGTGCGGCGGGCTGAGGATCTTGACGTCGAGGCCGTAGGCGTCGTGCCACCAGTTGTCGAACGGCGCGGAGGCGATCATGGCGATGCCGCCCCATGCCGCCAGAAATGCCCCCAGCGGTCCGCGGAATCCCCAGATGCCCACGGAGCAATCGCGCAGCGCCGAACGGCCGTCGAAGGTGGTGGAAAGAATCAGGTATCCGCAGGAAATTCCCGCCAGGATGCCGCACAACTGGATGACGATGTGGGCCGGCGTCCAGAATGTATCGCGCCCGATGGAGCGGTGCCAGGAGATGTCCCAGTGGACTCCCACCATGGAACACGTCACCGCCGCCGCGGCGCACCAGACGTACCACGGGACGCGTTCCGAGGCTATCGAGACGGAAGCAGCAGCCAAGCGCGTTTCTCCTCTGTCAATGCAATTATAGACCGTGCCACAATAGCTCTAAATGTCTATTCGCAACCGCCGCGATTTCGAAAAACTCCGCGCCATTGGCCGCATCGTGCGCGAGGCTCTCGACCGCACCGCCGCCGCGGTCCGCGCGGGCATCACCACGGGCGAACTGGACCGCGTCGGCGCGCGCGTCCTGGCCGATCGCGGCGCGGTTTCGGCCCCGCCCAAGGTTTACGGATTCCCCGGCGCGCTGTGCATCAGCGTCAACGACGAGGCCATCCACGGCATCCCCGGCGACCGCGTGGTGGAGGCCGGCGACCTGGTGAAGCTCGACCTGGTGGCCGAAAAAGAGGGCTACTACGCCGATGCCGCGGTCACCGTGACGGTGGGCGAGGCGAGCGCGACGGCGGTGGCACTGGCGCGCTGCGCGGAGAGCGCGTTCCATCTGGCGGCGCGGGAAGCGCGCGCGGGAAATCGCGTTTACGACATCGGACGCGCGGTGGAGCAGGAGACGCGCCGCTGCGGCTTCCGCGTTCTGCGCGATCTCTGCGGCCATGGCGTGGGCCGCACCATCCATGAGGCGCCCAGCGTTCCGAACTATTACGATTCCCGCTGCCGCCAGCGTCTGCACGAAGGCCTGGTGATCACGATCGAGCCGATCATCGCGGTGAGCAGCGGTCAGGGCGAACTGCAGCCGGACCAATGGACCATCCGCACGGCCGACGGCAGTCTCTCGGCGCACTTCGAACATACCGTGGCGATTACCAAGGGTGCGCCGATTTTGCTGACGGCGGCGTAGGGTGGTCACAGCCTACGAATTGAGCGGGAAGCCGCTGGCCGCGTATCGCCGTCGCAGAAAGAAGAAACACCAATGAGCCAGAACAAATTCCCAGACGGGTGGGACGAGAGCAAAGTTCAACAGGTGATTGCTCACTACGGAGAACAAAGTGAGGACCAGGCCTCATTGGAGGAGGAGGCTGGCGCGGAGTCCTCTGAGACGGTCATGAACATCCCTCGCGACCTCGTTCCCAAAGTTCGGGAGTTGATCGCAAAACACCAGACGTGACTGCCAGTAGACCCGTGCGCCCGACCTTCTACAGTAGGTTCCGCAGATCTTCCACGTCGAGTTGGCAGTCGCGAAGAATCTTCAGAAATAACCCCGGTCCGATGGACTCGCCGGAGTGAACGGGCACGATGGTCGTCCGTCCGTCTTCATGACCGAGAAAGTTATGGCTCCCCTTGGTTCGAATGACGGCGAAGCCTGCTTTTGCCAGGGCGGCCACCAAGTCCGAGCCAGTGACCCGCGGCCTTCGACTCACGCTGCGACCGTGATGCGCTGAATGCCGATGAACTCAAGACTCTGCTCCGGTGCACCTTCCACTTCGAGGCATAACTCAATCGCCTCGCGAATGCGGTCGGCGACCTCATCGAGGGAACGTGCCTGCGTGTGGCATCCGGAAAGCTGCGGGACGGACGCAACGTAGTATCCCTCCTCGTCGCGTTCTATGACGACATCGAACTGGCGTGGCAATGGTTTGTCCTCGGTCTCTATTTTACACCGATCGGTTAGAACAGCGCGGAAAGGCAGCATGAGTGTCCCTCGCGATCTCGTTCCTAAAGTTCGGGAACCGATCGCAAGATACCAGAGCTAGCGGCGTGCGGATAACATTCGAAGTAGAACCGGCCACTCGTGGCGCCAGGAATTCCCATTGGGTCGTGGATGTAGCCCTTCTCATCTAGGACCCTCCTCAGATTCCAGACCGGGGGCGCTCCCCAAGCGGGCATGCCGAGATTGGACGAGTGCGCGCCGCAATGAAAATCCGCCATGAGAGCACTGGCTAAGTCTCTCTCGACTGGACGGCAACCTGTTAGGTTGACCACCAGAAGAGGCTGGTCGATGGCCCAGACGTGCGGATCGGCATGGATGTCCTGTCTCGCCCGAACCAACGCCGAGGCCCAATTCGCCCGCGCCGGTTCGGAGGTAAGGTGCAGGGAGCCGTCCTCCAACAGCACCAAGTCACAAATCGCACCGGTGTTTTCAGCGCCCCAGGCAGAGTCAAAACCGGTAAACACCGCTTGCATGCTTGTCACCTCTTGAGCCCGATCTGATCGCCTCATTGATTAGCCCGCTGCCGGACCCGCCGGCCGTACGTCACGCAACATCGCCGCCCACCCGGGATAGCCTCGCGACGCCGAATAGGCATCTTCTTCCAACTGAAAGGCCACGTCGATGCGCGCGCCGGGCGCGAATTCGGCGGCGCGCTCGGCGAAGTTCCAAGCCTTCAGCACCAGCGTGCGACCGTTTTGCCGCACCGTTACGCGCAGGTGCTTCTCCTTCATAATCACCGGCGGCGCGGCCACGTCCACGCCCATTGCCGCAAACAGCGGCGGCTGATTGCCATGCCCGAAAGGCGCCAGCGCGAAGACTCCTTCCACCGTCTGATCGTTGATCTCGCGCAGCTCCAAGACCGCGTCGATGTCCAGGCACGGCAGGAAATCTTCGGGCCGCAAGCGCGCGGCGGCGAAGGCGTTGAAACGCTCGCGAAATTCCTCTACGCGCGCCACCTCCATGGTTAACCCGGCGGCATGCGTGTGCCCGCCGAATTTCACGAACAGACCGGACATCGATTCCAACGCGTCCAGCAAATGAAACGCCGGAATGCTGCGGCCGGAACCTTGCGCCATGCCGTCTTCGGAGTTGCGTCCCAGCACGAACACCGGACGATGGAACCGCTCCACCAGGCGGCTGGCCACGATGCCCAGCACGCCGCGATGCCAGTTCTCGCCGTAGTAGACCAGCGCCGCGGTAGCCTCCGCCACGGGCAGTTTTTCGCACAGCTCGCGGACCTCCGCTTCCACTTGCCGCCGTTCGGCGTTTTGATCGTGAAGCTGTTGCGCCAGTTCGCGGGCGCGCGCCGGGTCGCTCGAGAGGAACAGCTCGATCACGGTCTTGGCGGTGTCCATGCGGCCAGCGGCATTCAGGCGCGGCGCGATCTGAAAGGCCACCTGGCGGGCGCTGGGCACGGTCCCGCCGGTGAAACCGGCCACGTCCAGCAGTGCGCGCAGGCCCACGTTGCGTACGTTGCCAAGCCCGGCCAGTCCGTGCTTCACCATCACGCGATTCTCGCCGGTGAGCGGCACCACGTCGGCCACCGTGGCGATGGCCACCATCTTGAGGAACGACTCCGTCACGCGCCGCAGCTTGCCGTCCGTCCACCCCAGTGTCGCCAGCAGCCCTTGCGCCAGCTTGAATGCCACGGCCGCGCCGCAGAGATTCTTTTCGGGGTACGGACAATCGCGCTGATTGGGATTCAGCACGGCCACCGCCGGCGGCAGGGCGCTATCGGGCAGATGATGGTCGGTGACGATGGTGTCGATGCCCAGTTCGCTCGCTCGCGCCACCACTTCCGCCGCGCGGATGCCGGTATCCACGCTAATCATCAGGGTGACACCCTGAGCGGCGGCCGCCTCCACCACTTCGGGGCGCATCCCGTAGCCCTCTTTCAAACGATGCGGCACATGGTAGCCGGCCGCGCCGCCGGCAAGCTGCACGGCCTTGGTCAGCAGCACCACCGACGTGGTTCCGTCCACGTCGTAATCGCCGTAGATGAGGATCTTCTCGCCCGCCTGAATCGCCCTTCGGAGCCGCTCGATGGCGGGCCGCATGCCGAGCATCAGCAGCGGGTCGAGCAGGTCTTCGAGCGAAGGGTTTAGGAAACGGCGAGCGGCGGCCGGATCGGCCAGGCCGCGCCGTACCAGCACCTTCGCGGCGGGCGAGGAGATGCGCAGGGCAGCGGCCAGTGCGCCGGCGGCGTCGAGGTCGGGAGCCGGGATGAGCCAACGGGAAGCAGGCATCCAGCCGGCTAGTTCTTGGAGAAGTAGCCGCCCAGCGGCTCGTCGTCGTCCATGTCCTCGTGGTCGGCGATGAGCGATACGATCTCGTCTTCCACGCCGAGGAACTCGTCGTACCAGTCGGGCTGCATCTCATAGACGTACAGGCGCGAGTGGTAGTCGAAGGCCAGTTCCAGCGAACAGGTGACGCCTTCATGGACGCGCAGTTCGCGCAATCGCTTTTCGTAGTCGCGCCTTTCCTCGCGGGTGAGACTCAGGTCGTCCAGTTGGGCCAACAAATCTTCCGTGTCGGCAGGCTGGAATTCACGGCTGGCGAAGATGATCACGCGGGTTTCGCTCTTGACGGCGACGTCCAGGAACATCTGGTAATCGGGATGGCGCTCGGTATCCCACAGCACCAGGGGTTGGCCATCCAGGCCGCCTGGGGAGCCGTGGAACACAGCGAGGCCGGACGAATCGAGAAACTCCAGGATTTCGCGCTTCAATGTGTCGAGGTTCAAATCCACGTTGTTGTTGCCTCAGTTCTACGCCAACACCAGAATATCAGAGGGGCCGGCCAGGTCGCGAGCAGACGGTGTAACGATCGTCTTGGACCCGATGTAGATCTTGCGTTTTTCGCGGATGGCGGCGCGCACGTCGTCTTCGCATACGAAGTCCACCGGCTTGGGGGCTGGCGTTGGCGAGGCCGGCGGCGCCGGCGCGATGGGGCACTCCGTGGCCAGTCAGCCATAACCACCGGCCGGGGTGCCGTTGCCGCGCCGTGCGAGGAAGCGGTCCACCACGTCGGCCGCCACATTCGAAGCCGCGGGCTTGGGCGTGGGCTGGCAGGAGCTTTCACCTCCGCAGGAGCAGGACGGACCGCCAGCCGCTTTCGCGGGAGCCGGCGCCGCCATCCCGCGTGAAGCCAGGTAGCGTTCCACGGCGGCAACTACCACCGTCCGGTCGATGGCCCCATCGCCCGAGCCGCCGGCGGCCGCCGGGTACGTGGCGGCATTGTAATCCAGCGGCATCTCGAAGGCCTCTTCCGGCTTGCGTACCACGTAGGCCAGACGTTTGATATTGATCAGGTGCAGCGGCCCGACATTGTCCGACGTGGAATTGCCCGCCGCCGCGCCGCACCCCAGCGTCATGGAAGGGAAGACGTTGGTGGTGATGCCGGTGGATCCTTGCGGCGCGGGCGTATTCACCAGCACTCGATAAGCCGGCATGCGCATGGCGTATTCGCGCGTGCGGGCGTCGTTCGTCGAATAGATGGCCGCGGTGTGGCCCAGTCCGCCGAACTTCAGCAGGGCGAAGCAGGTGTCCAGACAGCTATTGAAATCGGGCATGAAGTAGAGCGAGAGCACCGGCGAAAGCTTCTCGGCGGAGAGCGGATGCTGCTTGCCCACTCCGCTCACTTCGGCGCAGATAATGGACGTGTCGGCGGGTACTTCGAAGCCCGCCATGCGGGCGATCTTGGTGGGCGCCTGCCCGACGCAGTTGGGATTCACCGTCCAGTTCGGCGTGATCAGCAGCTTGCCGAGCGCGTCCTTCTGGGCGTCGGTGGCGATATAGGCCTTCTGGGCTTTCAGCAGGCTCAGAATGCGGTCGCGCAGCGGGGCCTCGGCCACAATCGCCTGCTCGCTAGAGCAGACCGTGCCATAGTCGAAGGACTTGCCCGCCACGATCTTGGGGATGGCATCTTCCAGATCGGCCGACGTATCCACCAGCACCGGCACGTTGCCGGGGCCCACGCCGAAGGCCGGCTTGCCGCTGGAGTAAGCCGCCTTGACGATGGCCGAGCCGCCGGTGGAAAGGATCACGCTGGTGCGCTCATGCCGCATCAGCGCGTGGGTGCCTTCGATCGTAGCGGTGTCCACGCACTGGATGATGTCCTCGGGCGCGCCCGCTTCCACCGCGGCCTGATAGAGCACTGCGGCGGTGCTGCAAGTGCACTTGTGCGCGCGCGGATGGGGGCTGATGACGATGGCATTCCCGGCTTTGAGCGAGATCAGCGTCTTATAAATCGCCGTGGAGGTGGGATTGGTGGTGGGCAGGATCGCCGCTACCACGCCCATGGGGACGCCGATTTCGACCAGCTTTTCTTCCGGCAATTCCCGCAGAATGCCGACGGTCTTCATGCCGCGTATGCGGCGCGGTAGCCAGTCGCAGGTCAGCAGATTCTTGATGTACTTATCTTTGGCATTGCCGTAGCCGGTCTCTTCCACCGCGAAATCGGCCAGCCGCTTGGCATGGGCGCGCGCCGCCGCGGCCATCCGTTCCACGATGGCGTCCACCTGTTCCTGCGAATAGGTGCGGTACTTCTGCCAGGCTGCGAACGCCTTCTCGACCTTGGTGCGAACCTCCTGGATCGAGAGAAGGTCTTGATCTGCCAGCATCAGGCGTTACTTCTTAAGCCCTCCGGTCGGGAGGCACTTCTCCACTTCCTCATGCGGCCGCGGAATGACGTGGACGCTGACCAGTTCCCCCACCCGGCGGGCGGCGGCCGCACCGGCGTCGGTTGCCGCCTTGACGGCGCCCACATCGCCACGCACGGTGATGCAAACCAACCCTGCGCCCACGAATTCCTTGCCTTGCAGGACCACGTTCGCCGTCTTCACCATGGCATCGGCGGCTTCGATTGCGGCGACCAGACCTTTCGTTTCAATCAGGCCAAGGGCCTCCATCATTTTTGCCTCCAGTTCGAGTGAAAACATTACCCTATCACAAATAGGCGCACGAAACCGGGCACAGCCCCACGCACGCTTCCGGCGGGGCGCGATCCGGGAGCTATAATAATGGCCTTTGGATCAGTGCCAGGGGCTTATGAAGTGCTAGAACTCGCCGTCATCATTCCTACGCTCGATGAAGCCGGGAATATCCAGCCACTGGTGGACCGTTTGACACGGGTGCTCAGCGGGGTGGAATGGGAGGTGCTGTTCGTCGATGACGATTCGGGCGACGGTACCGCGGACGTAATCCGCGGAATCTCGCTGCGGAACCGGCGCGTTCGAGTCCTCCAGCGGGTGGGGCGGACGGGCCTGGCATCCGCCTGCATCGAGGGCATGATGGCGACCGCGGCGCCCTATCTGGCCGTGATGGATGCCGACCTGCAACACGACGAATCCCTCTTGCCGCACATGCTGGACACGCTGAAGTCGACGGATGTGGATGTGGTGGTGGCCAGCCGCAATACGGCGGGCGGCGGCATGGGGACGTTCGCCGTCGAGCGGCGGGTGCTGAGCAGCCTCGGCGCCTATGTCAGCCGCCTGGTCTGCCGCTGCCATGTCAGCGATCCGATGAGCGGGTTTTTTCTGGTGCGCCGCACCCTTGTCCAACAGGTGGTGCGGAAGCTCTCGGGTACCGGGTTCAAGATCCTGGTAGATATCCTGGCGTCGTCGCCGGAGCCCCCGCGGGTGTGCGAAGTCCCCTACGAGTTCCGGGAACGTTTGCATGGAACCAGCAAACTGGACATCAACATCGGCGTGGAATACGTCCTCTTGGTGTCGGAGAAACTGCTGGGAGATTTTCTCCCGGTCCGCTTCATTCTGTTTCTGCTGGTAGGGGCCGCGGGAGTGGTGCTGAACCTGGCGGAGCTGTGGCTGCTCTACCGTGCGGGGCACTTGAGTTTCGTGGTGGCTCAGTCGATCGCGACGGCGATGGTGATGATCGTGAACTTTTTTCTGAACAACCTGTTCACCTATCGGGACCTGCGGTTGCGCGGGTGGCGCATCTGGACCGGCCTGATCACGTTCTGCATGGCTTGCAGTGTGGGCGCCCTCATCAACGTGGCTCTGGCCACTTTTTCCCTGGAGCGTGGCTTGCCGTGGTACCTGGCCGCAATCATCGGCCTAGGCATTGGCGCCGTTTGGAACTATAGCGTGACTTCCGTACTCACCTGGCGGCGGGGCCGGCGGCGGAAATCCGCTGATGCCGGTGGTCTGGCCGCCGAACCGGCGGCCCGCGGCAAGACGCTTTCGTGAAGAGGACGGGCGATGTGGCTCACAACGACGCGCGCCCTGCGAGAGAAGTTCTTGCAATCCCTGCTCTCCTTGACAATCTACATATCGACGATGTGGCTTCTGAACTCTTTTGCGCTCCTGGCGCTTTTGATCGGCGCAGTCAGGATCTATGGAGTTGTGTTTTATACGGTGGCGCAAAGGGTGAGTGAGATTGGGGTCCGGATGGCGCTGGGAGCGGTGCCCGCGAACATACGGGGATTGATCCTCGGCGAAAACCTGCGCCAGATTGCGATCGGGCTGGCAGTGGGAATCCCGGCGGCTCTATTCGCCACGAGAATGCCGAGGAGCCAGCTTTATGGCGTGAGCGCCTCGGACCCGCTGATCTATGCGATGGGATCGTGCATCGTGGGCCTGGTAGCACTGGGCGCGACATGGGCACCGGCCCGCCGCGCGATGCACCTCGACCCGGCAATCGCCATTCGGGAGGAATAGGAGCATCGAGAACGGTCGACTAGGCCAACGCGAGCGTCCGCAAGAGCGCCTGCATTAGACATGAGATTCTTTGCGGGCCGCGACAAGTTTTTCGCATGCCGCTTTCCTTGGCTTGGCCGTCCGTCGATCCGGTGCAAAGTGCTCACCCGAAGCCGCGCCGTGCGCCATCATCGTACCCGAACTCGTAAGATATGGGCCCCGCCAGATGTATGGTACTCGCCCACCAGCGTGCACAGCGAATACAATCTAAGCTGTGGCCCCTACCCTCACCGACGTTCCCAGCATCGCCATTCCGCGCCGGATCAGCCTTCCCATCCTGATTGGCGCCTGCGTGTTGTTGCTCCTGCAGACGCTTACCACATTCTCTACCCGCTGGGTGGAAGACGAGAGCTGGTATGCGGTCACGGCTCACACGCTGGTGACCCGCGGCGAACTCCGCGATCCCATTTTCATGGATACCGCGACTCTTGCCAGGTTCGATGCGCGGCCGCCGCTGGTGTTTGTCATCATGGCCGGATTCTTTAAGGTCTTGGGCACCAGTCTTTACTCCGCCCGGCTGCCGTTTCTACTCTCCGGTTTGGCGTGTCTGTTCCTCACCTACTTATTGGGATGTGAACTAGGCTGGCCGTGGGTGGGGTTGGTGGGCGCCGTGGCGCTGGCCACCGACAACCTCATGTTTCTGGCATCCCGGACCGCGCGCCCGGAATCCATGGTGGCCGCATTCTGCCTTCTGGGAATTCTGGTTTACTTGAGGTCCAAACGGAATCGTTCGGTGAAGTTCGCATTTCTCTCCGGATTGATCGTCGGGCTGGGCACCCTGGTACACGTAAATGGCTTCGCCGCCGCCATTTCCGCCGGAGTATTTGCGCTCATCGAATTTCGCTGGTCGGTGGTTCGGCAACCGCGCGCCTGGGCCTTCGTCGGCGGGTTGCTCCTGCCGCTGGCACTCTTTGTCGCCTTTGGCATGTCGGACGCCGTGCACCGGGCCGAGTTCCTGGATACGTATACCCAGGGCGAAGGCCCAACCCTTCGTGAGATCCCACGGTTGGAACGGACCCGCTACAGCGATTTCCTGGGCATGGGCAGCTTGCGTGTCAATTTGCCGGTCCACGTGCCGACACGCCTGCATATCGCATTGGCGCTGTTGCTGTCGGCATTCGTCCTGTACCGGTATGACCGCGACCTGCTGAAGACCATTCTGTGTTTGATTCTGCCGGCGATGCTGTGGTGGGCCTATGAGCGGAACATAACGGCGCGCTATATCGCCACCGGGTCGCCCTATCTGGCTCTGCTGCTGGCGGGGGCCGTGGTCAGCCTATGGAAATTCAAACCTGCGTGGAACGGGGCCGTCGCAGTCTGCGCGACGCTGTTACTGCTTTCCCAGGTGGCGGGGAACTATCTCCTTCTTTATATTTACCGGGAGGCCGATTACGCCGCCGTCACCCGCCAGTTGCGCGCCATCATTCCCGCCGATGCCCACGTATTCGGGGCCCTCACGTTCTGGATGTCGCTCCACGATATGCCTTATTATTCCTGGAACCGCACCCCGCTCCAATACGCCGTGGATCACGGCGCCAATTATCTGATCTTGAACGACCGCGTCTTACTCCATGGCAGCGGCCAAGGCAACGACGACTGGGTCAACCTTCGCACTGGGGCCGCGGCTTTCGTAAAAGAGCACGCCACTCTGGTGGGCCACGCGCCCAATGCCTTCTACGGCGACCTGGAGATTTACCGCGTCAATTCTCCCTCCGCCGCGGGCAAGAATCCCTAATGCCGGTGCCGATGCGGCTTCCCGCACCGCGCGGAATCCGATCCGCGCCCGAAATCGCGATCTCCGCGCCCTCTGCCGCCTCTGCGACCGAACCCCGGGAAGACCTGACATCCGTACCGGCGCATCCCCTTCGTTTTTCTCTGCGTCTCCGCGCCTCTGTGGTGAAATCGTGTTTACGTCGAGGGGCGAACGTCCCACACCATGCAGATGTCGTTATCCACTTCAACACCCGTCGCCTTCCCGCGGTGCACGTGGGATGCGAGATGGTCCACCGAGTAGAAGAAGTGCAGGTGGTAGTCGAAAGTCCACCGGAAGAAGCGCTGTTTGGGAGTGACGATCAGGATTCGATCGCGCGCCACCCGTTCCAGTTCGAGAAACGCGCGCGTGAGCGACTGCACATGCTCGATGACGTGGGCCAGTACGATCACGTCCACGGACTTGTCGGGCAGTGGAATCTTGTCCACCGTCCCCTGAACGTAATGGTCGTCGCCATCGGGCGAGTGAATGTCGACGGCCCATACGTCATGCCCCGCGTCTCGGAGCCGCGCCGACAGAGAGCCATTGCCGGGGCCGATCTCCAGCACCTTCACCGGCGCCGTACCGAGAGTGGCGGCCAGCCAATCCGCTTGCCCCGGCGTGGTATCGGTAACGCGCTGCGAATATTTTCCCTCCACGCGCGCACAAGCGGCCGAGAACTCCTCGGGCGACATCCGAAAGGCGCGGTACTTGAAATCGGCCAACGCGTCGGGTCCGAGCCAGATGCGCACCGCCCAGGCAAACGGGCGCGACTCGCGCAGCACCGGCGGCAACCAGTTATCGAGCAGAGCGCGCAACGCATTGGTGGTACGGCGCGTGAGAATGCGACCCGCAAGGCTCGTGCGCCGCTCGCCGGTAGTGGAATCCGCCATCGTCCAATTTGCAGGATATCAGATCCGCCACTGGACGAAACTGGTGTTGTCCGGCCGCACAGTTGTATACTGGCAAAGATCGCAGGACGCGGCCGCGGCATGCATAGCACCCAAGAATTGAAACAGGTATTCGTCGAAGCTCTGGGCATCGACCCAGCCACCGATGCGGACAGTATCGTCTATGGGCAAACCCAAGGATGGGATTCGACGGCGCACATGGGCCTGGTGGCCGGTATTGAAAATCGCTTCGATATCATGTTGGATACTCAGGATCTGATCGACATGAGCAGCTTCCGCAAGGCCACCGAAATCCTCGGTAAGTATGGAGTTTCCTTCGACGCTTAAGGGTAAGGTCGCCTTCGTTACCGGATCGACTCGCGGCATCGGTTGGGCTACCGCACGAAAGTTCGCGCAACATGGCGCCACCGTAATTCTCCACGGCCAGAGCAGCGCCGAAACCGTGGAGCAGCGGGCCGCCGAGCTGCGCGCCGAGTTCTCCGTGGAGTGTATCGGCCTGGTGTCGGACGTCTCCGATGGCGCCAGCGTCAAACGCTGCTACGCCGAAATTTTCAAGCAATATCGCCGGCTCGACGTGCTGGTAAATAACGCCGGAATTCTTCAGGACGCGCTGCTCGGCATGATCCCCGAAGCCGTCATGCGCCGCACGCTCGAAGTGAATACGCTGGGGCCGATGTTTCACGTCCAGGAAGCATCCCGCCTGATGAATCGCAATGGGGGTGGCTCCATCGTCAATATCAGTTCCATCATCGGCCGTTTCGGCAATGCGGGCGAGTCCGTGTACGCCACGTCGAAGGCGGCCATCCTCGGTCTCACGCTGGCGGCGGCGAAAGAACTGGCGCCGAGAAATATTCGCGTGAACGCCGTGGCTCCCGGGTTCATCCGCACCGACTTGACGAGCCACTTATCGCCCGAAGTCTACGCCGAGCGCGTGAACAGCATCAAAATGAAGCGCGTCGGCGAGCCCGATGAGGTCGCCAACGTGATTCTCTTCCTGGCCTCCGACCTTTCCTCCTATGTCACCGGACAGATTTTGGGCGTTGACGGTGGCATGCTGGTATAGGTCCCATGTTTTTTTCTCGAGCTGGACATACCACTGCGTCCGACCCTGCCCTGCACGATGCCGCCGGTTGGTGCACCTACGCCCAGTTGGAGCAAATGGTGGAGCAACTCGCCGCCACGCTGGCGTATCCCCGCAAAGCTCTGACGTTCTGCTTTTGCCGGAACGATACGCCGTCGGCCGCCTGGTATCTGGCGGCCCTAGAGGCAGGCCATGCCGTGGCCCTGCTCAACGGCTCGCTCGATGCCGGGCTCAAAGCCACGCTGATTTCGCTCTACGCACCCGATTTCATCCTGGCGTCGGAAGATACGGCCTGCGAGGCGGATTACGAACCCCTGCCCGCGATCGGGCGCAATCGGCTTTACCGGCGAATCTCTCCCTCGCCGCTCGCTTTGCATCCCGATCTGCGGGTGCTGCTCTCCACCTCCGGCAGCACCGGGAGTCCCAAGTTCGTACGCCTCACCTCCGGCAACATTCTGAGCAACGCCACGTCCATCCGCCAGGCGCTGGATATCCGGAACGGCGATCGCGCCATCGGTTCCCTGCCGTTTCACTATTCCTACGGCCTCTCGGTACTCAACACGCACCTGCTCGCCGGCGCCAGCATGGTGCTGACCAACGAGGGCCTCATTGCGCCCGGTTTCTGGTCCGCCATTCGCGATCATCGCTGCACCTCTTTCGCCGGTGTTCCCTATTCCTATCAGATCCTCAACCGCCTCAAGCTCGACGATCTCCAGGTTCCCAGCCTGCTGACCATGACGCAGGCCGGCGGCAAACTGCATGACGACCTCATTGCCAAATTTCATCGCGTGATGAGCCAGCGCGGCGGCCGTTTTTTCGTCATGTACGGCCAGACCGAGGCCAGCCCGCGCATCGCCACCCTGCCCTTCGACCGGCTCCCCGAGAAACTCGGATCCGCCGGTCTTCCCATCTCCGGCGGATCGTTCCGCATCGACGCCCCCGACGGTGAGCCAGGCGAACTCGTGTACGCTGGCCCCAACGTGATGATGGGGTATGCCTACGGCCGCGAAGATCTTGCTCGCGGCGACGAACTGGGCGGATGTCTCCACACCGGCGACTTGGCCCGTCTCGACAGCGACGGTTTCCTCTACCTTCTGGGCCGCATGAAACGGGACGCCAAGGTCTTCGGTCTGCGCCTCAACCTGGACGAGATCGAAACGATGCTGCGGGTGCACGGCCCCACCGCCGTC
>Ga0182018_10000724_pt1 | contig 41233 bp, 33 predicted proteins | sample 812P2MmetaG_FD_120490 | JGI IMG/M metagenome (GOLD analysis project Ga0182018, IMG submission 120490) | Permafrost microbial communities from Stordalen Mire, Sweden - 812P2M metaG | ecosystem: Environmental > Terrestrial > Soil > Wetlands > Permafrost | place: Sweden: Stordalen | collected... | reverse complement strand
TGGGTGATGTGTAATCGTTCTGCCGCTCTTGAAAAATTCAGATCTTCGGCAAGCGCAATCGCTGCTTGCAACAATCGGATCTCTGGTATGGCCATGACCATCCTCCGACCAAGCGAATCTGGGCAGGACAGCAAGCGAATCAATACCGGCGAGGCCAAACGGCTGATCGAATAATTCTAAACCTAAAGATAGATCCAATGGCCGTTCATCCTGGCTATTCGTAACCATCATAGGGGCATCAAATCTCGCGTTATTCCCAAATGGAATAATGGCCTCCCTAGTTTTCATTGGACGAGCGAGCGTGAAGCTAACAATCATAGGCCAGACTGTGGCGCCAAGGCTAAATGACCAGCCGGGTCTGAACCAGGTTCAACGAATGCCCACGGGAAGTTGCAGTCTCGGAGCAGAACCCATGGCAAATCATCTCTTGAACGCTGAAGAGGCTGCGCAAATTCTTCGAATGGACCGCCGCACCTTGATCGTTTGGGCCCGACTCGGGTATGTTCCGGCGCACCCTCTGGGCGAGGGAAAACGAAAGTTGTGGCGGTTCCTTGAGCACGAACTTCTGGCTTGGGTCGAGGCTCAGGAGAGCAACAAAAAACGCCCACCGGCGAGTACCATGAAGGTAGCCATCAGTGCTCATGCCAGGAGAACAGCATGAGCCGTGTACAACAAGGAAGCCTCTTGAGACTGAAGCGCAAAGCCGGTCCCGATGTATGGGTGTTCCGTTGGTACGATGAGACCAACGGTGCGCGCACCTATCGGAAACGGACCCTCGGAACTGTCGTTCGTTATCCGCATCTCAGGGATGCGGAAAAGGCAGCCGATGCGCTTCGCAACACAATCAACTCCGAGTTCAGAGTGCCGGAAACCGTCTCTGAACTCGTCACCCACTACTGCGAAAACGAGCTGACGGAGGAGAAGAAAGCCTACGCCACGATTGAGGCCAATACTCACTATCTTACGAACCACATCGAACCCAAATGGGGCGCGATGTACTTGCAGGATGTCCGTACCGTTGACGTCGAATTGTGGCTGCACTCCCTGACCTTCGCTCCGGGCACACGGAGCAAGATACGCAACATCATGTCGGTTGTCTTCAACCATGCCATCCGGCATGAGTGGATGGACCGCAACCCGATAACGAAGGTGAGGACTTCGGCCAAACGGCTGCGAGAACCTGATGTGCTCTCGCCAGCCGAGTTTGCATCGCTTTTGGCCGAATTGGATCTTCGGGAGCGGGCGATGGTGATGCTCGCGGGGAGTACCGGCCTGCGGAGATCGGAACTGGTTGCGCTCACCTGGCGCGACATTGATCTTGAACTCATGCAGGTCTACGTCCGCCGTTCCTGTGTGCGCAATCACTTCGGAGACACCAAAACCGAAGCGAGCCGCAAGCCTGTTCCACTTCATCCCTCGGTTGTGAAGTGCCTGGGAGTATGGCGGAAAGAGTCGCCATATCCGGGAGAGGACGATTTCATCTTGCCGTCCGTTCGGCTCGAAGGCAAACAACCACTGTCCCCTGACACATTGCTCAAGAAGATCATCCGGCCGGCAGTGATTCGGGCCGGAATCAAGGGCAAGGCAATCGGATGGCACAGCCTTCGCCATTCGCTTGCCACCAACCTGCGGGCGGCAGGGGTGGACCTCAAAACGGCGCAGGAGCTTTTGCGCCACGCGAACTCACGGATCACGCTCGACGTGTACACGCGAGCCATCTCCGCGACGAAGCGTGAGGCCAACAACTTGGTGATGACGATGGTCTTGGAAGCGGGCAAAAAGAAGGCGCTTTCAGCACCCTCGTCAGCACCCTCGGAGAGCGGAAAAGCGAGCAAGAAAAAAGGCGCTAAGACCCTTAGCACCCTCTCCAGCACCCTCGCGGGTGTGTCTTAATTTTGTCACTTGCCATAAACCCTTGATTTTACTGGGTTTGTATGGCGGGGACGACGGGGCTCGAACCCGCGACCTCTGCCGTGACAGGGCAGCGCTCTAACCAACTGAGCTACGTCCCCTCTGCTTTTGCAGCGAATCTCCGCAAATCACAGAATTTACTAGCTATCTTTAATGCCCACGCTCGCCTGCTTCCATCACGCGCGGCTAAAACTCAATGCCGCCCTTCAACTCTTGTCAAGCGTCCGCAAACCACGAAACTGTCACTGTTCCGTGAATCAATTGTAGCAAAGATTTTGGCCAGCTCGCTCGCGGCACCCGGATGCGCTCCGAATTACAATCTTGCTGACGAAAGCGTCTTGCCAGGCCTGTCATCCCCGGTCCTCCAGCTATCCCCGCGCCTCAAAATGCGCCTCAATCTCCTCAAGAGTCTTCCCTTTTGTCTCTGGCAGGAGGAAAGCCGCCACGAGGAAGTAAACCACTGTAAAGCCGGCGAACGCGAAGAAGATTGCGGAATACCCATGCTTGCTGACGAAAGGCAAAAAGATCCCTGCAGCAGTCGTCGAAACCATTTGGTTGATCACGAGCGCAATGCTCATGCCATTGGACCGAATGCGCGTGGGCATCAATTCTGAAAGCGCTAGCCACACGCACACGCCGGGACCGAGCGCAAAAAACGCCACAAATGCGTATAGCCCCACCGCCACCTGCCATCCATGGCTCGACTCAGGCACCTGGCCAATCAGGGCCTTCTCAATCCTTAGCGGCGCCGACCGTGCGCTCTCAAGATCGGCAAATGGATCTCTGAAGAATGCCTCAACTCTATTGGCCGGAATGCAACTTTCGCGGTCCACTCGGACGGGAACGCTCGCTGGTTCGTCTGAGCGAACAAAGTTGGTGGCCGCTGTGAAGTCCCCATAGGAATAGATGATCGTCAAAGAAGCCCGATCGCTGCTGATTGCGCTTCCACCATAACCTGTCGCGGTCAGCAGTTGCTTCGCTGCGGGCGGGTCAAACCGAAGCGCCAACTCCTGACTCGAGCCTACCATGCTCTGAACTTGACTGCCCGCATCCACGCTCGCCTTTTCGGTTCTCAGAAACAGGGTGCCCACGCAAATGAGCGAAACAATAATTCCGCTTGTGCCTACCACCAGCAGGAACTTGCGCCCTTTGCGATCGACAAGCGTCACGCCGACCATGGTCATCAGAAAATTCACGACCGTGAAGATCACATAGCCCCAATGCGCAGCTAGATCGGAGAGCCCGCTCTGCAGAAGAATGCTGGTGTTGTATCCAATGATGGAGTTCACACCCGTGGCCTGATTACAGAACAAAATCGCGCACGCAAGCAAGAATGGGATGACGTACTTCCTGCGCAGCAGTGAATCCTTTACTGTCTGCCCTGGCTCTAGCTTGGCCTTCGCCACCAGTGCAGTCGCTTCCATCTCCTTGAACTCGATGTCGGCCTGCTCAGATGTCCGCGAGCGTAACAGCGCAGCAAGGGCACGCTCTTTCTCCCCTCGCCTGAAAAGCCAACGTGGGGACTCCGTCACAAACAGGCTGCCCAGCACAAACAATGCACCCGGAGGGAGCGAAACCCAGAAAATCCACCTCCACGCCTGATCTTTGACATGAAGCAGGGTCGCTGCGTCGCCGATCTTGGCCACCGCCTCGACTCTGTAGCTGAAGTAGATTCCCACCAACGCAGCGGCGACAATGCCGAGCGTCAAAAGCCATTGAAAAACCGCCGTCCCTTTCCCGCGATTTGAAGCGGCAAGGCACTCTGCGAGATACAGCGGGACGACGATGCCAACCAGGCCTCCGCTGATCCCTTGCAACAGACGGCCCAGAAACAAGAACTCATACCCTTGAGAAAGCGCAATGACCGGAATGCTCACAACAAACAACGAGCCGCTCAGAATCATTAACGGTTTCCTGCCCATCCAGTCGGCTAGCAGGCCTGCAAACAGTGTGGAGAATACGCTCCCCAGCAGCACCGCTGCCACAATCACTGAAAGCTGCGCCGCCGTCAGCCCTGACGTTGCCTCCAGGTATGGCAGCGCGCCGCCAATAATGCCCACGTCGATCCCATAAAGCAGACCGCCGAGCCCCGCCACCAGCAGCAGGAAAACGTTGTATCTCCGCGTCGCAGCGGAATCGGCATATTCAGGCGCTCGACCAGAACCATTTGCAGTCGCCATCATAACGGTGGGATACCTTTCCCCTCTCCTGCTTCCGTTTGATCAGTCCGTATTCCTGAATCACTTGCGATCCTAGCAGTTCCAATTCAAAGTGGCGCCAGAACCAGAAAGCGGCAGAAGCAATGCCTGAACAAGTGAACATATTTAAGAGGCCAGGTGTGCATAAAAACACTTCGACTTAGCGGCCGTCTCGTGTCTATAATTCCCGCAAGCGAATGAGAGGTCGCGATCCCAATGGAAAGCGTGCGGTTTCCTGTCCTCCTAACGGCCGTTGTGTCGGCTGTTCTTCTGTTGGCTCCTCATGGATACGCTGACCAAGTGACAGTGTTTTCCCTGACCACCGTCTACCAACCTCCTCAGGCTCAACAACCGGATGGCACGGCATCTGGCACCATCACAATCGACACCACCACTGGAGCCGTTGAAGCAATCAACCTGAGTTTCGCAGGGGAACCTGGCTCAACGACCCCAAGCACGTTTTCGGACGTGCAAGGCGCTCGGCCCAACGCGTTTGTCGAAATCAACGAGTCGTGGAGAACCCCGCAAGACGCCTTCTTTGACGTCGAAATTGCCTTACCGGTGGATACCCTCGTCGGCTACGCGGGCGGCAGTATCTGCACAACGGCTGAGCCATGTTACGGCGGTTCCACTAGCGGTTTTAGTTGGGGCAACTCTGAAATGGAATCGTACTCTGCCGGGCAATTGACCCCCACCCCCGAGCCGGCAACCTTGACCCTTTTCGCTACAGGTGTTCTAGGTTTGATTGTTTTCCTTTTTCGAAAGCACGCCTTCCCACGCAGGTTCGCCGTTTCGAATGCTGGAAGCAACTGATCTAGGAAATGGTGAGGACGATGAGACTCACTATCCCGGCTTGCGCAGTGGCCGGAAGCGCCGCGTATTCGAGCGTTGCGCGATTGCTGGCACGAGGACATTGTGGAGGCTTTTAAGATTTAATATTGGTGCCCAGAGGGGGACTTGAACCCCCACGGCCTTGCGGCCTGCGGATTTTAAGTCCGCTGCGTCTGCCAATTTCGCCATCCGGGCTTCGGACGAACCGACTCTACGCATTATGGTACCTGAGCAGGTGAAGACATTGCTTCTTGACCGCCCATCCGCATTTCATCCGCCAACCCACATCTGCCAGTCTGGGCGGACGCGCCCCTTGACGGCATGCTTCCGCGGATGAGCCGCTCCAAGCTAAAGCCTGAATGAAAAGTCGCTACTGAACCTTTCGAAAACAGATGTTCTCGCCGTCCAGCTTGTACTCTGCTGAGCAAGCGTCGCCGCCGCAAATCATCGGCTCGCCCCCGCATAGTTGATGGCGCGTGATCAGCCCCAACGTCCCGCAGCGCGGACACGACATGACAGCCACAAACGGGTTTTGCGCATGACCCAGCTTTGCCTGGTTCTCAAGCACGAAAACCGTTCCAGGGTCCATTTTTTCGGGAATCCACTCTTCGAGGAATTGCAAGTCGGCTGACATCCTGCCCTCCAAGTCTACGACGGGTGATGTAACCGAGCCGCGTCCGATGCTCAGGCTGGCTCTGTTGTCGAACAACAGCAGGCTGCGAAAGTCATTCCAGAGGCAGGAGCCCTCAGGACGAAATCAGTGTGTCCGCTCAGGGTCTTCGCCGTCAACCACAATCGACCGTGGGGAGTATTCAACGGGATTCCCCGTTGCACAACGCACCTTCATTGCCCATGCCCAGCCACAGCCGCCTTTGCTTGCGAACCCGCAATCCCGTCAATGGCTCTGTAGGTTTCTTCGTTGCGCAGAATCGCCTCAACGTAATCCCGGGTCTGCGTAAATGGGATCGACTCTACAAACTCGTCCATCCCGCTATACGGACCGGCGGACTGCCAGTCCACCACGCGCGAATCCCCTGCATTGTAGGCCGCCAGCGCATACTCCTGCACTCCGCCAAACTTATCCAGCATCTGCCGCAGGTAGCGCGTTCCGAGCCGAATATTCATCGACGGGTCGAGCAGTTGGAACGTTTCGAAATGGCTGATTCCCTCTTCCTTGGCCATCGCTTTGCCCACCACCGGAAGCAATTGCATCAGCCCGTAAGCATTGGCATAGGAGACAACCGTCGGGTCGAATTCTGATTCCTGGCGAATCAGCGAAGCCACCAGGTAGGGATCAAGACTGTTCCTGGCCGACTCCGCCTTGATCGTTTCCCACCAGGGTTCAGGAAACAGGATCCGCCAGTAAACCAGAGGAATTGACTTGATTGAGGCCGTGGCGGCATAAGGCAAAGCCCGCTTCAACGAACGCATCGCGCGGTAGGTCTCGCCGTAAGAAGAGTAGATCTGTGCCTCGGCCAGCGCGCTCCACGATGAGGAATCCGGATCAGCGGCAATCTCCTGGCCAATGTAGTCGTTCAGTCCAGCGTTGGCCAGCAGCCGAGCCTTGGCCAGATGCGGGCTGTCCTCGGGAAAGCTCTCCTGCAGTGCGGGAACCGGCGCCGCTTGCAAGCTATCGAGTTGCGGTTGCGGCGCCGGCTGCGCATTCCCCAGCGCTGCCAGGCGTTGCCGGGCCATCTGCGCATAAAAGAAGTGCTGGTACGCGCGGATCAGTGTGCGATAGTTGGCTGCGGCATTGGCAGGCTTGTGATCAAGCATCTCATAGAGCCGTCCTCGCCAATAAATGGCCGACACGGTCTCCTTTGCACCGGGATAAAGCCGTATCTGCTCGTCGAACATCCGCGATGCGTCTGCGAAGAGCCCCTGCCGATAGCTCAACCATCCCGCCCGCCAATGTGCGGCAGCTGCGTTTGTATTCTCAGGGAAGTGCGTTGCCAGGTAGCTGTAGTAGCTCACCGCCACTGGATAGTCGCGGCGGAGCATGTACATGTTGGCACTTGAAAACAACGCCTCCGCCAGCCATTGGCTCCGCGGAACGCGTGACTCCATCTGCTCCACGATCTTCTTCTGGTCGTCCAGGTCATTTCGATTACGCGCCAGCTCCATCAACAGATACAAGCGCCGCGCGCCATCTTCGTCATTCGTGTCCGCCAGCGCTTCCACCTGCGCAGTGCTCAAAAGTTTCAGCTTCAGATCGCACGCCGCCTCAGCCACCGCGAATCCGTTACGCGCATCCGCGTCCAGCCCCGACAGGCGTGCCAGGCTCCGATACTGCTCGGCAGCCAACTCATATTTGCCGGCGTTGTAATACGCATCGCCCAGGCTCCGCAACTCGGCGGAGGTCAGCGTCCCCTCTGCGCCCATCGCCGTCAGCTTCGCCCGCGCAATCTGTGCGTCAGAGCCCAATGGGTGGGCCAGCAGCACCTTCTTGAAAATCCGCTGCGCCTCCTGCGCCTGCCCTTGCGCCATTGCCACCTGACCCTGCGCGATTTGGAAGCCGGAACGCCCAGCCGCAGCTGTTCCCGCTGCCTGCGTCAGCACCTGCTGAGCACCCGACGCGTTGCCCATGCCCAGCATCACCGTGGCCTCCAGCTCGGGAGCCTGGAGGGAGAAGATGCTGTCCGGGTATCGCCCTGCGAACCCGCGCAGTAGCGCTTCGGCGCCGTTGTCATTCCCCGATTCGTGATTAGCCTCCGCGCCCAGAAACTCCGCGTAATCGGCGAGCACATCGCCTGCCTGGCGAGCCTGCTTGAAGTTGCCCTCCGCCTCGGCGAAGCGCTTGTCCAGCAAAAAGGCATGCCCCAGTGCCAGGTACGCGGCTGAGGCTGCCTCGCCATCATGCGTGTGCGCGTATTTCTCCACCCCCGCGTAAGCCGCCGGCGTGCGCATTGTTGCAAGTTGTTGCGCCATAGGCCGCAGCTCGGTCGAAGCCACAAATGCAAGCTTGATCCTTGCCGCCCTGCCCCGGGCACTTCTTCGTCCCGCCGCGCTCCGCACGCTATGTCGCGAAGCAGTTGCTCTGCTTGCCGTCTTCTTGCCCGCAGTACCCGGCTTGGTCGACTTCTCGCTTGTCGTGGTCTTCGAGCCTGTGGAGCCGCTAGTCTTTCCAGACGAACTGGACGGATTCGATGAGCTTTCGGCGCTCTGCCCGCCGACCGGAGCAACCATCATCAGCGCAGCCAGCGCAGCCGCCAGCCAGCGCCGCGGCCATTCAGGAAAAGTTGGGGAACCTGTGAACCTCATGCCTTCAATGTAAGCTGCTTTCGTTCCGCAAAACCAACCCCGAACCACTCGCGTTACTGTTCACGAAGCCCCGAACATACCTAAGGTTTGGCGGATCCGGACTTTGGCCCATTTCCTCCTAAATCCAGATCGATTCGCTCCCTCGCCCCCGGGGCCCGGTTTGGCCCCCCGCCCCGCCGTCCGGTACACTCTTCTTTTGCAACCCTGACAACCACTGTCAACACAACCCCGACGATTTCCCGCATCCTACCGCCATGGCGACCATCCAACCTATTGCAGGAGAGCTCGAGCCGCATCCCGACGTTGCCCTGGTTGAAAGGGTGCGAGCCGGTGATGTCTCCGCGTACGACACGCTCGTCCGCAAGTACGATCGTCAGGTCTTCAGGATTGCGCAGCACATCACGCAAAACCGCGAAGACGCTGAAGACGTGATGCAGGACGCGTTCCTGAAGGCGTACCAAAAGATCGACCAGTTTCAGGGGAACTCGAAGTTTTACACATGGTTGGTTCGAATTGCAGTCAACGAAAGTCTGATGCGCCTGCGCAAGCGGCGCACTGGCAAAATGGTCTCGATCGACGAGGATATCGAGACCGACGAAGGCAACGTCCCGCGCGATCTTGCCGACTGGGCTCCCGATCCCGAGCAGAACTACGGGCAGGCGGAACTGGCCGAGATTCTGCGCAAGACCATCCAGGGGCTGCCTCAGGGATTTCGTATTGTATTTGTTCTGCGCGACGTGGAAGGGCTTTCCACGGAGGAGACGGCCGAGACACTTGGCCTCAGTATCCCTGCCGTAAAGTCGCGCCTTCTCCGCGCCCGGTTGCAACTGCGAGAACGCTTGAGCCGTTACTTCCGCAAGAAAAAGCGGACCAGGCCAGCGAAGCTTGGAGAGACGAGGAATGACAAGTGACCTGCTCTGAGTTTCTCGCTTTGCTCGACGACCTGATCGACGATTCGGTATCCGCCGAGACCCGCTCCGAATTGCAGCAGCACCTGCGCGGCTGCGGCCACTGCGAGGTCACCCTCAACACCACCCGCAAGACTATTGAAATCTATCGTTCACACGAGATTTATGATCTGCCCTCCGATCTCCGCGAGCGCCTCCACGCCGCCATCATGGCCCGCTGCAAAAAGGGCTGCTGATGCCTTTCTCGCCACCTCTCCGCCCAAATCCCATTCAAGTGCTATTCGCCCGCGCAACTTCGCCGCGTATTCTGGGTTCCTACTGATGTAGAGGTCGTGCCGCGCCAGCACTCCGGCCACCTTCCCCAGGAGCGCCATCGATGGAACGCTTCAAAGCGACGCGGCAGCTTTTTCAATCCTGGTCTCGAAAGAACCCAAGTGGCGTTGTGTCTTTTTCTCCAAGAAAAAGTTGCCTTCCATGCCGATGCAATTTCAGCACATGGAGTGAAAAAGCTCTCGCCGCTGTCATGTGCCTGAGTCTCACCACCCCTTCCACGCCTGCGCTTTCACAGGCGGCTCCCTCGCCCCCCGATCAATCTTTGAAACACGCTTCTGGCCGCCAACCCTATAAATCAAACCAGTTGCAGGGCGACGAACGCATCCTCCATGCCCTCAATCGATTCACATTTGGTCCGCGGCAAGGCGATCTCGAAGCTGTGCGCGCAATGGGCCTGGACAAATGGTTCAACCAGCAGCTTCACCCGGCCACCCTCGACCAGGCTGAACTCAATGCTCGGCTCGACCAGTTCCCTGCCATGCAGTTAGACCTTGAGACCCTGCTCTTCCGTTTTCCCAGCAACGCGATCATCCGCCAGGTGGCCGACGGCAAGGCGCCTATCCCCAAGAACCCTGCTCTCATGGCCATCTATGACAACCAGCTTGCCCGCGTCGAGGAGAAGCGGCAAGAAAAAGATAAGCAGAACCAGCAGCAGGCCTCCATCGTTCCCAACGCAGCCATTGCTCCAATGGCTGCCGTCTCCCCCCAGGACATGGCAGAGGCCATGATTCAGACCACTGACCAGCCTGCGAAAACCCAGGCCATGGGCAGAGGCACGGTCGCCACAATGGCTCCAGAACCCTCCCAGCCATCTGATTCCGGCCAGATGAACATAATGTCTGCCAAGGCCAGTCAGGATCAGCAGGAATTCGACCAGGCAAAGATCTCGCGAATCATCGCCCTTCCTCCACAACAGCGGGTTGGCCGTCTTGGCTCCATGCAACAAACCGAATTCGATAGCTTCCGCAAGGCCCTCAAGCCACCGCAACACGCCGCGCTCATCGCCGACTTGACCCCGATGCAGAGAGAATTTGTTGACGCCCTTGAGAACCCCCAACGCGTCGTCGTCGATGAGTTGGCATCCCAACGTCTGACTCGTGATATCTATTCCAACACCCAGCTTCAGGAAGTCATGACCGACTTCTGGCTGAATCACTTCAATGTTTTCCTCCACAAGAACGAAGAGACTCCGTACTACCTGGTCAGCTACGAGCGTGATGTGATTCGCCCCCGCGCCCTGGGCAAATTCGAGGACCTGCTCGAAGCCACCGCGCACAGTCCGGCCATGCTTGTTTATCTCGACAATTCAAGCAGCATGGGCCCCGATTCCCCGGCGGCCGAACGCAACAAGATCAGAGACGCGCGCAACTCCGACGCCAAGAGAAAAGCTCCCGAGGGCCTCAATGAAAACTACGCTCGTGAGCTTATGGAACTGCACACTTTGGGCGTCAACGGCGGCTACACCCAGGCCGACGTCACGCAAGTTGCGCGCATTCTCACCGGATGGACCGTCGACCGCCCCGCCCGTGCCGGCGAATTCAAATTTGACGAAAACCGCCACGAGCCCGGAACCAAAAAGGTCATGGGTCAAAAGTTCAAGGACCACGGCGAACTGGAAGGCCGCCAGTTGCTCCACATGCTCGCCACCCGCCCTGCCACCGCGCATTTCCTCTCCCGTAAACTCGCCATCCGTTTCGTCGGCGATGATCCACCGCAGTCCCTCGTCGATCGCATGGCCAAGTCGTATCTCTCTAGTGGCGGCGACATTCCCGCCGTGCTCAACACGCTCTTTCATTCACCCGAGTTCTGGGCTGCCGATGCCTATCGTGCCAAGGTCAAGACCCCAATTGAGTTCATCGTCTCCGCTGTGCGCGCCGGCAATGCAAATGCGGATAACATGCAGCCATTCGTGAATGCCCTTCGAGAAATGGGGATGCCTCTCTACGGCGCCATCCCTCCCACCGGCTACAACTGGCAGGCGTCAACGTGGGTGAGCACTGGCTCATTGGTCAACCGCATGAACTTTGCGCTCCGCCTCGCTGCCAACAAGCTTCCCGGCGTCGCCGTAACCTGGCCCGTGCAGGATCCAGCGAGCACCACCCCCACGCCACAGTCTGAAGAACAGCGTCTCGAATCCCTTCTCGTTGCCGGCGGGGTTAGCGAGTCCACTCGGGCCGCCGTCCTCGATCAATTCGCACAGCAGAATGGACCAGCCGACGCATCTGGCCGGCCGGTCCCCGCAGCCGCAAAGCAAGTCAGCCAGGCTCAAAACGCCACAGCACTCGATCGTCAGGACCAACTGTTAGCCGGCCTGCTGCTAGGCTCCCCGGAATTCCAGCGGAGGTAGTCGACCTTTCAAGAGGTCAAGCGAGGTACACCATGCAGACCAACCGGAGATTCTTCCTTCGCAACGGCGCACTTGCCATAGCCGGCACCACCGCCATTCCCGGCTTCCTGGTCCGCTCCGTCATGGCTGAAACTGCGGCCACTCCCGGTCGTCGCCTCGTCGTCATTTTTCAGCGCGGCGCAGCCGACGGCCTCAACGTAGTCGTCCCCTATCGCGAGAAGAATTACTACGCCATGCGCCCCGGCATCGCCATCCCTGAAAACCAGGTTCTCGATCTCGACGGTTTCTTCGGCCTTCACCCCTCACTCGCTGCCTTCAAACCGCTCTATGACCAGGGCCATCTGGCCATCGTCCATGCCGCCGGCTCTCCTGACATGTCCCGCTCCCACTTCGACGCCCAGGACTACATGGAGTCTGGCACGCCAGGCCTCAAGAGCACGGAGGACGGCTGGCTCAATCGCGCCCTGCAATCTGAAGACTTGCGACATCGGCAAGAGCACACTGCGTTTCGCGCACTTGCTCTTGGCTCCCAGGTTCCCCGAACCCTCGCAGGCAAGATCCCGGCCATCGCGCTTTCCAACGTCAACAACTTCACCGTCGGCGCTCCAAATCCAAATCGCAACGCATCGCCCTCTCCTGCCGCCAGCGCCTTTCAGGCCATGTACGGTGATTCCGGAGACAGCATCTTCCACGCCACCGGAGAAGAAACCTTCGACGCTGTCAAGATGCTCCACGACGCCAATCCGGCACAATACAAGCCCGGTCCCGGCGTTGAATATCCCACCTCGGAATTCGGGAATAACATGAAGCAGATCGCCCAGCTGCTCAAGGCCAACCTCGGCGTCGAGGCCGCCTTCACCGATGTAAGCGGTTGGGACACTCATCAGAACCAGGGAGGCGTCAACGGCCAGCTCGCCGATCGCCTGCGTGACTTCTCCTCAAGCATCGCTGCTTTCTGGCGCGACCTCGGCGACAGCGCTGAAACCGTAACACTTGTCACCATGTCTGAGTTTGGCCGCACAGCCCGTCAGAACGGCACCGGGGGCACCGATCACGGCCATGCCAACGCCATGTTTGTCCTCGGCGGCAGCGTCAAGGGAGGCAAAGTCTACGGTCGCTGGCCCGGCCTCGCCAACGAGCAGCTCAACGAAGGCCGCGACCTCGCAGTCACCACGGACTTCCGCCAGGTCCTCGGAGAAGCCGTCTCGAAGACCCTCGGCGCCAGCAACCTCGAACTGGTCTTCCCGGGCGCGGGCCTCCGCGCAGACCGGTTTCTCCGCCTGGTGTAGGGTCTTGCCTCGAAAGTGCCTTCAATCAACCAATGCGGGGTGCCCCAGGTCTCGATGTTGAGACCTGGGAGTGAGACAGTTTACTCCGCCCTCAAAGCCTCAGTCGGATTCACTGAAGCCGCCCGTCGCGCCGGAAAATAACTGGCCAGCATCGCCGAAACTCCAAGCACAAGAGCTACGCAAATCAGGGTCTCTGCATCCCATGCCTGGACTCCAATCAGCAACTTACGCATCGTCATCGCCATTCCGACCGAAAGCGCCAACCCCACCACAAGACCCAGAACAATTAACCGCCCTGCCTCCTTAAGCACCAGTTGATAAACAGAACTTCTCTGCGCCCCCAGAGCCATACGCACGCCAATCTCCCGCGTCCGCTGGCTCACTGAGTAAGCAATCACGCCGTACAGCCCAACCACGCCAAGCACCAGCGCCATCGCTGCAAACCCTCCCATCAGCCATGTCGCGAACCGATGCAGCAGCGCCGTTTGCGTCGCGTCGATCTGCTGTTCCATCGTCTCTTCGCCGTAGACACCAAGGTTCGGATCGACCAGACGAAGTGTGCTCACCAGCCCCGGTAGCACCGCACGCTCGTCCTGCGCAGTGCGAACAACCAGACTGATGTAGCTGTCGGGCTGCTGGTACATCGAGTAATACTCAGCCGGCCAAACATCCGCGTCCTGCGCGCCCTCCCGTACGTCGTCAATCACTCCAATCACCTGACGCATCGACTTCGGCGATAAATCTCCGTCGCCTACCATCTTGCCGATGGGGTCCTCGCCGGGAAAGTATTTACGCGCCAGTGTCTGGTTGATCACGATCACCTGGGGCCTGCTCGCATCTTCCGCCTCGGTGAAGAAACGGCCGCGTACTAGCCTGGCCTTCAGCATGGTCAGGTACGCCGGGCTCACTTCGCGCTCGTTCACTTCGTTGTGCTCGCCGTGAAATGGCTTGTCCGCGATCCTGATCCAGTCGGTATCGCAGTTGCACTGCACCGGCAACACCGAGGTCAGGCCGGCCGATTGCACACCGGGCAAACTCGATGTGCGGCGAATAACCTCGCGGTAGAGAGCCACCTTTTGCTCGTCTTTGCCATAGATGTTGCCAGGCACAATCAAATTAACAGCTGCAAGGCGACCAGGATCGAAGCCGATCGGTACGTGCAGCAGGCGATAGAAGCTCTGTCCCAGCAGCCCGGCGCCCACCAGCAGCACCACAGCCACGGCCAGCTCGGTCACAACAAGGCTCGCTCCCATGCGCCGCCAGAACCTTCCCGCTGATGTGCGCCCTCCCTCTTCAAGTCCGCTTCGAATGTCCTGGAACGAGAGCCGCAACGCCGGTGTTGTCGCCGTCATCAACCCAGCCAGGAGGGCAATTCCGCCGGCAAACATGGCCGTGTGCGCATTCAGGCCCACCAGCCCCAGAAACGGAACTGCATCCGCGATGGGTTTTGGAATCAGCCCTTTCATCAGGACCATCAGCCATTCGGAAACCAGCACCCCACCCAGACAGCCCACCACCGCCAGCAGCAGACCCTCCGTTACAAACTGCCGCACCAACCGCATCGGCGTTGCACCCAGCGCACCGCGCACCGCCATCTCGCGCCGCCGCGCCTCCGACCGAACCAGCAGCAGGCTCGCAACATTCACGCACGCAATCAGCAGCAGCAGAGCTGCGCCGCTGAGCAGCAGCAGGAGGACGGGCCGGACGTCGCCGACGATCAGCTGCGCCAGCGTCGTCGCACTCGCGCCCTGGCCGAGGTTGGATTTGGGATATTGGCTTTCCAATTGCGCTGCTATGCCCTTTAGATCGGCCAGCGCAGCCTCCACAGTCACACCATCGCGCAGCCTGCCAATGCCGTCCAGGTCGTGGCAGCTTCGCCGTTGCTCGCACTCTGGCAGGTCCAACAGTGGCGTCCAGAACTCCGCGCTGCCGCGAGGTGCAAAGGCAAACTCGCGCGGTAACACGCCCACAATTGTGTAGGCGTCTCCGCTCAGGTTCACCGTCTCGCCCACCGCTTCGCGCCGGCTTCCGAAACGCTTGAGCCACGTACCGTAACTCAGAATCACAATCTTCGCGCGTCCCGGCCTGTCCTCCCCGGGAAGAAAGCCGCGCCCCAGCATCGGCCGGACACCAAGGGTGCTGAAAAAGCCGTCGCTCACACGCGCCGCCGGAACCGGCTCGGTGCCCGAGGCCGTTCGCAGTCGAAAGCCCATTCCCGTGTACACATCCAGCGAGCTGAGCGATTTGTTGAGCCGCTTCCAGTCCACGTAGTCCTGATAGGAAAGATTGTTGCGCGGAAACAGAGTCGTGCTCTCGTCGATCGCCACCAGTCGAGTCGGCTCCGCATACGGCAACGGCTGCAAGAGCGCCGCATCCACAAACCCAAAGATGGCTACGCTCGCGCCCATGCCCAGTCCGAGAATCAGAATCGCGGTTACGGCAAATCCAGGATTCTTGCGCAACTGCCGCAGCGCAAACCGCAAATCCTGCAATACCGTCTCAATGCTGAAACCCACCACCTCGTGGCTGCGCTCTCTCAGTCTCGTCGCATTGCCGAATTGCCGCATCGCCGCATATTTCGCGGCCTCGGAATCCATTCCGCTGGATACGAGGTCTTGCTCAACCTGAGCCCGGTGAAAGGTCATCTCCTCGTCCAATTCATTCTGGAACCGCTTGCGTCTCAAAAGAATCGAAAGCTTCTTCGCAAACTTGCTCATGAAGTTCATCTAGGCCTCCGCGTCCTTGAGCACTAAACCGATTGCGGTAATCATCTGCTCATACTGCGTCAATTCAATACCCAGCTGCTTACGACCTGCCCCGGTCAACGTATAGAAGCGCGCCCGCCGATTGGTCTCCGTCATCCTCCACTCCGCTTTCACCCAGCCCTGCAACAACAACCGCTGCAATGCGGGATACAGCGAGCCCTCTTCCACGGTCAGCACATCATCGGAGAGGCGTTTGATTGACAGCGCGATTCCATAGCCGTGCAGAGGTGCACGGGTGAGCGTCTTAAGAATGAGCATGTCGAGGGTTCCAGGCAAAAGATCGGGTTTCTTGGCCATGGAGAGATATATAGTTTATCTATGGGTAGAGCGTCAATGGAAATATGGCGGACGTCGTGCGACGGATGACGAGAAGGCTTGCGGGATGGCCGGCTAGCCCTCCCACCACCGCATGATTTAACCTCAAACTCGTTATGAAACTTGCATACGCTCTCCCCATTTCCGCTTTGGCCGTCGCGTTTGCCGCGTCGACTCTGGCCCAGCAGTCCACCAAACCTGCCGACGAGTTGCCCGATGCTCCTCAGGCAACCGCCGCCGCGCTCATCCACCCGAACGGCCCGACAGTTGTCATGGATACCTCCATGGGCCGCATCACCTGCCAGTTCTACCAGCGACAGGCTCCCAAGGCCGTGGCCAACTTCATCGCCCTGGCTGAAGGCACCATCGACTGGACCGACCCGGTAACCAAGAAGAAGCAGCACAACAAGCCGCTCTACAACGGCACCACCTTCCATCGAGTCATTCCTGAATTCATGATTCAGGGTGGTGACCCCGCAGGCTCTGGAATGGGCGACCCGGGCTTTAGCTTCAACGACGAATTCGATCCCGACCTGAACTTCGACCAGCCCGGCAAACTAGCCATGGCCAACTCCGGCCCCAACACCAACGGCAGCCAGTTCTTCATTACCGAACAGGCCTCCGATTCTCTCAGCCAGCACTACACCCTCTTCGGCCAGTGCGATGAGCCCAGCGTCCTCGTGGTCAAAACCATCGCCCGCGTCGAACGCGACGGTCAGGACAAGCCTCTCACGCCAGTCATCCTGAAGAAGGTCACCATCGTCCGCGAGGGCCACGCCATGCCACCCCAGCCGGCCGGTTCTCCCACGCCCGCAGCCCCTGCAGTCCAGCCCGCGCTGCCCGCCGCGCCTAAACAATAACCGCACGTCGATTCAGGAGTCTCAATGGCACTCGAAGCAGGAACCTACGCAATCTTCTCCACCACTGAAGGAAAGATCACTGTCCGTCTCTTTGAGACCGATGCGCCCAAAACCGTCGCCAACTTCATCGCCCTTGCCGAGGGCGCCAAGGAATGGTCTCACCCCGTCACCCGTGCCAAGTCACCTGACAAGTTGTATGACGGCACCATCTTTCATCGGGTGATTCCGGACTTCATGATCCAGGGCGGCGACCCGGCGGGCACGGGCATGGGCGGCCCTGGCTATCGCTTTGAAGATGAGACCAAAGGCGCTCGCCACAAGTTCGATACGCCCGGCAAGTTGGCCATGGCAAACTCCGGCCCCAATACCAACGGCAGCCAGTTCTTCATTACCGTTGCGCCAACTCCGTGGCTTACTGGCAATCACACCATCTTCGGCGAAGTCGTTGAAGGCCAGAACATCGTCACAAAAATCTCGATGGTCCCTCGCGGTGCGCAGGACAAGCCCCAGAAGCCCGTTGTCCTAGAGTCCGTTTTGATCGAGCGCGTTGCGTAGCATCGAGAGATGACGATCATGAAAGGCGCGACCGGACTGCTTATGCTGGGTTGGATGGCCACGCCTTTGAGCGTGGCCCAATCGCAGGCCGTCGTTGCGCCGCACTCTTCGTTCGAGGTGGCCACGATCAGGCAAACCGCTCCCGGCTGCGAGGATGAAGCGTTTTGGAGCCCACCTGGCGTGGGGAAATTCAACGCAAAATGCGTCTCCCTCGTATTTCTGATCCAAACGGCATACGGAGTCGATAACAATCAGATATCTGGAAAGCCAAACTGGCTCGAGTCGGAACACTACGACGTCGCGGCAAAGCCGGAGGTGGGTATAGCTCTTACTCGGGAGCAATTGAAGCCGATGCTTCAAGATCTGCTTCAGCAACGATTCCACTTGCAGATCCACCGCGAGACGAAGATGGTCCGGGGTTATGCACTGGTGGTTGCAAAGAGCGAACTGAAGCTTAAACCAACCAAGGGCGATCAGTGGCCGGGGTTTCGGGTAAACGTTGGGCCCGGCAAGCTGGAGGGCATCAACTGGTCGATGCCCTATCTCGCCGCCATGCTGACACATCCAGCAGGGCTCCCTGTGGTCGACAAGACGGGCATCGCCGGCAGTTACGATATCAAACTCGATTTCGCGCCGGATCTGGGAACAGATTCTTCTCTTCCATCTTTATTTTCAGCGTTCCAGGATACGCTTGGACTGAAGCTTCAAGCACAGCAGATTCCCGTGAACATGCTGGTGATTGACCACGTGGAAAGAGTTCCAACAGAAAACTAGCCTGACCAGCGTTCGGGTGTTCGCGCAAGTCCGCTTCGACTGCTGTCCTCAGTTTGCAGATCGGCACACTTCGAGGATGACCTCGCCAAACTTCTCAACCTTGGCGGGCCCCATCCCGTCGATTTCCAGCAGTTGTTTGGGATTCGCCGGCCGGGCTTGTGCCAGCGCCTTCACCGTCCGGTCGTGCAGCACCACATATGCCGGAACCCTCAGCCGTTTCGCCTCCCCCGCCCGCCATTCCTTGATCCGAGCCGCCAGTGCCTCTTCGACCGCCGTCAGTGGCGCCGCTGTCGTTGGCGCGTTCTTTGCTCCAACGGCCCCATCCTTACCCGTCCTCGCTTTTCCAATCTCCCCCGAAGCCTTCCCAGCCTTCCCCTTTTTCGCACGCGCCGGGGTCTGAACCCGTCCCCCAAACTCCTTCACAATTCCATCGCTGATCAACAACTCCATCTTGGTACCAGCCCTCAGTTCGCGTCCCGCGTTCGTCAGCCGCACCTTGCGGAACTTCCTCACTTCGCCGTCTTTCTCGAACACAGCATCTTCAATTTCAATCAGCCCTGCCTGCACCAGCGCACCAAGAAGTCCATCGAAATCGTCCCGGTTCATTCGGCCACCAGCGTCGACGTTCCGTTGCAGCGTTCCCGCCGCCTTGTAATCCACCGGCCTCAAATCGTCCACAATCGCTTGCGCAGTTCCTCGTTCCTCCGCCGTGGCTCTCCGGAACTGCCGCAGCACCGCCCCCGCCGGATCGCACACGTCACACACTCCGCAGGCCCGGCTCGCATCCCCTACGTCTCCAAAGTGTTTGACCAGTGCTCCCATCCGGCATTCATTCTGCGTGGTAAACCGCAACACCTTCTCAAACTGCTCCGCCCGATGCTGCGCCTGCACCGCATAGGTCTTCTTCCAGGCCGTCCCTCCAGCCGTTACTCGCCGCGGCGAGCCGCCAAAGTCCATTCGCGCACCGCCATGGATCTCAAGCTTCTCCAGCGCCTTTTCAAACTCCTCCTCGCTTAGCTTGGAATCAGCGCGCAGCTCTTCCACGTCAAGCGGCTCTTCGCGCAGCGCCTTGAACAACCGCTGCAGGTGCTCGACCGGCGGATAATCACGGTTGAGAAAGAAGTCGTGGGTTCTCTGGTCCGCGTAGCTATGCATCAAGTAGGTCCGGCTGAGCGCACCATCACGCCCCGCGCGTCCGATCTCCTGGTAGTAGCCTTCCAACGTGCCTGGAAGTCCGGCGTGAATCACGGTTCGTATATCCGCCTTGTCGATGCCCATTCCGAACGCAATCGTCGCCACCACGACTTCCAGTTCCCCAGCCTGGAAGGCACGCTGCACGCGCTCGCGCGTCTCTGCATCAAGTCCCGCATGATAAGCGGCGGCCTGTATCCTTCTACCCGAACCCGCTCCTCCAGCATCAGTCCTGCCTGAACGCGTCCTCGAAAGTTCCTCCGCCAGGCGCTCGGCATTCTTTCTTGAGGTTGCATACACAATTGCAGGCCGCCTCGCAGAATCGGCCAGCAGATTTGCAATCGTCCCCGGCCGTGCTGGGACCGGAAGCTCGACCACCTCGATCGCCAGGTTGTCGCGCCTGAATCCATGAATGAATTTGAGCGGCTCCACCATCCCCAGTTGCGCCACAATGTCTGCCTGCACTGTCGGCGTCGCCGTTGCTGTCAACGCCAACACGGGCGCTGCATTGTCCCCAGCCCTCAACCCCGGCAGATATTGGCCCAGCATCCGGTAATCTGGCCTGAAGTCGTGTCCCCATTGTGAAATGCAATGCGCCTCATCGATCGCAATCAGCGCCAGCTTGCGTTTGGCCAGCATCTCGGCAAAACCCGGCACGCGTAACCGCTCCGGCGCAATGAATAGAAACTGAAGATTCCCCGCCAAATAATCCACACAGGCTTGCCGCGCCACGCTTCGATCCAGTCCTGAATGAATCCGCGCCACCCGCCGCCCCAATGCGTCCAGCTTGGCCGCCTGATCTTCCATCAGCGCGATCAGTGGACTGATCACCAGAGCTGTCCCGCCTCGCGCGATCGCCGGCAACTGGTAACACAAACTTTTACCCGCCCCTGTAGGCATCACCAAAAGCAGGTCGCGCCCCCCGATCGCCGCACGGCAAACCGCCTCTTGATTTGCCCTGAACCGCGCAAAGCCAAATACTGACCGCAACAACTCAGCCAGCCCGTCCGATTTATGAGAAGTCGTCAAGAGAAGAGAACCTGAGGAATGAGGAACATCGCCTGAACGATGCCTTGCCTCTTCCAACTTATCAGCAGAGGTCGGCATCCAGTGACCGCGCCTAACCCTCAGGCCGGTCATCGACTGTCTTACAATATCTAAGTCAGCACGGTGCGCCTCCTGAGCCAGTGAGCGCGAACGACAACGTTACACAAGAGTTAGATTGCGCCCCACAAGTCCTTTGTTCGATCATTCCGCTGACTCATGAGGAATAAATGATTTTTCGCCGTGATTTCTTTTTACCCAACAGTCTTTTTGCGTTGTTCGCAGCCACCGTAATATGCATCTTCCTGGCCACCCCCGGCCCGGCCACCGCCCAGCGCCTGCCAGATACGGTTCGCCCCGTGCACTATTCGCTCACCCTTACGCCCGATCTCAAAGCTGCGACGTTTTCCGGCGTTGAGACCATTGACATTGCCCTTGCCGACCCCACATACACCGTCACCCTCAACTCGGCTGAAATCGAGTTCCAAAGTGTTTCTGCCACTGTCGACGGTAAGCAGTTGCAGGCCACAGTCTCGCTCGACAAAGACAAGGAGCAGGCCACCTTCACCTTCCCTGAAATGCTGTCTGCCGGCAAGGTCACCCTCGCCATTACGTACACAGGCATCCTCAACAACGACCTGCGAGGCTTCTATCTTTCCAAAACCGACCGGCGCAACTACGCCGTCACCCAGTTTGAGTCAACGGATGCAAGGCGCGCTTTCCCGTCATTCGATGAGCCCGCCCTAAAGGCAACCTTCGATGTCTCTCTGGTCATCGACGCCGCCGACACTGCAATCTCCAACACCCCTGTCGAGTCTGATACACCAGGCCCCGCCAACAAGCACACCCTCAAGTTCTTCACCACCCCGAAGATGTCCACTTACCTTGTCGCCTTCCTCGTCGGCGACTTCGAATGTTCCTCAGGCGCACAGGACAGTGTAGCCATCCGTGTCTGTGCTACGCCTGACAAGGTTTCGCTCACTCCCTATGGCGTCGATATCGCCAAGTACGTGCTCCATTATTACAACGATTATTTCGGCATTCCGTATCCGCTCAAGAAGCTCGACCTCATCGCCCTGCCTGACTTCGAGGCCGGCGCCATGGAAAACTTCGGCGCCATCACCTATCGCGAGACTGACCTGCTCCTCGACCCCAAAACGGCGTCCATCGATGCGAAAAGGCGGGTCGCAGTTGTCATTGCTCATGAGATGGCCCACCAATGGTTTGGAGACCTGGTGACCATGCAATGGTGGGACAACATCTGGCTCAATGAGGGCTTTGCCACCTGGATGGAGAACAAGGCAGTAGCGGCCATGCACCCCGAGTGGAACATGAATTCAGGCGTCTCCGCCGACAAGGAAGAGACACTCAATCTCGATGCGCTGCCCACCACCCGCGCCATCCGGGCCCGCGCCGACACACCTGAAGAAATCGAACAGATGTTTGACGGCATCGCCTACGGCAAGGCCAGCGACGTCCTGCTCACTGTCGAGAACTACCTGGGCGAGGAAACCTTCCGCAAAGGCGTTCACGCCTATCTCTCCGCACACCTTTATGCAAACGCCACCGCCGAAGACTTTTGGAACGCACAGACCGCCGCCAGCCAAAAGCCGGTGGACAAGATCATGGCCAGCCTCATCGCCCAGCGCGGTGAGCCACTGCTCACCTTCGGCGATCCGGCCGACGGAAAGGCGCCGGTGGCGCAAACCCGGTTCTTCCTGAGCCCCAGCATCCAACCCGATCCCGCGCAGAAGTGGACCCTCCCCGTCTGCATCAAGACTGCAAAGGGACAGGACTGCCAGCTGATTACCCCCGATAGCTCCACCTTAAACGTGCCCGCAACTGGGCTCTTTTTTGCCAATGCGCGAGGCAAGGGCTACTACCGCAGCGCTTATTCACCCAACGCCTACGCCCCCATCGTTGCAGGCATCGAGACCAGCCTCACGCCCGCCGAGCGCATCAGCTTCATCGGCGACGAATGGGCACAGGTTCAAGCCAACAAAGCTACCGTAAGCGACTACCTTCACCTCGCCTCCACCGTCAAGTCGGATTCCAATGCCGTCGTTATGAAGCAGACCGTCGCGGGAATCAGTGCCGCCTACATACAAATTGCCGCCACTCCTGAGGAGAGAACTGGCCTGTCTGCATGGATTCGAAACACCTTCGCTCCGCAGTACACCAGGCTCGGCGCACCAACTGAAAGCGATTCGCCCAACACACGCGAGTTGCGCGCACAGCTCTTCGAACTTCTCGGCTACTATGACAAAGACCCTGCCGTGCTTGCCCAGGCCCAGCAAATTGCTGATAAGTATCTCAACAATCCATCTTCAGTCGATCCCACGCTTGCGCATACCGCCCTCTACGTAGCAGCCCGCAACGGCGACTCCGTCCTTTTTGATCGTCTGCAGAAGGTCTTTGAAACCTCGAACAATCCTGACATCCAAATTACCGCCCTCCATCTGCTCGCCGAGTTTCAAGATCCAGCTCTCGTCCAACGCGCTCTGGATTATGCTGTCTCCGGCAAAGTCAGAAATCAGGATGCCGCCATTCAAATCAGAAACGCCATCCAGAACCGCGAGACCCGCGACCTGGCCTGGAAGTATCTTGAGACCAACTGGGGCAAAGTCAGCGTCCAGTTTGCCACTGGGCTGGGTACCTATGTGGTTGCTGCCACCGGCACATTCTGTTCCGCTGCCAATCGAGACTCTGTAGAGAGCTTCTTCTCCACCCACACAGTTCCCGAATCTGATATTGCTCTCAAACACGCCATCGAAAAAATCAACTCCTGCATCGAGTTCCGGACCCTTCAAGAACCAAATCTGGATCGGTGGCTCGCCGCCCAACCGAAGCCTTAGAGGCATCCGCCCATCCTCGCCACTTTTTTGTCTTTGCGGCTCGGGTGGGCTAGCATGAAGCCAACCTTTTGACTAAAGGCTTCTCATATGAAGATGCGTACCCTGAACTGCATCGCTCTTTCTGCCTGCGTGTGCCTGACCTTGGTGGTACATTCCCAGGCTCCGGCATTAAAGCTCCAAAGGAAGGACCCCGTCATGACCCGTCACGCAGCAGGACCGTTTGACGTCAAAACCTCGCCGCTCCCCGGAGACGACGCCACCGCCAGCACTCTCATCGGCCGCTACGCTCTCGTGAAGCAGTTCCACGGCGATCTTGAAGCCATCAGCAAGGGAGAGATGCTGGCCGCCGGAGATCCTTCCAGCGGTAACGCCGGCTACGTCGCCATCGAACAAGTCACTGGCACCCTGAACGGTCACACCGGCACCTTTGCCCTCCAGCACATCGGCGTCATGGACCAGAAGAGTCTAAAGCTCTCCGTCACGGTAGTGCCCGGCTCAGGCACAGGCGAGTTGACCGGCATCTCCGGATCCATGACCATTACCAACGACAGTGGCAAGCACTCTTACGAATTCGAGTACACCCTACCCGACACTCCGAAGTAGCAAATTGGGTCCGTCCGCTTCATCACGAAATCCGGTACCCGCTGTTGACGCCGTCTCTTCGCGTCAAGGGTGGGAATCCACATGACACTGTTTAACCGACCTAATCGAATTCGTTACCATAATTCCCATGCCCCAATTCCCTGCCGGTCAAACCCTGCTCATCGACGCCGACGATACCCTGTGGGAAAACAACATCTACTTTGAGCGCGCCATCGCCGCCTTCATCAGCTATCTCAATCACCATGAGTATTCACCCGCCGAAGTGCGCCAGACCCTCAACGCCGTCGAGCGCGAAACCATCCTCGCCCACGGCTACGGCCTCACCAGCTTTACCCGCTCCCTCGTCACCTGCTTTGAACGACTCAGCCCCGCGCCGGTCACCGAAGAGAAGGCCGAGCGCATTCTCGGCTTCGCTCGTTCCATCGCCAAGCAGGAGATCGAACTACTCCCCGATGTTGCGGAGACGCTGGCCGAACTATCCACTCGCCACCATCTCATTTTGATGACCAAGGGCAACCGCGCCGAGCAGGCTGACAAGCTCTCGCGCTCCGGCCTCTCCACGCATTTCTCTGCAGTTGAGATCGTCGCTGAGAAAGACCCGCCCACCTATCGCGAAGTCATTGCCCGCCATGAGCTCAAGCCGCACACCAGCTGGATGATCGGCAACAGCATCAAGAGCGACATCAACCCCGCCCTCGCCGCCGGACTTCATGCCGTCTTCCTATTCCACAAGGACACATGGGTCCTTGAACACGCGACCCTTGACCCCACGCCCGAAGGCCAGCAACTGCTCGAACTGGATTCCTTCGCCAAACTCGGCGCAATCTTTTAGTCTCCGCACCCTTCAATAGCTGGGAAAAAGGCGTGCCCCTCTGGAGCCGCCATGGAGTATATTGGCTCATCGCCAATGCGCAAACCGGAAATCCCGATCTAAACTTACCTGAAAGCAGAATTCTCTTCCTGGAGCACCCAATGAATCGCAGCGCCTTCCGCAATATCCCGCGCAATGCAATGTTGAATCTTGCTGTCGCGGCCCTTTTCGCCGCATCGGCGGCAAATTCCTTCGCCCAGTCTCCCGCAAAGAAGATCGTAAAGACTGAGAACGATCTGCCGCGGTTCAACTACCCAATTGCCGGGACCGCAACTGAGCTGCTCAACTCCGATGACGCCACCTTCAAAGTCTTCGCCGACAAGGTCCGAGCCGATGTCGACTCTGTTCTCAACGATTACGACATCCAGGACCGAGGCACCCTGCGCAGTCTTCTGGGTGTTCGGCTCACGCTTCAGGTTCTTGCCGGCGACCAGGACAAGGCCGCGCTCGAAACAATGGACACAATTCGCAATCTCGAAGACAAGCCAGATGCCAAAATGCTGAGTGGCCTTCGTATCACTGCCATGCTTGACGCTCACACTGCCACCGGCCAGGTCTCCGGGCCGGCCTTTGAACAAGCCTTTGCCAAGGCATACGCAGCCAAGCTTCAGCCGCTGCCCTGGGCCATCGTTGGCAACCGCATCAAAGAGGCCAAGAGCAGCGCGGAAATCGTTAGCGCCGCATTGGTCCTTGGTAGTGTGCAAGCAGGAATCGAGCCTGCCCTTGCCAAAGCCCATCAGCTAAGCAACGACCTCGCATGGGGCCTCATCAGCAACAGATTCGTCCTCAAGTTCATCATCCCGCTCAAGGCCGTCACCGTTGCAGTGCTCTCGCAGGATGTCGCAGCCAACAACGTCCAGAAGGCCGACATCTGGGAAGCGCGCGAGATCACGCTGACGGATGCGAACAAGCTCACCCCGGTAAGAGTCGCCATTTGGGACTCCGGCTCCGATCTTGCCCTCTTCCCCGGCCGCGCCTACACCGATCCAAATCCCGCGGCGAGTGGCGATCCGCATGACATCGCATTCGACCTCATGGGGCTACCCACACACGGCTATCTAATCCCTCTCGATGCAAAACAGCAGGAACTATACCCGAGCATGCGTGGTGAGCTGAAAGGCCTCTCCGACCTTCAACTTTCAATCGACAGCCCCGAAGCTTCGGCCTTGAAGAAAAAACTGGGCAGCATGTCATCGGCTGATATTCCTACCTTCCTTGAGCAGCTCAATTTCTTCGGCGATTACTCGCACGGAACCCACGTTGCAGGCATCGCTTCTCGCGGCAACCCGGCCATTCGCCTCGCGGTAGGTCGAATCACCTTCGACTGGCACAATATTCCCATGGCTCCATCCGAAGAGCTCTCCCGGCGTGCCGCCGCGGACAGCCAGGCCTACGTTGACTGGTTCCGCTCCAATCACATCCGGGTCGTCAACATGAGTTGGGGCGGTGGCCCTGAGGACTACGAGACGGCACTTGAAAAGAACGGCATGGGCAAGGACGCGGCTGATCGCAAGGCCATCGCCAACAAGCTGTTTGCCATTGAGCGTGACGGCCTCTACAACGCTCTCAAGAGCGCACCTGAGATCCTCTTCATCTGCGCGGCTGGCAACGCGGATAGCAACAGCAGCTTCAACGAGATGATCCCCTCATCCTTCGTTCTGCCCAACCTGCTCACTGTTGGCGCCGTCGACCAGGCCGGCGACGAGGCAAGCTTCACCAGTTATGGCCCAACCGTACTTGTCGATGCCAACGGCTACCAGGTTGAATCCGTGCTGCCCGGCGGCGATAAGGTCCGCTTCTCCGGAACCTCAATGGCTTCGCCCAACACGGTCAACCTTGCCGCCAAGCTCATCGCCCTCGATTCAGGACTGACGCCCGAACAGACCATCCGTCTGATCGTCGAAGGTGCCACCACCAGTGGGGATGGCCGCCGCCACAACATCGATGAGAAACATTCCGTCGAATTACTCCACAAGATGCAGACCCCGTAAACATCTTGGGCCTAGAACATCTAATGGAAGGCCGGTGCCTCAGTTTGGCACCGGCCTTCTTGCGAGAAGGGATCAGAACCGAAGCTGGGTTTTTCAATTCATTCACCCTTCATCACGGGAAGATTCCGTCGCCGCGAGAATCCTGTGTATCATTCAGCGCATCCTAGACACTTGGTGATTGCAACCATCTTCCGAGCTTCCCTCTAGAGGCGGGATCGGAAACTCTGATGAAATCCATGATTGGCATTCTCGCGGATGTGCCGGTATATGTGCTTGGAATCACGCTGATTTTTCCATTCGCGCCCTCAAGAGCGCAATGCGTCGCTCCGCCACCTCCAGCGAAGCAGGTAGCACTCGGGCCGCCGGGAGTGCGGACGTGTTGCTCGTCCCCGCGAATCCCTCCATGGACAGGCCCTGAGCGTTGACCAGCAGCCAATCACCTAAGCCCGCTTCAAGTGTTTTACTTGTCGCTTGAACCACCAACGCAGACGCAGCGGAAGTCCGATATCTTGGTTCGCACGCATCTGGATCGAACGAACCATGAAGCTTCATAGGGATGGTCTTCTGTACGATGCAGTTCAAGAACATAGAACCTCATCCCCACGAATATGGAACCGTCCTTGCCTTCGACAATTGAGTTAGGGAATAAGAGGCTCATGCCACCGTTTTGAAGAACCACATGAAGTTGGTTATCGGCTGTCAATTCCAGAACCCGTGCCTCTGCGGCTATCAGGAGAGCTCCACCGCTTCGGAACGTCGCTGCAGCCGGAGCAGATCCCAGATCAGCGATCCGAACGAAATCACCGGCCCCTCCGCTGGCGGGCCGATAGGAGAAGATCGCCCCATGATCGCTGTCCATGTGCGCCAGGCCAGTCAGCACCAGGGCCTCTTGCCCCCTTCGCAGGATGACGCGAACATTTTCGCCGGTCAGTTGTCTTGACTGTCTTCCTTCGGCATCCGTCCACCAAAGACCTCCGCCAAATTGTCCCCCATCGAACCCAATCAGCCAACCATCATCCACCTTGACTGCATTTGCCCTTCCCTGCATCTCCTTCGTGCGCACAAAATGCGCAGGCAGGGGATCGTCCACTCGCTTTCCGCTGCCAATATCCACAATGCGCAGGTCCGACCCATGCGCTGACACCTGCCACTCATTTTCTGAGTAGGTGGCACACGGCAAGTGTTGGTCGTCAGGAGCAGAGCCAGCCGGTCCACTCGTCTCAACCCAGCCTGAGGGCAGTCCGGTTGTCTGCGCACCCCAAACTAAGTCGGAGGAAACAAGCACCAACACGACTAGAGCGAATGTCTTAACCTTCGGGGACTCCACTCAATGAGTGTACCCGTGGGGTATGAGACCTTCAAGTGTATTGAGTCCACGTTGGTAACCTGTCTCCGACTCAAGTTATACAACTTTGAGAAAGATTTCCCGCCTTATTGCTCCGTCTCCACTGCCGTACGGGTAACTTGGCCAATCGAAGCGATGCCTCTCAATGCCGCTGCGGTCTGACCATGGGCGTCATTGAATCTGCAGCGGCCCTTCAAGGCAACCCATTTTGAAATACTTTACATCGATGCGCCGAAAAGGATACAAGTTCATATGCTCTGAACGCAGCACTGACTTCCCTTCAGGCCCCCCCCCGTGTGCGATCCAAGAGCCAATCTAGGAGGATTAAGAAAATGAGAAAGATCAGCCCCCTGCTCTTGGGACTGTCCCTTGCAGTCCCCGGCATCTCAGTGGCTGCAGCGCAACATCAGCCTACCACCGCTCCAATGACGCCACCCAAGTATCTCCAAATCACCGTTGAATACACCAAGCCCGGCAAGGGTGGAGCGGCTCATGACAAGACCGAGGGCGCATTCGTTCGTGCCATGGCCAGGGCCAAGTTCCCCATCAATTACTTCGCCTACAACTCAATGTCTGGCAAGCCGCGCGCCATTTACATTTCAGGGTTTGACTCTTTTGCCGAAATGGAGAAGGCCAACAAGATCTTCGATGATCCGGCTGTTGCGGCAGAGTTTGAGCCTCTCAACGTTGCTGATGGCGAACTTCTCGAAGACAGCAAGACGTTGCTCTTCAGTTACGTGCCGGATCTAAGTCTTCGGCCAAGCGTCGACTTGTTGCACCACCGCTACCTTGAAGCCGACATCATGCATGTTAAGTCCGGCCATGGCAAGGAATTTCATGAGTTGGCGAAAATGTGGGTCGACCTCTATCAAAAGGCGGGCACTAGCGCTCATTGGGTCGCGCTCCACTCAGAGTACGGCGAAGATACTGGCTACTATGTGTTTTTGACCACTGACAATTCGCTTACCGACGTCGACACTGGTTTTGCGGACAACGACAAGTTTGGCGCAACCCTGACCGATGACGAAAAGAAGAAGTTCCGCGAACTGCGCGCCGAATGCCTCGAAGAGGATCGCACCGAGATCTACTCCGTTAACCCTGCGCAGAGCTACGTACCCGCAGATTTCATCAAGGCCGATCCTGGCTACTGGAAGCCCAAGTCGGGAGCAGCCGCCAAGCCGGTAGCCAAGCCCGCGGCGGATGATAAGAAAGCCAAGCCTTAGCCACTGCCCAAATATACCCAACATGGTTCAAAGAGCGGCTCCGGCACTCCACCGGGGCCGTTCATCCTTCTCTGTCCGGGAATTATCGATCCGCCCATACATCTTCTGAGGGCGTGCTCCTCGGCCGCGAAATGACGATCTCCTTGACGCGTCGCCCGTCCTCTGTTCTACTTCGATAACATCATGCACAGGTCAATTGCCAACACGAAGCCCTTTCCTGACATGGTCTGTACTCCGCCGATGCCCGCCTGCCGAATTACCTTCTCCAACAAGAGCGCGGGAATCGAAGCCTGACAAATCGGAATATTCGAGTTGAGCATCACACAGGCCACCACCCGCAAACGCGGCTGGTGGTTTTTTCATCTCCACGCAATTGTTCCCTCGGTTTAGGAGGAATCTCTTGGAAACTGTCACCCTCTCCAGCATTCAGACCGCGCGTGCCCGCATCGGCGAGTCCATTTACGTCTCGCCTTGCCAGCTCTCGCACGACCTTTCCGAGTTGGCCGGCTTTGCCCTGCACTTGAAGCTTGATAACCTGCAACGCACCGGCTCCTTCAAGGAGCGCGGCGCACTCAACAAGCTCCTCACTCTAAGTGAGACGGAACGCAAACGCGGCGTCATCGCTGCCAGCGCAGGTAACCATGCCCAGGGTGTTGCCTTCCATGCCGCAGCCCGCGGCATCCGCGCCCAGATCGTCATGCCCTTGGCCACGCCGCAAATCAAGGTCGCCGCCACAAAGGGTTTCGGTGCCGAGGTCATCCTCCACGGCGCAACCTATGACGAAGCATTCGAAGAAGCGATGCGGCGTCGCATCGAAGAAGGACAGACCTTTATTCACCCTTTCGACGACGCTGAAGTCATCGCGGGGCAGGGCACCATCGCCCTCGAACTACTCGAGCAGGTTCCCGACATCGAAGCCGTGGTCGTCCCCGTCGGAGGCGGTGGGCTCATCAGCGGCATCGCCTGTGCGCTCAAAGAGACAAATCCAAGGATCCGCGTCATCGGCGTCGAGCCGGAGAAGCTCCCCTCTATGCTCCGTGCTCGCGAAGCAGGCCATCCCGTAACCATCGCCACTGAAGCCACAATTGCCGACGGCATCGCCGTTCGGCGCGCCGGTGACCTGACCCTCCCCTTGGTCTCCCGCTACGTGGACGAGATTGTTACCGTCGACGACGAAGAGGTAGCCAGCGCCATCTTGCTTCTTCTGGAGCACGAAAAGACCCTCGCCGAAGGCGCCGGCGCCGCCGCACTGGCGGCCGTCGTCCAGTCCAAGACCAACCTCCGCCACCGCCGCACAGTCGTCCTGGTCAGCGGAGGCAACATCGACGTCTCCCTCCTGGCCAAGATTATCGAGCGCGGCCTCGTCAAAGATGGCCGTCTGCTGCGCGTCCGCGTCTATCTTCAGGACCGCCCTGGCGCCCTGCTCTCCCTCACCCAGATCCTCGCCGTCCAGCGCGCCAATATTGTTGAGACCGTCCACAACCGCGCCTATTACGGAGTCAGCCTGGGTGAGACCGTGATCGATGTAACTCTTGAAACCCGCGGCGCTACCCACATCACCGCCATCAGCCACACTCTGCGCGAGTCTGGCTTCCGCTTCGAACGCATTCAATAGGGGCTCCATGTACTCTCCCAAGTTCAACCAGGTCGGCGATCGTGCCATCCTCATTGAGGCCATGCAGGCCTACCCCTTTGCCATTCTCTTCGGCCCGCAATCAGACTCGCAGTCTCCCACGCCGCTGGTCGCCACCCACCTCCCTCTCGTCGTCAAGGATGAAGGTGAACACGGCCTCATCGAAGGCCATTTCGCCAAGGCAAACCGTCACTGGCACTCCCTCGCCGGGCACGAAACTCTTGTCGTGTTCTCCGGCCCGCACAGCTACGTCTCTCCCACTCTCTATGTCGAGCCGCTGTCCGTTCCCACGTGGAACTACGTCGCAGTCCATGCGTACGGTACCCTTTCGCTCATCGAAGATGACCCCGGCAAAGAAGCACTGCTGGCTGGCTTGATCCAGGTCAACGACCCAACTTTTGCAGAACGCTGGCGGGTGATGCCAGAAGGCTTTCGCCGGACGATGTTGGCAGGGATCGTCGGCTTCCGGATCGTCATCTCCCGCATCGAAGGCAAGTTCAAGATCAGCCAGAACCGCATCGCCGCCGAACGCCTCAACGTTCAGGCCGCACACGCAGCGGGAACACCTGAGGAACAGGCACTTGCCGCCTGGATGGCCCGCCTGATCGACTAGGGTCACGGCGTCGCAGCGGTTTAAATGGCCTGTTCAGCCCAACATCTCTCCTGCGGCTCATGTTGGGATGGTGTAATGTTCCATGTGTCATACGAGACTTTCGCCCTGCCGAGTGCCTCGCTTCAGGAAGGATTGTCGTCCAATGAAGAAGCTTCTCATCGCTCTTGGTCTTCTATTCGCTGCGCCCAGCATCTTCGCCGCTGCACCGCCTGCACCGCCCGACTGGCGAGCCAGAGTGACAGAAACCATGCCTCTGCTCGGTCATCGGAACTGGGTCCTTGTCGTCGATTCGGCTTATCCGCTGCAAACTTCACCTGGGGTTGAAACCATCGAAACGAATGCCAACCAGCTGGATGTCGTCCGATATGTCCTCGACTCGATCGGCAACTCGATTCACGTCAGCCCCCTCATCTATATGGATGCCGAGTTGCCATTCGTCCCGGACCAGGAAGCGCCTGGCGCATCCGCCTACCGGAAACAGATCGCGGATCTTCTCAAAGGCAACCCCGTTGAGGCCGTCCCCCACGCCAAGCTCATCGCCAACATCGATGACGCCGGCAAGGTCTTTCACATTCTTGTCCTCAAAACCAACATGACCATCCCCTATACCTCTGTCTTCATCCGCCTGGACTGCAAATACTGGACCTCAGAGGACGAGAAGCGGATGCGCGCAAAGATGGCAACTACCGGTCAACCCGCGCATTGAGCTCACCGAAGGTGCTAAATCTCGTCCTTTGTGCCATGAGTCCTGCCGTTCTCAACATTCTCCGGCTTTGCTATACTTGTAGAGTTCACTCCCGTGCGGAGGTGGCGAAATTGGCAGACGCACCAGCTTGAGGTGCTGGCGCCCAAAAGGCATAGGGGTTCAAGTCCCCTCTTCCGCACCAAAGATTCTCCTGTCCTGCGCATCCGGACAGACTTTGAAAGCAGATTAAGCAATGCAGATTCTCCTTTACGTCGTCATCGTCATGCACGTGATCGTGTCCCTCTTCCTGATTGGTGTCGTTCTCCTGCAGCAGGGTCGCTCGGCCGACCTGGCAGGCGCTTTCGGTGGGCAGGGGTCGCAAACTGCGTTCGGTCCCCGAGCTGCCGCCAATGTTCTAACCCGGCTCACCACTTGGTCCGCAGTCATCTTCATGCTCACCTCGATTAGCCTGACCGTCCTCTACGTCCGCTCCGTCGGCACGCACTCAGTTCTGGAAGGCGCCAAGCCCGCCCCAGTTTCAGCACCCGCCAAATCCGGCAAGTAGACCGCGCGCTTTTCGCAACCTCGATCGACCGATGGCAGGCCAAACGGCCTGCCGTTCTAGTTTTTGGCCCCGCTAAAGTTCTCCCCTTTCAACTGTTCAGTCAGAATAAAGTTGACAATTATAGCTGTTAGATATATCTAACAGCTATATGAACCAGGGCAGAACCAACTATGTGATCCTCGGCCTGTTTCCATCGAACCCAACTTGTCCGGCTATGACATTCGAAAGGCCATCGAATCCAGCGTCGGCTATTTCTGGAGCGAGAGCTACGGACAGATCTATCCCGCCCTCAAACGCCTGACCACGGAGGGCCTGATTACCCCGAGTCGATCAAACTCCAAACCCAGGCAGCGCCGCCAGGAATACTCGCTCACTGATGCCGGCCGCGCTTCCCTCCAGGCGTGGCTTGCGCAGCCCTTCCAGAACGATCCTCCCCGGAATGAATTCCTGCTCAAGCTGTTCTTTGGCCGCGAAGCACCTCCGAGTGTATGTATCCATCGGTCATGTGCGCGAATTGCAGGAAAGAAACCGGCGCTCGCTCGCCACCATGCTGGAGATCAATCGTTTCGCCCGATTGCAAAGCTCGCAAAACCCGCATCAGCCGTTCTGGATGCTCACCCTCAGCCTCGGAATCGCCATGACGCGCGCCGCCCTTGAATGGGGCGATTCAGCGCTTAACGAGCTTTCATCCATGGAGACACAACCCTGCGCGTTCACAAAAAGCAGGCGCCAGGCACGCCGCCAAAGAGTCCTGAGCTTCCCCGGGAGGTCCGCAACCAGCGCACACTACACGCTGCACTCAAAGGAGAACCGCACGATGCAAGACAACCTTCGTACCAGCCGCTGGTCGCATTTCCTGGCATGGGCCATAGCCTGCATCTTTATACTCGGCTTTTTCTTTCCTCTCGTCGGAGCCTGGACGGGTCCAATCTCCGGCGTCTGGTTCGTTGGCACGCAAAAACCTCGCCGCGGATTCGCCTGGATGCTGGCCTTCTCTTTCATTCCGAGCCTGCTCTATCACTGGCGCAACTTCCCGCTCTCCGGCCCCGTGCCCGCATTCCGCTACCTCGGCCTGACGTTGCTGGTCTCCGTGCTGGGAATTCTGCCCTTCACCTTTCACCGGCTAATCAGTCCCCGACTGCCAGGCTTGCTTTCCACTCTGCCATTTCCGCCGGCTGCGGTCGCGTTCAAAGTAGTCATCTCGCCGCCGATGCACGTCCCAGCAACTCCTTCAACCGCCATCCCTCTGCTTCTCATCTCCTGGTTTGCAGCGGTACTCATCTGGAAGTGGAACCAGGAATTCCGGCGCTCGAAACTTGGTGAAGGCCCCGCCTTCCTTACCTTGGTCTTTGCACTTTGGGCCGGATATTGTTCCTTCCGCGTGTTCACCGGCACAGCAGTGCCGCAAATCATTCCCTTCGACGCTGCCATTGGCTGGGGCGGCCTCCTTGGAGCGCTTGTCCTCGCCGTACTGGCCCTCTGCGATTCGGGCAAACAAAAGTCCTGGGCTGAGCGGCCACCGACCGTCGCCCTCTTGCAAAGTCCCGCTACCGGCGACCCCTTGCATGTCGTCACCGAAAAAGGCCGGGAAGCGTTGCTAAGCATCTCAGGCGAGCGCTTCCCCATCCGCGACGGTATCCCCTCGTTCCTCACGGCAAGTGACCTCACCGGCGACAACGGCAAATACAACCACTTGTATCAGGTCATCGGCGGCTTTTATGACGACTCCAGCGGATCTTCCTTGCTCTCAAAGGCTTCGATCGGGATGCCTACTTTCGCAGCTACATGAGCCTGCTAGAAGCCAAACCCGGCGATTCCGTGCTCGAGACTTCAGTCGGCACCGGCCTCAACTTCAAATACCTGCCCCGCGGCGTCAAGCTCACCGGCCTCGATCTCTCACCTGAAATGCTGGCCAACTGTCAGGCGAACCTCCGCCGCTGGCAGATGGATGCAGATCTCTATCTCGGCAATGCCGAGAGCCTGCCTTTCACCGATTCCACCTTCGATGTCGTCTTCCACGTCGGCGGAATCAACTTTTTCAACGACCGCGCCAAAGCCATCTGCGAGATGATTCGCGTCGCCAAGCCGGGCAGCCTGCTGCTGATCGCCGATGAAACCGAGAAGCACGTGAAGGGAGTCTATGAGAAAGGCCCTGGCGGCCACCTCTACAAGAATCGCAAGCAACCGGTCAGCGCGCCAATCTATCTGGTGCCGCCCGAGATGCAGGAGATTCATCTCGAAAATGCGAGAACCGGCGAATGGTACATTCTCACCTTTCGCAAGCCCGCCCTCATTTGAAACTGATTGGAGATGCGCCCGGAGCCGCACGCGAACACTCCTGCGTGCAGCCCAGCCCCCTCCAGCCTAGAATGGAGCCATGATCCTTGAGACCTTTCCCGTCGGCCCATTGCAATGTAACTGCACGATACTTGGTGACGAAGAGGCCGGCGAAGCTATTGTCATCGATCCAGGCGACGAGATCGGTAGCATCTACCGCCGCCTTACCGCGCTTGGCCTCAAGCTCAAGCAGATTCTCGTAACCCATGGCCACATCGATCACATCGGCGGCGCCCTGAAACTCAAGAGGCTCACCGGCGCGCCCATTCTACTCAACCAGAACGATCTGCCCCAACTAAAGATCATGGATACGCAAGCCGGCTGGCTTGGCATGGAGACGCCCGAGTCCGCTCCCCCAGACGCGGACCTGGCTGACGGCCTTGTCGTCGGCCTCCAGCGCTATCCGGCCGAGGTCATTCACACCCCCGGCCACACGGAGGGTTCGGTCTGCCTCCACTTCGCCCCGCTCAAAATGCTCATTGCCGGCGATACACTCTTTTCCGGCAGCATTGGACGCACCGATCTTCCCGGCGGCAACTCCAGGAAAATCTTGCATTCGATTCAGTCTCGGCTCATGACTCTCCCCGAGCAGACAAAGGTCCTACCCGGTCATGGACCCTCTACAACCATCGGAGAAGAGCGCAACAGCAACCCATTTCTGCGCTATAAAACATGGGATTTTTAAAGCATTAACTTATTTATTTGTAATCACTTCTAAGAATAATCTCAAGCAATACTTACCCTCGAACTCTCGAATTATTACCACCTTGATTCGTTTTTAAATAGTCAACAAGTTTGGCCACCCCTGTGGAAAACTCATGCACATCCCCAAGCAGGCTCACCACCAGCCAGCCCGACTCGGGCAATCCGAAAAAGTACCCAGGATGGACCCACACCCCACGTTCAAGCAAAGACAGAACCGTCTGCTCGTCAGGTGCCAGAGCAGGAATTCGGAGCACCGCGTACCAGCCACCCTCCCGTTCAAGCCTCTGCACTTCTGGCACCTCATCCAACAGACGATCGAGTTCGGCCAGGTTGGTTGCCACCCGCTTTCGGATCTGGTCCTGGATTGCCTCTCTCCCCGCCAAGAACGCCGGAATGGCGCATTGCACCGGCGCATTCATCGAGAGAAACGTATCTGCAATAACCTCCAGCCGCTCCAACGCCGGCTCAGCCTTCGGCCCTGTAACCACAATCCAGGCAGCTTTCATTTGCGGCAGTCCGGCGATCTTGCTCAGCCCGCTGACAACATACACCCTGACGCCCTCAAGCCCGGCGGCAAAGCTGGCTTCTGCACCGCCCAGACCGTAATCCAGAAAAACCTCGTCAACAATGAGTGACAAGTCGTTCTCCCAGCACAACCGCGCCAACCCCTCCGACTCCCACCACTTCGTAAAATGCCCCGTAGGATTGTTAGGGTGGACGAGCACAATCGCCCGAGTCTCCGGGGTAATCGCCTGTCGAAATCCCTCCAGGTCAATCTGCCAGCCATGGTCATACAATAAGGGCGCAGCCTTCAGCCGAACATCGTCCAGGACCGCCAGAAAGTCGAAGAGAGGATAGCCCGGCTGGCCAACGAGAATCTCGCTCCCTGGATCGCACAAGAGCTTGAATAGATAGCTATAACCTTCGCTGGTGCTTGTAATTAGGACGATTTGTTCAGGTTCAACAGCAACTCCATGGTCGGCATAATATGAACAAACCGCCTCACGAGCGGGGAGACTTCCCTTGGGCTGTGGGTCGTACTCGAGCGCCTGTGGATCGGTGAGCGCTGAAAGCAGCTCTGGTGAATACTCAAACCCGCACCGCGTCGGATTCGAGGCCGTCAGGTCGGCAATCTTAAATCCCGACTCCTTCCGCAGCCTATGAGCCCGCGCCAGCTCGCTCTCCTCCGTATTCCAGTTCGTTCGTCGAGAAAAGCTCATGATTTGGTTCCAACAATCATCTGGGCCTGGCTGCCCCATCGCAGGTGGTCGTGCACAATAAGAGCAGGCGTCCTTTTCAACCATACACGGACCAAATCTGGAGGAACATTGGGTCTGCGCGCAGTCGTCTTTGACTACGGAATGGTCTTAACCGGTCCGCCCGACCCAAAAGCGCACGCGTCTCTGCTTCGCATCACAGGCCTCCCTCTGGATCGTTTCGAGAACTTCTATTGGGCCGACCGCCATGATTACGACCTTGGTGTCCTGACCGGCATCGACTTCTGGGAGAAATTCATCGCCGATGCTGGCTTGAGTCTTGAACCTGGTGTGGCCGACGAGCTGAATCAGTGGGATTCCCAGATGTGGACTGCGCAGAACCCGGTCATGCTGGCATGGCATGTGCAGCTCAAGGAGCGCGGCCTTCGTACAGCAATCCTTTCGAATATGGGCGACTCTGTTCTGGCCAACATCGAGCGTGAGTTCGCCTGGATTCAGGATTTCGATGTGCTCGTCTGGAGCTATCAACTCCACATGGCAAAGCCCGACCCCGAGATTTACCGCTATGTCCTGAAAGAACTCGGTACGCTTCCAGACGAGACGTTGTTCCTCGACGACAAGCTGGTCAATATTCAAGCTGCACGGGCTCTGGGAATTCGAGCGATCCACTTCTCCACAGTTGAACAGCTCCGCGCCGATCTGATCGTTGCTGGCTTGGCGAGCGAACTCCCGCTTCCCTGACCAACCGACGCGTGTGTTCTGCCCTGCCTTGAGTCACTACTTGCCGAGGTGGAAGCTGGCGTTAGCCAAGCCTTGCGACGCCTGCCCTCTCCAGCACTCAGCTTTCGCCTCCAAAGAACTCGAAGATCTTCGGATCCGACTGCAAACGCTCGTTGCGATTGGACATCCTTTCGACAGGCCCCACTCCGTCGTACCGAGCTGAGCATCGAAGCCGCGGCTTCAAAGGCTGGCGACTCACCTCCGTTACGACCTCCGCTCGGGTGTTCTACACTTGTTTGAGTCTGGCTGGTGCCCCGAACTGAATCGTTTTACAAGGGAATGCCAGCTCAATGACCGCACCCATGAAAGGGCTGCGTCTCGAAACAAGGCTGATCCGTCCAGACATAGGTGAGGAGTACCAAAATTGACTCAATTGCAAGGAACAACTTATCTGCATTCAAGCAAATCGAGCGTCCCCACAGGCGCCATATTTGCTGTCATTTCAGTCGCGCTGGCATCGACCATCGCGCTGTCCCAAAGCGTGCCAGTAGTCACCGGTGACGCCCGAGTCGACAAGCTGCTGAGCCAGATGACACTCAATGAAAAGCTGACATTGATTCACGGCACACAAGAGGATCCAGCTGTGTACCAGGCACAGGCAGGTTATCTGGGGGGAATTCCCCGCCTCGGTATCCCAGGCCTGCGCTTTGCGGACGGGCCTCCGGGCGTGCTCACCCGCCATCCCTCTCAGGGTGAAACCGCCACCATGGGTGTGGCCGCAACCTTCAACCGCAAGTCGGCCGAGGACAATGGAATGGTCATCGGCCGCGAAGACCGCGCGCTTGGCATTGATGTCTCTCTGCAGCCCTTTGTGAATATCGACCGCGACCTCGAATTCGGTCGTGGCTACAACACATTTGGCGAGGACCCATTCCTGTCCGGTGAGATGGGCGTTGCCGAAGTCAAGGGGATTCAATCGCAACACGTCATGGCCCAGATCAAGCACTTCGTCGGCTACGACTCGAACGGAGCCAGCACGTACATCGACGACCAGACGCTGCATGAAATCTATGTCGCCCCATTCGATGCAGCAATAAGGGAAGCTGATGTCTCCTCGATCATGTGTTCGTACAACCGCCTCAACGGCACTTTCGCCTGCGGCAACGAAGCCACTTTGACCAAGATTCTCCGTGACGAGATCGGCTTTAAGGGCTTTGTCACCTCGGACTGGGGCGCGGTCCACGCTGTAAGTTTCATCAACGCCGGCCTTGATATGGAGATGCCAGGTGAACCCGCGCCGGGAGCCAGTACCTTCTCTCTTCCCTCATTCTTTGACTTGCAGCCAATCCCTCCTCCGCCTCCGGCGCGTCGGGCGGGCGAAGGTGGGGGCGGAGGCGACATGTTTGGCGGTCATATCCCCGAGGAACCCGCCAGGGGCCGGGGAGATGGCAGCGACTACGGCGTCAAACTCAACCCCAAAAAGATCAGCGATGCCCTCAAGGATGGCACTGTTACCGAGGCCACAATTACCCGCGCCGCCGGTCGTGTGCTCTATGAGATCGTTCACTTCGGCTACCTCGACGGCCAATCGAAGCACGACGTCACCCAGCAGTCGATTGAAGCCAACGCCAAGATCATCGAGAAGACTGGCGAAGAAGCCGCGGTCCTGTTGAAGAATGAAGGCGCCGCTCTGCCTCTGAAGGCTGCGGATCTTGATTCCGTCGTTCTCATCGGCCCAACCGCCGGCCAGGTTGATTCGATCGGCATCAACGGCGAGCGCTCAGTTGGCCTGCCTGAGCGTCAGGTTGGCCCGCTTGAAGCTCTCAAGAAAATCTCAGGCAACTCCAACATCAAGTTTGCCGTTGACGACGACATGACTGGAACACCAATTCCGGCCAGCGCATTCAGCCACGACGGCAAGCCCGGCCTGGTTCGCTCCGGCAGCAGCGACCCGCAAACAGATGGCCAGCTCAATTTCACGGCTGGCAATGCCCTTGCGCCAAACTCCACCGTCACTTGGAAGGGGTCTCTCACAGCACCCCACGCTGGCACCTACTGGATATATCTACAGGCCATGGGCACCAACGCCAATATTTCCCTTGACGGCAAACGTCTGGCGGGAACTGGCGCATTCCAGGGAGGCGTGCACGGCGATATCCTTCAGGCCAACCAGGACAACGCCATTCCCACTACCGATCATCTCGATAACGTGCGCCGCGCCGTGGAACTGTCGGAAGGACCTCACGAGATCGAGGTTAAGACCAGCCCCGATAGCTCGAACTCTCCGGTTCAGGTCCGACTCAGCTGGTATACCCCAGAACAGCGTGTAGCTGACCACGAAGCCGCCATCGCCGCAGCCAAGAACGCCAAGGTTGCAGTGGTTTTCCTTTGGACACGCCTCTCGCCGGTCTTTGGCCTCCCCGGCGAACAGAACAAGCTGGTGGAGGAAGTGGCAGCGGTCAACCCCAACACAATCGTCGTTCTCAACACCAGCCAGCCCGTCGCCATGCCATGGGTCGACAAGGTCAAGTCGGTACTTGAGATGTGGTGGCCAGGCGATGAGGGTGGCTGGTCCACCGCCAATCTGCTTCTCGGCAAAGCCAGCCCTGCCGGTCGGCTGCCTGTGACCTGGGGCAAGAGCCTTGAAGACTATCCTGCAACCGACCCCAAACACCCCGAGCGCTCACGCAAAGGCGTGGATGGAAAGACCACCTACAGCGAAGGCGTGAATGTGGGTTACCGCTGGTTCGACCAGGAAAACATCGCACCTCTGTTCGCCTTCGGACACGGCCTGAGCTACACCACGTTCGAATACTCCGGGTTGAAGGTTGCTAAAGCCGTGGATGGTGGCATTGACGTTAAGGTCCGCATCAAGAACTCTGGCAATGTGGACTCGGACGAGGTTCCACAGGTCTATCTCGGCGCACCAAGCGAGATCCCCACAGGCGTTCAGTTCCCGGTCCGGGCTCTCGTAGGGTTCGATCGCGTTCACCTGGCAGCGGGCGAAGCAAAAACTGTGACCCTCCACGTCCCAGAGCGCCAATTGCAATACTGGTCCACCAAGGATGGCAAGTGGGTCACCGCAACTGGCAAGAGGACCCTGAGCATGGGCGCCTCATCGCGCGACTTGAGAGTGAATCAAACCATCGATTAACGTACCGGTCAGATCGGGTAGGAGGCGGGATCACTCCCGCCGTCCTCCCACACCACAGGACGTGCCGTTCGGCATCCGGCGGTTCATGAAGCAGATGTAAGGCGTTGCCGAGTCTCCAGCAACGAAACCAACCC